>Ga0181535_10007616_pt1 | contig 10844 bp, 10 predicted proteins | sample PEATcosm2014_Bin_44_FD_119774 | JGI IMG/M metagenome (GOLD analysis project Ga0181535, IMG submission 119774) | Peatland microbial communities from MTU Mesocosm Facility, Houghton, MI, USA - PEATcosm2014_Bin17_30_metaG | ecosystem: Environmental > Terrestrial > Soil > Wetlands > Peat | place...
CTGTTTTAGAGAGGGTCTGGATCAGGAAGGCGCGAATCTGCTCCGCGAGCTCGTCCAACTGCGCAGAGTTGAGTTTCTTCACATCAGCGGGCGAGTGAATGGACTCCAGCAGTGATCCCATGAACTTCCTTCTCCCGCGAAAAGCCGGGTGTCCAAGTCGAGGCCCGAGTCCGTTGGCGGCTGTCGAACGCGCTCTGCTAGCCGGCACAAATCCGAGGCGTGGGCTCCCGGCAAACCATGCCGATGTATCACCCAAGTATAGCAATCTGCGCGATTGCCGAGGCACTCAGAGGTAGACGCTGCGTTACCCACAAAGTTGCGGCACTGCGTGCGGCAGCCCCTTAAGGCCTTGTGGGCGAAAAGATTGCTGGGGCATGCTGGCACTGCATGCAGCGGACCCTTAAGGCCTTCGCGGGCGGAAAGATTGCTGGGGCGAGCAGGCACTGCGTGCGGCGGGCATTGCATGCAGCCACCTCTCGAAGCTCCCGTGTCGAGAGTGAGGTTTAGGATGACGGGAGAGGTCGGAACAGGAGCGGGCAGTGCGCGGAGTATTCAGAACGATTTGGTTTGGTTTGTGTGTTTTGGGGTTGCTGGGAGCGGTGCGGGTCTGGGGACAGCTGCCGGAGCCGGGAACACAGTCGACGACGCCCAATCCCCTGGTGGACACGACCATGACCCCGGGGAAGACGCTTCTCTTCGATCTGGAGGCGAAGTTCGCCAAGGATGTGGCAACGCGGGGAGGCGCGGCGTTCGCGGATTGGTTTGCCGCGGATGGCGTCGCTCTGGGGAACGGGGCCATGCCCTCGATCGGGAAGGTGGCGATTGCGAAATCGGCGAACTGGTCTCCCGAGGTGTATCAGCTGACGTGGACGCCGACCGATGCGGTGATGGGGCCCTCGGGCGATATGGGCTACACCTGGGGACACTTCGAGGGACACAGCAAGGACGCGAACGGAAATCCAGTGACGACGACGGGGCGGTACATCACGATCTGGCGCAAGCAGCCAGACGGCGGCTGGAAGGTTGTGCTCGACGCGGGCGCGAACGAGCCTGCGGAGGCGGGCGCGTGCTGCAAGTTGCCGGGACCGGGGAACTGAGGCCTTGCATGGCCGGAGGATCTACAGCAAGCGGAAGGCGAAGCTGAGTGCAATTTGCCTGGCACTCCCTGGGACTTCGCGGCAGGCTCAGGAGGATCATGCCGACTTCAGAGTCGGGAAGAAAGTCTTCGCCTACTACCTCGACAATCATCACGGCGACGGAATCGTGAGCGTGTGCTGCAAGGTGCTGCCGGGTGAGAACGAGCGGTTGATCGCGGGGAGTCGACGCAAGTTTTATATGCCGGCGTATGTGGGGCCGAGAGGATGGGTCGGGTTGTGTCTCGATCGGCCGACGATGGATTGGGCGGAGGTGAAGGAGGTCTGGAGACGCTGAAGAACGTGACAAGATGAAGCCGGTCAGCAAGGTTTCGCAGCCAACCGTTCGGTTCTTAGCGTTCGATGTCTGAAGAGAGCTCCCTCCGTTGGGAAAGACGGCGGCCTATTGATCAGAATCGGAATCGAGAGACAGATTCCTTTTTGCACAGCCCCACCCTGCGACCACGAAGTTGAATCTGGGGCGATCCCGACTTACGCCAGCCGGCTTTCGCTTAGGTCCAGTTCGTGCTCGAGGGTGCGATGGACGCTGTCGCCGATTCTTCCGTTGGCGCGCAGCAGGTTGAGTTCTTCGCGCTCGCGGCGGATGGTATCGAGCAGGATCTGGCCCAGGGTCAGGTTGGCCGTAGGTTCTTCGGGGACGCTGCCGTCGGGCCCGCACTGATCGATCTCGGTGATTTTGTGCTCGTACTGGTGGAGAAGATCGTCGTAGAGATGCGTCTCATGTTCGCCCTCGGCCGACTTTCTGCGGTCACTCAGAAAGTTGATGGCTGCCTGCAGGAGCAGATGGCGGGCTTCTCCTTCTTCACAGACCCCTGCATCGATTTGAGCGAGTCCCAGTGTGCGCACGACCCAGGGCAACGAGAGGCCCTGGAGGACGAGCGTGACGAGGATGAGGGTAAAGGTGAGGAAGATGATGAAGCTGCGTTGAGGGAACGGGCTGCCATCGGTCAAGGTGAGAGGCAGCGAATTAGCGGCCGCCAGAGCGACCACGCCGCGCATGCCGGTCCATCCCACAACGAAAACTTGATTGGGCTGGGGGTTGTCGTAGATCTGCTTGAGGACGCGTGTGCGGACCCACCATGCGGTGCGCGCCCCGGGGAACATCCAGGCCATCCGTAGCAGGACGAGAATGGCGGAGAATGCCAGCCCGTACACGAGAAGACTCACCCTGCTTTGCCCGCGAATTCCGGCGAGGACATAGGGAAGCTGCAGGCCGATGAGCACGAAGACCAGGCCGTTCAGGAGGAACTCCAGCGCGTCCCAGACGGCGATGGCCTGGAGCCGCACTCCGGGCGAGAAAAAGGCCGAGCTGCGGCGGCTGACGAACAGACCGCAGGCAACGACGGCGATCACGCCGGAGGCCTTCACGGCATCGCCTGCGAGATAGGCGGCGTAGGGCACGATCAGGGACAAAGCGATCTCGACGGGGCCGTCATCAACCCAGCGCTCGAGCCAGGTTACGGCCAAACCAATCGCGAGGCCGACGAGGACGCCGCCGAGGGTGAGCCATGCGAATTCGAGCAGGCCGCGGACGATGGTTGGGGCTGTGCCTTGAACGACCATCTCGACGCCGAATTGCAGCGCGAGCAAGCCGGTGGCGTCATTGAGGAGACTTTCTCCTTCAATCAAGTCGACGATGCGCTGCGGCATGCCGACCTTGCGCGCGATCGAAGTTGCGGCTACGGCATCGGTGGGCGACACCACTGCGCCAAGAAGAAAGCCGAGGCGCCAGTCGAAGCCGGGCAGCCACCATTGTGCCGCGTACGCAACGCCAATCGCGGTGAAGAAGACGAGCAGTACAGCGAGGCTGGAGATGGAGACCAGGTTGTAGCGGAACTCGCGCCACGAGGTTTGCCACGCGGCGATGTAGAGCAGCGGTGGCAGAATGACCAGGAACACGATGGAGGGTGGCAGCGGAATGCGCGGAACGCGTGGAAGGAGCGAACAGAGCAATCCAAAGATGACGAGAACGATGGGGTAGGATACGGCGAAACGGCGCGCCAGGCCTGCCACTGCGGCAACGGCGCAGAGCAATGCAATCAGAAGCACCAGGATGTAATTGATTTGATCCATCGAACGGGGCAGCCCTCCGTCGCGTGCCCTCTCTCTCTTTTATCGCAGATGCCAACCGGATTCGGTCGGCCTGGGCCGATTCGGGCGCATGGGGCCTTCTTTCACATGGGCGTGAGACAATTCCCTCGGTAGGCTTCCCCGCCAAACTTTCACCTGCCGCGAAGACCGCATGGGTGTCACCACAGGCATTCTCAACACTCTGTTTGGACGGCCTCTCGCCACAAGCGAGGAGCGCGCCGAGCACATCGGACCGATCGCGGGCATTCCGATCTTCGGTCTCGATGCCCTGAGCTCTGCGGCCTACGGGCCTGAGGCGGCGCTGACGCTTCTGATTCCGTTGGGCGCGGCGGGCGTGGCGCACATCGTCCCCATCAGCGTGGCCATCGTGATTTTGCTGGCCATTGTGTATGCCAGCTACCGGCAGACGATCGAGGCCTATCCCAAGGGAGGTGGCTCGTACACGGTCGCGACAGAGAACCTGGGCAACCATGCCGGGCTGCTGGCCGCTGCGGCGCTGATGATCGACTACACGCTGACGGCGGCCGTGGGCATCTCGGCCGGGGTGGGTGCACTGATTTCGGCGGTGCCGAGTCTGCAGCCGCACACGCCGGGGCTGTGTCTGGGCGTGCTGGTGGTTCTGACCATCATCAACATGCGAGGCGTGCACGATACGGGCGTCGCGTTCATGATTCCGACCTATCTGTTCACCGGCACACTGCTGCTCGTGATTATTGTTGGGGCGGTGAAGGTGCTGACGGGGCACGCGCAACCGGTAACTCCGCTGCCTGCGATGCCTGCTGCGACCTCGGTCATGAGTTTATGGCTCCTGCTCAAGGTGTTCTCGTCGGGCTGCACGGCGATGACGGGCGTGGAGGCGGTGAGCAACGGCGTGATGGCGTTCCGAGAGGACACTAGGAAAAACGCAAAGACCACGCTGACGATCATCATCGCTTTGTTGGCTGTCTTGCTGCTGGGCATCGCGTTTCTGTGCCGTGCCTACGGGGTGGGCGCAACCGATCCGGGCGGAGCGCACTATGAGAGCGTGCTGTCGATGCTGACGCGCGCGGTGATGGGCCATGGATGGTTCTATTACGTGACGATCGGATCCGTATTGTTTGTCCTGGCCCTCTCAGCCAACACGGCGTTCGCAGACTTCCCTCGCCTAACGCGCGCGATCGCAGGCAACAACTATCTGCCGCACATTTTTCTGCTGCGTGGGCGCAGGCTGCTCTACTCCTGGGGCATCTATGCGCTGGTGGCGCTGACAGCGATTCTGCTGATCGTGTTTGGCGGGGTGACGGACCGGCTGATTCCGCTCTATGCCATCGGGGCTTTTCTGGCGTTCACGCTGTCGCAAGCGGGAATGGTGGTGCACTGGGTCAAGAAGGGCGGGTCGCCGGTGCGCATGGCGCTCAACGGACTGGGCGCGGTGGCGACGGGCATCACGACGCTGGTGGTCCTGGTGGCGAAGTTCGCCGAGGGCGCATGGATCACGGTGCTGCTGGTGGCAGGGATGATCCTGGCGATGCGGGTGGTGAACCGGCATTACCGGCGCGTGGCACGCGAGACCGATCTGGACCGGCCGATCGTGGCAGCGGACGTGACCGAGCCCATCGTGATTCTGCCGATCGATCGCTGGAGCCGGATATCGGAGAAGGCGCTGTCGTTTGCGCTATCGATGTCGAATGATATTCGCTGCGTGCACGTGCAGATCAGCGAAGAGCCCGACAAGTTCTGCGAGGAATGGGAGGCGATGATCGCGGGACCGCTGAAGTCGGCGGGCAAGTGCGTGCCCAAGCTGATCACACTCCAGTCGCCGTACCGGTACATTCTGCAGCCGATGGTGGACTATGTGCTGGGGGTGGAGAAGGAGACCGATTTTCACAAGGTGTGCGTGCTGGTGCCCGAATTGGTGGTGCGGCACTGGTGGGAGAGCTTTCTGCACAACCGGCGAGCGGATTTGCTGAAGGTGATCCTGCTGCTGCGCGGGAACCGGCGGATTATCGTGATCAATATTCCGTGGTATCTGGAGCGGGCCTGAGGGCGGGCCCCAAGACAGCCGGCGCGCCGAGGGATGCTCGCATTCAATCTTGAAGAGCGGGTTCGCTCTCCTCCGAACGGCACGCCCGTCACAGTAGAGGACAGCCCCCTGAGCCGGTGCACAGGCCGAGCCCCGCCAAGATCCGAGCCCCCGACGGCGCTTCGTCGAACAGGGGGGTAAACGGTAGTCTAGGAGGGTACCGGAACCATGGAACGGCGCTCGAGCATGGCACAGGTGACGTGTGCTCCAGTGGGCGCCAGCAAGGCATTGAGGAGAACTCCACATTGAAGAGGAAGCAGTCTTTTTGGATTTTTAGGAGAAATCGCCGATATGGTATCTCGCAGAGCGCGTGCACAGTCTCTGCTCCTTGGGGTCGCGGCGACCTGGGTGCATCGATTTCGCGACACACCCTCTTTGGTTTCGCTGTAGCCGCGATTGCGGTTGTTCTGATGCCGCTCGCGGCGATGAGCCAGATCGCTCCGGAAAAATCACCCAGCCGCAGCACGGACCACGAGTATAAGTACACAGCCTTGGTTGGGTTTGGCTACACAAGCCTGAATCAGGTGAACCAGTCCAACAGCGGCCTGACGGGAGTGACCCTTTCCGTGACGCGCGACTGGGGCAAATATTTTGGCCTCACGGCGCAAGGCGGCCACTATCAATGGACGGTCACCGCCTCGAACCCCTTTGCCGCATCGGTGAATATGTACCTGGCCGGCCCTGAGTTTCACGCAGATCTCTACGACCACGTCGGCATCTTTATCCACGGACTGATCGGCGCCGAGCACACGGGTGGCGTTGCCATCCGGCCCGACGAGTCGTTCGCAGGCGGCGTTGGAATGGGCGTCAGCTACAAACTGGGGACGCGACTGGGGCTGCGTGCCTGGGGCGACGACATTGGCTCGTCCTTTACCCTGGTTCCGTATCAACCGGGATTCTCGCCCCATCGGCGTTTTAATGCCCACGCCGCAATTGGCGTGACCTACAAGTTCTGAGACACGCATGACCGCAGTCAGCGTGATTGCAACGGTCCTCAACGAACGGGAGAACATCGCACGGCTTGTCGAGAGCCTGCTGCAGCAGACGCCGTCAGCGGCGGAGATTGTCATCGTGGACGGCGGATCAAGCGATGGGACCTGGGAGTGGCTCGAACCGGCCGCGACAACACATCTCACGCTGCGCGCGATTCGAGACAAGAGCTGCAGCCTGAAGTTCACTCCCGGGCCTGTATCCAGAGGACGCAATGTCGCGATTGAAGCAGCTCGATCGGAGCTGATTGCCTGCGCCGATGCCGGATGCACGTATAAGCCCGATTGGCTTGCGGAGCTGATCGCGCCCCTGGTGAAGGACGATGCGGAGTACGCGTTGGGCGGTGCGTGCCTGGATCTGACGGACGCGACAGTTTGGGATCTGGCTTCGGCGCCGTTCTTCGGCGTGAAGATGTCTGCCGATGAGCCAAGCAAATCGTGTACGGCGCGTTCAATGGCCTTTACGAAGGACCTATGGCGCAGGGTCGGAAGATTTCCGGAGTCGGTGCTTCTGGGTGACGACACCATCTTCGATCTTGAAGCGCGCAAGGTGACGGCGCCGGCGTTTCCGCTGCATGCGAAGGCGCACTATCGGCCGCAAAACTCTTTTGCTTCGGCTTGCCGCCAGATGGCGCGCTACGCCACCAGCGATGGGGTTCTGGGCGTGCGAAGGGCTCGGCTGATTAGGAATGCGACGCGATGCGTGGCGGAGGTCGCAGCAGTTGCTCTGCTGCCGTGGAGCTGGATTCCGCTGGCGCTAGCGGTGGCGATGATGCTGCAGTTCGCGTTCGAGCCAGATTGGCGTTTTCTGCGCAGGCAGAAGCTGAGTGTATGGGCTGCGCGCATTGTGTTTTCGGCCGCGGTCCCGTGGATTGTGGCGATCTACCGGATGCGTGGAAGTCTGACCAAGAAGGAACCGGGAAATGCGCAGAACGCGAAAGGATGACCGGAGAGGTCAAACGTGTGGGGCACATCGGCGGCAGCGAGATGTACTCCTCACACGCGCATGCTCGAACGATTCCTGCGGAGCGAGTGTTTACACATGACAAAGGCTCGCACGGACGGTCTCCTCTTGATGTCCCTCGGGAGTGTGCTCTTTGTAGTGTTCGGCATCGTGCTTGAGGCGTCCTCGCCCGCGACGATGGGCGATTTTCGAATGCAATACTTCCCCGCGCGTTGCACGCTCGAATATGGCGACCCCTACAACGAAAACCACGTCCTGCGAACTTATCGTGCCGAGCGAGGAAGCTTGCCTGAGGAATCGCTCGGAGCACGGCTGATGACCACCGAGTACATCTATCCGCCGACCACTCTGACATTCACCCTGCCACTGGCCACGCTTCCCTACCGCTCCGCACAGCTGGTTTGGATGCTGGTAAGTCTCGCTGGACTTGTTGTTGCCGGATTCCTTATCTGGGATCTGGCGGCGGTGTATGCGCCCGAGGTCTCAGGCGCCTTGATCGGATTTCTGCTGGCAAATAGCGAACTGACTGTCACGAATGGCAATGTCGCGGGAATTGCGATCAGCATGTCCGCAATCGCGGCGTGGTGTTTTGTGAAGGAGCGATGGGTCGCGCTTGGCGTCCTGTGCATGGCCGCCGGCCTGATGCTGAAGCCGCACGACACATGGCTTGTGTGGCTCTATTTTCTACTCGCTGGCGGAGCGTATCGGAAGCGCGCACTGCAGGCTTTGGGTGCATTTGTGATCTTGAGTCTGCCCGCTGTCGCCTGGGTTACTCACGTTGCACCGCATTGGCTCCATGAGCTGCGATCCAACATGGAGGCAATCTCTGCGCGGGGTGGAACGGATCCAAGCCTCGGTGCTCATGGACCGTCGATGATCATCGATCTGCAAGCGGCGATCAGCTTCTTTCGTAACGATCCGCGCATGGAGAATGTCCTGAGCTACTTCATCTGTGGCGCAATCCTTCTGGTGTGGTGTGCTGTCACGGTGCGCTCCAGACCGTCCCTCGGAAACGCGTGGCTTGGGCTTGCGTCGGTTGCGGCGCTCACCATACTCCCCGTCTACCATCGGGAAGTCGATGCCAAAGTTCTACTGCTGACGATTCCGGCATGCGCAATGCTTCGTTGCCAAGGCGGCCGGGTCGGCAGAGTTGCAATGGCGCTGACTGCTGCTGGATTGTTCGTCACGGCCGATATCCCCTGGGCCATCGACGTCGGCTTGCTCAGGCATTTCGCTCCGCCAGATACGAGGCTCTCGGGCCGACTTCTTGTCGCATCGCAGGTAGTGCTCGTGCCCTTGGTGCTGCTGATTGAGGGTGTTTTCTTTCTTTGGGTCTATGCCGCGCGATTGCGGGAACAGAGAATCGCAACAGCAGTCTAATCCTGGAATTGGATTGGACAAACGCAGTCAGGACTCGGACAAATCCCAATCACGGTCCTGTTCGATACGAAAGTGTGTGTACTCCACTGGGGAGGATTTTGCTCTCGACAAAATGCAGGGTGTGCCGGCGGCCTGCGGGGATGAGCGGAACGCCGCCGCCCAGCAAGACAGGGCTAAGCGCGACTTCGACGGAGTCGACAAGACAGGCATCGAGCAAGCCGCGAAACAATGCGCCGCCCCCCATGAGCCAGATGTCTTTGCCGGGCTGCTCTTTCAGTTTTGCCACGGTGTCGGGGATGTTCTTCGCCAGGATCGTCGCCTCGGGGTGCTTGGCCGGATCGAGCGTGGTTGAGACCACCACGATTTGCTTGCCCATGCTGTGGAGGAAATTGAGGCGAGTCAGGGCGACCTCGTAGGTGCGGCGGCCCATGAGCAGCGTGTCGAAGCGCTCCCACAGAGCGGCAAAGTCGAACGACGGATCTTGCACGATCCAGTCGTACTCGCCTTGGGGGCCGGCGATGAAGCCATCGAGGCTGGCTGCAACGGAATAGACGAGGCGGCGCATCGGGTGCTCCCTGGGACGAAGTTGTTGAGGCTCCCTCCGTCCGCAAGCCAGTCTACGCGATGCCTACTCTTCGATGTATTCCTTGAGCAGTTGCACGATGAAGATCCAGCCGCTGTTGCGTTCGCGCAGACGCGGGGTGGTGAGTCCGGAGTGGGTAACCCGCACGCGTGTCTCCTTGCCGTATTGCTGGAGCTCCCAGCGCACGATGGTTTCCGGATGATCCTGCTCTTCTTCGCGGATCCAGGTGTATTCGAGAAGATGCGGCGGCACGACAGTGCGGTAGACACCGTGCACGATGGATTCTCGCTGCTCTTCTCCCGGACTCTGTCCCATGACGCGCATGGTCCATTTGCCACCGGAGCGCACATCGCACAGGGCGCGCACGAGCTTGAACTGATCTTCCATGCGCCACCACAACAGGAGCTGGTCGGGATCGGTCAGGGCATCGAAGATGCGAGCGGCTGGAGCATGGATGGTGATTTCCTGGACAATGGTGTCGTTGGCGGATGCGGGGGGCGTCATTTCTTCTCCATGTAGTTTTTAAGGTTCTGCAGCGCATCTGCCCAGAAGGTCTCGTAGTCGCCGAGCCAGTCGTCGACGAGGCGCAAAGGCTGCGCGTTCAAACTGCATAGATGGGACGTCCCGCGCGCGCGGGTTTCGACCAGGCCGGCGCGATGGAGCAGGCGCAGATGCTTGGAGATGGCGGGGCGGCTCATGCGGAAGTTGCCGGCGATGCCGCCGACCGTCTGCTGTCCATTGCGGAGGATGTGGAGGATCTCGCGGCGAGTGGGATCGGCGAGGGCGCGAAAGACAGCATCGCGCTGGCGGGCGGATTTGGTAACCATACAGTTACTGTCAAGTTAACCACGGACTTTCTGATTGTCAAGCCTGGAGGCACGGACGGGCGAACAATGGATCAAGCAGCGCAACCGTCCGAGCGCATGAGAGCGTTCGATAGAATAGCTCGTGTCTTCCCCTCAGGCTTCGCCAAAGCGAATCAACACGCCGGGCCAGATTTTGTTTGCGAGCCTTGTCGGCACGGCCGTTGAATTCTTCGACTTTTATATCTATGCGACAGCCGCGGTGCTGGTCTTCCCCAAGCTCTTCTTCCCGGCGACGAATCCAGCATCGTCGGTGCTGGCATCGCTGGCGACGTTTGCAATTGCATTCGTGGCGCGGCCCATCGGAGGAGCGCTGTTTGGGCACTTCGGCGATCGCGCAGGGCGAAAGAAGACGCTGGTTGCGGCGCTGACGACGATGGGCGTGTCCACGTTTCTGATTGGCGTGTTGCCGGGATACGCATCGATTGGGTTGGCTGCGCCATTGCTGCTCGCGCTGTGCCGCTTCGGCCAGGGCATCGGCCTGGGCGGAGAGTGGGGCGGAGCGGTGCTGCTGTCCGTAGAGAATGCGCCGCCGGCGAAGCGTGCGCTGTATGGGATGTTTCCGCAGCTTGGAGCGCCGGTGGGTTTCTTGCTTTCAGGTGGGACGTTTCTGCTGTTGTCGCGCCTGCTGACGGACCAGCAGTTTTTCGCGTTCGGGTGGAGGCTGCCGTTTCTGGCGAGTTCGGTGCTGGTGTTGTTGGGACTGTATGTGCGGCTGAGCATCACCGAGACACCGGTGTTTGCCGAAGCTCTGAAAC
>Ga0181535_10007617_pt1 | contig 10844 bp, 10 predicted proteins | sample PEATcosm2014_Bin_44_FD_119774 | JGI IMG/M metagenome (GOLD analysis project Ga0181535, IMG submission 119774) | Peatland microbial communities from MTU Mesocosm Facility, Houghton, MI, USA - PEATcosm2014_Bin17_30_metaG | ecosystem: Environmental > Terrestrial > Soil > Wetlands > Peat | place...
CCACCCAGACGATCAGCAGCGCCAGCCCGGTGAAATCGATCGCTTCCTTCTCCGTCGCCGTTTCGTACGGCGTCAGAATCGTCCAAGCGCCGAAGGCGATGACGGCGGCCAGCGGCGCCTTGATGTAGAAGGCCCACGGCCAGCTCCAGTGGTCGCCGATCAGGCCGCCGATCACCGGACCGACGATCGGCGCGAGAACGGTCGCCATCGACCACGCCGCCACCGCGGCGTTGGCTCGGTTCTTGGGGACGATGCCGATCAGCAGGGCCTGCGAGATCGGGATCAGCGGACCGCCGCAGACGCCGAGCGCGACGCGGAAAGCGATCAGCATGCCGAGCGAGGTCGCCATGCCGCACAGCACCGAGAACACCCCGAAGCCGGCGATGCAGACGACGAACACTTTAACCGGTCCGAACCGCTCGGCCAGCCACCCGGTCAGCGGCACCATGATCGCTTCGGCGACGCCGTAGCCGGTGATCACCCAGGTGCCCTGGCTCGACGACACGGCGAGCCCGCCGGCGATATGCGGCACCAGCACGTTGGCGATCGTCATATCGAGCACGGCGAGAAAGTTGCCCATCGCCAGGATCAGCACGATCGCCATCAGTGCGAGACCGTGCGGCTCATGACGCGGCAAGGCGGCGGCGACCGACGCCGCTTGCGCCGACGCCCTGACGCGCGTCTCGCGCGGCTCGGGCGCGACGGTTTGGGCGGCGAGGCGGCTCACGGCGCTCTCCGTCCGCTCACTTCGACAGTTCGATCGCGGCCGACATCGACAGACCGACGCGCAGCGGGTGCTCTTTCAGCTCGGCGGGATCGAGCGTGATGCGCACCGGCACGCGCTGGACGACCTTGATCCAGTTGCCGGTCGCGTTCTGCGCCGGGATCACGGCGAAGGCCGCTCCCGAACCGCCGGCGACGCCGGCGACGACGCCGTGAAACGTCACCGACGAACCGTAGAAGTCCGACGTCAGCGTCGCCGACTGGCCAGGCCGCACTGCGCCGAGTTGGTCCTCGGTGAAATTGGCGTCGACGTAGACGTCGGCGATCGGCACGATCGTCATCACCGGCGCTCCGGCCTGGACGCGCTGGCCGATCTGCACCTGAAGCTGCGACACCACGCCATCAACCCGGGCGAGAATCACCGTACGTTCGAGATTGAGCTTGGCGACGTCGAGCGCCGTCTTCGCCGCCAGCACTTCAGGATGATTCATCACGTCGACGCCGTCGGTCAGCGCTTTGGCGGCGTCGAGCCCCGCCGCGGCCGCTTCGAAGTTGTTTTTCGCCGCCGACAGTTCGTCGCCGGAAACCGCGCCGGAATTGCCGAGCTTGGCGCGCCGTTCGTAGTCGAGCTTGGCGCGATCGTAGTCGGCCTGGCGCGCCGCCAGGCTGGCGAAATAGCCCCGCACTTTGCGCAGCGCGAGGCCGTAGGCGGCGTCGGCCTGGGCGACCGCCAATCTGGCGTCTTCCGAATCGATCGTCAGCAGCACGTCGCCCGACTTGACCACCTGCGTGTCATGAACCGGGACGCTCCAGACGGCCCCGCTGGTCAGCGGCGTCACCAGCGCCGACGAGACGCCGACATAGGCGTTGTCGGTGCTGACGAATTTCGACGAAACCAAATACCACTGCGTCGCCGCCGCGCCCGCGGCCGCGGCGACGACGAGAAACAACGCGGTGAACAGCCATCCGCGCAATCGGCTCTTGCCCGTCTCTTTCGACCGGGCGGGGTTCGCGCGATCCGCGGACTCGCCGCCGGTCGATTCGATGGTTGTTTCGGCGGCGGTCATGCAAGGCTCCGATGCGAAGGGAACTTCAGGACTGGACGGCGTAGCCGCCGCCGAGCGCGCGCGCCATGTCGACGTCGGCGGCGAACGCCTGCGCTTGCAGATCGGCGACGGCGCGGCGCTGCGCGAGCAGCGCGTTTTCCGCCGTCAGCACGTCGGTGTAGCGCGACAGACCGGCGTCGTAGCGCTGCTTGATCACGCGATAGCCGTTTTCGCTTTCCGCCAGCGCGGCGCGCGCGTCCCTGATCTCGACGGCGACGCCGCGCCGCGTGGCGTAGGCGTCGGCGACGTCACGCAGAGCGTTGGCCAGCGTCCGGTCGTAAACGGCGACGGCGGCGTCGTACTCGGCGCGCGCGCCGCGGTAGGCGCCCTCGTTGCGGCCGTAATCGAAGATCGGCAGATGGACCGCCGGCCCGAACTGACCCATCTGCGACTGATGCTGGATCAGGTACTTGAGGTCGAACGACTGGTAACCGAACGCGCCGGTCAGTTCGACATTGGGATAGAAATTCGTCTTGGCGACGTCGATGCGGGAGGCCGCCGCCGCGGCGCTCAGGCGCGCCGCGACGATGTCCGGCCGCCGCCCGATCAGATCGACCGAGAGCCTGGCGGGCAGTCCGAGGTCGCGAGTCTTTTCAACTGTAGGCGGGGCGATGGCGAGCCCGCGGTCCGGCCCCTTGCCGAGCAGCGCGGCGAGCTGATCGCGGGTCAGCGCGATCAGCCGATCGAGCGCGTCCGCTTCGAGCTCGGCGGCGTGCAGCTGCCCGCGGGCCAGGCTCACCGCGCCCTCGTTTTCGAGATTGGATTTCGACCGGCTCTCGACCAGCTCGGCGCTCTCGCGGCGGACGCGCACGGCGTCGCGCGCCGCCCTCCGGTCGGCGAAGAGCTGAACCAAGTTGGCGTAGGTCTCGGCCACCGCCGCGGAAATCTGCAGGCGCGCTTCGGCTTGTTCCGCCGCGGCGGCGTCCGCCTCCGAGGTCGCCGCCGCCAGCGTCGCGCGATTTTTGCCGAAGAAGTCGAGCTCGTACTCGAGACTGGCGGCGAACTGGCCGGACGTGTGCCAGCCGTGTGGAAGGGCGGCTTCGGAAATGGCGGACATGCCCTGGTTGGTGCTCTGCTCTGTCTTGGTCACGCTGGCGGCGCCCGTGACCGTCGGCCACAGATTGGCGCCCACGGCCTGGGCCATCGCCGCCGCTCCGCGGGCGCGCGCCGCCGCGGCCGCGAGATCGGGCGAGTCGGCGAGCGCTTCGTCGATCAGTTGGTCGAGCTGCGGATCGCTATAGACTTTCCACCACGCGTCCGCAGGCCAGTCGACCTTCGGCGCAGCGAAGCTCTTGGCGTCGGCGTAGGCCGTCGGCGGCTGAATGCGCGGCGCTTCGCCGAGATCCGGGGCGCAGCCGGCGAGGGCGAAAAGGGCGAGGATGGCGACGACGCGAGGGAGCGGGCGGCCCGTCGCGCGAGCGGGAACTCGCGCGTTGACACGGGCGTTTCCCTTCGACATGTCGCCGCCATCCTCTTCTGCAATGAGTGTACCGAACCGTACGGTACTGTTGCATTGAGTGCAATTTGTCGCTAGCCTTGGACAAAGTCAAGCGGTAACGTACCGTACGGTCGGAAGAAGGACTTGAGAGGCGAACGAGAGGGACTCGGGCGACCGCCAGACCGAGCAGCGACGATCGGCGCGCCGCCATGCTGGCGATCGCGCGGCCTTTCTACGCGAGGGATGCGCCGCCGCGTCGACGGCGGAAATCGCGGCCAAGATCGGCGGATCGAAGGCGCTGGACTGCCGGCGAAACGCGGCGCCTCGACCAGATGGAGCGGCGCGTCGAGCGAGACCTCTGGCGCGTCAACAATTGGTCGCCGGCGCTCGATCTCAGAATCTTGGTTCGGACCTGCGTCGCGGCGCTTCGCGACGACGCCTGTCGAGCAATTGCGGCCGAAGGGGCGGCGCGCGGAACCCGGCGGGCGGGCGGACGCCTGACGCGAAAAGGCGGCGTCGTCGGGCCGATTCAGAAATCGTCCGAGATCTTTCCCGCGCCGGGCGAGCGAGAACGGCGGCCGTGCGGCCTCGAAATCGGATGCGCGGTCGCCGATCCGATGAAATAGCCGAGTTGGAGGCTGATCGCACTGAGCGCGACGACGGCGAGCAATGTCAGCAAACTCACGCCCTTCCGCCACTCGACGGCGAGGGCCAAGATCGTCGTCGCGGCGACGCCAGGGGCGAGAATCGCAACTTTGAAAAAACGACCGAGGACGACGCCCAAGAGCGCGGCGAAAACGGCCAAGAGGGCGGCGAAAGCGATCTGGAGCATACCTGCGATCCTCCAGACCGTACAGTTTAGTACTGTTGCGATGACGACAATTTGTCGCTAGCCTCGGACGATGTCAAGCGGTAACGCACCGTACCGTCGCAAGAAGGATTTGAGAGGCGAATGAGAGGAGCTCGGGCGACCGCCAGACCGAGCAGCGACGATCGGCGCGCCGCCATGCTGGCGATCGCGCGCGCGGCCTTTCTACGCGAGGGCTACGCCGCCGCATCGATGGCGGAAATCGCGGCCAAGATCGGCGGATCGAAGGCGACGCTCTACAGCTACTTTCCTTCCAAAAAGGACCTGTTCGTCGCAGTGATCGAAGACGAGGTCCGGCGGATGTTCGTCCCCCTGTTCGACATGGACGAAACGCAAGGAGCCTTTCGTACGGTCCTCGAGCGATTCGCCCGACGCTTCATCGACACGCTCTTGGCCGCGGATTCGGTCGCTTTCTACCGGGTGGTCGTCGCGGAATCGGCGCGCTTTCCGGAAGTCGGCCAAGCCGCCTACCGGTTCGGCGTCCAGCACGGCCTCGATCATCTGGCCGGGTTTTTCGCCGCCGCGATGGAGCGGGGCGAACTGCGGCGGGCGGACGCGTCGGTCGCGGTGACGCAATTCCTGGATTTGTGCTCCGGCGAGCTGCACCGGAAGCGACTGTTCGGCGTCGGCGGCGCCGACGACCTCGACGCCGTCGAGAGGCAGGTGAGGAACGCCGTGACGACCTTTCTGGCCGCCTACGGCGCCGACGAAGCGAGCCGCGCCGCTCGCGCCTGAGCGCCTTTCCCGGCAAAGACTGTCGCGCCCCGCGCGCGAGACGCGCCGTCGCTCGCGCAGCGCGACAGTCGTTCTACAATTTATTCTCTATAAACGAATTGTCGGCAACTCTATTCGCCTCGTAGCCAGTAAAGCGTTCGTTTATAGGCGTAAAGATTTGTCATGACGACAAAACTCATCTCCGCTGCCGCGCCCCGCCATGACCGGGGCGGCGCCGGCGCGGCCCCAGGGTCGCGGCGATGACCGCCGCGCCCTCTCCCCAGCGCGAGTCGACCCAGCCGGCGGCGACCGCCGACAATCAGGGCGGCGAGGACGCGCCGGTCGATCCGTCGACCTTCGCCCAGATGGACGCGGGGCGGCGGCTCGCCCATCTGCGCAGCCTGCTGGCCGCCGCCACGACCGCGAATCCCGCGGCGACCGACGACTGGCGGCGGCGCAACGCGCCCGACGCGCCCAGCGCCGAGCCGTCGCCGATCTTCAAATCGGCCGCACCCGACGCGCCGGCGAAGACCAAGCCGAAGTCGTCGACGCCGAGGCGGGTGGTGAAAACGCTGCTCGGGCTCGCGCTCGTCGCCGCGGTCGGCTACGCGCCGCTGCAGCGCATCGCGCAGACCTCGAGCGTCGAGGCGATCGTCAACGCGCGCGTCATCACCCTGCGCGCGCCGATCGAGGGCGAAGTGCAGCCCGGCCCGGCCGCGCGCGAGTCCGGCGCCGCGCTGGCCTCGGGCGACCTGCTGTTTCGCATCGTCGACCCGCGCGCCGATCGCGGCCGCGTCGACGACCTTTCGCGCCAGCTCGCGCAGGCCCGCGACGAGCGGCCGCGACTGGCGGCGCGGCTGGAGAGCGCGCGCGCCCTGCTCGCCGATCTGATCGAACAGACCCGCGCCTTCCGCGCCGCGCGCATTCGCCAGCTCGAAGCGCGCCGCGACGCGCTGACCGCCGACGCCGCCGCCGCTCACGCCCGCGCGCTGGACGCGGCCGCGACGCTCGAGCGCGCCAACCGGCTGACCGCCCAGGGCGCCGGGACGGCGGTCCAGGCGAGCCTCGCCAAGCGCGACGCCGACGTCGCGGCGCAGAGCGAGATCGCCGCCGAGGGCCAGATCGCGGCCAACGACGTCGAGCTCGAATCCGCCCGCCGCGGCGTGTTCGTCGGCGACAGCTACAACGATCGCCCGACCTCGGCGCAGCGCGCCGACGACCTCGGTCAGCAGATCGTCGACTTCGAGCAGGCGCTGGACGAAAGCGACCGCCGCATCGCCCGCCTGGCGCAGGACGTCGCCGACGAACAGGCGCGCTACGCCCAACTCTCGTCGGCCGCCGTCGTCGCGCCGGCCAGGGGCAGCGTCTGGGAAGTGTTGACCGCGCCCGGCGAGCAGGTCCGGCGCGGCCAGGAACTCGTGCGCGTGCTCGACTGCGGCGGCGCGCTGGTCACCGCGACGGTCGGCGAGAGCGTCTACAACCGCCTGCGCGTCGGCTCGCCGGCGCGGTTCCAGCCGCGCGACGGCGGCGACGACCTCGCGGGAACCGTGATCGGCCTCACCGGCTCTTCGACCACGCCGGCCAATTTCGCCATCCTGCCGGCGGCGCTGGCGCGCGGCGCCTATCACGTCACCGTATCGGTTCCCGGGCTCGCCAGCGGGGAAACCTGCGACGTCGGCCGCACCGGTCGGGTGGTGTTCGACGGCGCTCACGCCGATCTCATCGACGCCCTGCGGCCGGCGTTGTGGTGAGCCCGTTGTTCGCCAGCGCGGTCGCGTGCTGCTGGCCGGCGGCGCTCGCCGGCGGCGCGGGGCTGGCGATCCTGCCGTGGCTCAAGCGCGACAGCGTCGCGGCGCGCACCGTCGTCATCGCGATCGTCCTTGCGCTGATGTGGCGCTACACCCTGTGGCGCTGGTTCAGCACCCTGCCCCCGTTCGGCTTCACGCTCGACACGCTGACGGCGCTGCTGTTCATCACGGTCGAGACGGCGACGGTGGTCGGCGCGACGATCTCGTTCTTCTTTCTCACCCGCGTGCGCGACCGCAAGTCCGAGGTCGAAGCCAACATGGGCTGGCTGACCTCGCTGCCGACGCCGCCGCTGATCGACGTGTTGATCTGCACCTACAACGAGGAAGAGGCGATCCTCGAGCAGACGATCGTCGGCGCGCTGGCGATGGATTACCCCAACTATCGGCTGTGGGCGCTCGACGACGGGCGGCGGCCGTGGCTCAAGGCGCTGTGCGAGCGGCTCGACTGCGGCTATCTCACGCGCGCCGACGGCGCCGACGCCAAGGCCGGCAACATCAACAATGCGCTGAAGCACATCGCCCGGCTGGCGACGCCGCCCGACTTCGTCTCGATCCTCGACGCCGACTTCGTCCCGGCGCCGAATTTTCTCACGCGCGCGATGACGCTGTTCCACGCCGACGACGTCGGCGTGGTGCAGACGCCGCAGCACTTCGCCAATCCCGACCCGATGCAGCGCAACCTGTCGGTGGCGCGGGTGTGGCCCGACGAGCAACGCTATTTCTTCGACGTCGTCATGGCGTCGAAGGACGCGTGGAACGCCGCGTTCTGCTGCGGCACGTCGTCGATCATCCGCTTCGCGCCGCTGATGGCGATCGGCGGCTTTCCGACCGACTCGGTGACCGAGGACTATCTGCTGACGTTGCGGCTCAGGCAGATCGACTTCCGCACCGTCTACCTCAACGAGCGGCTTTCGCTCGGCCTCGCGCCGGAAGGCTTGCGCGAATACATCGGCCAGCGCAGCCGCTGGTGTCTCGGCTTCATGCAGATCTGCGTCGGCCGCAGCGGGCCGCTGCGGCCCGGCAACGGCCTCAACCTCGTCGACCGGCTGATCCTCAGCGAGACCTTCCTGCACTGGTCGGCGACCCATCTTTATCGCCTGCTCGGTCTCGCGCTGCCGCTCAGCTATTTCCTGTTCGGGATTGTAGCGGTCCAGGCCGACGTCTCCGACACGCTCTATCACTTCCTGCCCTTCTTCATCGCCCAGACCCAGGTGGTGGCGTGGCTGTCGGGCGCGCGCGCGCTGCCGATCATGGGCGACCTCAGCCACCTGCTCGCCGCGACCAGCATCCTCAAGGCGGTCTGGCAGGGGCTGACCAGGCCGAAGGGGCAGAAATTCGTCGTCACCGCCAAGGGCGGCGACCGCAGCAAACGCTTCGTCCAGACGCGGCTGCTGGCGCTGTTCATGGCGTTGCTGCTGCTGACCATCGCCGCCATCGTCCGCGCCTTCGTCATCGACCCCGTCTCCGACCTGCACAGCACGGCGTCGCTGCCGCTGTTCTGGAGCTGGTACAACATCGTCGTGCTGACGCTCGCCTGCCTCGTCTGCGTCGAGCAGCCGCGCTTCCGCCGTTCTGAGCGCTTCGACGGGCGCGGTTCGGTCGCGCGGCTGATCGTCGGCGACCGCGTCCAGTTCCACCTGATCGAAGACATCTCGACCGGCGGCGTCCGGCTGGGCGGCGTCGCGCCGGGGCCGGCGGGAACCCCGCTGACGCTCTTGCTCGACGGCAGGCGGCTGCGCGCCTTGGTCGTGCGCGCCGGCGCGACCGACTTCGCCGTCGCCGTCGAGGACACGTTCGAAGCGCGGGCGGTGATGATTCGCTCCGTCTATTCGGGGCGCTACGATCCCGGCGTCGCCGAGGTCAAGCCGACGCAAGTCATCATCGGCCTGGCGCGGCGGCTGTTCGACTGAACCGCCGCCTAGCCCGCCACGCCCATCGCCACGACGACGACGGAAAAGGCGGCGAGAACCACCGCGCCGGCGCGATCGACCGTCGCCGCGCCGATCCGCGACGTCGCGCCGCGCCCGAGCGCCGCGCCGGCGACCCCCCACAGGCTCATCACGACAACGGCGACGACGCTGAAGCGGACGAAGACGGCGGTCGCCTCGGCTGCGTCGGCGAGCGGAGGGAAGATCGCGAAGGCGAAGATCAACGCCTTGGGATTGACCAGCGTCGTCGCCAACACGGCGGCGACGCCGGTCGAACCGCGCGACGGGCCGCCTGCGCCGGCCGATCGCCACAGAAGCCACGCCGAGCGCGCCAGCAGCAGAGCGCATGCGGCGCGTAGCGCCGGCCCAGCGCCGGCGTCGCCGCGACATAGGGGCCGGCGAACCCGATCAAGCCCGCGACCGCCGCGACGAAGCCGACCAGCGCCGCGCCGACCAACGCCGGCAGCGCGCGCGCGCCGCGCCGCGCGCCGGCGACTGCGATCAGCGCGTTGGTCGGACCGGGAACCGCGAACAGCGGTACGACGGCGAGATCGAAGCCGGGTCCGGGCGCCATCGCGGCTCCTTCACTCCCGCGGGGTCAGCGCGATCGGTTCGGCGGCGGCGCGCATTCGCATGTCGCGGGCCGCGACATAGAGCCCACTGGCGATGATGATCGCATTGCCGAGCAGCATTGGCCAGGTCGGCGCGTCACGCCAGACCAGCCAGCCGAGGATCGCCGCCCAGACGATTTCGACATAGAGCAGCGGCGCGAGGGCCGCGGCGCGCGACATCGCCAGCGCGCGGGTGATGAAGACGAAGCAGGCCATCGACACCACGCCGACCAGGAACATCAGCGCGAGGTCGAAGCGGGTCGGCGTCGTCCAGGCGAACGGCGTCGTCGCCGCGCCGATCACGCCCGCGCCGGCGAACTGCCACACCACCAGCGGCAGCCAGTGGGTGCGCCGCAACCGGCGGGTGACGGTCTGGCCGAGCGCGAACATCGTCGAGCCGAACAGCGCCAGCAGCGACGCCCAGGAGAACGTCGCCGGCGACGGCCGCAGCGCCACCAGCACGCCGACGAAACCGACGAGGACGGCGATCCAGCGAAAGCGCTCGACCCGCTCGCCGAGCAGCGGCGCCGACAGCGCCACCACGATCAGGGGCGCCGCCATGTAGAACGTCATCACGTCGGCGAGCGGCAGGAAGCGCGTCGCCCAATAGAACGCGTAGGTGTCGGCCGCCATGCACAGAATGCGGAGGGCCTGCAGCGGCGCCTGGGCGAAGTCGAACAGGTCGACGCGCAGCGAGGCGATCATCGGCGCCAGCACGACGCCGGCGCCGATCGAGCGCAGCATCATCAATTGGCCGACGCCGTAATCGGTCACCAGCCATTTGCCGAGCGCGTCGTTGAGCGCGAAGAGGAAGACGCCGAGCGAATAGAGCGCGACGCCGAGGCCGGGCGCAGCCGGAGGCGGGGAATTCATGCCGGCTCATAGCAAAGCGGAGCGCGCCCGGCCAGCCGCAGGGCCGCGGCGCCCGTCTCCTGCGGGCGGGAGAAGGTGGGGGCGCGAAGCGCGGCCGGATGAGGGAAGGCGCGCACTTGCCCTCGCCCTCTCCCTTTGGGAGAGGGGTCCGCCGCTTGCGCCTTCGCTGCGCGCGCTTCACTCTGGCCGCCATGGGTCGCGACTCGCTTCGGCTGAAGACTCTGCGGGTGCTGCCGCGCGCGGGGAATCGTGCGCGCGGGTGGCTGGTCGCTGGGCCGCTGCACATGCCTTGTGCGCTCGGGCCGGCGGGAATCGCGCACGACAAGCGCGAGGGCGACGGCGCGACGCCGGCCGGGCGCTTCCGCCTGCTGTGGGGCTATTACCGTTCCGACCGCCGACGTCCGCCGGCGGGCGGCGCGCCGCTCAAGCCGTTGCGGCGCGACCAGGGCTGGTGCGAGGACCCGGCGAGCGGGCGCTACAATCGCCCCATCCGCCTGCCCGCTTCGGACTGCACGGATCGCATGCGGCGCGACGACGCGCTCTACGACCTTGTCTTCGTCCTCGACTACAATTTCACCCGCCGCTGCAAAGGGCGCGGCAGCGCGATCTTCTTCCATCTCGCGCGCCCCGGCCTGACGCCGACCGCCGGCTGCGTCGCCATATCCGCCGCCGACATGCGCAAGCTCGCGCCACGGCTGGCGCGCCGAGCGGCGATGTGGATCGGTTGACGCTCGGAGGTCTGCGATGATTGGCCCGCACTTGACTCGTCGCGCCG
>Ga0181535_10007618_pt1 | contig 10843 bp, 9 predicted proteins | sample PEATcosm2014_Bin_44_FD_119774 | JGI IMG/M metagenome (GOLD analysis project Ga0181535, IMG submission 119774) | Peatland microbial communities from MTU Mesocosm Facility, Houghton, MI, USA - PEATcosm2014_Bin17_30_metaG | ecosystem: Environmental > Terrestrial > Soil > Wetlands > Peat | place...
AAAAGCAGGAGCGGCAGGAAGGATGTCGCAGCAGCGAGCCAACTTGCGCGGCTAAAGAAGCTGGGGCGTGGAAACACGCAGGTCTGGCCGTGGAGATCGTTCTTTACCGGAAGAGGCTAAACGCCTTCCTTTTTTGAAAGATAGACTTCTGGCCGCTCACGGATCGGGTCATTTCGCGGATCGCTTGTGAAATCTCCGAATCATCCTGCATAAGCGAGACTGCTGTGTTCTGCATCCGCCGCACGGCTGCGTAGTTGTTTGGGATCTTCCAATCGGGCTGCCTGGTAAGTGCTTTTTCAATTTGCTCCTCGGCGATTTCCAGAGTGCGAGGGTCGTATCGATTGAGCACGATCTGGAGCTTCGGGCCTCCGGCAACTGTGAGCCTTGCGATCAGGCGATTGGAGTTGCGCAATTCAGCAATACCAACCTGCGCGACCAGGTAGATGATGGCGGATTTATCAAAGACGCGCGTGCTCTGCAGATCAAGCCTCGAGCCGGCATCGACCACCACAAAGTCGAATTCCTCGCGTGCGACTTCCAGCAATTTGTCGATGGCGTCATCGGAGACGTGCGTGGGAGCCAGTTCACTGGGCGCTGCAAGTACGGATAACCCGGAGACGTGCTTTTCCAGCAGACTTGAGAAAAAGATAGAGTCGAGCCGTTTAAAGTTCTCAAGCGCGCTGACGACCGAGTGATCTGCCCTGATTCCGAGGTTAATCGCCGCGTCGCCGAGCGGAAGATTGAGATCGATCAGCAGGGTCCTCTTGCCTGAGTCTTGGGCCAGCGAGACAGCACAATTGCAGGCCAGGGTGGTGACTCCTGAACCGCCTTTAGCGCTAAGAAATACCAGCAGCTTGCCGTCTGTCCTTGGGGAGGGCCGAACAGCCGCACGGAGAGCTGACGCCCGTCCCAGGGCCTCTGCCATCGTGCCCTGGTCGAAGGGCAAAGTGAGAAACTCGCGCGCCCCCGCCCGCATGGACCGGAGCAGCAGATCCGAATCGGCCTGCCCTGAATAGACGATTACGGTCGCCAGGCCATTGATGCAGATGCTCCTTACCAGATCAAGGGCGTATTCCGGATCGCTGTCCAAATCGACAATCACCACGTCGAAATCTCGAGTGAGCATCTGGGGCACATCGTCGAGGTTGGGAGGATAGGATGTGAACTCACGGATTGGGCCGCTCTGGCATTCAGCCAAAGCCTCTGTTGCGGCGCTGCGGCGCTGCATGTCCGGGCTAATAACCGCAACGGACAATATGCCTGAGGAAAGGTAGAGTGGTTCGAGCTTATCCATAAGTCTGACCTTGATCTGGGGGCTGTTTGAATCCTTGAGCCCTACCGAAAGAGGCTGAACCCCCTCTTCTTTTCTGGGATAGCAGCCTGGCCGGTAATGGATCTGGTCATCTGCCGAATCGCTCGTGAAATCTCCGTATCCTCTTCCGTGAGCGGCGTAGCCGTATTCTGCATTCGCCGCACAGCAGCATAATTATTGGGAACCTTCCAATCCGCAGGCTTGGTAAGAGCTTTGGTGATATGCTCCTCAGCGATCCCCATATTGCGAGGATCGTATCGGTTGATCACGATTTCGAGTTTGGGGCTGGCGGCAGTGGAGAGTTTTGTAATCAGGCGGTTTGAATTCCGCAGCTCGGGAATGCCAACCTGTGTGATCAGGTAGATGGTGGCGGACTTATCAAAAAGGTGAGTATGCTGCAGTTCCAGTCTCGATCCTGCATCGACCACTACATAATCGAACTCCTGGCGGGCGACGTCGAGCAGCTTATCGATCGCGTCATCGGAGAAATGCATCGTGACAAGTTCAGTCGGCGCCGCAAGCACGTTCAACCCTGAATCGTGCTTTACCAGCATTGTGTCAAGAAAACTCGAGTCGAGCCGGCTGGAATTCTGAAGCGCGTTCACGCTCGAATATTGAGCTTTGATTCCGAGGTTGATCGCCGCATCGCCTAGCGGGAGATTGAGATCGATCAACAGGGTCTTCTGTCCTGAATCCTGAGCCAGCGATACCGCATAATTGCAGGCCAGCGTGGTCACTCCAGAACCGCCCTTGGCGCTGAGGAATACAAGCAATCTTCCGTCTGTCTTCTTTGGAGGACGCACAGTCGTGCGGAGGGCCGAGGCCCGCACCAGAGCCTCGGCCATGATGCCGGGGTTGAGGGGTACGCGAAGAAATTCGCGAGCGCCCGCTCGCATGGATCTCAGCAGCAGGTTCGGATCGGCATCTGCGGAATATACCATCGCAGTTCCCAAGCCATTTGAACAGATGCTCTCCACCATATCGAAGGCGGTCTCGGGATTACTGTCCAGATCAACGATCACTACGTCAAAGTCATTCCCCAACATCCCCACCACATCGCTGGGGTCTGAGGGGTAAGCCTTGAACTCCCTGACCCGGCCGGTCTGGCATTCCCCCAGCGCTACAATCGCGGCATTGCGGCTTTGATCGTCCGGGCTGACGACCGCAATGGACAACGCGCTTGCGCTCAGAGAATCGGCGGCTTGAGTAAAGCTTGACATAGCAGAGTTTCTGCTCCTGTTTGTGAGGGGGACTCCCTCAGGCCCACATCCGCTCAGATTGCCGTTTGCCCCACTTCATTAAAGGCAGATAAGGTCACTTGGCCCTCGTGAGCTCGACAACTGCTCTTTCAGTCTATCGGCATAAAAAGGACTGATTCGCGTAGACTTTGACAATATCTTAAAAGAGGTTAGGATTTTTTGTCTCTGGAGGTTTGTGACTAGCCCCAAACGTACTTCATTCTGAGCCTGCTATATCCCACAAACAGGTATATTACATCAACACTTGACATGACGTCCCAGCTTTCAGGAAACTAATAGAGGATTCAATGCTTGACATGGAGCACCGTAATGCGAGATTCAGCCCCACAAGGCACCTACAAAGTTCAAGCCCTGGACCGGGCATTTGCCGTGCTGGATCTACTGGGAGAGAGTGACACCCCGCTAGGCCTGGCGCAGGTTGCCTCATCACTCCAGCTGCACAAGAGCACCGCACACCGCTTTCTGATGGTCCTCGAGAGGCACCGTATGGTGGAGCGCACCACCAACGGCAAGTTTCGCCTGGGGCTGAGACTCTTCGATTTGGGCAACCGCGCTATCGAGCAATATGACCTGCGCGACCGGGCACAGCCACACCTGCGCAGGCTAGTCGCTGAAACCGAAGAGACGGCGCACCTCTGCATTCTTGAGGGTGCGCACGTAATCTATATCGACAAGATCGAGCCGGCTCGCTCGGTACGCATGATCACCCGCGTCGGCGCCAGCAACCCGGTGCACTGCACCTCGGTGGGCAAAGCGATGCTCGCGTTCCTGCCCGAGGAACGGTTCGCCGATATTCTGCGCCGTGTTCGCTTCGAGCGGTTTACCCACCGCACCATCGCCACGGCCGAGGCATTGCGTGTGGAGATCGAGAAAACGCGCCGCCGCGGCTATGCCGTGGACGACGAGGAATTGGAAGAAGGGCTGCGCTGCATCGCCGTACCATTGCTGGATGCGCAGCGGCTCCCGATAGCGGCAGTGAGCGTCTCCGGGCCGTCATTCCGCGTTACTGCGCAGAAACTGCCCTCAATCGCCAACCACTTGCTCAAGTGCGTGCGGGGAATCTCAGTGGATATGGGCTTCGTCTCCAGCGGCCGCGGCAATCGCGCAGTCTGGTCGGCTTAGTAGGCCAGTTGCAGGTCGATGATTTAGGTGGGAGCAGAGGGCTTCAGCCCTCTGAATATGGATGCATTTGAACGGCCTTCAGGCCCGAATCTTCGCGGTTTCTCCAGCTTTTGAAGGAAATGCGACTGTAGTATTGGACAACATCACCGCAGAGATGCCTCCGGCAGATCGCCGTCCACGGTAATCAGTTGGCCCGAGATGCAGCGTGAGCGAACGCTTGCGAGAAACAGGATCACTTCAGCGCAATCCGCGCGAATAACCGCTGAACTTGTTTCCACAGTTGCCGGACAGATGCCGTTCACACGCATCCTGGGCCCAAGGCAAATGGCCAACTCGCGAAGAGCGCAGCTCAGGGCCGCCTCACAAGAGTCGCAAGCCTCACTGTCGCGCTGGGAGACCCCGACGTTTGCGGAGACCGTCAACACGATTGAAGCCTCCAGCCCTTGAGCTGCGAATACCTTGGCCGCCTCGTGGCAGAGCAGTTCATTCGCCGCAATATTGGCCGCAGTGTTGATCAGGATATCGATTCCGCCAAAGGCCGCGACGGTTGCCTTGAGCGCATGATCGATGGAGTCGCGGTCTCGGATGTCCAAACCGGTCGCAGCCACGAACTCTTTTGAAGTTACAGTTGCCAGTTCACGCTCGACCCTAGCAACAGCATTGACATCACGATCAACGACCATCACATGAGCGCCGCGTGAGGCAGCCAGCAGCGCCACTTCGCGCCCGATGCCGCTACTTCCTCCAATGACCAATACGATGTGGCGGCTCAGCTCCTTCTCTGGCGGCTGGCGGCGAATCTTGGCCTCTTCCAAAGCCCAGTATTCGATGCGGAAAGCCTCACCCGCCGGCAGAGCTACATAGTTCGTATGAATCTTGAAACTGGCCGGATCCATGCCCTCGCCGCACTGCGGAACGACGGTCCCCTTTGTCTCCAATGCATCCTCTTCGGCCAGCAGACTTGCCCCTTCCATCACGTGAATCGCGTTGGTGTAGAACTCTCCACCGATGCGCGCTTCAGTCTTGTTCTTGCCAAAGCTGAACATGCCAAGCCCAGGAATCAGCACGATGGAAGGACTGGCATCGCGCAGTGCCGGCGAGCCCGGCAGCGCGTGCGCATCATAGTAGCTCCGATATTGCGCGCGATATTCAGTCAGAGATGCGTCAATCTGATTCTTGAGAGCGTCTAGACCGCCTCCTTCGATCCACGGCACAAACATGGTGCGAATCTTGGTGCGAATAAAATGGTCGGGACAACTGGTGCCGAGAAAAGCAAGATCCTTCGCGTGCTTTGAGTTCACAAACTGCAGCACATCCTCAGAGTCGCTGAAGCTCGCAATCCATCGCCGCTGGCTGCTAATCCTTCCTCGCAGAAATGGAAGAATCTCGACGGCCAATTTCTTGCGGTCGGGCTGCGACTCTATTTGAACTCCGCCGAAACGCGAGGCGCCTTTCTTCAGGCCGTGCCTCTCAATAAATTGTCCTAGTTGATCGATCACCGTCAGAGTGTTGATATAGCACTCGCGTTGCGTTTCGCCCCATGTGAAGAGGCCGTGCCCGCCCAACACAATGCCGTCGCATCCGGGATTCTTTTCGACAGCCTGTTTCATCATCATCGAAAGCTCAAAACCCGGGCGCTCCCAGGGAAGCCACACCATCCTATGATGAAACTCGCGATTGAACTCGTCCATCTTTGCTTTGCCATTGGCGGAGGCGGCCAGTGCGATCCCCCAGTCCGGATGCAGGTGATCAACATTCGCAAAGGGCAAGAAGCCATGCAGTGGCGTGTCGATCGATGCCGCGACGGGATTAGCGCGGAAGGCGCAGAGCGGATACATCTCCGCCATGGAGTCTTCTGTCTCCGGCCCCCGGTAGAGCCCTTCGAGCGCCAGCAGCTTCTTCTGGTAGAGCGTGGCAAATCCGCCTCGCTTGATGCTGCCCAGGTCGCCGCCGCTGCCCTTGACCCAAAGCACCTTCACTGGCTGGCCAGTAAGCGGATCGAGTTCATCAATCTTTGAGCTGGTATTGCCGCCCGCGAAGTTGGTAATGCGCAGGTCTGAGCCGAGCAGGTTTGAGCGGTAGCGCAGTAGCTCAGGCTCGTCCAGCGCTTCAGCTACTGCGGGATCCCAACGGTCTTCGAGAAATTTCAGCGACGGGGAAGTAACTGCAGCAATCGACATGTTTTACGCACCCTTGGAATTGTTGGAATCGAGAATCGCACGATCCTATAGGACCGCTTCCACCATCCTAAGCGCATGAGCCGACAGTCGCCAGTCGGCTCAAGAGATGTGGTCCTACAATATTCTCAGTGAACCTCTGAATAAGTCGATGTTTTGAAGTCCGGGGCCACAAGAAGTATCAGGGCACGACTTTAGTCGTGCCACAAACGCAACGATAAGCAACACGGGCTTTAGCCCCTGAGGCAATGATAGATTGCTTCCGGACTGATTCAGAGCTTTCTTAAATCCCCAAGCGCGATTTGAGAAAATGCACACGATCGCGCGCGACTGGGATTTGCGTATGCTGCGAATCTTTGAGAGATAGAATCACCTTGCCAGCAAACCACGAGTTTACCTCTAGAATCCAGTCCGTATTCACAAGGGCGGAGCGATGGACTCTCAGAAATCTAGCCGGATCTAGTCGCCGTTCGAGTTCTGTGATGGTTTGATCGACGCAGTGACGGCGCCCAGCAACCAAAGCATAAGTGAGCTTATCTTGAGCCAGAAAGTGAGTTACGGCATCGAGTTCCAAAAACACAATACGCTCACCCACTCGTGAGGCTATGCGGCGCGGATAGTTGGGCCGCTCTCCGCGCAGCGATGCAGCTAACTCTTTGAGAAGATCAGGTAAGTCAGGGTTGCGCTGCCAGTCCGATTTGACTGATGTGCGAAGCCGGTCAAGTTTTTTGAGCGCGCGCGCTAACTGCTCAGGCTCAATAGGCTTCAACAGGTAGTCAATCGAGTTGACCTCAAATGCTCGCAACGCATATTCATCGTAGGCCGTGGTAAAGATGACGAAGGGCTGCCGGTTGAGCCGCGAGAGCAAGTCAAAACCATTCAAAACCGGCATCTGAATATCGAGAAACAAGACATCGATAAACTGCCCCGATTCGCCGTTCAGATAGTCGAGTGCTTGAGCCGGATCGGCTGCGCTACCGGCAATCTGCAGACCACCGGCGCTTGCTAGCAAGCGCTCCAGCCGGTCGATGGCCAGCGGTTCATCATCAACGAGATATGCGCGAAGCGAAGCTGTTTCCATCTGCATTTCCATGGTGGGAGGTCATTGTATGGGAAAGGTCAGGCGAACCGCAGTCTTCGCGTTTTCGCGAGTTACTTCCAATTGTCCCGCATCTTCAAAAAGAAGCTGAAGGCGCGCGATAAGATTACCGAGTCCATGCTCGGGTGTGATGGCATCGAGTGAAAAGCCGGGCCCGTCGTCGATGACTTCGAGAAAAATACGACCCAAATTTGCAGAAGCAATGACCTGAATTATAGCTCCTTGCTGCCGCTTGGAAACCACATGCTTCACGGAGTTCTCTACTAATGACTGAAGGGAGAGTGGAGGCACCTTCACATCGTCCAATGCGGAAGGGGCTGAGATCTGATATGTCAGTCGCGAAGCAAAGCGGGTTTTCTCGATTTCGAGGTAATCGCGAACGACCTTAAGTTCCTGGCTCAGTGGCACAAGGCCGCTTTGATTTGCATTGAGCGAGAAGCGAAGCAACGAGGCGAGCTTTCCGACAGTATCTTCGGCTAACTGCGGATCTCTGGGTATGAGAGCTGCAATCGAGTTGAGCGTGTTGAATAGAAAGTGGGGATGAATGCGAGATTCAAGTGCAGAGAGTTTGGCCTCGGCCAATAATTTATAGGCGCGCTCCTGCTCGACCTGCCTGGTGCGCAGCTCGAGCGCTGTTGCCTGTAGCTTGTAGCGGAGGGTCTCATATGCCGAGATGCTCAACCCGAACATGAGGGAGATCACTACGCTGAAAGGCGTAGATTCTCGGAATTCACTCCAGAACTCGCCGCGTGGAAGAAGGTGGATGATCTGAAAGACAAAGCCGGCAGCGAAACTGCCGACAATTGCCACGCAAACCAACACCAGCGCTTGCATAAGGACTACAAGACGGGGGAACCTTTCGGTATAACGATGAGATATGCGTGTGAGAAGAAAGACCGACGGCGAGCCAATTAGAGCGCTGTAAATGAAAGCGAAAAAGAACGTGCGCCCGGTATCTGGCAGGCGAATTCTTCCCAAGGAGAGAAAAAGTGTGACGATCAGAATCGTGGCGCCTACCACTATCCAAATCGCTCTCAACAGGTATGCACTGTAACTCCGACTCCGATTGCGATCATCGGAGGAGTCTGACAATAGCGAATTGTTATCCCGATTCATAGTTGGAAACGGACCCCCACCGATGTTGCCGCTGTATATGGAGTTGCACCATAATCCGAGGTCTTGCTACCTTGCGGAATTTCAAGATGCATATAGGACGAAAAGTGACTGCCAAATCTTCGCGTGGCATCGAAGACAGCGGTGTAACTCTTGTCATCGAGGTTTGTAACCACAGATCCGCTGAGATCCCATTGCTTCCAACCGGGCAACTCGCGCAGGCGTGATTTGCCCGCGTAAAGAAACGCGTAGTGCTGGCGGCTTGCGAGTGGCGAGATAGCCATATCCCGATAGTACGAGGTGTTGGGAGGAGTGTAGAACTCGCCAATGAATGAGACGCCTATCGCCGTGGTGTATTTTGCGCCCATGAGGATCGCACCCTGTTCGCGCCAGGAGGTCTCGCCATGTAACTCCCAGGCCTGGCCGAAGACCCGTGTGAAGGTGAGGCCGCCAAAGGCGTCTCCTCCTCGGTCGTCGCCCGCAATCAGTGAAGTGTCGAATCCATGCACCAGAATGTTATACCGGAAAGCAGTGGTATCGTGCAGGTTTGCGCTGGCAGGCGCTAGTGCGGCGGACGACCACACCATCGAAAGAGCGTGCGGGCCGTGCACGTAGTCGGCCTTTACCATGTCGCGTCCTTGATTGAGATTCAGGCGGTCGGTCGGGTTGGTTGGATCGCGGGGCGGGTCTAACACTCCGGCCGGGCTGAATGCATAGCCGGTTCCCCAACGCACAATTCTTCGACCTAGTATGAAGTCAAAGTCCCCTGCCGATAGCCCGGCGTAAGCTTCCTTGACTCGAAACTGAGTGCGCGTGCCTGTATATGGCCCAAGCGCAGTATCTAGGGCTGCGGAGGCGGCGATATTATCCGGTGGAATATGAAAATCGGCGGCAGAGAGGCCGCGAAACGAATCAGCGAGGCCTACAACGCTCGACGCGAAACTCCAGCGAGAGCGGAAGCGAAGTGTGAAAGACGGCTCAAGAAGCAACTGATTCTGAAACAAGGTAACACTCGGATCGTTCAGCGTGTTGGCAGATACTGGCAAAGGAGGTTGTAGATTGCTGTAAAACGTCGAATCGTTGATAGCCGAGATTGTGTAGCGGAAGTCGCGGCGTGGCTCGGTCGGCGGATCGTCCTGCGCAACAGTGGACAGTTCTAGTACCCCGAATGCGAGGACGATAATAATCAACAGATGAAGTTTGATTCTCATAAGTGGGAAGCACCCCGGCGAACTTCAACCATCCTTATCACACATCGATCCACGCACGAGCCAGAACATTGCGGTATCGGCCGCATCAGATGCCACGGAAAAAAACGGTGAATGCGTGCAGATTATGGAACAACAGGAAGAATACGGAAACGGTCCAATACATCCACGGCTTGAAAGAGAATTTTGAAAACAGGAGCTCATCGCCAATCAAGCCTATTCCGACTAGCCAGATGATCGGAGTGTAGGCAGGCGCAAGGAAGACGAACATGCTAGTGCTCCATTCGCGTTGAGGAAAAACGATTAGGACAGTCCAGGACACGAAGTAGATCAGTAGGCCTGTAATGTAGAGCGCAAGGCCGATCTTCTGACCCTTGGTGGAAATGCGGAGTCTCATGAAAATCGGCAAGATCATGACGAGCGTGCGAAGAAGGTTCTCTGGAAGACTAATTGCCCTCGGAATGTCCTTCCAGAAGATGTCCACCTGATAGGCAGCCGGGAGTTGGTGAGTGAAGAGCAGGTTGAAAACCAATATTGGGACAAGTAGCCAGAAGCAGTTACAGAGATAGTAGCGTATTCGAGATAAGCTCATCCGACTTTCCTTTTAGTCCTTCTTCGCAAACTGTCTTTAACCAGGAATTGAGTTTTAGAATTTGTCCGTGCGTCCCTGATAAAAGAGCTTGTCAGGCAGATCGCGCGGAGCGATGCCGGAGTACTCGAGCACGCTATGCGAGTTATGGCGGATTTCGTCGTAGAGGGTCCAACGGCGAAGCTGGAGCTTGCTGCCAACTGTCTCGTACTCATCGAATGTGGCGCTTTTAATGTGTTTGCCGGAGGTGAGATAGAACTCGGCTCTTACCGGGCGAGCATCTTCAACGCGTAGCCAGTAGAGAATTCTTTGATAAGTCGCGCTCTTTCGCTTGGCTGTGAGATCAAGAACATAACAGCTATCCGTGCCCACCTTTTCGGTACGGAGATAGACGGGAGAGTAATCGACAGCGTAGTTGGTGTGGGCCACATCTCCGTTCGAGGCATCGCCATTCAGGCGTTCCAGTGGAGTGATGCGAATGGGTCGACTGGTATCGGGCAGATAGACCCACATATCATCAGCCAGCATAAGCAGGTGCTGACCTTTTTCGCGAGGACTTAGAAACTCAACATAACTCTTTTCAGTTCCCTTCTGGGAGACTTCGTAGAGTTTGTCCTCGTCCTCTTTGCCGGATTCGTAGTGGGTGATCTTCACGCGCAAGACAAAGGACGGCCACCCGTTGCGATAAGCATCGGAGCGCTTGAGCAGAGCCTCGGCATCGGGAGTTCCTGCGGTTGCGGCATGACCAGCAACCGCGTAAGCCAGAAGAATGCCGAGAAAGAACAAGGCCAGAAATGTGCGCAATACAAGGTTAATTCTAGACATGGGAGAGAGCCTCCGCAATTCTGAGCCGGGATGCGCGGACCGCCGGGAAGATGGATGCAAGCGCTAGCGAGACGATAACCAGCAGCGACGAGCCGATCATCAGGCTGGGCACGTGAAGAACGTGGAAGGACATTGGAGT
>Ga0181535_10007619_pt1 | contig 10842 bp, 8 predicted proteins | sample PEATcosm2014_Bin_44_FD_119774 | JGI IMG/M metagenome (GOLD analysis project Ga0181535, IMG submission 119774) | Peatland microbial communities from MTU Mesocosm Facility, Houghton, MI, USA - PEATcosm2014_Bin17_30_metaG | ecosystem: Environmental > Terrestrial > Soil > Wetlands > Peat | place...
GTTCGAATTGCGAAAATGTCTGCGCAAGTATGGCGTCAATGGCCTCGCGCAGGTACTTGGCGCCGTTATAAATCGACATTACGACAGAAACTCTAGGTTCTAAAGCCACCTTGGGAGCAATTCCTCCTCGTGGAAATAATCTTCACAATCGCGCCAATTGCAACGAAAAGTCCACCCTATATCACAATAGCCTCCGAACACTTAGCGATTTCGTGACGTGAATCCACTACAATTAAGAATCTAGCGATGGGAGATAGCCTTGGCAATAGAACGTCTGGTACCGGGCACTTGCGAATGGGATTTATATTTCGCAAACCACATCCAGCGATACACTTTTGCGGCTGACATGCTGCGTCCCCAATGCGTTTCCGCTGTGCTGGATGCAGCCTGTGGCGTCGGTTACGGCAGCATGTACCTGGCGGAAGCAGGGGCGACAGTGGTTGGAATCGACAGGGACGAGGGTGCCCTCTCGACGGCGCGCGCCAAGTTCGCCCATCCTCAAGTGAAGTTCATTCGAGATGACTGCCAAAAGCTTGCACAAATCCCGAACGGGTCTTTCGATGCAGTCGTCAGTTTCGAGACCTTAGAGCACCTTTCGGAGCCTGCGGAGTTCCTCAATCGTTGTCGGCAGGTGCTCAGGGATCAGGGCTGCATTATTGTGAGTACCCCCAACGGAAATCTCCGCGAGAACAGCGCCAAAGACGAATGGGAGTTTCACGAAAAAGAGTACTCGGCCAAAGAATTCGTAAACTTGCTCACGGCGGCAGGATTCCGTGACATCAGGTTGTGGGGACAGACCTATACTGCCATCGGTCGGTTGCGAAATCAGGTCCGGGGCGAACTCAACCGCGTTCACTCGAACCCTCTCTTTCGACTGGGTCGCGTGATACAGCGAATCTTTCGCGGCCACACCTTTCATCCGGCGATTCTCCCCGAAAGCTTAGATGATTTTGTGCTGCACGAATTTAGTTCGGCAGAGGAAATTGACTGTTTGAGCAGACTGGGGCCGTTTGTAATTGTTGCCTTTGGGCGCAGATAAGGTCGGTCAGCTCTTCATGCGAGGGCCGTCAGGGTTCCGTTTGCGTCCGCTCCGCGCATATCGCTGTCGCCTGTGGTTCCATCTGCTCCCACCTCATCAAGGGTGCCAGCAACCCGGGGCGCTTATCCGTCCAGTATGGCGAGTCACTCAACCCGCCCTGGATCGTCAAGTGCACTCTCGGAGCATCCATCCAAGATGCGAACAGCCATTGGCGGTAATACAGGCTGCCCACGAGTTCGATCCGATAGCTGCCTTCGTTCAGCAGGTGGGGTGGGATCCTAGTCCGCAGCCGCTGCCGGCCGGGCGTTAACGCTGGCCATTCGGCTTCCGTTTGATCGGTTGAATAGGACCAGTAAAGCAGATTGCCATCCTCAGCATAAATCGCATAACCGATCACTAGAGCGGGGTCTACGAGCTCAATTTCGCCTTCTGTTTCAAGCCATATCTCGTCGTCGTTGCGCACCGGCATGTGCAGCGGATTTCCCCCGCGATCAACAAGCGCCACGCTCATCGGCGTAAAGTAGGCGTTGCGGCACTGGCTGCCGGAGTTAAGCCACACCGAATTGTCTTCAGGGTCTGCGCCTAGAACATACTCGGTAACAACCGAGCGAATGTCATTCGAATCCCGCTTCATGTTGCCGTGGTCGAGCAGAATGACACGGTTACAGAGCTGTTCGATGGCGTTCATGTTGTGGCTGACGAACAGCACCGTGCGGCCGGAGCCCCTCACCTCACCCATTTTGCCGAGGCACTTCTTCTGGAAAGCAGCATCGCCAACGGCCAAAACCTCATCGACGATCAGAATCTCGGTATCCATGTGGGCCGCGACGGCGAAGGCAAGCCGCATGTACATGCCACTCGAGTAGAACTTAACAGCTGTGTCCAGAAAGCGTTCCGTTTCCGCGAAAGCCACGATCTCGTCGAACTTGCGCGCAATCTCCGCCTTGCGCATACCGAGAATGGCGCCGTTCAAATAAATGTTTTCGCGGCCAGTCAATTCCGGATGAAACCCCGTGCCGACTTCCAGCAGCGACCCGACACGGCCGTGCATCTCCGCATAACCTTCCGTAGGCTCGGTAATCCGCGACAGAACCTTGAGCAAGGTACTCTTGCCAGCGCCGTTTTTGCCGATAATCCCGACCAGTTCACCACGTTTGATTTCGAAGGAAAGGTTGCGCAGAGCCCATAGCCATGTGTCGGCTGGCGGGTCGGGGGAAGAATTTGCTTTCCGGTGCAGAGCACGGAACGGCGACTGAATCAAGTCGGTCAGCTTTTCGCGCAGAGTCGTGTAATGCTGGCCTTCGCCTATGCGGTAGAGCTTTCCCAGATTATCAACGCTGATGGCGCGCTCACTCATATCTCAAACCAGGTCTGCGAACGTCGTCTCCATGCGGCGGAAGTACACGATTCCGCCGAACAGCAGCACGACAACAATCACTATCGAGACCAGCATCAGCGGTCCAGAAGCGCTGCCATTTCCCAATAGCGCCCAGCGGAAGCCTTCCACCACCCCGGCAATCGGATTCAGGCCCATCAGCGGCCGCCATTTGGCTGGAACCATGCTGCTCGGGTAAGCGACAGGCGTGATCAGCAGCCAGAATTGCATCAGGAAGGGGATCGTGTAGCGCACGTCTCGGTATTCCACGTTCAGCGCGGAAAGCCAAAGTCCAATGGCGAGCGCCGTGGCAATCGCAAAGAGAATAAAGAGAGGTAGAACCAGTATCCTCGCCGTTGGCATGATGCCGTAAAACGGCATCATGATCAGCAACAGAGAGAACGCGATAGCGAAGTCCACCAAGCCGGAAATGACCGCCGAAATAGGAATCACCAGCCGCGGAAAATAGACCTTGGTGATGAGCTGCTGATTGCTGATCACGCTATTACTGGACTCCGTCATGGCATAGGAAAACAATTGCCACGGCAACAATCCGCAATAAGCAAATAACGGATACGGCACCCCGTCGGAAGGCACTTTCGCCAGCTTCCCGAAAAAGATGCTGAACACCGCCATGGTGGCCAGGGGTTGGATCAAAGCCCAGGAGGCGCCGAGCACGGTCTGCTTGTAGCGAACCTTGATGTTGCGCCACACCAGGAAGTAAAGCAGCTCATGATAATGCCAGAGGCCCTGCAGGTCCAGCGCCACCCATCCCTTGCGCGGTCGCAAGATCGTGACTTCCGCGTCCGTAGTATGGTCACAGCCTGACGCTCGAGGGGGCGCGAAATGAGTGGACATAAGAATTTTGGTTGCTTAGAGAATTAACACTGCTAGAGTAACACAAAGGTTTCTCCCAGGCAGTAATTTGCAAGGTTCCAGACGTTCCCCGCCGGGTAACTAAGGTAAACCTTATACGGCGATTGGGTACTATTTTTATATTACTGAAGTAATCATCTGTACCCGAGATGACAATGGAAACAGCTCTGTTTGTGCTACACTTACGCTTTCTTCCCCCTTGTTGTCGCTCGTAACCTGCGCAGTGGAATGGCTAACTTATTCGACAGTGCCGAACACTGCAACAGGAGAGGTGAATGGAGTCGAGAAACGAAGCAACCGCCGAAAAGCCTTCGGCCAGCCGGCAGCCCACCTTGGAAAGCGGCCTTTTGCGCAGCGGTGCGGCCAATTCAGATATCAATGCCGACGGCTTCCTGCTCGAATACGTCACCGTTGTAAGAAAGCACCGGTGGAGCATCCTGGCAGCGACAATTGTCGTGCTGGCGATGTCCACGATTTCGGCCCTGCGAGCTGTGCCCCTATACGTCGCCACAGGGAGGATCGCTGTCAATCGCGAAACTCCGGTGAACCTCGGATTCAAGGATTCCGAAGCCTCGGCGGAAGATTTCGACTCGACTGTCACTCTCGAAACCCAAGTTCGGATTCTCCAAAGCCGTATCCTTGCCGCTGAAGTGGTCAAGGGCCTGCGCGCGCAGAATAATCCGGCATTTGTCGCCGGCGGCAAATCGAATCCGATGGGGGCCACCCCTTTCGATTTGAACTCGCCGCAGGACGCTGCTCTTGCGGGGCGCGTCCAAGGCAGCCTGAGCGTGAAAGTCTTGCAGGGCACACGCGTGATTGAGATCTCATGCACCGACCCGAATCCCCGCATGGCAGCCGACATCGTCAACCAGACCATTGCGACGTATATAGAACAGAACTACAAGACAAAGTTCGAAGCCACCATGCAGACGTCCGACTGGATCGCGCATGAGCTAACGGATTTAAAGTTGAAGATGGAGACCGCGCAAGCGGAGCTCCTCCGGTATCAGAAAGACAATAATATCTTTGGAGTGGACGATAAACAGAATCTGATTAACAACGCGCTGGATGATTTTAGCAAGCGGCTCACCCAGGCACAAGCCGAGAGGATAACGAAAGAATCACTCTACAGGATGGCCGCTGAAGGTCATGCCGACCTGTTTGTAAAAGACGACACTGGTGGCTCCATGAATAGTCGGTTGCGCGAAAAGCAGAGTGAACTTCGAATGCAATACGCGCAGCTACGCACTCAGTTCGGTCCTTCCTACCCCAAGCTCGTTGAGATCGACAACCAACTTAAGCGGCTGCAGACAGACCTGGATGCGGAAAACGACCTGCTCTCGCTCAAGCTGAAAAGCGAATATCTGGCAGCGGTGGAGCAGGAAAAGCTGTTGAGCGCCGCACTGGAAGACCAGAAGAAGAAGTCCAACGAACTCAATCGAGGCGCAATTCAGTACAACATCGTCAAACGCGACGCGGAGAGCTATCGTTCCGTTTATGAAGGGCTATTGCAGAAGATGAAGGAGGCCGGGGTTTCAATCGGCCTCAGGTCCAATAATGTCCGGATCGTGGATTCAGCTTGGGCGCCTAATCGGCCCGTCTCGCCCAACGTCCCGCGCAGCATGGCGATGGGACTTATCCTCGGATTAGTTGCCGGGTTGGGGCTTGCTTTTGTCCTGGAGAGCCTGGATAACACAATCAGGATCCCTGAACAGGCGCAGGCGATCACCGCCGTGCCCTCATTAGCGGTGATTCCTTTGGGTTCGGAAACCGGCAGTGGCCGCGAGCGAAAGTTTACTTGGAAAGCAATGACGGAGAGAGAAAGGATGGCCGTAGTCACGCTGGCCAAGCCGAGGTCCGATATGTCGGAAAGCTATCGCTCACTTCGTACCGCGATCCTGTTATCTTCCTTCAAAGGTCCGCCAAAACTACTGCTGATCACCAGCCCGCTTCCGGGAGAAGGCAAGACCACGACCAGCGTGAATACCGCCATTGTGCTGGCACAGAAGGGCAGCCGGGTCCTTTTGATCGATGGAGACCTCCGCCGGCCGACGATTCATAAAGTCTTCGACATCCCATCGCGACCCGGGCTCAGTGACATTTTGGCCGGCGCCGTAGATCCCGCTGCCGCTATCCGTCCAACCAGTGTGGCGAACCTCTGGGTGATTCCGGCAGGAACCATCCCACCGCAACCGGCCGAGTTACTGGGCTCAGCAGTGATGAAGGACTACCTAACCCGCTGGAAACAAGAGTACGACTTCACCCTCATCGACTCGCCACCAGTGCTGTCGGTGACGGATGCGGTACTCCTGTCCGCGGAGGTGGATTCCGTCCTGCTGGTTTTGCGCGCTGGGCATACTACAAAGACCGCGCTGCGGCGCGCACGCAGTATTCTGGCTCAAGTCAATGCGAAAGTCATCGGATCCGTGCTGAATGGCTTGGATATTTATGGGAGCGACTACCAGTACTACTATTATGGAAAGTACTACGGCAGCGGTTCGAACCCGAGTCAAAAGTACTACTCCGGCGATCACGCTCATGACTCAGAAGAGACACATGCCCCAGAAGAGACAACAGTAACCCGGTCGTAATCGAGGAGCTACCGAGACACTTGTGCAGATCGACCTACGTCCGGTCGGGATAAGAGTTCTGTGGGTGGCGATTTGCTTCTCCGCCGCTGCTCTCTATGTGAACGGCACAGTCCGCCAGTACCGCGCTTTCCGGCTAGCTAACTCGACCGCATTCTCCGACATCTTGCAAGCGACACGCCTGGAGCCTGGCAATGCCGAGCATTGGTATCGGTTGGCGAACAACTCGTTTTTTCTGAATCCAGAGGATGCGATCGCCAGTTACAAGAAGGCGGAAGCAATAAATCCCTGGAACTCTCGTTATTCCTTGGACTTGGCGCGCGCTTATTTGGCGACAAACAAGCTGCAGGAACAGCAGGCCGCTGTCGAACATGCCCTCCAGGTTGATCCCATGACGCCCGCGACGCTTCGGGCAGCCGCCGATTTCTATCTGCTGAGAGGTCAGCAGGAGCGTGCCTTCGATCTTCTGCACCGACTCATTCAGTATGACCCCGAGCACGCGGACGAAGCTATCGATATCTGCTGGCGCACGACTCACGATGCTGATTTCATTATCACCCGGGCTCTTCCCAGATCGACGGAGAACTATCTCCACTTCTTGCGATTCGTAATCTATCAGAATGATCTGGATGCCTCGCGCATCGCATGGAGACGGCTGCTTGGTTTACAGCAGCAGTTTCCATCCGCGGCGGGAGTCAGGTACGTCACGTTTCTCATCGCGAGAAACAAGGGCGTGGAGGCGAAAAGCGCCTGGGAACAACTGGCCGCCGTTAACTCGACGCTCCGTGCCTATTTGCCGGGGGCAAATCTTGTCGTGAACGGCGGATTTGAACTAGACCTGCTGAATGGAGGGTTCGATTGGTGCTATGAGAGACTGCCGGCCGTCTCGCTATCGACTGATACTACCGCCTTCCACGGCGGTACCCGGTCACTGTTGATTCAATTTGATGGTGCCGTATCGGACGCCGGAATACGAGAGTACGTTGTGCTGAAACCGAATACGCTGTATGAGTTTAGTGCAGCATATCGTACCGAACTGGAAGGCGCTTACGGTGTGACTTTTGAAGTGCGCGACACGGACAGGGATGCCACATTGGCCGCAACCGAAGAAATGCTGGGCAGAACCCCCTGGCGTGTGGTAAAGGTCAGTTTCAAAACCGGTTCTGAAACTCAACTTGCGGTAGTGCGCCTTACACATGGGAGCGGGCTGATCCGTGGGAAATTGTGGGTCGACGATGTCAGTCTGGTTGAGAAATAGGATGGAGATCGATCGGTACCAGCACGCAGAGTCGGCGGATGCGGCCACTTCCTGCTACCCGAATGAAAACCAGACCGGCGTAACCCGGAGTGCAAGCGCATTTTGCGCCTGGGGATTGCTGGGCCTGTTGATAGGAGCTGTCCTTGCGTTCGGCGCCGTGCAGCATTGGTCCGAACTGGCATTTGAACTCGGGGCCACGACTCTTTTCATCGCCTGGGGATTGCAGCAGGCGTGGTCGCGCCAATTCACGCTGGCAAAATCCGGGCTGTACGCACCCGCCGTGGGATTCTTGCTCGTAGTTCTGGCGCAGATCGCGTTCCGGATGTCGGCCTACCAGTATGCGTCCGAATCAAGCGCGTTGCTCTATATAGCCTACGGTTCCGTCCTTCTGCTGGCCATTGAGTGTCTCCGGGATAAAAACCTGCGAAAGAGGATGACTGTAGCCCTGGTTGGATTCGGAGCTTGTTACGCCACATTCGCCATAGTTCAAAACCTGACCGAGCCCCGCAAACTCTACTGGACGATCGAACCAAGCCAATTCGCTCATACCTACGGTTCCTACGTAAGCCGGAATCACTATGCAGGATTAATGGAAATGCTGGTGGCTATTCCCTTGGTGCTGACCGCGAGCCAACTCCTCAAGGGAGGAAAAAGGATTATCGTCGGCTTTGCTTTTGTTCTGATGGCAGGATCGATTTTTCTTTCCGTTTCGCGCGGTGGAATGTTTGCCTTCTCGCTGGAGGCGTTAATCTTTCTGGTTCTGCTGTTGCGCAATCCATCTCATCGAAAGAAGGCGTTCGCGTTTATAGGCATGCTGGCCCTGATGATCGCGTTCTTGGGATATGCAAGCAAGGGACAGGTTAGCGACCGGATGCATGATTTTATGGTTTCCGACCGGCTGGCAATGACCGCTGATACCCTCAGGTTGTGGAGGGAGCGCCCGTTACTTGGTTGGGGCCTGGGTACGTTTGCAACCGTATATCCGCACGTTCGCAGCTTCCCGACGAACCTGTTGGTGGACGCAGCCCACAACGACTACGCACAGACTCTCGCCGAAACCGGGATCGTGGGCTTTGCCTTCACGTTGTGGTTCATTTTCGTACTGTGCCGGAAGGGAGCGCAATGCTCACGACATTGGGACACAGATTGGGGTGCGGCGCTTTCCCTGGGCGCGTTGCTCGGATGCGTTGGGATGCTGGCGCACAGCTTTGTGGACTTCAACCTGCAAATCCCGGCCAACGCGGCTTTTTTCTATTTTTTTGCTGGACTTGCGACGACGTCGGCAACACGGCGGCACGCACACCTATAATGTGCCGGATCATAACTTGAGTTCCATCGGGAAGGCGGGCTGGTTCAGTGCCGCAGAAAATAGCTTCAATCGTGCTCCCTGCTTTGAACCTGGCGTCCACCGCGGCGGGGGCATAAAAACAGGCGCTGCCGTACTGTCTAGATGGTGGTAATTTGGCGGTATTATTGTGCTTACGATGGAAATCTTGATAGGGGCAGATGTCGATCCAATCCTCCCTGCGCGGCTTGATCGCTCGCTGGAGAGTGATATTTGGGGCCCGGTTGATTTAATCCAAGGGCTGGAGGATCGCCTTGGACAGGATCTGCCGCCAATCACTTGGCTGATACGTGTCGACGACTCGGTGCGTTTCGCGACTGGTTCCTACGTTTCCGGCTATACGTCAAGATCTAAGATGTGGGAGCGACTCGTGAGTCGAGGACACGAACTCGGATGGCACGTCCACTTTATCTCGACGCGCTCCGGCGTGGGGCGATTCGACCCCGATCCTGAATGGTTTCACGAGGCGTACCGGGCAGCCGCGACTTGTTTTCCAGTCCGTGCCGCTCGCATGGGCTGGGATTATGGTAGCAATACGGTCTTCACTCGCCTCGAAGAGGCGAATATCCCGCTAGACTTTTCGGCTCTTCCTGGCAACATAATCTGGCAGCGTGCCGGGTCCGATCAGGTTCTTGTGGATTGGTTGGGTTCTCCCGAGCATCCGTATTTCCCTTCCCGCTCGGATTATCGCGTCGCAGGCGAGAACCCGCGCCGCGTGCTGGAGGCTCCGATTACGCAATTTGATAACGATGCGGTTGGGGTTGTGAAGAGAATCTTCCGACGAACAACGAAGGGACGCTTCACATTACAGGGTCTGACGAAGAAGACCAGGTTATTGACGCAGCCTTGGAGGAACCTTCCGTCCACACGCTCTCTAAACTGGACGTTCTTCTTTCATCCGGAAGATCTGACTACTGAGGGAGTCCGAAACTTCGCTTCCAATGTGAAGAAGTTGGCAAGCATTCCGGGAGCGAGATTTGTTACAGCTACCCAAGCTGCGCGTTGGGCCGGTGAGGCTCGGTACGGTGGCCCAGAGAAAGACGCCAAACATTGAATTGTTCTGGAAACTCGGTACAGTTGACCACCGTCGATTCAACGAACGTAGACGAGTTGGCGCGCTTTTTTGTCGGACAGACTAGTAGGAACAATAGTGCAATTCCACGGGTCGCGGCTCGCCTTTTGTGGATGGCTGCCAATCCGGCACTTACGCCTGAGATCCCGTTTGGCTGGGCGGGTCGAGATGAGGGCGGCGCTATAGTCGGTGCCATGCTTTGTGTGCCTTTTCGGTTCCTGGTGCGCGGCAAAATAGAAACTTTTGTCATGAATAGCGCGTTCTATTCCGACGAGCTCCACCGCGGGTTTGGCGCATTGCTCTTTCTGGCGTTTCGTGCCCTGAACGCTCGGCATGTTATTTATTCGACTACCTCCAACAAGGACGCGGCAAGAGTTTGGGAGGCCGCAAGAGCACACATGCTGCCCAAGACCGATTATGAACTGCTGGGGATTCTCCGGCCCGGTCCGGTCTTGGAGGAAATCGTTTTCCGCCGGTTCGGCAGGCGAGCGGCTTTAGTGAGTCGTGCTCTGGGGGTTGCCGCTAACAGGTATAGCCCCTGCAAACTGACCAATACGCGCAGCCGCGTAACAATCGGTTCGACCGTTCCCGAGGAGGCGGCTTGCGCCGCCGATGTAGCCGACCAGGAATTCTGTTTGCTTAGGGATGCATGCTTCTTGCGCTGGCGCTACTTCGAGGAGCCCGAAACGGGTACTACTGTCCACAAGTTCCTCACCGAAACCGATAAGGGATTCATCGGTGTATCTATCCAATCGCGTGGATATCGAGGACAGTTGCGTGTGTTGAATATCTCCGATATTTGGGGAAGCGCGTCACCGCAAGCATTGCCGCTCGCCCTTTCAGCCATAGCAACAAAGTATCGCGGCGAAGTAGATGCCATGGTCATCCGTTGTCCCTCCGACACTCTTGAACAGGCGGCAACCGGGATGGGATTTAGAAAGAGAACATTCCCGAACGCTATCGGGTGGTATCTCGATCGCAAGCGCATCTTGCCGGAACGCTTCGTGATACCGGCAGGCGGCACCGAGATGGTTTGAACCCGCAGCTTGCAAAATTGCAGGCAAGAACAAATCGGCTGCGCGCATGGTCAGAACGTGAACATAGAATGCTACGTTACGGATGCCAAGAGCGTGAGTTAAAGTACCGTCAGACTGATTGGTGCGCTTTGCAGAGCATTTTCCAACATTTGCAAGCTGCTGTGCGATTTGTGGGTATATAGCACGACACTCGGCTAAGGATAGAGAAGGATTTTCCCAATTCTGTTGAGCCGATGCCGATGAGTGAGAATA
>Ga0181535_10007621_pt1 | contig 10840 bp, 5 predicted proteins | sample PEATcosm2014_Bin_44_FD_119774 | JGI IMG/M metagenome (GOLD analysis project Ga0181535, IMG submission 119774) | Peatland microbial communities from MTU Mesocosm Facility, Houghton, MI, USA - PEATcosm2014_Bin17_30_metaG | ecosystem: Environmental > Terrestrial > Soil > Wetlands > Peat | place...
TCCCGTCGGCTCGCGGAGACGCCAGGTCAAACCCGGTTCCATTGTCGGCAATTATAATTTGAAATTGGGCCGGTTCCGAGAGGAACTCGATCTGGATTTCCGAGGCCCCGGCATGTTTGACCGAGTTGTTCAGCGCCTCCTTGAATGCGAAGAAAAGGTCATGGCGAACGTCCGCCGCAATGACGCATGAAGGCAGCACCGCCGGCGCCTTCAGCCGCGAGCGTATGGTGGTGTCTTCCAAAAACTCGTCTGCCGACCGGCTGAGGTAATTGATCAGGCCTTCCAGCGTGTCGTATTCCGGATTGATGGCCCAGACGATTTCGTCCAAGGATCGCGCCATCTCCCGGGCGGTGGTGGATATCTTCCGGGTGTTGGCGCGGTATTCCCGCTCCCCACCCTTTTCGGACTCGTCGCTCAACATTGTGATCTGGGTCAGGCTGCAACCCAGATCATCGTGAATGTCCCGGGCGATGCGCGCCCTTTCTTTTTCCAGCGAGTTTTGCACTTCCAGCAGCGCCAGTTTGCGTCGCAGTTTTTTCCAGGACATGTAACGCGCCGTGCCGCCCACAATGCCGATGGTGGCCAGCGCCGTCAGCCCCAGAAACCACTTGGTCTGCCAGAAATGCGGCAGCAATTCCAGTGCAATGGCCGTTCCGGTTTCGTTCCAGACACCATCATTGTTGGACGCTTTGACGTGGAAGCGATAGTGGCCCGGGTAAATGTTGTTATAATGCGCCAGCCGGCGCGTGCCCGCGTCAATCCAGTCCGAATCAACTCCCTCCAGTTTGTATTTGAAATGGTCCTTTTCAGGCGAGGAAAAGCTGAGCGCGCCATATTGAAATTCTAATTCCCCGCCGCCGTGGGGCAGGGTGATGGCAGACTGGTCGTCTGCCAGAACCGCGTTGTTTCCGTTTGAGTTTTGCGCCACCACCCATCCTTTCTCCATCTCGATTCTTTTCTTGTCGGCAATAATTTGTTCTATGAAGACAGGCGGGGGAATATCATTCAACTTGAGATTGGGATTCGCGACAACCAAACCTTTGGTCGTCGGAAACCAAAGCCTCCCATCCCGCGCCTTCCAACCGGCCGGTTTGGCCACCCCGTTGCATTGCGCGCTTTCCATGCCGTCCGCTTTGCCGTAGGCGATGCAGGAGACGATTTCCGCCCGGCCCAGATCAAGGTTGTCCAGGTCCTTTTTATGAATGCGAAACACTCCCTTGTAACAGCTCATCCCGAGCCAGCCATGGTCATCTTCCAGTATCTCGAGAATGCGATCACTAAACAGCCCCTGTTGCATGGTATAGGCGGTAAACCGGCCGCTCTTGTACCGGTTCAGTCCGCCGCTTTCAGTGCCGATCCAGAGTGTTTGTTCTTTATCTTCGTAAAGGGCGTTTACAACATTGTCGGAAAGCCCCTCCTTGAGGGTGAAGTTGACAACAGATCCATTTTCCCACCGGCTTAACCCTTTTTCTGTGCCGAACCACAACCTGCCCGCATGATCTTCGCAAATGGCCCTGATGCTGTCTCCGGGAAGACCGCTGTTGGCGCTGGTATAATTTATGAATTTCCCGTTTTTCAAACAGCTTAACCCCTTGCTGGTGCCGAGCCAAAGGTTGCCGGATCGGTCTTCGTGGATGAGATTTAATGCGGCCCCGATCAATCCGTCTTTCTCGGTGTAATAAGAAAATTGTCCATCCTTGAAACGGCTCAGACCGCCAGTGAATTCCGCTCCCACCCAAAGGCTGCCGTCCCGGCCTTCGCAGGTGGACAGGACCAGGGGGAATGAAAGCCCGTTCGCAGGGCCGTAAACCGTCACTTTCCCGTCTTTTAACTGATCCAACCCGCCTCCCCATGTGCTGACCCACAGGCTGCCCGTCCGGTCTTCCAAAACGGACATGACGTTATTGTAACTTAGCCCTTGCTGTTTGGTGAAAGCGGAAAATCTCCTTGGAGTGAGTTGAATAAGTCCCTCCTTGGAACCGGCCCAGATATTGCCTTCCCGATCCTCAAAAATGGCATTCACCTGATCGTAAGGCACTCCTTTGGTGTTGACCTCGCTGACGAAGCCCCCGTCCACGAAATGATTGAGGCCGCTATAGTTGCCCACCCAAAGATTGCCCGTCCGATCTTCGTGGATGGAGGTGATAAAGTTGTCGGACAAGCCGTCCCGGGTGGTGTAAATGTGGAATGTTCCTTTTTCGCACAAGGCCAATCCGGTGCTTGATCCAACCCAGAGTCTTCCCTTCTTATCCTGATACACCTTGCGCAGGATATTGTTGGGCAAGCCATTCGACACGGTGTATTCGTCTATGGTCTTTCCTTTCAAGCGATTCAACCCGCCGCTGGTAGCCACCCAAAGATTGTCCTCCGTGTCTTCCGCAATGGAGTTTATGATGCTTGACACCAGACTTGGCTCCCGGGTAAAATACAACCGCGTGAAATTGGTGAAGTTTCCGTCTTTAAGCTGGCTTAGGCCGGTGGATGTGCCAATCCAGATTGACCCGTCCCGGCTTTCATAAATGACCCTTATATTCTCCCCAGCCAGGCCGTTGGTTCTGCCATAGTGCAAAGAAACTCCATCCTTGAGGCGGATCAATCCTCCGCCATCACTGCCGATCCAGAGCGCTCCCGCTTTGTCCGCACAAAGAGCCGTGATGTTCGGGTTCCTCAGTTCGGGGGTGTTCTTTGTGTCGAACGTTTTGAAATGCGTCCCATCGAACCTGACCAGTCCTCCGCGGGTTCCAACCCAAAGATACCCGTCGCGCGTTTGGGTGATGGCCTGCACCGCGTTGTTCGGCAGGCCCTCGTCTGTCTGCCATGTGCGAGAATTGTATTGTGGCACCTCTTCCGCCAAAGCGGGCTGCGAGAAATCCGGCCGCAGGAATAAAACTGATGCAGCCATCAAATTCAACCAGCACAAAGTGCGAAGAGAATTACGGCGGATGAATTTCATGGCATGTGGAGAGCCGATCTACCCGAATCGCCCCGCGAAGTAAAGTTTTTTTGGCTGGATCGTCCCTACGATTGTAGGGGTTTACGGGGCTCGGTTATTTACCGTATAACTGGCGCAGACGTACTTATCAACACTTGAAACCATATATGAACCCCGATCTAAAACCCAACTGGTTTGTTAAATCGCCCCTGGTCTGGACAGGCGCGGCGTTGTGTCTGAATCTCCTTGTTGCCACCCCTTGGGCGGCGGCAGACGTGCTGATCATCGAATCACGTTCCGGAGGACAGAATTATGCGGATTATGCGGACACGGGCTTCTCGAGTTCCTCATTAAAGAGCAGTGCGTCCGGCTGCACCACGGGAATTGGTTGCCGGTACGGATTTAATAACACCGGGGCTTGCACGATCACCCTTTCGCCGACGGTTGCTGTGGCGGGCGGGCTTTATGAATTGGATCAGACGCATGGCGCTGCCGCCAGCACGTCGGTTGACATTATGGTGAATGTGGCTGTGACGGGCGGGGTTTTTACGAACATACCCGGCGGCGGCTCGGCAAATAACATCTGGACAACAGCTTTCCAGGGAACTGGAACCAATGCCAATGTTTGGAAAGTGGTGGGCGATGTCCTGCTTAATCCAGGCGTGACCCAGTTTTCGCTTTATTGCACCACTACGAACACCGATCTTGCCTCTGGCACCGCGCGTTTCGTCAGTGATGGCTACAGGTTGACTTACACGGGCGATCCCTGCCTGCAAGGTTTGGGGGAGTTGTACGCCATTGACGGGCCGCTTTACGTCGGTCAGACGAATGTGACCGTTCCGGGAGTCAGCGCTTCGGCGACCAATATAAACGTCTATACCAACGGGGTGCTTATTGGCTCTCTTTCCCATGGCATAGTTGCCGGCGCGAACGTGGTGCCAACCTCGGCGTTGGTGAAAGGCAGCTATGTCACCGCGACCCAAACCGGAGTCAATGGCGTGGAAAGTTGCAATAATGCGCAGGGAACTATCGTCGGCGGCGGCTCCAATCCGCAGATTCGCGTCTCGCTCAGTTTGGAAACGGATACCACCCTTGCCGGACCCATTGGCGCGGCCGGCACGAGCACCTCGGGAAATTACTTTTTCCTGGATGCGACCGGCTCGGCCGGAATCGGAGGCTTTGGCACGGCACCCGCAGGCGGCCAGGTTGTCTATCCCAGCACCAATTGGCAGACCCTGACCTTTAATCCGGGCGACACTGGCTACTATTGGGCGGGTGCTTTTTCTGGAAGTGAAAACATCCAAGGCAACTTTGCCCAATTGGATGCGATCGCCTTTTGCATTGATGACCTGAGTGACACCGGCCCGTTCAACATTTATATCGACGACATCATGAACGGAACCAATGTGATCCAGAACTTTGAGTCGATTCCCGTGGGAACGGTTGGATCCCAGTTTAACCTTCCCGGCGCTTCCACCACCACGAGTGGTGATTTATTGGCGCAGTCGCCTGGAACGATCAATCCCAATGTTTGCGTGGTCAGCAGCGTCGCTTCATCCACGGGAACAAATTCCTGCCAGATCAGTTGGCAATTTGATAGCACAGCGGCTGTCAATTGGGTCCGCCTTTCTGCCGCCGGCACGGCGGGGGGGACGACGGCCTTTCCGCAGCTTGATCTCACCCAGCCCATCTCGTTCAACGTGCTTTTGGAGCCGGTGGGTCAGACAGCTCCCCTGCCTCCCGCTCCGCCGACGCTTTTCACCTCGGTCGCCGGTTCGACTTTGACTTTGAGTTGGAGCGGCGCCTACAACTTGCAAGTGACCACTAACTTGAACCCTGCTGCTTGGAGCGATGTAGGTGTGAGCAGTTCTCCCTACTCAACCTCGATGACGAATACGTCCCATTTGTTCTACCGGCTGAGCCAGAATCCGTAATTGGAGACGAGTTTAGTCCGGCGGACATCGGATGCGGGACAGATCAGCGGGAGCTTGGCGCAGTGCCATGCTCCCGCTTTATTTACGCCTGTTCCGCTTGAATTGGGACGGGCAAATCGGCTCACGACTTTAACCTCCCCAATGGGTTAATGGCCGCCCGTGACCGTATAACCGGCCCGGCGCAAATCCTCCGCCAAATCCATTTCCATCCGGGCCGCCGCCTCATACGGCATTGGGTTCAGGTACTGATACAATTCCGGCAGCAGGCGGAGACCGTGGCGTTTGACCACGGAGGCCGCCTTGATACCGGCCTTATGGTTGGCAAAGCGTTCCTCCGGGGCCAACCCGGACATTCCCACATAGACGCAAGGTTTTTTGGGGTCTCGATTGGGGTTCCCGGCGCGAACCTTCCGGATTTTGCCTGCGGCGGGATCAAGCAGCACAACATAGACATTGTGGTGCAGTTCAAGCTGCATTTTGGCGCGAAGTTGCTTCAGTGTCCGGCGTTTCACCTCAACCTCCGATTTCCACATTGATTGCACAAATGGCGTTCATTGACGTGCGCGCGAGTGGGGCGTCTCCGCAGCCTACATCTTTTTGGGGTTGTTTTAAAACGACAATAACTGCGCGTGATTTGCACGCCACACGACATGAATTGCACGCTCCTGCCGGCCCGGCAAATTGAAATGCCGGGGGCCTCCTCGATTTTCATGTTGTCAAACAACTGGCTTGGTATATGCTTGGTTACATCTATGAAGCTCGTCGCATCCTCCGGCGCAGAAATCAGACCAGGATGTGGAACTTTGCCTTGCTTATGGGGTTCTCTCCCGCTACGCCTTCTTTGGAGACATTTATGAATACACGGAATGTCCTTGTTTCAAACTTTCGCCTGTGTCTGTCAACTGCCGCCTGTTGCCTTTTGACGGCCAGCCTCGGCGCTCAAACCCTTCTCAACGTTGACTTCGGAGCCGGCAGTCGCAGCCCAAAAACAGGCTTTGCCGCCACCGGCCAGGGCACCAATGATGCGTGGAATCTCTTTCGCCTCTACGATCCCAAATACATCCCGGGCGCGCCGCTGGTTTTCAGTGGTCACCTGGCCAACCTCAAGCTGGCCGATGGCACGCCCACCGATGTATCCATTGACCTCACCAACGCCCCCGGCGTCTGGGGCAACGCCACCGGCGATCCGATGTATGACTCCTACATTTTCGCCCCCAATGGGAGCAATATGACGGTTACCCTTTCGCGGTTGGAGCCTGGCAGCTACGACCTTTACCTTTATGGACATGCCGATCCGGACGCTTCCGGCGAACAAAACAGCTTCTTCAAAATCACCAGCGCCGGCACCAATTACGGCCCGCTTACCACGCTCGGTTCCGCCGGTTGGAAAGCCGCCATGCCATGGCAGGAAGGTCATCAATTCGTTGTCTTCCGTGATGTCCAGGTCCGGCAGGACGTGCCGGTGATCATTGAAGTGGCGCCGGGTCCCAACGGGATCGCCGTGCTCAATGGATTGCAAATCAGTTCCAAGGGCACCAGCCCGCCAAGATTGGCCCGGCACGAGCCAGTCAAAGCGGCCACAGGTTTCACCAATCTCATCATTCGCGAAATTCGATACGATGGCCATGTCAGCGACAACGAAGCCCGCTTTACGGTCGATCTGCAAGTGGAGTCCTTCACCACCAATGAACTCACCGCTCCGCTGTTCGAAGGCGATGTCGCTGTGATTGCCAAGTCATTGCCCGCCGATGTGCGCATCACTCGCGCCGGTGACCACTGTATTTTATGCGTCGGCGCTCCTGGCATCTACAGCCTCAAATTGGAAGTGCTCGCCAAAATCACCCGTGCCGAGCCGTGGAACCAGATTGACTTCCAGGGGCCGTTCGCCGCCATCGCGTCCATCCGCGCGCAGGCGGCCGGCGGGGGTGTCGAGATGCAACTCCTCAGCGGAACGGCCTTGGAGAACGACAAGGCCGCCTCCAGCGTGGAAGGTTTTCTCAGCGCGGGCCGTGAGGTGTCCCTGCGCTGGCAAAGCAAAGCCGCCGAAGTGGCCCGCAACGCCCTCATTGCCGTCGAGACCACCGCCGACGTCCAAGTCACGCCGGCGGTGACCAAGTTGACCACGACTCTGCGCTATGAACTCCTGCAAGCCAGTGTCTCCCGGCTGCGCATCGCCCTGCCGGTTAACCAGGCGCTCACCCGGCTGCAAGGCGCGGAAATCCGGGATTGGAAAATCGAACCGGACGGCGCCCGCCAAATTCTTGCCATCGAATTCATCAAGCCGGTCGAGAAGAATTATGAACTGATTCTTTATTCCGAACAATCCATCGGGACCATGCCGGCCGCCGTCCAAATTACCGCGCCGCAACCGCTGGATGTCGAGCGCGAATCCGGCTCCCTGACTCTTCAGCAGCCGACACTGTCGTGGATATTGGCGATGTTTCCGGCCTGCGCCGGGTCAACGCCAGCGGTGATGCGCTTGCGGCCTTCCGCTTTTCCGCGCGCCCCTTTTTGCTCGCCGCCAATGTCAAGCGCATCGAGCCGGTCCTGACCGTGGCTGACCGCGTCACCGCGCATCTGGAGGAAAGCCGCCTGCTTGTGGACCACTCCACCGTCCTGACCGTGGAAAAGGCCGGCATCTACGCCGTCGAATTCACTCCGCAGACGAACTTTGTCGTGGCCGCCGTCAACGGTGATGGTGTGGAAGATTGGAAAGTGGCCGATGGCAAACTGCGCGTGAGCTTTGCCAGTCGTGTGCTGGGGACGCGCCAGTTGGAAGTGCAATTGGAACAAGCTCTAAAAATTTTGCCGGACCAGATCGCCATCGCTCCGTTGCGCGCCACCGGCGCCACCCTCGAAACGGCCCAGGTCGGCGCCGCCGCCGCTCCGGGGTTGCGCGTCAAGACTTCGGAAATGACCGGTTTGCGCGAAATCCCAATCGCCCGGCTTACCGCACGCACCGATGAACTGCTTGCCTTCACCTCCGCGCAGGCGGATTGGAATTTGATCCTGTCCACCGAGCGGCTTCCCGCGCGTATCGGCGCGGACATCTTTAATCTTATCACGATTGGGGACGGCGTGGTCGGCGGGAGCGCCACCATCCGTTATGATTTGGTGAATCAAGGCGTGCAGGAATTTCACCTTAAACTGCCATCCGACTGGAAGAACATTGAATTCACCGGCGTCAACATCCGCAGCCGGGAGCGGGCAGGGGAGGATTGGACCATTCACCTTCAGGAAAAGGCCTGGGACGGTTACACCCTGGTTGTCACATATGACAAGCAATTTGACGCCACCAACGCGACGCTCGATGCCTCCGGCCCTCATGCGCCCGAAGCCGAGCATGAAACCGGTTCCGTCGCCGTCACCACCGCCGCCAGCATCAAAGTCCAGTCCGGCCCCGTGGCCGATCCTTTGCGCGTGATTGATCAAACCGAACTGGCCGAAAGCGATCGCGCTCTCATTACCCGTCCCGTTCTTTTGGCTTACCGCTACACCGGTCATTCCTATGAACTCAAACTGGATGTGGCGCGCCAACAGGAGGCTCCGGTGTTGGATGCCGTGGCTGATCGCACGCAACTAACCTCCGTTCTGACTGACTCCGGGGAAATGCTTACCCAAGCCTCTTTCATGGTGAAAAACAACGGCAAACAATTCCAACGCTTCCAATTGCCTCCGGACGCGCGCTTCTGGGGGTGCAGCGTGGACGGCATAACTTCAAAGGCCGGGCAGGACAACGGCTGGTTGCTCGTTTCCCTCCCGGAGCGCGCTGACCGTGACCAAGCCTTTGCCGTTGACATCGTTTATGCGCAAGATGCCAGTTCGGTCAAATCGCGCTGGCTGCCGGTGAACGTGGCGCTCCAGGCGCCCAAAACAGACCTGCCCAACACCTTTGCCGAGTGGGAGCTTTTCGCCCCGGAAAATTGCCACGTCTCGTCCTTTGGCGGCACCATGACGGTCATGCGCGGCACCACCTACAACCTGCACGATGCCCTGAGCCGCTTCACCGAATTTTACTCGGACGTTTGGGCGGAACACGCTGGCGGCCTGATTGGGACCTTCGTGGCGGGCCTGGTCATCCTTCTGGTGGTGATCGGGTCGAAAACCCCGCGCAGGAGTCTGATCGAAGTCCTGGCTGTTTTGGCCATCTTCGCGATACTGGCCGGCATGATGCTTCCCGCCTTGGCAAAGGCCAAGCAAAAGGCGACACGCATCAGCGCTGTCAATAATCTGAAACAAATTGGCATCGCTCTGAGGATATTCGCCGATGAAAACAACACGAACCGTTTGCCGATCCACCTGGAGGACGCCCGAAACGAATACGGCCAGTCGGACAAGTTATTGGTGGACCCGGAAAGCGGCGAGCGTTTCATTTATGTCGGCGCTGGCAAAACCTTGGGCGATCCCAACGTGATCATCGCCTTCTCGCCTTACGGTCAGCACGGGCGCGCCGTGCTGTTGGGCGATGGCAGTGTCCAACAAATGTCCAGCGTCCAATTCGCCGAAGCCGAGAGGCGCGAAGAAGCGGCCCACTTCGCGAACCCGCCGCCGCCGGTTGTCATGTCTTCTGAACCACCCGCCTCACGCCCCGCTTTTCAGAACAAGCCGGAAGGAATGGCCAATGGAGCGGTGCAGCCTGCGAGTGCGGCGGTCGCTCCGGAAGCGGTGCCGGCTATGAGTGCGGCTGGTGCGTTGGAAACGATGCAGCCTGTGAATGAGGCTGTCGCGACAGCAGCGATGCCGGCTCCAACTCCGCCCACGGCAGCCGGGCTTCGTTCCATCCATATTGATATTCCGCGACTGGGCCAGCCTTTTACTTTCACCAAGGTTTTAAATACCGGGGGCGAACCTTTGACCATCAAAATGTCGGTCATGAATTCCGTCATTTTTGCCATCATTCGGTCGGGCTTGCAAACGGCGGTGTTTCTGTGCGGGTTGCTGCTGGTTTGGTGGCAATGCCGTCACAACCGCAGCAGCTTGATGATAACGCTCGGCGCGGCCCTGGCCATTGGCTCCGTGGGGGCGCTGCTGATTTCCGGGCGGGTGTTGCACCTGGCTTTCATCGCCGCCGTCCCGCTTGTGATGCCGGCGCCCCGGTGCCGATTGAAGTGACCTACATAGGCAGTGAAAAATTTCCCAAGGGACGGGGCGAAGTAAACATGGTTTCTCCCCGGCTCGGCGTGCCCTTGAACAATGTCCGCTGGGACCTTTACCTGCCGCCTGATTACGATTACAGCCAATTCGCGGGCAGCATGACCCATGAAGCGCAAGCCGCTCCCATCGTGCAAAGCTACTCGCTGAGCGAATACCGCGCGCAGGAAGCCGAAAAGACGGAAACCAAACAAACTGCCGCCAAGGATTTCATCAGCAATGTCCGCAGAAAACTGGCCAGCGGCGACGTCAGCGGAATCAACCGCTTCAGTTCGTATGACAATTACGCGGTCGCCGACGCCGACTCGCGTTCGCAACTTGATGCTTTGAAGAAGGACATCGACAGCATTCAGGCGGGAAATCTCAGGCAGCAACAACGCGTTTTCAGCAACAGCAACAACTCGCAGGCCCCGGCCAGCAACGACGGCGAACTCATCGCGCAAGCCCAGTGGACCAGATTGGCCCAAGCCCAGGAACTGGCAGTGGCGCGAGTGCGGCCCTTGCATGTCAACCTGCCGGTCAGCGGACTGCATCAAGGTTTCACGCAAGTATTGCAAACTGGAATTGAAAAGCCGCTTACCATCCAATTCACTGCCGCCAACAACCAAGCCGGCAGCCGGGGCAGGCAATTTCTGGGTGGCGTGCTGGCCTTGCTCGCCTTGTGGGCCGTCGTGAAAACCTTCCTCATTCGCTCATCGCGCGTAAGCGTCACGCCTGGCACCACTATTCAACCGCAAGATAGGCGTCATGGTATTCTGCTATGACGGATATACGGAAGTCGGATGGAGCCATATTAAAGACCGACGCCAGAGGGCGCGTGCAA
>Ga0181535_10007624_pt1 | contig 10836 bp, 3 predicted proteins | sample PEATcosm2014_Bin_44_FD_119774 | JGI IMG/M metagenome (GOLD analysis project Ga0181535, IMG submission 119774) | Peatland microbial communities from MTU Mesocosm Facility, Houghton, MI, USA - PEATcosm2014_Bin17_30_metaG | ecosystem: Environmental > Terrestrial > Soil > Wetlands > Peat | place...
CGTTCCTCGCCAGCCAGATCGCGCAAATGAAAGAGCAGGCGGTCGAAATTTTTCTGCCCAAGTTCAAACTGGAATCCGGTTTTCACCTCGAAAACACGCTGACAAAAATAGGCATGTCCGACGCCTTTGGGGGAAGGGCCGACTTTTCCGGCCTTAATGGGGCCAGGGACCTTTACATCTCCGCCGTGCTTCACAAGGCTTGGGCCGAGGTCAATGAAGAAGGCACGGAAGCAGCAGCGGTCACCGTTGCTCCTGGGGCGGTTGGAATTGGGGTGCCCCCTCCTCCACCACCCCCCATTTTCCGGGCAGATCATCCCTTCATCTTTCTGATTCGCGACACGCGTTCCGGCAGCATCCTGTTCATCGGACGCCTGACCGATCCGGGACAAACCGACCCCGTCCGGGGAAAGATCACGAATTGATTCAACTCCGTAGGAGTTGCGTCAAAAGGCCGGGCCTCCCATCTCCCATCTCCAGGCTTCCATCTTCTATTTTAAAAAAATCCATTGACGAACGAATATATTAGTTGTAGTTGTAGTCTAACGAATATTTAAGACCATGAACTCGCGCCAGAAACCCAGCCGGCCATCTTCCACCGTCCGCCGCCCCCTCCGGCAGCCCTTGCCTTGCCGATTTCTACTTTCTTCTTTCCCAATTTCAGCTTTTGCCCCCACTCCCATCCGATTTCAGCTTTTCAGCGTTTCAGTTTTTCAGCGTTTCAGCTTTTTCCCGTCGCCCCCCATAAAGCCCCCCATAAAATCCATAAAATGGGTTTCCACCCATTTTTGGTTGCAAAATTCTTCCAATCAATACGTTGCACATAAAACAGGCCGGAAAATTTTATGGATTATCCATAAAATTTTATGGGGGGTGGGTGGGGGCAGTCCCGCCCATGCGTCAGTTTTTGGGGGCCTGCCGCCTTCAGCCTTTGGCCTTTGCTTTCAAAGGTTTTGGGAGAGAAATAATTGTGAAAAAATAATTGTTGGTTCAATATGGGATTTGTGGTATAGGGAAGCAAGCTATGTCTCTCTCTTTTAGATGTTTCCTCTCACGCCGCGGGGTTATTGCGTTGTTGCCGGCGTTATTCCTTGGCTTGGCCCGGCACGCTGCGGCTCAGCCCTCGCCCATTTCCAGTTACGAAACCTTGGCCAACGCGCTTGGTGGCGGATACACCCGCATCACCAATTTTAGCACCAACAACTCCCTGACGGCTCCGCTTAAAATCACATGGCCGGCAGCCGGAGGAGGCATGTTCCAAGTCGGGAGCAACTATTTGGGAACCAATGTGACAATTGACGCCGGCACCAATACCGTCGTTTTCAAAGGCAACGGTTTGGCTCGTTTCTTTTACGTCCATTCGACTGGCGTGTTGACCCTGAACAACCTGGCATTGACCAACGGTGCCAGCACCAACGGCGGCGCCATCTACAATATGGGGAAGCTGGTCCTCAGTAATTGTGTGCTGGCCGGGAATTCGGCCACCAACACCAACGGCATCACCGGCGGCAGCGGACCAAGTTCCGGTGGCAGCGGAACCAACGGCACGTCCGGCGGCCCCGCTTACGGCGGCGCGATTTACAGCACCGGCGCCTTGTATATTTCCTATTCGCTCTTTACCAGCAATTCCGCTCTGGCTGGCAATGGCGGCAATGGCGGCAGTGGCACTTACAGCGTCGGCTCGCCCGGCTATGGCGGCAACGCCGGTTACGGCACCAACGCTTACGGCGGCGCGATTTACAGCACCGGCCTGACCAATGTTTTTTACATGACCGAATTTGTGCTAAATGTTTGTGAAGCCGGCGATGGCGGCACAGGCGGAGCTAGCACCACCAACCAAATCACTCAATACGGCGGGGAAGCGGGATTGGGCGGAGACAGCGAAGGCGGCGCAATCTATGTCTCGGGCGGTCTTGATGTGACTAATTGCATTTTTGTCTCCAACTTCGCCATCGGCGGCAACACGGGGTGGGCGGAAGTGGATTCGGACGGCGGCGGCGAGGATGGCAGTCAGGGCGGGAGCGCAGCCGGCGGCGCAATGTTTTTGACCGGCAAATCTGTCAGCGCCATCATCCAGAATAGCATCTTCGTTGACAATGTTTGCGATGGCGGCTATGGCGGCGGCACTGTTTTAACCAACGCCGACGGCGGCGCTGGCGGCGACGCCTTCGGTGGCGCCATCTGGAGTCAAAACACCGTGACGTTGATGAGCTTTTGCACCTTGGCCACCAATACGGTCATAGCCGGGCCGGGCGGCACCAACACCGGCAACGTAAGCTACAGCGGAAGCAACGGCGTTGCGAATGGGTTGAATATTTACAAGTATTCCGGCTCGTTCGACCTGGCTGACAGCATCCTTTCCTACGGCGCCAGCGGCACTTTGTCCAACGCGGTCGGCGTGACCGATGGCGGCTACAACGTCTGTTCTGATCGCAGCCTGGTCAAAAGCACCATCGTCCCCACCACCAGGCTTGGCACCAATTGCCATCTCGGCCTGCTGGAGGCGGATTTGAACGCGCCAGTAGTCGGCGGAAACAACGGCGCGCCCATAGCCACCCTGCCTCTCCTGACCGGCAGCCCGGCTGCGGCTTTTGTCCCCGGAATTCCCGGCCTGACCTTCCCGCTCAATGACGAAATCCTGAACTACCGCAGCACCCCCACCTGCGCCGGCGCGTCTGAGTTTGCCCTCATCCTCAGTCTGGTTCCCTATCCCGAGGCCTTTCTGCCCGATATTACCAGCACTCTGCCCGGCACGAATTTCACCGACACAGGCTATTCGGCGTCATTCACTGCCACGGTGAATTCCAACACTTATTACAACCCCCTGCCGTTCGGCTACCAATGGCAGTTCAACGGCTCCAACATCTACGACGGCAATAATTTTTCCGGCACGACCTCGAACGTCCTTGTTGTCAACCATATCACCATCACCAATCAGGGAATCTACACCGTGTTGGCCAGCCCCACCCTGTTTGAAGGCGCGACCACCAGTGCGGTCGTGCAGTTGGTCCTGACCAATCCTCCTGTCATCAATGAGCAACCCGTCAGCCAAACCCGCCCGTCCGGATCGATTGTCGTGCTTGCCGTGGGCGCGGTCAGCCCGTTGAACTATGGTTATTATTGGTCGCTTAACGGCAGCAACCTGCCGGCCGGCCCCGAGTACTCCGGCGTCAACAGCAACGTCCTGACCATCAACCCCGCCACTGCGGTGGACGTCGGCACTTACGCCGTCCTTGTCTCCAACAACTTCGGCTTCGCCAACGGCTTCAAGGAAAGCGCCAAAGTGCGGCTGACCATCGTGCCGGACAGGACGAAGCCCAGCGTTCTGATTACCTCGCCCACCAATAACGTCCGCACCAACACCTTTGCCTTTTACGGCACCGCCACCGACAACGCGCAAGTGGTCGGCGTCACTTGCTGGCTGACGAACATCAACGCGGGTTTCGGCTCGAATGGCGTCACCGTTGTTTCCAACAGCGCCATTCTCACCACCAATGGCAGCACCAATTTCTCCGGCTCAAACACCAAAAACTGGTCGATCACCAATCAGCCGTTGCCGGGCACAAATATCCTGGCCGTGCAATGCGTCGATTATTCGGGAAATCTTTCCCCGATTGTCACGCGAAACTTCTTTTATCAGGTCCCGTCCACTCTCAGTTTGACTGCCGTCAGCAACGGGGGAACCGGTTACCTGACCGGCCACGCTTTTCTCCATGGAGACACGATCCCCGCCAACGGCGCCTCGCTTAACATCGGGGAGCGCTATTCGATTGTGGCCACACCCGGCGCCTCGTCGCTCCTTGGCGCATGGACCAACTCTTCTGGATCGTATGCCTCCGTCACCAACGGAACGACGCTCTATTTCATCATGGAATCCAATACCGCGATTGAGGCGTCCTTTGTCTCCAACATGTTTTTGGGGATTCACGGGACCTACAACGGCTTGTTCTATGACACTAATGAAATAATCGCGAACAACGCCACGAACCCGGCCATCGACTTCCAAACTGCCGGCATGATCTACAACCTGGCGCTCGGCCAGAAGGGAACTTTCTCCGGCCAGTTGTTGCTGGCGGGCGGCACATATTCGTTGAGCGGCGCCCTGGACGCTTACGGCCAATCGACCAATACCGTCGTCCGATCCGAAAAACTGGGGGGCAACCTGATTGTGACCCTGGCCGCGCCCACCAACGATTCTGGCATCATGACCGGCACGGTAAGCAATACATCTTGGACAAACTCGTCCACCTTGACCGCCAACGTGAATGGCAACACCGGCGCCGGCAATTACACCATGCTCCTGTTCCCGCCGAACGCGTCGGTCACCAACACCGCCAGTCCGACCGGCAATGGTTATGCCTCCATTACGGACAAAAACGGATCGGTCACTCTTACCGGCGCGCTGGCTGACGGCACGGCCTTTACCCAGAACGTTCCGGCCTCGCAGAACAGCGATGTTCCTGTCTGCATCAATCTTTACAACAAAACGGGCTTCCTGTTCGGCTGGCTGAACCTGACCAATTTCTACGGTACCAATCTCGTCAACTTGGTGTGGACCAAACCGGCGCAAAAGAACACAAACACCCTTTTCTTTGCCGGATTCACCAACGTGCTGGAAACCCAGGGATCAGTCTGGGTGGAGCCGGTGGGCTTCAACATTGCCGTCACCAACTCGTTGGATATTTTCAACGGCGGGCTGGCTGACGCATTGGATTACACCAATTTGGGAGTCGAAAACGGTTTTAATCTGATTAATCTTTTCGGAAGTATGCCGACCAACTCGCTGGCCGGGTCTGTCACTCTTAAGAACGGCTTGGTGAAAATCACCTTCGGCACCGGCAACGGCCGCGCCACCGACACGGCCTACGGCGCCATCCTGCAAAATGCCAACGAGGGCGCGGGTTATTTTGTAACCAAGACGAACGCGGGATCGTTCATTCTGAACGGCCTGACGTCGTTGCTCCCGGCCGACGAGGGATCCGGCATGTGGATCGGCGGCGTGATTACTACTGAAATCATAGTTGATTCACCGCCAATGCAAATTTCCCCTTCGACCTTGCTTCCGCCGACGCCAGCCGGCGAAACGAATGCGCCGCCCGCGCCGCCGCAGTAAATCAGCGGCCGTTTGCCATCAGGCGGACGCTGAATTCACCGGCAAGCCGGTCGCCTTTCTTCAGCGCCGCCGGGGCCAGCGGGCATTGGGAAAGGATGTGCATCGCGACGTTCTGTCCGGCCAGACAAGACCGGAAGTGGGCGTCGGCGTTGGCGTCCACCCGCACTCCGCTCCCATCCGCCGCCACGAGCGAGGCCTCGTAAATACAGAATTTGATTGACATGAAATCGGCCGTCCCGAGTTCGGTCTGGTCCTGCGACCACGGCCAGGCCGGCTTCACGTTCGCCGGCTGGTCCGGCCATTTTTCATCCCGGCGCGCCCGGGCCGATCCTTCCGTGCGGCAGATGGAGTCCTTCGGGAACCCCCCCCACTCCGACCACCGCTGCCATTGGACTTCGTCGTATTTTGCGGGAAGCAGGGCCTTCACGCCTATCTCCCGCGTTTCAAGTTTCCTGCCGGTGTAAACGTAGTCGTAGCCGATCCTTCCCGCGCCGTCTTTGTCAATCAGCCAATGAATGGAACCGGCGAAGTCTTTGTAATGGTCCTTCACCGTCATCTCAAGCCCATTGCCGGTCTCAACCGCCGTCACGCTCTCGACCACCCGCGTCTTGGCATCGGGAAACTCGGCGTAAGGCGCTTTCTTGGGGTTCAAATCGCCGAAGTCGTGCCTTGTCACATGCAGGGATGGAAAGGTCGTAATCGGCGCCTTGTGCATGGGATTTGCGGCGTCGAAATCGCCCGTTGTCCGGTCGAGCACCAGCGAGAACCCGCGACCTTCGATGGCAATGCGCTTGCCGTCATCGTTCCACTTGGGTGCGCCCGCCTGAGCCTGGGGCAAAGGCGTCTTATTCGGTTCGCCCAGCGAAAGGGTCGCGTTGACGATCTCGCCGCCGCCGTTCGCCACCCGCACCAGCAGCATGGTTCCTTCGGGCGTCCCCTTCCGGACGGGAACCTCGATCTCTCCTCTTGATGCCGGCGGAACGCTGACGCGAGCCTTGCCTTTTGCGCCGTTCATCTCCCAGATGAAGTCGCACTGGCTCAAATCCGTGAATGAGTATCGGTTTTCCACCGGAACCCGCACGGAAGCCTGGCCGGGTTTGTAGTCCAGTTGCCGGACCGGGAACCAAACCGGGGAGAACAGGAATTTGGCGCACTCCAATTCGGGCTTGGGCCGCCGCCAGCCGTCAACCAGTCCCCAGTAAGCGTTGCCGTTTTCGGAACTTCCCACCTTGCCGCCCGGCAGGAATGCGATGTCATCAACGCCCGCCCAAATCTCGCTGCCGATAACGCGGTCGGATTTGTATATGTAGTTCCACGCGCCCGGATAAATGCCCGGGGTCAGCTCGCTCAAGGACTTCAGGTTTTCGAGGCACGACTTGCCCCAGGCAGAATCAGTGTCGGCGCTTCCCTCGGCCCAGAGCGCGCGCAAACCGGGATCGATGGCAACGTCGGTCCGTTCATGATAGACGACGAAGAAGCACTCCCCATGCATGAACGGGCGCGGATCGTCCTTCAGTATTTCATCGTAAGGCATGTTCTGGTAATGGCGGTTCATGATGTCGCACGTCACCTCCCCTTCCCTGGTGAAGGAAAGATTGAACGTGGTTGGCCGGGAGGGGTCCAGTTGCTTGATCAGTTTCTGCGAGTGCTCGAAAAGTCCGCTCCAATGAGATTCATTGGCCAGCGACCATATAATAACGCTGGGATGCGCGTGATTGTAATCAATCATCGCGGAAGTGGGAGTGAGAACCGCCTTGAGGTCGCTCAAATCCGGCGCGGGCGCCACCCAGCAGAGCGGCGCTTCCGACTCGACATACAATCCATAACGGTCCGCCGCATCGAGAAATTCCTGCGTGGGCGGGTAGTGTGACGTTCGGACGTCGTTCAGATTGGCGCTCTTGAACAGCTTAACATCTTCCTCCGCGTGGCGCATCGTATCCGCGCGCCCCGTCAGCGGATCGATTTCATGGCGGCAAACGCCCGCCAGCTTGACGCGCGCGCCATTGACGTAGAGCTGCCGGCCTTTGATTTCGATCTTGCGAAAACCGATGTTGCGATCAATCCGCTCCAGCGCCCTGCCGTTTCTGTCCAGTTCGATCTCAAGCCGGTAAAGGTTGGGTTGTTCGGCATTCCACTTCAGGGGATTTGGCACGCTGGACTTGAGGCTGGCCGTATTGATCCCCGGTTTGACCGGCCCCAGTTCCATTTTCGGAATGGAGTGTTTTATTTCTTTGCCTTTGGCGTCGTAGATTCGGAATCTGGCTTCGACCTTGGGCTGGACGGTTTGATCCGGGTTATCGACGCTGAAATCAACCTGAAGTTCGCCGTTGCGATAAGCCGCGTCCAAATCCGCGTTCAGATACAGGCTCGATATTTGCAATTTCGGCAGGGCATAAAGGCGCACCGCGCGATCAATGCCGCCTAGGCTGTGCCCCGTATAATCGCTGGAACAGGATAACCGTTCGGAAGCCGTGTCCACGGTCATCCGGAGATCAAGGCGGTTGGTCTGGCCCGGCCGCGCCGCATCCGTGATTTCCCATTCCACCGGCGTAAAGAGGTTTTCGCTGTAACCGAGCGGCTTTCCGTTCAACCAATAGCGGGTTCCGCCATGGATGGCGTCGAAGCGCAGGAAGATTCGATAACCGGCCCATTCCTTGGGGATCATTATTTCTTTGGCCACGGCCACGGTGTGATCTTTGGGAATATCAAATCCTTGCTGCAACCATTGGCCGGGAACTTGGAAGGCCGCCCAACCGGGCGCGCTTAAGGACTGCGTCCGCGCATCGTCGCCGGGCGCGGTGTTCAGCATCCATGTGCCGTTGAGCAGAATGGAGTTGCCGGCCAGACCTGCGGTCTTTTCGGGCAGGGGCCGGTAATGCACCGGCTCAAAAAACAGGTTTGATGTTTCGATGGAGGCGCGACCGTCCCGCCAGCCCCGCTGGGCGCTCAATATTATTTTCCGGCCGGACGCAAATGTTTCCATCTCTTTCCGATTGAAACTAAAGGCCCCATCCGGGCCGGTTGTGGCCAGCAGAAGGTCAATCTTGTTGGGAACGGAAAGACTGACTTGCGCGTTGGAAACTCCGTCAAAAGCCAGGTCGGTCACCCGTCCTTGCAAACTGTCCTGCAAACCAACCAGGGAGTTGAATTGCAAGATGTGTCTTCTGGGTTCATTGACCCACAATTCGATGATGGCCACGGTCACGTTCGCTTCGCCGTGGCGTTTCCACGTCAGGGTCAACTTCCCGTCCTGCGTGGCCGCGGAGGGCACCTTCACGATCACCCGCGTGGCTTTGCCTTTGGGTAAGATATAAGGCCCGTGCAGTTCGATGCCGGCGCCCGCCTCCAAACTCTGGACGCGGTTATAAACATGGTCGTTCGCATAGGTAAGCGCCAATACGTAAGAGAGGTGGGGATCAAGATTCGTATAGACGGCCTGAATGGTATTCGGGCTGAACACCGACGAACGCTCCTTGAGGTTCGCGTCGGTATCGCTCGTCTGGAAGGTCCAGAGGTAGCAGTCTTTCATCAGCACATGCGGCTGGCGGTCAGCCACGCCGCAATCGTCATAGGCCTGAAGAAAATAACCCTCCGGCATGGCGGGCAGGAATGAGTTGGTGTCGGCGCCGGCCGATGCCGCCAAAGCCAGCGCGCACAGGGCCGCCGCCGTCCCGCCAAGAGAGAACCGTTTTTTCAGTGTTTTAAATTGCATGATCATGACGTGCCTTTTGTTATTTTTGCCGACCGCCCAAAGCGATCAAACTCTGGATTTGTTCCGGGGTGATTCCGGCGACGGGCGCAAATTTGTCCGATGCCATGTAATCTTCCAGGCTCCGCCGCATCTGGCGGGAAATGGGATCGTCCGCATTTTGTGTCAAATCAAAGCCGCAGATGACGATTTTCCCCGCGCCGGCTTTGCCCTCGATGACGAGGCCCAGGGGGCGGGACGTGGCCCAGTCGTCAATCACGCGCACAATCGGCCGGATGTCGCGCCCAAGCAGGTCCAGACGCAGCGCGCCCGCGCGATGGACCAGATACCACCATTGCCAATCACTGTGAAAGGCGGTCGGGAATTCAGCCAGCGCCGGATGCCTTGGATCGCACAAAAGGCCGAGCGTGGTCGGCGCCTGCCGGTCGGTCCAGGCTGTGTTCCAAAAGATGCTGGAAAATCCCTCCTTCACCGGGGCGGTGTCATGGTTGCGCACGTTCTTGCCGGGAAGCGTCAATAATATCTTTCCTCCCGCCCGCAATCGTTCCCGGGCCGTTTCGTCCCAGCGCGATGTCACCAGAACATCCGCTGACGGCGGGGCGGAAGGCTCGGCGGGATAGACCCAGACATCCCAATCGTTCTCGAATCCGGCCACCGCAACCAGCAACCGGCAATGCGCCGGGGCCGGGATGTTTTTCAAATCCGGCGCGATCTCGCCCAGCGCAATGCCGTTATCAACCGGAATATCCATGGCCGGCAACCGGCCTTGCGCGAAAATCCGGCCGTCGTCGGCCACCAGTTTCCAGGTTGTGACCGCGCCCCGGATCGGCTCCGCGCCGAAGTGGGCCACTTCGAGCGTGGCGGCCAGTTTTTCGTTGACAGTGAAAACCCGCCGGGGCAGCCGCGCCAGGGGAACGGTGCGATTGCAGAACCGGCTGTATTCCGCCGCCGTGACGTAGCCCTTGTCTTCCCAGAACGGATCCAGCACGCCCACCAAGGCCGTCCCCTGCCCCGGAAAATCGTGCAGATCAAGCAACTCGAATCCGCCCATGCCAGGCGTGCGCAAGACCGATTCGATGTCTTCCTTGTAGCAGAGAGTCTGCAATTTACCCGAGGCGAGCAGGAACGGGCGGGCCAGGTCGCCCAGGCCGTTCGCATTAAGCGTGTCGCGGAAAATTTCAAAATTCCTCGGCTTGAGATATCCGGTGTATTTCGGGATTTCGTCAAAATTCGGAAAGACGCACCACTGCCCCATTTCGTGGGTGATGACCGGCACATGGCGCCTGGCAATGTAATTCCTGTAATCGGTCTCGGTCTCGGGCGGACGGGAGTTGATGCGGGATTTCAACCCCGCGCCCCAGGCTTGGATGCGCGGATCGGGCGTGACGTGAAACTGGTTCTCAGGAAGCTGCGGCCAGCCCGACGCGCTGGTCCAGAGCCGCCGCGAATCAACCGACTTGAAATGCGCCACGTATTTTGCCAGATAGCCGGACGCCTGTTTTCCGCCCGGCTCGTTGCCGTAGGGCATGAACAGGAACGACGGATGGTTGCCGTAAGCCTTGAGGATGCGGCTGGTTTCATCATAGACCCACCGGTCCACCGGACGTCCGTCCCCGATTGTGGTTGACTGGTTGGCCCAGCAGGTTTCGACCTGGAAATAAAACCCAAGCTCATCTCCCGCGATGAACGCCGCTTCCGGCGGACAATAGGAGTGGAAGCGCAATAAATTCAACCCGTAAGCCCGCGCGATTTTAAGAATACGCCTCCATTCCCCGACCTCCGTGGGCGGATGGCCGGTCTTGGGAAAGATGCAACATTCAAGTGTGCCGCGTATAAATGTCTTCCGGCCATTGAGCAGAAATTGCGTGCCTTGGGTGGAAATTTCCCGCAGACCAAAAGTGGCCGAACGGCTCGCGCCCCCGGCGCTTGCGGTCAAAGTGTAGAGGGCGGGATGAAATTCATCCCATGTCCGCTCCTTTTCCCCCAGCGGAATTTCCGTCTCAAATTCCGCCCCGTC
>Ga0181535_10007628_pt1 | contig 10833 bp, 12 predicted proteins | sample PEATcosm2014_Bin_44_FD_119774 | JGI IMG/M metagenome (GOLD analysis project Ga0181535, IMG submission 119774) | Peatland microbial communities from MTU Mesocosm Facility, Houghton, MI, USA - PEATcosm2014_Bin17_30_metaG | ecosystem: Environmental > Terrestrial > Soil > Wetlands > Peat | place...
CAACGCCGCAGGAATTCATCCAACGGCAACGCCTCTGGGGCGATATCAATCGAATACCCCTCCGCTTTGAGACGTTCAAGCTGCTTCAATCCGGATTGCCGGTTCAACCGATTGGCCAGCTTCCCGGCAAAAAAGACGTCGGTTTTCTTTGCCGCATTGGAAAAGGCTGCGTATTCGGCCGCAATCGCATTGTCAATTCCCAGAGAAATGGGGCGCAGTTTTTTTATCGAGTTTTGGAAAAAGCCAATGTTGGTTACATTACAGCTGTTTTCAGTTTTTGCCGTTGTGTAAAGAAACGCATTTGACTGGTTTTGTGGCAGTTCGCGTTTGAAGAAGCAAACGCATTTTGCCAGCGTGCGAAATCTGCTGTTGTCAATTACCGTGCTGTCGCTCATATCCATGCCGATCATGGGAACGGAAAGCTTTAGAAAGGGGAAAAGCCGGCCGGTAATCAAGTTGGGGTGGCACAAAACCTTCCAAATCAATTTGGTGCAATTTCTTAATATGTTTTTGCGCGGATTGAAGTGGGGAAATCCACTACTTCCCGCAATGACCATTTCAAAACCGTTACGGCGAACATCCCCAAGTATTTCCCACGTGGACCGCTTTTGAAGACCGAGTTTTTTTTGGTTACGACCGGTGTTGAGAAATTCGGTGTCGGTGTTGGAATAGAAAATCCTCAAATCACACCAGTTTTCGTCGTAAACATCTCCTACAGCCAGATAGCGCGCCATAGGTTTGCCTGAACCGTTTCGTAACATCAACGATATTATCTTGGCGGATTCCAATAATTCAAGTTTCATTTTCCACCCAAGCCAAATCACGCGGAATTTTCCTGCCATTTGTTTAATGTCGGCTTAAAATCTTCGCAGATGTGTCCAGAAGCAAATATGCCTGATGCTGACACCGGGAATAACTTTTTTGAGCGAACGCGCCACGCCCGGAAAGTCATGGTTCTCGACCTCGGCTTTCTCGGCGACACGGTTCATTTGCTGCCCGCGCTGTGGATGGTGCGGCAGGCATATCCGCAGGCGGAATTGCACGTTACCGTAGCTGCGCACATCACGTCGTTCATGGACTGCGTGCCGTGGGTGAACCGCGTCTGGGGTTACATGAGGTATCCGCGCCACGCGACCCTTCGTGAAAATTGGCAAATAATTTCGCGGTTGCGGCGCGAAAAGTTCGATGTGCTCATCAACCTCAACGGCTCCGACCGCTCAAGCTGGCTGACCTTTTTCAGCGGCGCGCGCGAACGGTTGGGCCGCGTGCCCAAAGGCGGCGGCCCGCCATTCTGGCGGCAAATGTTCACCGCCCATGTTCAGCATCCGTTCGGCGGTGAACCGATTTACACGCAGCGCTGCCGCTGTCTGGCCAGAGCCGGGTTCCCTTTTACGCAGCCGGAATTTCACGCCGAAATTGATACGGCCAATCTGCTTGCGGCGGGAATTTCCACAGGCGACACAGGTGCATATTTTCATATCAGCCCGTTCACAACTGCCGATTACAAGGAACTGCCGCCGGCGCAGTTCGCGGAATTCATCGGCGCGCTCGCAAAAGAATTTCCCGAAAAAAAACTGGCGTTGTCCTGTGCCCCAACGGAACGCGAGCGGAATAAAATGGCGGAACTGCTCGCGCTGCTGCCGCAAAAACCGTGGCGCGTTTTCGCCGGGAATCTGAACCTGACGCAGCTCGCTGCCGTCATCCGGCACAGCGCGGTCCATTTCTGCGGTGACACCGGCACACTCCACCTCGCGGTGATGACGCAGACGCCGGTCGTCGCGTGGTTCTGGCCAAATCCCGGCCTGCGTGAATGGGTGCCTGCTGGGGAGAAATTCCGCGTTGTCGTCGGGGCGAACGCATATGGCGAACAATTCCTCGGCAACATCCTGACGGAAGAGTTGGTGAGCGCGGCACAGGCGGTGTTGGCCGCGCGATGAAATTTCCTTTGCGCCGCCGGGCCGGGCGTTAAACTGCGGCGTCATTTTATTTGCCATGCCCGAACCCGTCAGCCTTTACATCATCACGTTCAACGACGCCGACAACCTGCGCGCCGTGTTGCCGACGGTGTCGTGGGCCGACGAAGTGTTGGTGGCGGACTCGTTCAGCACCGACGACACGGCGGCGGTCTGCGCGCAGTTCGGCGTGCGCCGCGTGAACATCAAATTCGAGGGTTTCGGCAAGTTGCGCAACGACACGCTGGCGCTGCTCAAGCACGACTGGGTCGTGAGCATTGATTCCGATGAGCGCAGCACGCCGGAATTCGCTGATGAAGTCCGCCGCACGCTGGCCGCGCCGCGGCACGCCGCGTATTTTGTGCCGCGGCTGAATTGTTTTCTCGGTCATCCAGTCCGCCGCTGCGGGCTTTATCCCGATTACCGCCAGCCGCAGGTTTTTGACCGCCGCAAATTAAAATACCGGGCCGATCTCGTGCATGAAGGTTTCGATTGCGAAGGTTCCGTCGGCTATTTCCAAAACCCGGTGCTCCAGCATCCATGGCCGTCGCTCGCGGTGGTGCTGGCCAAGACCGACCGTTACACCACGCTGATGGCAAGGCGATATTTTGAGGCGGGCCGTCACGCCGGTTTCTGCCATCTCGCGCTGAATCCGCTGGGCGCATTTCTAAAAAAATATCTCGCGCAGCAGGGTTTCCGCGAAGGGGTCGTCGGCTTCATGGTCTGCGCGCTTCACGCCTATTACACGTTTCTGAAATACGCCAAGCTCTGGGAACTCCAAAATAAATCCGTCACGTGACGTCCCGCCCGCATCTGCTGCTTTACGAACCGCGCACCGAGGGGCATCACCTCGGCTGGCTGCGGTTCATTGCCGAAGATTTGCTGGCGGACGGTTTCCGCCTGTCCATCGCCGCCGATTTGCGTTCAAGTTCGCGAGAACGCGTCGAACAGCAACTTGCCGGGCTGTTGGACAACTTTTGTCTGCTGTCTGCTTACGACGAAACCGGCCGGCGTCATCTCGGCGGCAAGGCGTGTTCCGTCGCGCATTGTCTGAAAGCCAGCGGCGCGGAAAATGTCTTTCTCTGCGCGCTTGACGAAATCGCCTCGCACATCTGGCGGCGCGCGACGTTCGGCCTGCGTCCTCCGGTGGAATTGCGCGAGCACATTGGCGGCATTTACCACCGGCCGCGATTTCTCGCCGCGCCGAAATGGTCGTTGGATCGTGGCCTGAAAGACCCCGGTTTCCAGCGCCTGCTCCGCGAAGGCTGGTGGCGGCAGTTGCTGTTCGTAGATGAATTTCTGGCCACCGAACTTCAGTCGGCTCATCCCACGTCGCCAATTTTTTTTCTGCCCGATCCGTGTCCACCCGGTTATGATGGCGACTCGATTGCAGCTAGAAACAAACTGGAGATTCCAGGCAATCGGAAGGTTTTTCTTTTTTACGGCACCGGCGCGCGGCGCAAGGGATTACATCTGGCACTCGAAGCTATGCTTCGATTGCCGCCGGAATCTCCCGCATTCCTGCTCTGTGCGGGCCAGCAAAATCCCGCCGGAAAAACCGCCGCCAGCCTCGCGCAGCTTGTCCGGCAAAACCGGGCGCGCTTGCTCGACCGCTACGTCACGGTCGAGGAGGAAAAAATGTGTTTTGCCGCCTGCGACGCGGTGTTGCTGCCTTACCTGAACCATTTCGGCACCAGCGGCGTTTTGTCACGTGCCATGTCCGCTGCCAAACCGGTTATTACCTCGGACGAACAGTTACTCGGCCGGCTCACCCGCGAACGCCGGCTCGGCCTGATATTTCCCTCCGGCAATGTTTCCGCCTTGCGCGACTGCGTTCTCCGGGCGGCGCAATTTTCCGCGGCCGACACCGCGCCGTTCGCCGCCGCCGCCCGCGATTACGCGAAAATATATTCGCGCGCAGCCTTTCGCGCCGCGTTGCTCCATTCATTATCCGCCATCTGAAATGGAAAACATCCTGCTCATCCGGTTCAAGTCCATTGGCGACATTCTGTTCACGCTGCCTGCCGTCCATGCGGTTCACGAAAATTTTCCCGGCGCGAAAATCACCTTTCTCACTTCCCGGGAAAACGCGCCGCTGCTCCGGGGCTTTAGCGAGGTGGACGAAACCATCGCGATTGACCGCGCCGCGTTGAAATCCGGCAACCCGCTGAAAATCCTGCCGGCATTTTTCGGACTGCTGCGCCGGTTGCGCGGCGGAAAATTTTCACTGGTCGTGGATTTTCAAGGGTATGGCGAAACGGCTTGGCTGGCGCGCTTGAGCGGCGCGCCGCGGCGCTGGGGCAGCGTCTACAGCAAGGGGCGCGCCTGGGCCTACACTCATGGACCAAAGCGCGACGGGAAAATTCATCCGGCGGACTGGAATCTTTCGCTGCTGCAACAATGCGGGCTGCAAATCGGCGAAGTCAAAAATGATTTTGTCCTGCCGGAAGATGCCCTTGCCGCCGCCGGAAAATTTTTCTCCGGGCAAAAACTGGATGCGGCTCGGCCAACTCTGTTCATCCAGCCGTTCACCAGCTCACCGCAGAAAAACTGGCCGTTGGAAAATTTCCTGGCGCTCGCGCGGCACTGGCGTTCGCGCGGACTGCAAATCATTTTCGGCGGCGGGCCGGCCGACCGGGCCGCGTTGGAACCGGCCCGCGCCGAGGACTTTTGCATTGCCGCCGGTCCGCCGCTGCTGGTTTCCGCCGGCCTCGCCAAATTGTCTTCCTTCATGCTCGGCGGCGACAGCGGCCTGGGCCACATCGCGGTCGCCGCCGGCAAGCGCGTGGTGATGGTGATGATGGGCAACCAGCCCGGTTTCTGCGTGCCGTTCCGGCATCCGGACTGGTCGGTCGTGCCGGCACCGGGAGCCGGCATTGCCACCATTCCGGTCGCCGCCGTGCTGGCGGCGACGGAACGGGCCTTCAGCGAATCAACCGGTAATGTTTCTTGTTGAACTGCACGCCGAACATTTTTTCCAGCTTCAGCATCCAGCGATGCTTTTTTTCGCGCGATGTCAGCTTGTGGTTCGGATCGGCTTGGAAAATTCCCCCCGCCTTCGGCAGCCAGTCTTGGATGACCTTCGGGTGCGTGCCGGTGAATAATTTCAAAACGGCCGCGTCAATTCTCGAATAGTCCGCGACCGGCGGCGGCGAATCATTCCAGAATTTTTGCACGTTCGCCGACTTCAAACTCATCTGCGCCTCGCTGCGCACCCAGCCGTAATGGTAAATCGTCGCGCCGGTGTGCGCGGCGCGCGGGTAACGCGATTTCTTGTGGCTGGCGACGACATTGAAAAACAGCGCCTCGCTCGACCACGCTGGAATCGTGTTGCGGATGATGCGCACTTCGCTGCGATACCAGCCGGGCGACCACGCGATGGTGTTCTGGTTGCCGTAGAAATGCAGATAATCGAACACCAGCGCCTCGACGCGCGAATCGTCCAGATATCGCTCCATCGCCGCGCGAATTTTGGGCAAATCGTCTTCATGAACCACCTCGTCGGCTTCCAGGTAAAAAGCCCAGTCGCCGGTGCAATTGAACAGCGCGATGGATTTTTGCTGGCCATAAACGAATCCGTTGACGCTGTAGCCGGGCTGAATGCGCTCGTTCCATTGCGTCGGGATGATGCGAATTTTTGGATCGCCGATGCCGCGCAGCACTTTTTCCGTGTCGTCGTCACACGGGCCGAGCGCGATGACGAATTCATCCACCAGCGGCAAGAGGGAGCGGATGGATTCAACGAACGGATAGCCGAGCTTCTGCCCGTTCCGCAAAAAGGTGAACCCGCTGACTTTCATGCGCGGATGCTAACGCGGCGCGGCTCAATCGCCGAACAAATTTTTCAACCGCTCGCGCGCGGCAGCTTCGCGGTGGTTGGTTTCTGATTTTGGTGTCCAGACCCGGCTGGCAAATTCAAAATACTCGCAGAAATTGCCGACGTGCTTTTCCAGCACCGGTTCGGCCCGGCGCTCGCGGCATTGCTGGGCCACGCGCGGGTCGTAGTGCGCGCAATTCAGGCAGACGCGCAGGTCGGCGCGGCATTTCATGCACGTCTCGCCGCGACCGGGCTGGCCGGAAAGCGTCCAAGGCTCGCCGCAATTTTGGCAATGGCGGGTCATTTAGATTTACGATTTACGATTTACGATTTACGATTTACGATTTGAACCGGCATTGTCAACAAAATGAAACTCGGACTTTTCGGCGGCTCGTTTGACCCGGTTCATCTCGGCCATCTGCTCGTCGCGCAGGCGGCGATTGAGGAACTCGGGCTGGACCGGCTGTTTTTCATTCCGGCGGCGCAATCGCCGTTCAAGCCGGACAGCCGGCCCGCGGCCGCCGCCGCCCGGCTGCAACTGCTCCGGCTGGCGCTCGCAGGCAAGGTGAACTGCGAAATTGACGAACAGGAAATCCGGCGCGGTGGCGTTTCTTACACCGTTGACACGCTGCGCGATTACGCAAAAAAATTTCCGGGAGCGGAATTGTTTTATCTCATCGGCGCCGACCATGTGGCGCACTTGCCGGAGTGGCGCGCGCCGGCGGAACTGGCGCGGCTGGCGGAGTTCGTCGTGATCCCGCGACCGGGCGAATCGGCGGCGGATTTTCCAGCGCCATTTTGCGGCCGATGGCTGAAGGGCTTTCCGCTGGCCGTTTCGTCGCTGGAAATCCGGGCGCGGCTCAAGACGGGTTGGCCCATCGAACTGTTGGTGCCACCGGCTGTGGCCGAGGCCATCCGCAATAATCGGCTTTATCTTTGAGCGGGGACGACGCACACTTTACGCAGATGGATTCAAAGAAACTTGCCCAGCTCTGCCGCGATTTCGCGGACAACAAAAAAGCGGAGAACATTGTCATCCTCGACGTGCGCAAATTGTCGTCGGTGACGGATTATTTCATCATCGCGTCCGGCACGAGCGAGCCGCATCTGCGCGCCATCGTCGAGGAAATCACCAGCCAGCTCCGCGAGGAGCATGGTGTGCGCCCGCTGCGCACGGACGGCTCGGTGCATGGCGCGTGGGTGGTGATGGATTTTTTCGACGTGATTGTCCATGTCATGCGCGCGGATGTGCGCGAACGTTACGACTTGGAAAGCTTGTGGGGCGACGCAAAGCGGATGAAAGTGAAGGCGAGGAGAAAAACTTCAAAGGGGAAAATCTAGCCGCGGAGTGGCAGCATCACCGGGAAATTTATTTCACTTTCAACCAGACGACAGCGAGCAATAATACGCTGGCGACGACAAACAAGCATGCCAGCCAGTAAAGTTTGCGGTGAAGATTTGGCAATGAGCTTGGGCCGAAAGTCCAAAACCGGTGCTGACGATAAAGCGGCAACCGCGCCAGGAAAAGCAGAACAATTCCAAAACAGCCAAGAGTGAGTCCAATATAAAACAAGTCATCGGCTTTCGCTTCTTTGATCTGTCCCAAGGCCGGCAACAGGAAACTTGACAAAACTACGACCGCCGAAACAACAAACCACCCGAATTGAAATGCCCAATCCGGTGGAACATACCAATCAGACGATTTCTTGGTCATGGGACTGGATTCTTCGGCGGAATTTCATCCGACGCCTTCACCATTTCTTCCAGCAGCTTTTTGAAATCCGCCAGGCCGGTGGAGGGAATGATGATGGTGTCGCGCCGTCCGCCGACATCCTCGGTGATGCGCAGGAACCGTCCGCGCGGATTTTCCTTGAGCGTGAAGACAAAGGTTTTGCGCTCAATCTGCAACTGCTCGGACTTGAGCGTGTCTTCGTTTGACGGTGGCCGGGGCTGGCCCTGGTAAGGCCGCCGCCCGAACGGTGAAGGTCTTTCGTTTGAGATCATAACATTGAATTTCCCGCTGATGACGCCCGTTTTGCCCACATCCCAGCTTTATTCGAGTAATTTTCAGCCACAACAGCAGTTTGTCAACTGGCAAAATGAACACTGGCAAAATGAAACCGAGCCCATCCACCGGCGCTGAATACTCCTCGCCCGCCCGTGTTCCGACGCCGCAAGCCGGCGCAAGGTTACAGGATATTCGCCGCCAATTCGGCCAGTTCCGAGCGCTCGCCCTTCTGCAATTCGACATGCGCGGCGATGGCCTGGTCGCGAAACTTGCTGACGACATAATTGAAGCCGTTCGAGGACGAGTCCACATAGGGATTGTCAATCTGATACGGGTCGCCGGTGAAGACGATTTTCGTGCCGCTGCCGACGCGCGTGACGATGGTCTTGACCTCCAGCGGCGTCAGGTTCTGCGCCTCGTCAATGACCATGAACTGGTTGGCGATGCTGCGGCCGCGAATGTAGCTCAACGCCTCGACGACAATCGCGCCGGAGCGCATGAGGTCGCCGCTGCGCCGGTGGTCATGGCCCATGTTGAGGTCGCTCAACATTTCCAGCGCGTCGTGAATCGGCTGCATCCACGGCGCGAGTTTCTCCTCAAGCGAGCCGGGCAGGAAGCCAAGCTCCTTGCCCATCGAAATGGTCGGGCGCGCGACGACGAGCCGGCGAAATTCGCGGTCGTTCACGACGCGCTTCAATCCGGCGGCCATTGCGAGCAGCGTCTTGCCCGTGCCGGCCTTGCCCATGAGCGTGACGAGCTTGATGCGGTCGTCGAGCAGCGCGTCGAGCGCGAAATGCTGTTCGCGATTGCGCGGTTTGATGCCCCAGACGCCGTCGCGGCAGTCAATGATCGGAATCAATTTCGTGCCGGTCGCGTCCATCTTGGCGAGCGCGGCTTTCTTGGTGTTCGACTCGTCGAGCAGCGTGCAGTATTCGTTCGGAAAATATTTTTTGCCGTCGTCCAATGCCAGTTCGCTCTTGGCGCGGAACTCGGCGATTTTTGCGGAGCTGACGGCCAATTCCATCATGCCAGTGTAAAGGTCGGTGATGAAAACGCGGTCGGTTTCGTAATCCTCGGCCTGCAACCCCAGCGCGTCGGCCTTGATGCGCAGATTGATGTCCTTGCTGACAAGAATGGTCGGGTTTTTCGGCTGCGTTTTCTGGATGCTTGCCGCGAGCGACAGAATCCGGTTGTCCACGGTGTTGCCGTTGAAGGCGACGTCGCCGTTGCCCGAATGGCCGTTTTTGTAAAAGGCGATTTTGAGTTTGCCGCCGTTGGGCAGGTCCACGCCCTCGCTCAAGCTGCCGGTGCCGCGAAAACCATCGAGCATCCGCGACACGCTGCGCGCGTTCTGGCCCAGGTCGGTGGACTCGCGCTTGAACCGGTCAATCTCCTCGATGACTTCGATGGGAATCAGAACGTGGTTGTCCACGAAGCTTAAAAGCGAATTGGGATCGTGGAGAAGGACGTTGGTGTCGAGAATGTAATTTTTCAATGAAGTAAAAATAATGGTTGGAACGGCCGGGACAAGCCGTTTTGTGCAAAGATTGGGTGAAATCTCATTTCTCCCTCTGGATCTTCAATCCGGCCATCCGCGAATGCCATTCCTTGATGTGCGGATGCGCCGCCGGCAATTCGTAGTGGCCGGAAAAAAGGAAGTTTTCCAGCATCCCGAACAGGTCGAAATCCACGAAACGCGGCTCCTCGCCGAGCAGGAAGGAATTGTGCGCCAGCATCTCCTCGAACGGCAGCAGGTTTTGCTCCAGTTTCTTCAACCAGTCGGCCTGCTGCGCGCGCCACTGGTCAATGCACCCGCGGCCAAACTTGCGTTCCTTGTGCCGCAGAAAATTGAGCTGCTCCGCCGCCGGCACGTTTTCCTTCCAGTAAATGTCGTTGAGCCGGAACGCCGCGCCCTCGATTTCATTTTCGATGTTGCGCCAGAGGATGGACTGGACGCCTTCGAGGTCGAACGGGAACAGACCGAGCTTCAATCTGGCATCGAGATATTTGCCGATGACCTGCGTGTCTTCGTTGAGTTCGAACACGACGTATTTGCCGTCCCGGATGATGGGCACGCCGTAATAACGCTGTTTCGTCAATTTCCAGACCAGCGAGCGGTCGGTGACGGGAATGTTCGTGGTTTTGAACGGCGTCCCGGAAAATTCCAAAATACGCCGCTGGACGATGCAGAACGGACTCCACGGAAACTGAATCAATTCAATCATGTCAAAATTGACGCTTTGCCAACCACCGAAGTTTGGAACTTCCATCCCGGATTTACAAGCACAAACCAGCGCAAACCGCTTTACACTTTCACGTCACCGGACTAAATTCGCCGCATGGCTGCCGAATACGATGCAACGGAGTTTGTGGACACCGATTTCCAAACGCACCAGACGCCCGGCGCGTCCCTCACCGACCCGCTCCGCGCGCCGACGCGCGAAGAGGTGGACCGCAAGGTCGTCGAGGCGCAGCAAAAACTCGCCGAGCTGAAACGCGCGCAGGAGGATTTGGAGCGCGAACGCGCCACGCTCGAGGAATTGCGCCGCCGCCAGCTTGAGTTTCAAAACGGCCGCCAGGAAATGGTCCGCCACCTCACGCGCGGCCTCGGCCTGCTCGAAGAAGCCGAGTTCAACGCCCGCCGCGACGCCGAACAAATGGTCAAGACCGTCGGCGACTTCCGCGCCGCGCTCGCAAAAATACAGGCCATCCATGACGAAATCTGGACGAAGGAGAATTTCCAGATCGAACTCACACGCGCGCTGACCACCATCGAAAACGCGCGCATGGAATGGAATTCCGCGCGGCTAAAGCTGCCCGTGCTCGCCGGCGAAACCACGCAAAAAACCGAAGCCGAAACCGCGCCCGCGCCCGCCGTCTCGCCATTCGCCAACATGAGCTTCGGCGAAATGTGCAAAATCGGCTTCGCGATGACCTGGCCGCTGCTGGCAGTCGCGCTCGCCGCGTTGGGCGTGTTCATCGCGATTTTGTTGCACGCCATCAAGTGAAATGCGATTTATGATTTGTCGAACCGCCTTAAAATCATCAATCGTAAA
>Ga0181535_10007630_pt1 | contig 10832 bp, 7 predicted proteins | sample PEATcosm2014_Bin_44_FD_119774 | JGI IMG/M metagenome (GOLD analysis project Ga0181535, IMG submission 119774) | Peatland microbial communities from MTU Mesocosm Facility, Houghton, MI, USA - PEATcosm2014_Bin17_30_metaG | ecosystem: Environmental > Terrestrial > Soil > Wetlands > Peat | place...
ACCATCACACGAAATGCCTTGGACCGATTCACCCCGCCGAGAATCTCTCCGCCGACTCTTTCCAGTTCATCGGCGATCTCAAACGTTAAAGGAAATACGAAAGCGGTGTCGATACTCTGAAATGGAATGTTCTGCCACTGGTTGTTGTAGAACGCAACAAGCTGCGCTTGAGCAGCCTTGCTCTTGAAACTCATGATGATGTGTTCGGCCAGGGCATTCTTTCTGCGGATTTTGAGCACAGCAAAAAGCTGGCTGAAATGGCTCTTGGTAAATTTGGAATCGACGGTGAGCCGGAGCTGAGTGCGTTTCTCTGCGGGAGAAACGACCCTGCGCTTCGGTCGGGCAGTGGCTTTCTTTGCGGCAGGCATATTGTTTCCTCGTCGATACGTATCTTACAGCATTAGTATATGAGCACGGAAGACAACACTGCAAACGATTGTTGAAAAAAGAGTTCACGCGAATGATGCGCCGGGGCAGTAATGGGTTCATTGCATGGAAGTGAGGGAAGCCGAATGAACCGCAAAAAGTCTAACCGTGAAGGGGATGGAGAAAAGAGAACTGGCCAGGAGCGCGCAGTGCTCCAGAGCAAAGCATTAAGCTCGGTAGTGCTGCGGGCGTTGGGTTTCGACCTGTGCCCCGATCAAGTAAATCAGAATACCCCGCAGGAGCGCGACACGACGCAGTGGCGGATCTACGGCGGTCGTCGGTATCCGCTTGATTTACAATCGTGGGATAATGATTCTTCCCCCTCAGAGGCAGCGGATGGATACTCCGGCAAAGAAAAGAAAATCGGGTATCCCAACTGGGAACGCCGGCGAATATTTCGTCATGGGCGAACTTCTCAGGCGCGGGTATGATGCCCAACTCGCGGATCGGAATACCAAAGGGTACGACCTTCTAGTCGGTCTACCATCCGACAAAAACATGCGCAAAGTCCAGGTAAAAACTGTCCGGCTGCCCCCGTGGTATGTGAGCAAGACTCAGTTCGAGCGTGTCAACCTCGATTTTGTAACCGTGTACGTGTTCCTCGGCACAGAAGAATCCAAGAACCCTGTCCGCTACTTTATCGCCAAGAATAGGCAACTCGCCAAGCATACCCACTATCCGAAAGGATGGGCGCAAAATGGATTCATGCGGATGAAGGCTCTTGAGCCATTTGAGAACAGGTGGGAAATCCTGTTCAGTTGATGCCGCTTGCGCTGGTTTTGCTGTCAAATAGCAAGCTCGGCGAGAACCTTCAGCAGTTCCGGCAAAGACCGTCCCGGACGCACATTCCTGCCATCTTGCAGAAGATTGAGCTTTGTATGGGCGTAGCCAGTCTGCGATGTCCGGAGGCCACGGACAATGCCCCGCTCAGTGAACAACACGCGCTTTAAATTCATTGCCCGACGGCCCGGTCTCCAGACTTCCCTTTCGTCGCCCTTGTGCCACTCTGCAACCTGATGGGGCGAATCGAGATTGAACACGCTCTCGGCGGCATCAAAGAGAATATAGGGTGACTCTAGCCGCCGTTTCCAATCGGTGTGAACGGGCCAGAATATCTCTTCTTGCTGCCCGCGTTTGTTGATAAGCAAGTTGTAGAAGCTCCGATAAGGGGCATATCGGCGATTCTTCCATACCTCCTCATGCCAGATCCTCTCGCCTACTGTCCCGAATCCGATGAAGCTGTACGCCCATTTGGTCCGTACCTTGTTCGGGCGGGCGCAGAAGAATACAACCACATCTCCCGGCTCTAAATCTGCCCTCACGTCGGGGCGGCACACGCCCCAGCTCGCTTTGCACACATCACCGAGCCTATGCTTGGCTGCGAAGAACGCTGGATCGTCACCCCAGTCAAAATGACCATCATCGTACTCGGATAGAAACCTCCCGATGAGCGGATCATCTTTCCCAGCTTTCCGAGTTTCGGAAAGATCGCGGGGACGGGGAGGCCGTTGACGGTAGGTGCAAAGATATGCGTTCATACTGCGCAAGTATATCAAACCACAATATAAAGAGGAGCTGGACCTCCACTCTCTGGAGTAATCATCAAAGCTCTGGAAATGCTAAATGGATTCACTATGCTTCACGTGGCCCTGTCTGGTTCAAGATTCGTGAAGCTCGGACACCTTTCCATCAGCGAAGACAACTGACAGATGGGGGTATTTGTAAATATGCTCTGATACAGTGGTGACAGAAATTGGAGGTCCGAGAATAGCAATGACCTGCTCGGGTGTCTGGCCTTTAGAAACGGTAGTGAGGCCATGTGCCTCAGTTCGACGTTATCCACTCGCCATTCCCCACGCACGATCTCTCATTCAAAAGTGTATCGAATTTTGCACGGAATGCAGAAATGTACACGCATCTTGATTCTTTGCGTCACAAGCTTTTTTCCAATAGCTACGGGCCTGCTTAGAGTTCTTGGTGATACTTTGACCGTCAGCTATGATATTGGGACTGTTCCCAAATTGAAATAGCATGCCAAGCTGAACACACACATTCAAATCTCCGCCCTCACACGCCATGTTGTAATACTTGAGCGCCTCCTGATTGTTTGGTGCAACGCCTTGAATAATGGTCGAAGCATGGGATAAAAGGAATCCAGCTTCAGAACAGGCGCTCACTTCTCCAAGCTCACAAGCTTTCTTGTTATATAGAACAGCCTGCTGATAATCGTGAAAACTTTCTATGCGTATTGTGCCTTTTAAGAGGTCGTCGAACAGATGTGCGTAGCTTTTGCATCCAGTAGGATCACCGTCATCACAGGACATTTTATAAAACTTCAACGCTTGCATTTGGTTTGCTTGGAGTTGCGAATAATCTGCCGCCTGATTACAGCCATCTGAAATACCTCCGTTGCAGGCCTTCGCAAAGAACTCGATGGCTTGCGCGTAATCCCGGTCGTGAATGTACACTGCGCCGAGATTAAAGCATCCTTTGGCTAGTCCACCGTCGCAAGCTTGTTTCCCGTATTTGTTAGCCTGTTGGTAATCTTGTGCAACGCCGTGACCCGATATATACAAAAGAGATAGATTGTTGCAGCTGCGTGATTCCTTCGCATCGCAGGCTTGCTTAAATAAAGAATAGGCATGCAGGTAATCCTGCGCAACACCATAGCCGTCCTTGTACAACGCACCTAAATCATCGCAACCGCCCATCTCTTTTCCGTCACAGGCCTGCTTGAACAATTCCAATGCTTTACCGTTATCTCGAGCAACACCTTGGCCATTTTCGTACAGTTGCCCTAACAAGTCACATCCTCTAAACTGCGAAGTGTCGCACATCTGTTTATAGAAATCGAATGCCTGTTTGAAATCCTTCGTGACTCCATTGCCCAAATCATACATGACGTCGATGTTGGCGCATCCTATACCCTCACCGGCATCACAGGCTCTCTTCAAATATTTGAATGCCTGCGTGTAGTTCTGTTGAACTCCATCGCCATGTTCGAACAGAAAGCCAAGGCTATTACACCCAAGAGGATTACCACCGTCGCAGGCTTGTTTGAAATACCTAAATGCTTGGCTATAATCCACGGCAACGCCCTGTCCATTCAAGAAGAGAAGGCCAAGATTTTTACACGAGAGCATTTCTCCGCCATCGCAAGCTTGTGTGCCGTATTTGTAAGCCTGTTGGTAATCTTGTGCAACACCAAAGCCGTTTGCAAACAAGAAACCGAGTTCATTGCACCCCTCTACGCTTCCGCCATCGCAGGCCTGCTTGAAGTATTTGTACGCCTGCATATAGTCCTGAGGAACACCCTGTCCAAGTTCAAAAAGACGTCCGGCGCTATAACATTTATCTATATTTCCGTGGTTGCATGCATTCTCAAAAGTGGAATTGGGTGGCTGATCTTGCAGCAACGCTGTTGCTGTCTTTTGATGGAGATTCTGCGAATTGCCTTTTCCGCCAGCGGGCGAGGAATCGGCATCTTGAGCAGTGGGAACACCTTTGCAACTCTCATTAGGCTGTCTCGCCGTCATAGGAGTGATCTGGGCCAGAAGAATTTCAGTTGGTGTTTTCGCTCGTGGGTAACGAGGATGCTTCGCGCGGTACTCGGCGTCACTCAGAGTGCAGTCTTGTGAATACGATAATCCTGAGCATTCTGCCATCTTTGCGACGGTATACGATTGTTCCGCAATCACATCATCAAGAGACTGGCCGTGAAAGCTGTCAGAGACATTCTTCACAATGGCCGTGATTCGGTCGATTGGCATTGATGGATCGGGCTTGCATAGATCAACGCGAGTTGGTGGAGTGAGGGCGTTCTCGATAATAACGGCGATTTGTGTACGAGTGTTGACATAGAGCGTTTCACGAGTTGTCCGGTGACTCTGAACACCATAGATGTAGAGATATGTAAAATAGGTTCCCTCCTTCTTGAAAGCACTCGCATAGCTTTGGGCCCAACCAGCCGTGTGAATGTCTGGAATAATGAGTTCAATCTTGCTGTTCTTGAAGACGACTAAAGGCTGGCTCCACGAATTCGCTTCATTGAGTACCCTTAGCGGTGCTCCTTGTGGGCCAGCGATGAATGACCCTTCGCCATTCGGTCCGATTGTCTGGTCTTGTCCCAGTGCGGAGATGGCGCAGAAAATGAGCGCCAGAGCATAGAGACTTCGGTTACGAACGATAGATTCTCGCTTGCTTCTCATAGCGTTTCCCTTCCAGGGCGCATTCTAATTGTCAACAGATGGATGACAAGGTTACGCACGTGTACCTTACCGCAGGTGGCTCAAGGCTTGAGACTCGTTTTCGATTTGGACGGCGGCAGATAGTTCTCGCCGGTAACGACCTTTCGACCGGTCTTGCTTTCAAGTTCGAGCCGGGCGCGATGAGCAATCCCGCCACCCGTCTTTGCGGCTCTTTTGTTGGCGGGCAAACCCACCGCCGCCACCGTCTCCGCGATCTGGCGCGTGGAAAGCTCGGCCAGGGCGGTGAAGATGAGTTCGGCCTCGCTCATGTGATCGCGAAGATTCTGGCTTTCCAGTCCTTTCAGGTCTTTATGCTCTTTGACCGAGACGCCGGACCATTCTTCGTGAATGATATTGGTGAGGATGGCGAACTCCTCCCCCTGCTTTATCTCATGACTGGCCCAGTAGTCGGTCAGTTTGTTGCGCGTTTCCTGCCCGGTCATGCGCTGGGTGATCCACTTTTCGCTGCGGCCCAGCTTGCGCCAATTCTCCCTGGTCCGCTCCAGCGCCAAAGCCGGATCGGCGATCTCCCGCAAGCGTTCATAACCCACCTTCGCAAGCCAACGCTTGAATGGCTCCGCCTTGGGGGAAGGGATGGACTGGATCAGCCGGAGAACTCCAGGGACGTTCCAGCACTGGAGCTTTTGCATTCCCCCCTCCGTTTCAAAGGGAAGCGCAAGGGGGGGGACAAATTGTCCCCCCCCTTTGAAGGCCTCGGCCAGAGAGGGGTCGCGCCGGCGCAACTTCTTCAGGTAATCGGAAGGAGCGGGCGAGTCCGTCAGCGCGCTGACGATGTCGGTGAGAACAAACCACCACTCCTCATTGTGAAAGACCCGGCGCACCGGACGTTCTTCGAAAAGGGCCATCTCGCTCATTTGAAATCCTTCCCCTCTTCACTGCGAAGCACAAGGCGGGCCACTATATGCGTACCGATCTCGCACTGAACGATTCTAACCGAGGAGGTGTGTGACCGGCCTGTGCTGAGGCCGATGGTTTGGGCCACTATAAAGGCCACCGCCCCGGCCTCTATCTTGCGGCAGTTTTCTCCGCCGCTGCGCGACGGTTGGCGGTAGTCGACCCAGACGAAGCCGACACGAATCAGATCAGAGTCAGTTCCTATTCAGCCCCATCTCCCGGCTCTGCAGCTTTATCTTCCACCGGGATTCCATGTCGCGAATATCGTCGATGTTCGAACTACTCCCGGCGACTTCAAGAATAGAGACTTGATAGTCGCTGTGCTCGCGGCTCTTCAGAGCGACGTTGCCGCCGTGACCGGTCATGACGTATTCCATCCATCGGTGCCAAAATCCCTCGCAGCCGGAGGCTGATCCGACATATTGTTCCTTGGTCTTAGGGCAAGTCAGCAGGTAGACGCCCGTCGCTTGTTTGAGGTTGGCGATCCAGGTCTTCGGCAGTTCTGCCACTTTGGACAAGGGCCCGACAAAATTCAGAAATCCTGGGAAATCGGGCTCCTTGAACTCGGGTCGCAGTTCAATAATCGGCTTGTTCTGGTTGTCGGCCCGTTGCACCCAGGCACGTGTTCCATCCCCCCAGTCGATGAAGATCTTGCCTTCCAAGTCGGCGAACCGTTCATCAAGCTGTAGGTCGTAGGCATCACAGCTTCCGGCCAAGTCAATCTTGTCTCTATGGGGCTGTGGAGTGTCTTCCGCTAGCAGGCCCTTGTACTTGGCGGCATACAGGCCGACGAACATTGTGGCACCGTCAGTGGTTGCTACGAACGAAGCCCAAACGGATGCTCGTGAGAGCTTTGACCTGTTTTCGAAGCTCTGGCAAGACTGATAGATTTCGAATGCGGGACGGTTGTCGCGCCACAGCTCGTATGGCGTTCGTCCAGGCACCGCCCGCTTGTCCTGGTGACGAAGCAGGATGACCGCCGCCGGTGCAACTCCATGTTGCGCCAGCAGCGAATTGAAGAAGATAGGCATGATCGTCCTCAGGCAAACAGGTTAGTAATCAACGGCACGCTACCCCTAATATGGGTAATCAATTTCATCAAGCCAATCAATCAGGTTTCTTTCGCCGAAGCTCGGATTGTTAGGGGAGTAAAGCTTCTTCCCCTTTCTCTTTGACTTTGTGGCTTTTATGGCACTTCCGGAAAGTGGCCCACTTCCAAAATTTGTGGCCTTGTTGTAGCCAGATGAAGATTGGACATCGAGAGTGAATTTTTTCAACCCGCAGGCGCTCTTGAGAACAGCGGCACGAAAGAGCATTAAGGCTGGGACAACGTGGTTCAGCCAGTCTTCGACAGGCTGATCTGTGGTTCCAAGACGGGGGTAACGATAGGAGCTACCTCCAAGGTTTTCCCATCCAAGCCGCTCAAAAAGGCTTTGAAGCCTGTTATGTTCAGAGGTCTCTGCGCCCTCTAGTTCGTACGTCAAGAGCACTGGCATGAAGAATCCTTTCGATGCAGAATTTGGAAATTGTATGGTGATTAAGTATAGTTTCCTCTGCTGGATATGGACCAATCGAGCGGGCTTGGGCCACTACAAAGGCTATCTACTCGGCCTCTGTCTTGCGCATGGTTGTCTGCGCCGCCACACGACGGTTGGCCTTTTCCAACATCGTGCGAGAGTTCATACGCGAGCATCAAGAACTCCTGCGGCGCGGATTGACCGGGCAAGCGTGCAACCTTACCGCAATAGCTGTCGCCAAGTGCCCTGTTCATTCTTCGCCTGCAAAATCACCTGCTAAAACTCCGTCTTCGGCGTATTTCCGCGTTGTTTGGCAGTCCCCAGCGGCTTGTAAGTTGTTGAAAGTACATTTAATAGGGGCTATGGCATGGAAGAGGTCATCGGTTCGATCCCGATCAGGTCCACCAATATAACCTTACAAATGAACAAGTTAGCGTTATCGCCCAGCAACCTCCAGAATCTCCGGGGGTGCTGAGGCTTTTTCATCCCCATCAGCAGCAGCATTTCCACGAGCCTCGTATTCGCATCCCGCTTCTGCTGGGAGACGGCGCGCGGGTAAATGTCCAGCGTCGTCGGGCTGTTCGCGTGCCACAAAAGCTCCTGCGCCACCTTGATATCCACTCCCATCGCCCGCAGGTTCGTCGCCAGCGAGTGGCGGAAGTTGTGCCAGCCGATCTGCTTCTTCACGATGCATGCACGTTGGAGCGCAGGCCGGATGCTCCTCTTTAACAGACTGTCCGGACTGAGCGGCTTTGTACCGTTGAGCCGGATCGACGGAAAGAGAAAATCCGCATCCGTTTGGTAGAGAGACTCTTCCTTCCATTCCAGAAGTGCGGCGAACACCAGTGGATGGAGCGGAACCGGACGCCGGGAACATTCGGTCTTGTTATCGCCGAAAAGATTGCGGACACACGAAAGCAGGACATTGACTTCGAGCGTCGGCGTGTTCACATCCGTCCAGATCAGAACCCGCGCTACCCCATCCGTACTACCTCCTTTTTGGGGCGCATATTCGGGATTTGTCGCTTCGGGGCTCTCCTTTTCAAGAAATAAATGGACCAATTTGATCCTAATCAGCTTTCTTACGCGAACTGCGCGTACGATGCGACAAGGTAGCCCCGATCCCCCGAGCTTCAACCAGACAATCATGCGGAGTGCAAAGGAGATATTCATGCTCTTGGGCGTTCAATCTTCCCCACTGCGAGCCCTACTTGTGTACGGACTCATCGCGGCATCAGCGCTCACGTCTTTAGCGGAAGGCCCGGCCTCTCAGCCAGCAGGCAACCCTGCTGCGACGAAGGCGCAAGTGGCCCAAAACTACGGCAGAATCCCGCTCAGCTTTGAGGCCAACCAAGGTCAGGCCGATAAGACCGTGAAGTTTCTTTCCAACGGCAGCGGTTACTCGCTGTTTCTCACGGATTCGTCCGCAGTATTGGCACTGACCAAGCAGGAGCTCTCAAGCGCGAAGCCCGGCATTACCGCCGGAAAAGTGCTCAAGCCCGCTTCGGCGCACCCGGCAGGGAAGACCGATGTAGTACGGATGGATCTGGCGGGTGCCAACCGCGCAACGCAGGTCACCGGTGTGGATCAACTCCCCGGCACTGCCAATTACTTCATCGGCAACGACCCGGCCCAATGGCACAGCGGCGTGCCAACCTTTGCCAAGGTCAAATACGCCGGCGTCTATCCGGGCATCGATCTGGTCTACTACGGCTACGGCAACCAGCGGCAGTTGGAATACGACTTCGTGGTCGCGCCGGGGGCCAGCCCGAAGCCCATTCGGCTCCAATTTGCGGGAGCTAAAAAGCTTGATCTAACTGCCGACGGCGACCTGACCGTTTCAGCGGCAAACGGCGAGATCGCGTTTCACAAACCCGTCGTCTATCAAGTGAAGGACGGCGCGCGCCAGCCGGTTGACGGTCAGTTCGCGATGTTGGCGAAGAATACGATTGGTTTCAGGCTTGGCCGCTACGACCATTCAAAGCCGCTGGTGATCGACCCGGTGCTTACCTATTCCACGTACCTTGGCGGCAGCCTCGCCGACGCCGCCTATGGCATCGCCGCGGACAGTTCCGGCAACGCCTATGTGGTCGGCACTACTTTTTCGACGAATTTTCCCGTGACAGCCGGGGCATATCAATCGGCGAACAACGAGCCGGCCAGCTTCCAATGCGCTTATGTCACCAAGCTGAACCCAACCGGCACGGCGCTGGTGTACTCGACCTACCTGGGCGGGAGCGGCAACCCCGGGGACCACGCGATCTATGGCGATGTCGGCATCGGCATTGCCGTGGACAGCTCAGGCGACGCCTATGTGACCGGCGACGCTAATTCAACGAATTTTCCCGTGACAACGGGTGCGTTTCAAACTGTGAACAACAGCACCAAGCTCAATACTGAAAACGCGTTTGTTACCAAGCTCAACGCGACCGGCACGGCCCTGGTGTACTCGACCTACCTCGGCGGCAATAACCAGGATTACGGCTCCGGCATCGCCGTAGACAGCTTGGGCGACGCCTATGTGACTGGAAGTGCGAGCTCGTCGACTTTTCCCGTAACAGCGGGCGCCTTTCAGGTGGATAACCTTTCCGACCTCACCATCGGTTGGGCGGACGCTTTCGTCACCAAGCTCAATTCAACCGGCACGGCGCTGGTGTACTCGACCTACCTTGGCGGCAGCTTGTATGGCGCTAAAGGCGCGGCCATCGCCGTGGACAGCTTGGGCGACGCTTATGTGACCGGGAGTGCGGCTTCGACGGATTTTCCCATCACAAACGGCGCGTTTCAGACCACGAATTTCGCTGCTGCCGGCGCGGGGCCGCAGACCGTCGCTTACAACGTGTTTGTGACCAAGGTCAACCCAACCGGCACGGCGCTCGATTATTCAACCTTCCTGGGCGGCTCAATCGACGATTTTGGCGCGGGCATTGCCCTGGACGCCGCAGGCGACGTCTACGTGACCGGCGTGGCGTGGTCGAACGATTTTCCGGTGGCGGGGAACCCTTATCAATCCACCAACCCTGCCTACGCCAATGACGCTCCAAGCGGATTTGTCACCGAGGTCAATCCGGCCGGCACCGGCCTGGTGTATTCGACTTTCCTGGGCGGCAGCGGTTTCCCGCCCCAAGCCTGCGGCAGTGACTGCACTTCAAGCGGCTCGGGAGATTCCGCCAGCGCGATCGCTGTGGACGGCCTGGGCGACGCCTATGTGACCGGCACTGCGGTTTCGTCGAATTTTCCCACCACGTCGGGCGCTTACCAGACCGTGAATAACGCGGCAGGCCATACCAGTCCTGTTGGCATCAACGCATTTATCACCAAGCTCAACCCAGGCGGATCGTCGCTGTTGTACTCGACCTACCTCGGCGGCAATGTGCAGGATTATGGCTACGGCATTGCCCTGGACGGCGTCGGCGGCGTATATGTAGCCGGCCTGGCGACATCGACGAACTTTCCCACCACGACGGGCGCTTATCAGACCGCAAACGGCGGCTATGAAGACGCATTTATGGCCAAGCTGGCGATCGGCCCCGTCAGCGAGCAGGTTGCCACGCCCAACGTGGTTGGCGACACTCAGGCAGCCGCGACGACAGCCATCACCGGTGCTGGACTCGTGGTTGGCACAGTTACTACAGCGAGCAGCTCCACGGTCGCATCCGGTAATGTGATTAGCGAAAGTCCGATCGCTGGCACCAGTGTCAACTCCGGCTCGGCGGTTAACCTGGTC
>Ga0181535_10007632_pt1 | contig 10829 bp, 8 predicted proteins | sample PEATcosm2014_Bin_44_FD_119774 | JGI IMG/M metagenome (GOLD analysis project Ga0181535, IMG submission 119774) | Peatland microbial communities from MTU Mesocosm Facility, Houghton, MI, USA - PEATcosm2014_Bin17_30_metaG | ecosystem: Environmental > Terrestrial > Soil > Wetlands > Peat | place...
CGGCGCCCTCATTGCTTGATCTTGATTTTTGTTGTCAGCGCGTCGAGCTTCGGAATGTAGGCGGGAATGTGTGCGATGGCCGGCTTGGCGGGCGGGGCTACCGGCAGCAATGGGAAGTCCAGCCGAATATCCCCTTGCAGCGGGCTGGTCAGCGATTGCGGATCGGCGCTCCGATACCCTGGCGCGCTTACGCGAAGAGTCGCACTGGTAGTAGCCGGCAGTCCGGTAAAGACGAGGCTGTACGAGCCATGATCGTCCGTGATGTCGTGATAGGTGCCGCTCGTGGCTCCGCCCGTCAGTTCTACAGCGACCATCGCGTTCGGCACCGCAGCGTCGCCCGAGTACACCATACCTTCAAACGTAGTGGTGGCGGGCGGCTTGGTGAGGTACCAGACAGCGTAGCCTCCAAGGATCACCGCTAGAATGCCTGCCAGCCACCCGCCGAATTTGCCCATGCCGCGCGTCTCGCTCGTTGAATGGACTTCTCTTCCAGAGCCGATCGATGAAGGACCTAATCGTTAAAACGCGCACAAGCCCGTTTTTCCTTTTGCTCGCTAAGATTCAGACAGGTTTGCGGAAGAGATCGTCGTGCCGTCCTACACTTCCGACGAGGAGAAAAAACACGATCACGACCCGCCGTATCGGACTTCCCTTTTACCCATTTCTACGGCGCCCCCATGAAAGTTTGAAGCTCCATTTATCCGTGTGATCGAAATCGAACTACAGAACGAAAATGAGCGCGAAGTCCTGTAAGACTGTGCAAATGTGGATCGAAATAAGGTGACGTAAAACCCGCATAAATGCTGCACTTTTCGTGCAAATCCCAAAGCTAAATCCACATCTGAAAATGAATGCACCATGCATGGTGATATCCACAAATTAACCTCAGATTTACACTTGCTTCCACAGATCGAACCGTCCTACTGTCTCATTCAGTTGGTGGCCCTGTAGGGAGTTGGACAGCAGCTCCGGTCAGGCAAGAGATGCAGGATTGGTTGAGTGAGGTGATTCATTGAAGGCGCAAGCTGACGGTGGAAAGCCGAGTGAGATTAAGAAAGCATCGACGGTCAGGCAGGAAAAGCTGGACCTGCTGAACGCGAAGATTCATCCGCGGCGCAAGCTGAGGATGCAAAGTTCGAGAACAGCCAGGGATTCATCATCGACCCAACCGTAGATTGCGGAACCGGGGCAACCCGGGAAAGCATAGACGGAGAGCCGAGGGACAGTGAGGCGGGGCGACCCGCGGATCCAGTCATCGGCAACGTCGGAGGACCTGAGATTCAGGGCGACCTGAAAGTCGGGACCACTGACGGAACCAGGGGAGCGAAGAACCGGGGCAACTCGGATCTTCACCGCTGGGATGCCAGAGGAAAGAGGTTCGGGGAGACTCGAAGACTCGCCGCTGCACAACCGGAGGGCGCGAGACCCAAGGCGACTTGGGAGACCACCAGCCGGAGCCGGACGGTCCGCGAGGCGGGGCAACCCGAAAAGCGGATCGAAGGCGATACCGAGGGACCGGAGTTCAGGGCGACCTGGAGATCGGTCAATCGGCACCGCCGAAGGATGCGAGGTTCGAGGCGACTCGGAGCTCCATCGCCGGCAAAGCCGGAGATGCAGGAAGAAGGGAAACCGGAAGCCTGGATCAAAAGCGTTGCAAGGGGAAGTGAGGAAAACGGGGCGACCCGGCGAATCACGGAAACCAGCAACGCGGAAGGATGCGAAATTCGGGGCAACTCGAAAATCCATCGCCGGCACAGCCAAAGGACCGGGGAAGCGGGGCAACTCGCGGAATCGGTCACCCGGAGCGGCCAAAGAACGCGGGGTACGGGGCAACCTGGAGACGCGCAACTAGCTAAGCCGGAAGATGCGGGAGCCGGGGCAACCCGGAACCAGCACGAGAGGCTGAATGGGACGATGTATGATCCGATGAGTTATCAGGACACCCGGAGAGCGCCAGAGGCCGCAAGGTCTCTGGCGTTTTCGTCTCACGACGCCGAGCCGTTTCTTCTTGACGAAAAAATCAGCCATTTGCCCTCCCTGTGTCCAACCCAGCGATGATGTCGGTCGCTGGGCATCCCGAGATCACTCTGCTCCAACAGCTTCCCGAAATTCCTCCGCCGTGAGCACTGTAGCGCGTCGCGGAAAAACCTTCTCGATGAGGCAGGCGTGGACATCGGCATCGTTGTCCATGCAGCAATCTTTCACAACAACCAAGCGGTAGTCAGCATCGCTGGCGTCAAGCAGCGTGGAGAGCACGACACCGCTGGTCGCAATGCCGAACAGCACCAGCGTGTCGATTTCCTTCGCGCGCAGAATCATCTCGAGTTCGGTTCCGTGGAATGCGTTGACGCGGTGCTTCGTAACGACTATCTCGTCGCCCACTGGCGCAACCTCAGGATGAATCGCACCAGCTGGTCCTTGAAATACCTGCTGCCACTGCGGATTTTTCTTGATCGCGCCGAAGAGCAAATTGCGTTCGCTGACCTCTGGGAAGCCGGGGCGAAAGCCGACCTGCACATGGATCACGGTCATCGCGCGCTCCTTTGCGTCTTTCAGCACATTCGCGACGCGGGGTAGGAAATCCGGCTGACTCTTGGCATAGATCGAGACGATCGCTGTTTGCAGATCCATGCTGAGGACCGCCGAACGTGCAATGTCGGGCAGAATCTTGCTCATGTTTTCCTCTCCTCGCTGATCGTAGCAGCGGACGGCGGAGGGACAATTGCTGAATACAGCCAATCGCAGCCGGTCAGTACACCAGAATCCTGCCACGGAACATCCGGAGGGCTGAGCTGCATCATCGGCGCCGAAGGCATGGCGGAAGTGTTTACCGATGAGTAATTGACGGTTGGCGGGTGATCCAACCGGTAGTCCGAAAAGCGCGCGTTCGCCGCGTCAGCTATCGAGCGATGAAACACCCGACTCCATCTCCACGAACGCCCCAGGTACCCAGGCCGTATTCGCCCCGCGATGCTAAGTGGTATTGCTCGTCAACCGGGTCGAACACAAGCACGTAGCCCCCGTCTTCAGCCATCGTGACGCACATGCGCTTCACACCCACGCCAGTCCAGGATTCCTCGCTGGTGTTGCAGATGTTGACTTCCTCCCAATGAGGTTCAACGAGGCAGAGGCGCATTGAGATCAGATGAGCGCGAATCTCGTCAGCAGGGAGTGGACTCCCTATCGCACCCGCAGGAACTTCGTAGACATAGCCTGAGATTTGATTCTCCAACTCGCGGCGAAGCCGTCGGAAGAAGTCTTCGTCGGCAGCGTCTGGTGCAGGGTTGGAAGTGGCCTTCTGCATGGCGATATTGTAAGCGTCGCGCGACGTGAGTAACCAATACGCTCATCCGGCCATTTTCGGCACGGCTAAAGCCATGCCCTGTTACAAGGCTCATGCGAAAAGAGTTTTTCCGCAGCCTGTAAAGCCATGCCCTGTTACAAGGCTCATGCAAAACGAGTTCTTCCGGAGCCTGAAGGCCCGAAGATTCTCGCCCTGTTTTCAGGAGGAGAATCTTCGGGCTCCCTCCAGCGACGATCTGCAACGTCGTATTAGTGCACCGCGCCGCCAGGTCCCTGGCCAGGCTTGTTCTTGCTGAGCAGGAAAGCGAGGAAAACCAGGAAGATAGACATGTACGACAGCTCCATGTAGACGTCTTGATAGCCTTGCACGCCGGCCTGGAGATTGAGCTGGTTATAGATATTAGCGAGCGCTCTGCCTGCGCCGTTGGGGTCGCCAAAATTCGTGCCGAAGAAGCCCGTGAGGCCCTTGAGCTGCTGCTGGTACCCGAGGGAAGCTGGGCCCATGGCGCTTTGAAGATGCTGCTCGTGCCAAAGAGTGCGGTTGGTGACCTGGGCGTTGGTGACCGCGATAAGGATGCTTCCGCCGATGTTGCGGGCAAAGTTGATGAGGCCGGCGACCTGATTCGAATCTTCCTTCGGCATGCCCACGTACGCCGCGGTAGTGATGGAGATGAAGCAGAAGGGAAGCGGGATCATTTGAACGACGCGCAACCAGGAAGCCTGTGCAAAGGTCATGTTGAGGGTCGTGACCTCCGCCGCGATCCGGAAAGTAATGATGAACAGAAGGAAACCAAGGGCGGTGAGGTAGCGCGCGGATACCTTGCTGGTGGCGAAGCCGGCGAAGGGCATGACGATGACCAGGGTGAAACCGCCGGCGGTTAGGGCGAGGCCGGCCGTGGTGGCGGTCCAGCCGAGCAGTTGTTGCATGAACTGCGGCTGGAGTACCGTGTTGGCGTTGAGCACGCCGCCCACCAGCATCATCAAGAAACAACAGATGGCAAAGTTTTTGAAGCGGAATACCTTGAGATTGATGAGCGGATCTTTTTGTCGCCATTCCCACCAGACGAGGGCAATCATGCCGGAGATGAAGAGGAGTGCGAAGAAGCGAATGAAGTTCGAGGCGAACCAGTCGTTCTCCTCACCCTTGTCGAGCATGATCTGCATGCCGCCCATGGCGATGGTGAGGAAGGCGAGGCCAACATAGTCCATCTTGAAGAAGCGGGAGCGATCAGCCTTGATCCACGGGGGATCTTCAACGAGGCGCGTGACGAGGAAGAAGGCGAGAATGCCGACGGGGATGTTGATATAGAAGATCCAGCGCCAGGAGAAATTGTCGGTAATCCATCCGCCCATGGTGGGGCCGATGGAGGGCGCGAGAACGGCGACCAAACCGTAAAGTGCAAAGGCCTGGCCGCGCTTGTGGGGTTCGAAGGAGTCCGCCATGATGGCCTGGGCCATGGGCTGCAGGCCGCCGCCACCGGCGCCCTGAAGGATGCGGAAGAGAAGCAGCATGGGCAGCGACGGGGCCGCGCCGCACAGGAAGCTGGAGACGGTGAAGATGATGATGCACAAGACGAAAAAGTTGCGGCGGCCAAGGACGCTGGAGGCCCATCCGCCGAGCGGAAGGACGATGGCGTTGGAGACCAGATAGCTGGTCAGGACCCACGTGCCCTCGTCTGTAGAGGCGCCAAGGGAGCCGGCAATGTGGGGCAGAGCGACATTGGCGATGGAGGTGTCGAGGACTTCCATGAAGGCCGCGAGGGCCACGGTCATGGCGATGAACCACGGATTGACGCGCGGCTTCCACGGTGCGGGGCTCGCGACGTCCGGATTCGTGATCGTAGTCTCCGCGTTAGCTGCGGCAGCTGGAGCCAGAGAAGTATCTGCCAAGACTCTTCCTTTATCTCTGCTTTGGGTCGTAGGTCGTTGGGAGAGGGCTCGCGACGCCAAAGCGCTGCCCTTTCAATGATTCTACAGATTATGCATACGAAAACTTAGATTCCAAAATGCGGCGTGGAGGTGCAGGAATTGTGCCTATCGCGGCATGACTTGCTAGGCCGTGCTTCCGATCGCTTGCGGCGTGCGCCAGCCGACAAAAGCAATGGTGAGCGCGATGAGCTGCATGGCGACGATAAATGCCACGCAGGCGGGCCATTTGCCGAGAGCCCAGAAAGCCCCTGGAACAACGCCCGCCGCTGTGCCGCCAAGATAGTAAAAGGTGATATAGATTCCCGCTGCAGTGACGCGCGCTCCCGCTGGAGCTGCAACACGCAGGTGGCTCTGCGATGCGGTCTGGGCCACAAACACGCCGCTTGAAAGCATCGCCAGCCCGAGGATGACGACGGGGAGCGAATGCGCAAGCGTGAGCAGCACGCCGGCGATAGAGCACGCGATGGCTCCGCCGATACCGGCGCGCAGACCGATGCGTGTGATGAGATAGCCACCAGCGGGTGTGACGACAAGACCGACGAGATACACAAAAAACAACGAGCTCAAAGCAGTAGTAGAAAGATGAAACGGCGCGGCTGCGAGGTAGAAAGTGATCCAGGTGAAGACGCCGACCAGCGAGAACAGAACGTTGAAACCGACAGCAAAGGTTGCGATAAGTCGACGGCTGCGAAAAAGTCCCTGCACCTGGTAGGGAAAGGAGGGAAGCGTGTCGAGTTGATGCTGCGGCTTGGTGCGATTGCGCCCATGCGGCAGCCACAGGGCCACGGCTCCCGCGCCCGCCAGCGCCAACGCGCCAAGTGCAAGAAAACTCACGCGCCAACTGAACCGGTCCGCAAGAATGCCGGCAGACACGCGGCCAATGAAGCCGCCAAGAGCCGTGCCGCTCACGTAGAAGCTGATGATGAGTGCGACCTGATCCGCAGGCCACTCCTCGCCGATGTAGGTCACGAGCACGGCAATCACGCCGGGGACGGTGATGCCCTGCAGAAAGCGCCAGAAAACCAGCTGCGCAAGCGACGTGGACGTGGCGGCGAGAAGCGTGGGCAGCGAGATCCCCACCAACGATGCCACGATGACGCGCTTGCGGGGAAGCCGTTCGGTAAGGGCGCCGAAGATGGGCGCAGAGAGTGCGACCCCCAGCGTGGCCGCGGAAACCGTCATGCCTACGCCGGTCTTTGAAGCGTGAAAGAGCCGCGCCAGCATAGGCAGCAACGGCTGCGTGCAATAGAGCTCGAGGAAGGCACAGACGCCGCAAAGTGCCACGGCGGCCGCCGCTCGCCGGCCCGGCGCGGTACGCTCCTGGATTTGTGTCTGCAAGAAACAGGATATCGGATGGGAGTTTGGAGTGGAGTCTTCAATCTAGCCGCGAAGCAAGCTCACTTGTTCCTGCTTATTTCGTGCGCCCGGAGAGCGGCGTGTGTTTGGTAGCTGTTTACGAGGAACTGGCCGCCGAGTATCAGCAGCCAGACCAAAAGCGCGAAGCGCAACGGCCGCCGGGGTACGCGCGTGCTGAGAATCGTTCCGCAAATGGCTCCCACGGCGCCCCCGGCAATCAGTTGCAGCAGCAGGCTGGGGTTGGAGGAGTGCGAGAACCAATGTGCGCCGCTGCCAATCAAAGAGATGAGAAATCCGAAGGCAATGTCCGTGCCGACCACCTGTGCCGGCAGCAGCGGAGTGAGCCCGAGCAGTGCCGTGCTGCCCAGTGCACCCGCGCCCGCTGAAGAAAAGCCAACTTCTGCGCCCACAGGAAACATCAGCCACGCAAGCCACGGGCTGCGATCGCGCTGGGTTTCATTTTGTCGCTTCGGCCGAAAGAAACTAATGATCTGCCAACCGGCAGTCGTGACCAGAATTGCTCCCAGCAGCGAATTCAGCAGGTTTTGCGATCCGGCGTTCACCAGATGCTTCAGGAAGAGCGAACCGAGGATCACGCCGGGCACGCCGCCCAGCAGCATGAATCCGAGAGTTCGCCAAGCTACGTTGCGGCGCGCGATCTGCGCTGGAACCAGGATCAATTTGACCGCCGTCGAAAACATCAGCCCGATTCCGACGGCCTCAACGGCGGGAACTCCGAGGAACAACACGAGAACGGGCACGGTAACGGTGCCTGCGCCAACGCCAGTCAGCGCGATGAAGAGCGCGATTACGAATCCGATAATGTAGTCCACCCAGCCTCCTCTGCGGTCACCTGTACTACTGTTGCGGCGTTGCCTACTTCTTTCCGTTGTCTTTGAAGTTCAGCGCAAAGTAGTAGTACGTGTACGAGTGACTGGTCGTCACATTCGTTAGGAACTGGCCGCCGCCGAAGTAGCCGATACCGCCGCCCAGGTTGAAGTGCTTATTCAGCTCATACCAGGAGTAGCCATCGATTTCCGCGCCCACATGACGGCCGTGGTCGGTCTTGTTGCTCACGATCGCGCTGCCCGAGGTGTTGTAGATCGAGTCCAGCGCATTAGCCGCCCAATCGTCCAGCCCCTGCGCCGTGAAGGTGAGCCGCCGGTGGGGTTCAACGGTGGCGCCCGCGCGTACCGTCTCAATGTTCTGCCAGCCGAACAGGTCGGTGATGCCAAAGCGGTCGTGGGCTGTCGGTTCGATCGTGTCGAAGGTGGTGTGCGTTGCGTTCTGTGCCGGATTCCCGTTGCCCGAGGCGTAGTCGTACTGGGCAAAGACGCGTGGCTTGGAGGCTACATTGAGGAACTGGTATGCCGCGCCCTCCTGCGTCGCAAAGGCATTGATGCTTTGCTTTCCGACCCTGCCGGTTTCGTAGATCAACTCGCCCCCGTAATCGAATGCCGGGCTGGGTTGCTCCTTGAGGCGCAAACCAATGGCTTTCTCGTTTTCCTTGCCGGTGGTTTTGGCGGCAGCCGGTTCCACCACCTCTGCCGGCTGTACGCGCCAGAGGACGAACGGCTCGAGGTTCGAGCGCTCCCCTACAAAGTCATCGAGGCGGCCGTAGGCTCCGTAGATGTTGTTGCCTTCCTGATGCGGGCTCACGCCATAGGCCTGCGGCACTACAGGCGAGGCGGCGAAGATGCCCAGGTGCTCGCGCTTTGCGTTCAGGTTCAGCACCGCCGCATCGTACGACCGTGCCTGGTTGCGCCACTCTGAGTTGGCGATGATGGTGTTGTTGTAGTTGATGAGCTGACGGCCCACGCGCAGGCTGAACCAGTGTTTCTCCGGGTTGCCAATCTCGGCGTAAGCCAGTTTCAGATCCCACCGAACCGTGTTCGGCGGCCCGATCGGCGGGGTCTGGTAGCCCGCACGGGCGTCCTGCACCTGCGCCGTAACCCGGAACCAACTGGGCGTATGCAGATCCACCTGGAACCGGAAGCGGTTCAACAGGTAGGAATCATTGACACCCACTTTGAAGCTACTATTGTCGTACCCCTCATATCGGAACCGCTCCTCGGCCTGCAGATCGATCCAATTAGGCAGCTTCTCGTCAAGATAAGTGAACGGGGCAAAGTCGTGAAAGTCATAGGGTGCCGGGTTGCCGGTGGTACGCCAGGCCGCGCCGTTCAGGAAGCTCAACGGGTTCGCGGCAGGCCCGGTGATAAATGCGCCGTTGTACCCGGACGCTCCGTTTTGCGTGGTGATGTCGTCCTGCGCGGCCAGTGGCAGCGCCGCCCCTAGAACAAACAGGAAGAGCACGGCAGAGATCGATAGCGACAACCGGCGCAGTGAAGCAAAAATAACAGCATAAAGAGCTTTTGGTGCGTACAACTTTGCTGCGAGTGTCACGGTTTCTCCTGAAGTTTTCCGGTGATCGATTGACCTGGTTTTCAGATTCTGGGGAAAATTGCGCTGCGGATCAGCTCTGAGGTGAATCCTCGTCGCGCACGGTTTTCGAAGAAGGGAAGTCGGGTCAGCGGCTACAACAACAACCATTCCGCCGGGCGGCGGAGGTGCGGAGTTGCAAATTGGAGAGGACAAATCTCATGGTTCCTTAGTACTCGAAGGTGTCCAATTCAACTGCTGCTGAAAAGAAAAAGGCCGCGTCAGCGAGAAGCTGATACGCGGCCGTATGGAAATCGTTTGAGTCTGGTTAGCTCATCCACACGACCGGCGCACCGCGCAACAACACGCGCACCGCATCGTTTTGGAGCCGAGACTCATTGAATTGACGGTAGCAACCAATAGGGACCAAAGTCAAGTTTCGGACCTAATTGGGGCCCCGAAGTTCCTTTTGTTTTCTGGACTTGCGCGATCATGAGGAAGTCCAGCGGTAAACCCTAATACCTTTCCGCGAGCCCACACGATAACCTAGAGAATAGATGGATTCCCCGCCCACAAAACCTCATCGACGAGGTTTGGAAGCCTTTGCCTCGCGCGACTTCAGGCTGTATCAACTGGCGCGTGCCGTCGCGATCCTTGGCGCGGAGGCGCAGGCGGTCGCGGTGGCGTGGCAAGTCTATTCCATCACCCATCGCGCGCTTGATCTCGGCTACACAGGGCTGGCGCTTTTTCTCCCCGGTCTGTTCTTCCTGCTGCCCGCAGGGCATGTGGCCGACCGCTTCGATCGGCGGCGCATCATCCTCGTCTGCTACTCCGTGCAGGTGCTCTGTTCGCTCACCCTCGCTCTGTTTGCGCATCACGGAGTGCGCAGCGTGTATCCCATCTATGCCGTGCTGTTCGTCGTTGGCCTGGGCCGCGCCTTCTCGGGACCCGCGAGCTCGGCGCTGGTTCCGCATCTGGTTCCGGAGAAGCACTTCGTCAACGCGGTCACGTGGGGTGGAGCGATCTTCCAGTTCGCCAACGTCACCGGTCCCGCGCTGGGCGGAATATTGTTCACGTTGCCATTGGCGCGCCTCGTTCCCGGCACCCGTTTTGAAGGCCCCGGCATCGTGTACGTCTTTACGCTGACGACTATGCTGTCGTTCCTTGTGCTGGTCGGCAGCCTGCATGTGCGACCGGGAAGGATGGAGCATCGCGACCTCTCGCTTCAAGTGGTTTTGGCAGGCTTCAAATACGTGTGGAGCATGCCGCTGCTGCTCGGCTCGTTTTCGTTGGACCTTTTTGTCGTACTGCTCGGCGGATCGGTGGCGCTGATGCCGATCTTCGCCAACGAGATTCTGCACACGGGCCCGCGCGGGCTGGGCATTCTGCGCGCGGCGCCGGCAATTGGCGCGCTGACAATGTCGCTCGCCATGGCACGATTTCCCATCAACCGCAGTGCGGGCAAGCGCCTCTTCGTCTGCGTGGCCATATTCGGCGCGGCGACGGTGGTCTTCGGAATATCGCGCAATCTATGGCTCTCGCTCGCGGCACTCGCCGTGAGTGGAGCGGCCGACACCATCAGTGTGATCATCCGTGGGTCACTGTTGCAACTGGCGACGCCGCCCGAGATGCGCGGCAGGGTCAGCGCCGTCAATTCGCTGTTCATTGGAGCTTCGAATGAACTGGGCGAATTTGAAAGTGGCCTCACCGCACAATGGTGGGGCGCGGTGCGTGCTACGATCATCGGCGGTATCGGTGCGCTCGCCGTCGCCGGCCTCTGGTCCGTGTGGTTCCCCGGCCTGCGTAAAGCCGACGGCTTAACATCGGAAGCGCTGCGGCCGCAGCAGGCGAAGCCCGAA
>Ga0181535_10007637_pt1 | contig 10821 bp, 10 predicted proteins | sample PEATcosm2014_Bin_44_FD_119774 | JGI IMG/M metagenome (GOLD analysis project Ga0181535, IMG submission 119774) | Peatland microbial communities from MTU Mesocosm Facility, Houghton, MI, USA - PEATcosm2014_Bin17_30_metaG | ecosystem: Environmental > Terrestrial > Soil > Wetlands > Peat | place...
CGCGTTATGGCCGCAATAACGTTCGCGGCCGTTCTGCTGGCTGCGACTACCGCAGTAGCCAAAGATCCCCCCGGCAAGCTGGAGTTGATGACCACGGCCTTCCACGTAGGCGGCGCGATTCCCACGCAGTTTACTTGCAGCGGTGATAACAAATCGCCGTTTCTCTCCTGGACTCAGCCTCCGTCCGGCACCAAGAGTTTTGTTCTGATTGTGGATGATCCCGACGCCCCGGGCGGAACGTGGGTTCACTGGGTGGTGTACAACCTGCCGGCAGCGGCGCGGCAATTGTCCGAGCATGTGCCCGCGGGCCAGATGATCGCTGGGGGTGGCGAGCAGGGCAGCAATGATTTCCCCATGAATGGCTATGGCGGGCCCTGTCCGCCTCCCGGCAAGCGCCACCACTATTATTTCCGCTTGTACGCCCTGGACACAACCATCCCTCTGCCCGCCGCCGTTCATCGCCAGGAGGTGGATTTGGCCATGAAAGGCCACATCCTTGCGCAGGCGGAATTGATGGGGACGTTTGGGCGGTGAGGGAGAGGTCTAAGCGGCGTCCGGCCGCGTGTGCCACCCGAACGTAGCGCGGGCATCTTGCCCGCTGGCGCGGGAGCGTCTCGCTCCCGCCATCGCGCGGGCGGGACGCCCGCGCCACATCCGCGTTTTCACTCCTTCACCGCGGGCGCGCACCCCGCAATTGCACATGCCGTAACCGCACACCTTGACGGCAACCCAGACATTTGAGAAATTATCTGAGGGAGGAACAACTTCAACACCGTGAGCGAAGAAACCAAATCAGCAACCTCTGTAGCCGCCGCCGCCGGCCAGAAGGTAAATTACGAACCGGACGCAATCTACCAGGAGGGCAAAGTTGTGGCGCGCGTCCTCGAGCCGGAGCTTCGCCAGGACTCTCACGAAATTCATTTTGGCGAGATTAATGGCAGCGACAACCTGGTTCTGCCGGAAGAATGCGAATTCCAAAAGTACCGGCTGATGATTCAGCGCATTGAGTACGCTTCGCGCATCGACAAGAATGCGCCGGAAAAAGGCCGGGTGCTTCGGGGGGTTGTGGCGGAAATTCTGGGTTACCGCGAGCAATAAACCGCCCGGGAACTGCATATCTTGGGGTTTCTAGGATTCGTGGAAGGGCTGAAGCTTCCAAACTCCCGGTGTCTTGCAGGCCTTGCAGGTCCGTTCCACTCCACCTTTTTCCAGAAGACTCGCCAGCAATTCTTCATCACCGCGCAGGGATTCGCGGGCGGAGCAGTTTGGGCACTCGAGTGTCACGCTCACTTTCAGTTGATCCCGCGGCCGCAGCGGCGGAATGTCTACTCCCCAGATGTTTTTCTCCGGGTGCAGATTCTCGACACCCCAGTACGTAAAGCGGAGTTCCGAACTGGACAATTTGGACACCACCCGGAAGACCGAGTCGCGCCCTGTCGGTTGACTCAACAAACGGATCTCCGAATCCGGGAGCAGTTGATGCCTCAAGCGGATTTTGGCCCCGTGCAGATTCACGATAATGGTGAGGGCATCTTCGCTAAAATCAACGCCACGATAATCAGTTCCATAAACGCGAATCGGGACCGACATCGCCACCCGGCAACTGCGCCGGGTATGATATTCCATCATGAATCAGATCCTCCGAGGGCAACACAGACCCTTGCTGGGCAGATATTACCTTCGCGGCGAAATATTTTCCAGTTCTCAATGAGTAAACTCGCGCGGATTCAGTTGGCAGGCATGCGTGGATCCAATTGTTGGGCCTCGAGCAAGCTCAAAGCGTCGGAGATTTCGTCGAGCAGTGCGCGCGCGCCTTGCTCGCCCGCGCTCGCTGCGGCCACGATGGCGTAGGCGCAATCCAAGCAGAGGCAGTACGCGCGGCTTTCGGAAATTTGGCTGGGCCGGCAGACTGCACACGGCCAGTCGTCGCATGAATGAACGAGTAACCCCCCCGGCGTCATGGCGAAATCCACAGTGAACCCCCAAGGGCCCGCACGAGTCATTTGAGCAAGTGGGCCGCCACTTTAGCTAATCGGATTTCTGGAGATAACCTTAAACCTGGGTGGTTCTCGACGAGAGGCCTCCTCGGCGTTCAGCAACTTCGTCATGTTCTCGTACGTCCCCCAGAGACCTATGCCGAAATCACTCGGTGAGTTAACGACAAGATGCCTGGGTGAATTGTTTTCGTAGCGCGGGCAAGATGCCCGCACTACTCCCCTGTGGTATATTCGGGTTCGGGGAACGAGCCGGAAGCTCAACCCGGGAGGCCATAATGGATTCTTGTCCAAGTTGGCTCGTGCGGCTCCTCGTGACCGCCCTGCTTCCGCTGGTGGCAGGTCCTTTGACGGAACCCGCACGCGCGCAGGTCCTAACGTCCCAATACGACAATTCGCGTACAGGCTGCAACCTGAATGAGACGCTACTGACTCCGCATAACGTCAACCCCGATCAATTTGGCAAGCTGTTTTCGCTGCGCGTAGACGGGGCGATCTATGCCCAACCGCTGTACATCCCCGCGCTCGAGATCCCGGGCAAGGGCAGGCACAGCGTGGTTTTCGTCGCCACCGAACACGACAGCGTTTATGCCTTCGACGCCGACGGCACTCGGCAAGAGCCGCTTTGGAAAGTCAATTTCCTGGATTCGAGCAAAGGCGTGACGCCGGTCCCCGTCGGTGACGTTGGCTGCCCTTTCATTTCGCCCGAAATCGGAATTACTTCCACGCCCGTCATCGACCTTCAGAGTGGAACGCTGTATGTTCTGGCGCGAACGAAAGAAAAATCAGGACTGCTCAGCAAGCGGCACGTGCAGCGATTGCACGCCCTGACGATCACGACCGGCGTGGAGAAATTTGGCGGGCCAGTGGAGATTCGGGCCTCGATCAAGGCGCGTGGAGACGGCAGCTCCAACGGGCAACTCGAGTTCGACCCGCTGCGGGAGAACCCCCGCAGTTCGCTGCTGCTCGTGAATGGCAACGTCTACCTCACGTGGGCTTCGTCCTGTGACGCGGGACCCTACCACGGTTGGGTGATGGCTTACGACGCGCACACTCTCGAGCAGGTGGCGGTGTTTAACACCTCGCCCGATACCGGCGATAGCGGCATTTGGGCAGGGGATACCGGCCCCGGAGCGGACACTGAGGGCAACGTCTTCTTCGCGACGGGCAACGGGAAATTCAATGTCACCTCGGGTGGTCGAGATTACGGCGACAGCGTGGTGAAGCTCTCGTTGGTCGACCGCCAACTTCTGGTGCGCGACTACTTCACGCCATTCAATCAAGCCGAACTGGATGCCAAGGACCAGGATCTGGGATCGGGTGGACCGCTGCTGCTGCCCGACCAGCCGGGGCCGCACCCTCATCTCTTGGAAGTTTCCGGCAAAGGCGGCATGGTCTACCTGCTCGACCGCGACAATCTTGGCAGAAACCAGTCCGGCAGCGACGATCAAATCGTGCAGTCGTTCCACGGCGGCCCGGACGAGAACTTCGGAGCGTCGGCCTACTGGAATGGACACGTGTTCACCATTTTCGGCAGCGACGTGCCCAAGGATTTTCCTGTGGTGAATGGCCAGCTTTCGCTCACGCCCCTGCACGGCAATAGAAAATTTCCCGACCCCGGCTCGACTCCCACCGTGTCCGCCAACGGCACGAACGACGCGATCGTGTGGGCGCTTACTTCGCGACACTGGGCCGACCCCGACGGAGAACCCGCGAGGCTCTATGCCTTCGAGGCCTCCAACCTCAATCACGAACTCTATAGCAGCGAGATGAATCCCACGCGCGACCGCGCCGGCACCGGGCTGCGGTTCAACATTCCCATGGTGGTCAACGGGCACGTTTACGTGGGCGCCAAGGGTGAGTTAGACGTGTATGGCCTGTTTCCGTCGACGGAGCAGAAACGCTGACCCCCTGGGAGCGCGGGCATCCTGCCCGCTGTGGCGGGAGCGTCCAGCTCCCGCCATAAATGCGTGGGCAAGATGCCCACGCCACAGCGGGCGGGACCCCGATTCATCGGGGCAGGCTGCCCGCGCTACGTCCGCTCGATGCTCCGGCACTTCTTCCGTGCCTCACCAACCGCTATACTGAGCACATGCCTCGATGCCCCGTCCGCGGCTGCCACCTTCCGCTTGAGCGCGAGGCGCGGCGACTTTTTTGCCCGAGCGGACATTCGTTCGACGTCGCTCGCAGCGGGTACGTCAATCTGCTCCAGCCGCAGGAGCGGCGATCCAAGCAGCCGGGAGACACGGCGGCTGCCCTTGCCGGACGTCGGCGATTGCACGATCTTGGCGTGACCGCGCCCCTGCTGCGCGGGATTGCCGAGTTGTTGGCCGCATCGTCCCACGATGTCGTTCTCGATGCCGGCTGCGGCGACGGCTTTTACCTTGGCAGTCTCGCCCAGGAGGCCGGATTCGACGCTCACGGCGTGGACATTTCAATTCCCGCGATTGATGCCGCGGCGCGGTGCTACCCTGAATGCGAGTGGGTGGTGGCGAACGCCGATCGCGTGGTGCCCTACGCCGACAACTCGTTCACGGTTGTCCTCTCGATTACGGGGCGGATGAACGCCGTGGAATTCCGGCGCGTCCTGCGTCCCGACGGACGCCTTCTGGTCGCCATCCCCGCCCCCGATGATCTGATTGAAATTCGGGGCAAAGGCCGCGACCGCGTCCCGCGAACGATTGCAACCTTCGCGCGGGACTTCACCCTCGCCGCGCAACGCCGCATCTCGACAAGCGCCGATCTCGACGCTTCCGCCGTTCAAGATCTCCTGCATTCCATTTACCGCCCCGTGCGGTCGCAACCCGTCGAAGCGATGCGCGTGACGTTCAGTCTGGATTTGCTCCTGTTTCGCCCCGGACTAGAAGCTTCGATCGCGCGCGAAGCCGCCAGGCGATTGGCCGCCCTAGGTGGCTCGGAGCCTCAGTTGCACGCTGTCTCGAGGCGGCGAACAAATCGCAGCCGCGGACCTACAAAACAGGTCCGCGCTATGGCCTCTGATCCCCCCCGAAAAATTCCCTTGACATGACCGGCCGACTGTCCTATAGTACTATGACAGTAGGCCGAGCATGTTATTTCTGATCAGCTTTAAATCCGGCACACCGATCTACCTGCAAATCGTGGAGCAGGTGAAAGCTGCCGCGGCGTCCGGCGCGCTGCGAGCCGGGGAGGCTCTGCCTTCCATCCGTCCGCTCGCCGAGGAACTCCGCGTGAATCGCAACACGGTCGCGAAGGCTTATTCGGAACTCGAGGGCCTGGGCGTGATCGAAACGCTCCCCGGGCGGGGATGCTTCCTGAAGGAAAACCATTCGGCTTTGCGCAAGGGAGTGCGGCGCGAGCTTTTGACCGTGGAGATCGACCGGGCCATCGTGCAAGCGCACCATTTGCAGGTGCCCCGTGAGGAGTTCCTCGAATTGATCCAGGAGCGACTGGATGCGCTCGACGACAAGCGGCGCGCCCATGAAGGCGATGAGAAGGAGGATTGAGGGCCATGAATACATCCACTCCGGCTATCCAAATCGAGAACCTCGCCTATGCTTACGGGCGGGCGGAGGCGGTGCATGACCTGAGCCTGACCGTTCAGCCCGGCCGCTGCTATGGACTCTTCGGACGCAACGGCGCGGGCAAGACCACCACCATGAAGTGCCTGCTGAACCTGCTCCGCCCGCAGCGAGGGCAGGTGCGGGTTTTCGGCCTCGATCCGGCGAAGAACGAAGTGGCGGTGAAGCGCCTGCTCTCTTACGTGCCGGACCAGGTCGCCTTCTACCCATGGATGAGCGTTCGCGAGACGCTGGATTACCTCGCTTCGTTTCGCGCGAATTGGAACCGGAAGGTCGAACAGGACTTGCTGGAGCGATTCGGGCTCGACCCGGCGCAGCGCACCGCCAGCCTCTCCAAGGGGCAGAGGACGCAGGTGGCGCTGATCGCTGCCGTGTGCCCGGAGACGGACTTGCTGGTGCTCGACGAGCCCACTTCGGGCCTCGATCCGATTGTGCGCCGCGAGTTCATTGAGGCGGTGATCGGCGCTTACCAGGAAGGGATCGCCGGCAGGCGGACGATTCTGGTTTCCACCCACCTCATCTCCGAATTCGAGGGATTGATCGACGAATTCACGATTATCGATCGCGGGCGCGCCGTGCTGACGCTCGACGCCGACTACGCCCGCGAGCGTTATCAGAAAATCCGTGCGCGCTTTTCCCAAGCGCCGCTGGAGCTTGACCTCACCGCGGCACTGCGGGTGCGGCGCGACGGCCGCCAACTGGAATTGATCGCCAATGGCGGAGGAGCGGAACTGATGGCGCGCCTGCGGCAACACAATCCCGAGGAACTCTCAACCGAGTCGCTGACCCTCGAGGAGATTTTCGTCGCGACCTTGAAATCGTAGCGCGGGCAAGATGCCCAGGCCCCAGCGGGCGAGGCCCCGATACATCGGGGCAGGCTGCCCGTGCTTCGGCCATTCGCTCGCGCCGTTCGAATTGTAGGAGACACAATGAACGCCACACGAATCCTGAAGGAAGCACGCCCGCTGCTGTGGCTTTGGTGCGCCGCGGCTCTGGCCGGTGCGCTGCCGCTCGTCTTTCCGCTCGATTGGAATGCGACGATTTATCTCGTCGGGTTCTTTTTCGTACCGGTGCTCGCTACGCTCTCCCTGGGCTACGAATTTCGAGACCGAACGTTTTCGCTGCTGCTTTCTCAACCCGTCGGGCGGATGCGGATCTGGGGCGAGAAGCTGAGTGTCAGTGTCGTTGCCATCGTGTCGGCGGTCCTGATTTTCTCCCTCGCCTTGCGGGCGACATCATTTCATCCCGGGCGGCAGGAATGGATGTTTGCCGCAGCGTGGATCATCGCCATCACCGCTTCCGCCACGTTTTGGACGCTCTTTACAAGATCGGCGATTGGAGGTCTTGCCCTGAACTTTGGCGTCCACGCCTTCGTCGGTCTTGCCATTCCCTGGGCGACCTTGGCCGACGGGCTTCGCGCCCGCGGATACCTTACGCCCTCGAATGTCATTGCTGTGCCGGCCGCCGGCATAATCGCTTACGCCGGATTGATGCTCTGGCTGGGTGGGCGAACGCTGTCGCGATTTCAGTCGACGGGAGGCATCGCGGGCGACGATCTTCTACTGGCCGGTCCGGATGTGGCGCCGGGAGTGGTAGCCGGTTGGTTGCGCTCCCGCCCTGTCGGAGCCATTGCGAACTTGATCCGCAAAGAACTTCGGCTGCTGCGCCCGGTCTGGATGATCAGCTTGCTGGCTGCCGCGGGCTGGGCCTGCCTGGTCCTGTTCGGGGTCCTATACGAGCGAGGATATTCCCGGAACTTCGCAACCACGCTGATCGGTATGGGTGTGGTCAGCACGTTGATGATAGCGATTCTCGCCGGAAGCATGTCGCTGGGCGAGGAGAGAACGTCGGGGACGCATTCCTGGCACCTGACCCTGCCGGTTTCGGCGTTTCGCCAGTGGCTCATCAAGCTGTGCATGGCGCTACTCGCGGGGATCGTTGGCGCGGGGGTTCTCCCGATGTTGATCATCGGAGGAATATCTGGATCTTCTCACATGTTTGTGGACATCCATTTCGGAGCACTTAGGATGATGGTGGTTTTGGGTCTAACCTTTGCCGCATTCTGGTGCGCGTGCGCAGTGGCCGGAACGGTGCGCGCGGTGTCTTGGATTGTGCCCGCGATGGGCGCTCTAGCTCTTACCGGGGTTGCCGGCGTTTGGGCTGCCGAGCAAATCGTGGGCCTGGTTTTCTCGATATTCGTTCCCACCATAGGTTTGAGACTTATCGCTGGCGTTTCCAACAACTGGTGGCTCGACAGACACGCAGCGCTAGCCCAAACGCTGTTTTTGGCCCCAACGTGGCTTTTCGCGGTGATCCAAAGTTACCGGATGTTTCGGAAGCAACTCCGGGAAAGCGCGTGGTTCGCGGTTCGACGACTACTGCCCTTGGCCACGATGGTTTTTGTATGCAGCTTCGCTTGGCAAGCCTGTTTCTCCTTCGAGATTCACTCCCTGACGCAAAAGTGGGATCTGATCTATCAGACCAAGAGCGCGATCGAGAAGACTCTATCCAGCGCCACGGCCGTTGACGCTGAGCACCCGTTGCAACTTACCGGCGATGATCTGGCCAAGGCTTGGACCGTTTCGGAAAGCACGCGGCGCCGGCTCCACAATGCCCGCATCACGGTTACCACTGACAGGACCCATGCCAATGGTAAGAACTGCTGGGGAGACTCAAACGGCATCACACAGTTCTATTTCTTAGCCACCATCCATCTTGCGAGTGGTACCGACTTGACTATGTCGCAACACCCCCCACACGACCCCACATATACCTGCGGAGTCGTGGATGCGCACATTCGCTTACCAGGCGGCGAGGGGGAAGAGTCCCTGCTCGGCTGGTGAATACCCGCAGGCCGTCGTCGCTTCTTTTCTCTTGGCGAGCGATTCGCTCAACTCTTAAACATCGCGTAGGTTCTGTCGAATTCGGCCTTCAGAATGGGATTAGGCGTGCTGAGGCCGTCCACCACTCGGCGGGCCCACTCGAAGTATTCGCGCTTGCGCTCGGGGCTCCAGGTTGCCGGCGGGCTTGCCAGCAGCGATCGCAGGTTTGAGATTTTGTCCGCCAGTTTGATCACCTGAGCGCGAACCGACTTATGCGGGGCGTTCTCCACTTGCAGGGTTTTTCGGACGTCTTTGGGCAGGGACTTGTCGTCCGTTAGCTCGACGACCAGCCCGGCGATGTCGCTTCCAAACGCCTTTTCGAGTTCCCCCGCCGACGTGCCCGTGTCCTCGATGGTGTCGTGCAGCAGGCCCGCCATGACCAGGTTGGTATCCAATTGCTCGCTGCTGCCGGCGATCAATTGCGCGACTTCGATCAGGTGGTTGACGTAGGGTTCGGCCGCGGCGCCCTTCCGCCTCTGGGCCGCATGTTTCTGCGCGGCAAACATCGCCGCCGAAAGAATCTGTTGGACAGGTGCAGATGGAATCGTATCGTTGATGTTCATCCCGTGCCCTTTTCAGTGAGGTGTGTGTCAGGAAGAAGTATCTCAGGAATCATCTTGCCCGGCAACCCTTAGGACGTAGCGCGCCGGACGTAGCGCGGGCGTCCCGCCCGCTGGGCGTTGGCATCCTGCCCGCGCCAATCGCGAGAGCGGGACGCTCTCGCCCCAGCGGGCAAGATGCCCGCGCTACGACTGATGGGGCGGCCGATGGGAATGAGGCCCGCGGGTTGAATCTTGACCTCGTCCGGCGCGCAGCAGTAGTTCTCGTCGTGCAGCATTGGCTCGCGGTCTCGCTTGACTTTGTGTCCGTTTGGAACTACTTTTAGGTTACCAGCGCAAGTGTCTACGCCTTTGCAGGCGGGTGAGGGTCCGCATATGAAACACCGGGTCACTATCGCCGTTCCGATCGCTGTCCTGGCAGGATTGGTGTCTGCCTTGCCTGCGCTCGCGCAAAGGGGCATTGGCGCCAAGCCCGGCCCGGTGGGTAGAGCAAGTTCCAGGGGTTCGTTCGGAACCGGTGGCGGGGGAGGATTTCGCCCAGCCCACCCGATGCGCCCCATGTTCCGGGGCAGAGGACGGGGTTACGGATTGGGCCTGGGTGGGGGAGCCGGCTGGGGCTCAGGTTGGGGATACTCGCCCTACTGGGACTATGGCCCGTACTCGGACTTCGGTCCGAACCCGGACTATGCCGATAACGGACCAGGCATGGCAGCGCCTCCGTGGGCGAACGATCCGCGCGCCTTTGAGCCGCCGCAACCGGAGAAAGCGATCCAGCCCATGGTGATCGAGAGGCAAGGCGATCAGTGGGTGAAGGTCACCGGTTACGTTGAAGCCCCCGCCGCGATGCAGCCCGAAGCGCCGAGAACCGGCGAGGCCGCGCAGCCGCACGCCGGTGTCGCGAACCACGAAGTCACAGCGGAAACCCCTCGCACGATCCCCTCCGCCGTGCTGGTGTTCCGCGACGGGCATCAAGAAGAGGTGAAGAGGTACACGATTATCGGCGGCACCTTGTTTGCCAAGGCTGATTATTACGGGAGTGGCACGTGGACCCGACAGATCCAGATTGCGAACCTGGATGTGCCCGCGACCCTGAAACTGAACGAGGAGCGCGGCTCCAACTTCCGTCTGCCATCCGGACCGCAGGAAGTCATGATTCGGCCGTAGGGACGGGGAACGGGAATCGGGACACGGGGAGTGAGACATTGAGATTCGAGTTGCTCGCCGTTTAAGCCATTTTCCACGCAGCACTGCAAGTCAAAAGTCAAAACGCAAAAGTCAAACGTCAAAACCGTATTGTGGCGCCTCACGCTACAGGGCGGTGCTGGTTCATCCTGAAATGGAGAAATCTCGCCCTCAGCCTACATCGAAAATCCAGCCGCATTCCCCGAATTTAAGAGCATAATCGACCGTCGCAAGTTGTTTGGAGACGACGAAGTCGATTTTGAATTTTTCGATACCTCCAGATTAAATTGGGCAATGCAAGGAGCCTCATGCCACATACACGAAGAATCCCTTTTTCCTTGATGATTTGGACGATCCTACTTCCCGCGCTCGTGGGGATCACTACGGCCGCGACAGCCGGGCAAGAACCGAGAATCCCCTTGCGAGAAAATTGGGCGCTGGAATCCGCATGCCGGATCAAGGAGCTCGGGGAAGAGATTTCAAAGCCAGGCTTCGATACCTCGGGATGGCATAAAACCCCGGTGCCCACGACCGTCGTGGGAGCCTTGGTGGCGGACAAGACCTATCCGGACCCCTACTTCGGAATGAACATGCGTTCCCTGCCAGGTACGAAGTTTGCCTCTCGGCGCCTGTTCGTTGATCA
>Ga0181535_10007640_pt1 | contig 10818 bp, 15 predicted proteins | sample PEATcosm2014_Bin_44_FD_119774 | JGI IMG/M metagenome (GOLD analysis project Ga0181535, IMG submission 119774) | Peatland microbial communities from MTU Mesocosm Facility, Houghton, MI, USA - PEATcosm2014_Bin17_30_metaG | ecosystem: Environmental > Terrestrial > Soil > Wetlands > Peat | place...
ATGCAGGCCTTGTCGGTGGGCAGCAGTACGTACTCGAAGCGGTTGGAACGGTACCCCCACTGCTCGAGCGCATAAAGCGTTTCCCCGTCGTCATAGACGAACGGCGGAATGGCGGGATCGACGCTGTGGGGGTCCGTATGCCAGCGGTAAAACGTGAGCGCCTGTCGGTCGCACAGGCGGCGCGCGCGGATGCGATCGCCGTCGACCGACATCACTTCCTCGTAACAAGCGGCGCCAAAATCCTGCATGCGCAAAGCGAAGCGCACCACGTCTTTCCAATTCTGTGTGTGCCAGGAGCCGCGCCAGTCCTGCCACTCGAGTCCACTAAACAAGTTCGCGCGAATGAAGTCCGCAACCTCTTTGGCCTTGGCGGCGGTGGTGTGGCCGGCGCCGATGCTGGAGACAATTGCCGATTGCCGATTGTCGATTGCCGATTGAGGACCACGTGACCCGTTTCCCTTGTCCCGTATCCCGTTTCCCGTATCCCGTATCCCGAGGCCTTCCTCGTCCCCTGGCACGATCTCCCACTTGGCCGAAAGAATCGGCAGCTTGCAGGCGCGCAGCGTGCCGGCCACCTGGCCGTCGCCTCGACGCATTTCCTGGTACGTCCAGATGCCGTTCAGGCCTTCCAGCTTGGGGTTGTACTCGCCCAAGTCGCGAATAAAGCCCGACGTGATGGGAGTGCCGGGAAGGCCCATCACCGGAACCCAGCCCGCACGAATCCGTTCCGTATAAGCCGCCACCGAAATCGGTTCCGGAGGAGGAGTGGGGGGAACCGCGTGCGTCGGAGCGACGGGAAGACCGCCGGGGGAGGCGGAGGATTGCCGATTGCCGATTGTCGATTGCCGATTTGTAATTGCCGATTGTCGATTGCCAATTGCCGATTGAAAGGACGCGTCCGAAATTGGTGATTGGCGATTTCCAATTGCCGATTGCCGATTGTCGATTGCCGATTGAGAAGGCGAGTCGGCCCTTGCCGATTGCTGATTGCCAATTGCCGATTGTGACAGCAGTTCCTGATCCGTGTTGATCCGTGTAATCCGCGGCGCCTTAATTCCGATTTCTTTATCTGCCAGCGTAACTGCGGCGTCGATTTGCGCCTGTAGGACTTTCGACGCCGATTTGCTTTCGCGGATTAACTGCCGCATTTGGTTTCCATTTCTCGAGCCGTGAACTGTTTTCATTGTCGATTTCCGATCGTCGAGTTTCGATTGACGGCCGGCCGGTTGGTTTTCAATCGGCAATCGACAATCGTCAATCGGCAATTCCTTCCGCCGTCCGATCAAAAGATCGCGTCAAATATCCCCGCCGTCATCGGCGATCCAACGAGGGTGGCTTGTTCGGCAAAGCTGGCGCGCGGCTCGGTCGCGGCGTGAACCACCATGGCCAGGGCCCAGAAGCGGTCGGCGTGGCCGCGGTCGGTATGTTCGGCGTCGAAGCGCACGTTGCCTGCAAGGGTCACAAAGCGCTTGACCGAGTTGATGTCCGCGCGTACCTCGCGATTGTCGGGAATGCGCACCGTGCGGCCCTCGAATGCCTGCTTCACCATGGGCGCCAGTCGTTCTTTCAGTTGCGCGGTAAAGGTGACGGGCTCGACAATCGCGCCGTACCTCTGCACCAGGTGTTCGGCCAGCATCATCCCGATGCCGGATTGGTCGATGCAGACCCTGTGACACAGGCACTCCTGCCTGTGTCCGGCACAGCCAGGAGTGGCTGTGCCACCTTCAATCAGCGCGCAGATGGCGCGCTCCTGCTCGTCAAACGACACGCCTTTCAGCGTGACCAGCCGGCGCGACCAGAGCACGTCGCCAACTTTTTCGAACAGCCATGCAATGGTCAGGTCGCGCTTGCGGCCAATGTCGATGCCCAAATACAATTGTCGATTTTCGATTGCCGATTGCCGATTGAAAGCTGCCGACTTTCCGTTGCCCGCTGCCAATTGGCTGTCGGAGATTCGCCGGTCAATCGACAATCGACAATCGGCAATCGGCAATTCCGTCGTCGCTTCTTCATGCACGCAAGTGGAAATCAATTCCACGGGAATATAGTTCTGCGCGTCGGAGAGGAACTGGCAGCAATATTCCTGAAGCCACGTTTCCTCGTCGTCGCAGCCCGAGCGAAGCAAATCGATGTTGGCCGGAAGCCCCTGGGCCACGGCGTCGTAAATGTCAACGCGATGGCCCGACCAGAAGGCAGGGGTTAGGGGTTGGGGATTAGGGGTTAGCGAACGTCCTTCCCTAATCCCTACCAGCCCCGCCGCCTTCGCAATCTCATAGAATTTCCCCGCCGTCCCATTAGGCGTGGAAATGACCTCGATGGAATATCCCCGCGTGATGATAGGAAAACAGGCAGCATAGATTTTGCGCGCGTCGCCGTGGAAGGCGAATTCGTCCAGAACGATGTTCCCGGAGTAACCGCGCGCCGTGTCCGGATTGGCGGGAAGGCCGATGATGCGCGAGCCGTTGTGGGGGAAGTGGACCTCCATCACCTTTTCGTCTGTTTCCGGCAGTTCCACGTACCTTCTCACGATCTTCAGGTCCTTGAATGCCTGGCAAAAGAACTTGACCTTTTCCATGAAGAGGCGCGACTGCCGCTCGCCTTTGGAGAGGATGATGTACTGCGTGTGCTTGTTAATGCATTGAAGGGTTGCGCGCAATGCCGCGGCATAACTCTTGCCGCTCTGTCGGCTCCAGACCGCGATCTTCAATTGGGAGTTGTCCTCAATCCAACGTTCCTGGTAAGGAAGCACAGGAATGGGGTTCTCGACCGAAGCTGGTTTGCAGACGGGTGGCGGGATCGAAACTTCCCACGATCGTGTCATCGACGAGTTGGAACTTGCCGCGTTTGCCATCTGTGCTTTGCCTTCTGCTATGTACTTTTCGCTGTAACGGCGATCTAAAACCATGATCACGGCCCTCCCACTTGCTTACGTCCTACGGCTCCGCCGCTTGCTGTGCGGAAAGGCTCCGCCTTTCCGGGCCGCTCGCCGTTGATCTCTCCTCCGCGCCGCCTGCCCCGATCCATCGGGGCAGGCGGCGCGAACGGAGTGGGTTGGTGTTCCCCGCTACGGAAAGGCGAAGCCTTTCCGCACAGCAAGGGGCGAAGCCCCATCAACCGGTCCAGGCCCCTCTCCCTCATTCGCGGGGAGCTCCGGCTCCTCGGCGGCGGGCGCGCCATCCACCGGCTCGGTTTGCGGTTCGCTGGATGCTTCGTTCTCTGCCGGGGTCGCTGGCGTCGAAGCTTTTGACTCGGCGCCGGCCGACTCATCAGGGAGCGGCGAGAGGCCGAAAATTCCTCTGATCTTATTCATCACTCTTTTTGTCTTGGCGGCTTCCGCGGCAGGATCGTCTTCCCCGTCGTCGTCGGCCTTGAGCTTCAATTGCCCGGATTTGAAGAGAAATTCCTGTTCTTTCAGGTTTTGCGCGCGGATCTTGACGAACAGTTCTTTCGCGTCAATCAATTCGTCATGCGCCAGGGCGCGCACTTCCTCAACTAACCGGGCGCTCATGAAATCATCGACCCCGGCGTCCCCGCCGACAGTTTCGATGATGGCTTTCACGGCCACGGACTCGTCCTGAATTCGTTCTCTCAGTGGCCCCCAGCGATTTCTGCGGTAGTAGGCGACAACGCCCTTGTTGACGCTGACGCCGAATTCCTGCTCCAGCCGGCGCTGGACTTGTTCCACCGTCGTGCCGTGGTCGAGCCAGATCCTGACCGCGGTTCCAAGCCCCGGTTGGGCTGCGTCGAGTTTTTCGATACCGGTCACCATTTTTCGCACGTCATTAAGCTCCCATGAACTCAGGCCGGGTCACTTCACACTCTTCGGCAGCCTGTGTTCCGAATGAACGTAGGCCAACACATCTTTAAATCGCCCACTACTTTCCGGGTCGAATACCAATCGAACCTTGGCCTGGAGGAAAGCCGTAGGCGCTTCTGGGCGATCCTTCATCTTGAGCTCGCGGATAACTTCCTCAACCGCCTGTCGCTTCGCGAGCAGGCTTTGGCGGGCCTCCCGCTCGCGACCCCAACGCCGCGCACGGAAGTTGCCCACGGTCGATTTCGGCACTGAAACCCCGTAATGCTCGCGCAGGAGTTCGGCGACGTCGCGCACATGAATACCCTGGTCAAACCACCTTTTCACCTGGTCCGCAAGCCCGGGAAACCTGTGGTCAAGTTTTTCAATGTTGGTCGGCGTAATCATTTTTCGAAGTGCCGCCCTCAAGGGCGGCCCTACTCTGGGCGCGCTAGCCGCGCCCGGCCTGTAGCGCGGGCGTCCCGCCCGCTGTCACGGGAGCGTCCCCGCTCCCGTCGTGGGCGAGACGCCCACGAGACAGCGGGCAAGATGCCCGCGCTACGTCTCCGTTCGGCGCGCATCGCGCGCCTGGCGGGGTTAACCCGCCGCTACACTGCGCGCGCGTTCGCTAGCGCCGGGCGTGAGCCCGGGGTGCGCCGCCGCAGAGCCGTGCACGAGCCCGGCCAGGAGTAAGCTCCCCTCCTGATTTAGGAGGGGCGGGCGGCTAGCGCCGGGGTGGTTACCGGCGACGCGGGCGGCCGGCGCGCTTAAGCACAAATCCGCGGGCAGCACCCAATCCGTTCCTCCGGTTTTGAGCGTGGCCATCCATGAACTCCCCAAGCGCCGCGTCAGTGAGAGGCGTGTCAACGCGAGCGCCAGGCTCGCTTGCCGAACCACTTCCCGCTGCGTGCGCCACTGCCGGCTTTTATATCTTTCGAGCGATCGCAGGCTCAGGCGCTCGCCGTACTGGCTCTGGATCATCTGCTTGACCTCCGCCACCGGCCAAAACTCCGCAAACATGGCGTACACCTTACGATTCAACCCCGGGTGCCGGGCTTCAAGCGTTTGCAGCTTCGTTGGAGAACAGCGGTGCATGGGGCCTGACCTCTCTTCTAGTAGGTGGCAGGTCGTAGGTGGTAGGCGGGGTTTTCCCCATCTCCCATCTACCGTCTACCACCTACCCCTCCGCTACCTTGCTTCGCCGAGCGCCACGCACCTGCGGTCGTACTCATCGACGCCGTTGGCGGTGATGCGGGTCCAGCGAATCACTTCTGGCTTGCCCACCTGCTTCTCGATCCCCAGCTCCACCCAGCCGCGATCGCGCATGTAGCGCAGGTGAAATTCCACCCCGGGCAGACTCACGGGACGCAGGCAATCGTCCATGTAAATCAGGATGGTCTTGGGGGTCACCGGCTGAAGTCCGCACTCGTTCAAGTACCGCAGAATCTCCGTCCGGTCGAACTCTTGCTCGGACTTGGTTTTTACTTTAAACATGTGTTTGCCTTCTTCTGGGATTTAGAGTAGCTGTCAGCTATCAGCGATCAGCTATCAGCGATCAGCTCATGCTCATGCCGCCAGCAGGGTCACGGCCGTCGTGTGGCGTTTTAGCTGAAAGCTGAGAGCTGAACGCTGACAGCTTCTCATTCCTCCTGCGCATAACAGGAAAATGCCTCGATCTTCCTCGACATCAATCTCAGCTCGCGGCCAATCAATTCGCGCTCGCTCGAGATTTTCATGATTTCCTCTCGCGTGGCCATCAGCAGACCTTTCAGCTCCATCACCTGGTTGGAAACGGCGTTCTGGGTTTCAATGGCAGCGACCACCCGCTCCAGGCACTCGGCGCCCTTTTCCAGGCTCGTGGGAACTCGCAACACCCCGCGCGTGGCGGCGGAAAACAGCCGGTAAGCGCCCACCCCCGCCATGCAGGTCCCGATAAAACCACCCGACCCGAGCAACAGAGCTTGAATTTCGCTGGCATTAATCATGTGAATCCTCGGGAGTCAGAAGTCAGGAGACAGGAGTCAGAATAAAAAAACCCACTCCTCCATTTCCTGGCTCCTGACTAGCTTCCCGGTTCTAATTACTGACTCCTGACTCCTGGCTCCTGGCTCCTGCATTTGGCACCACCTGCCGCCAAAACCCGTCATAAAGCGCGTGCTGGGCGGCGAATTGAATGACCGCCGACACAGCGAAGGTCACGAATCCGTGCGCGAGCGCCGTTGAGTCCGGCCAGGTCAACGTAAGACTGTGCGGGGCGTGTACAAGTCCAATCCCCATCGAGGTCACCATCGCCGCCACAGCGCTGGTCAACATGCAGATCTTCGGCTTGTGCTGGTTAATCCAAGCGAAACCGGCGCTCTGGCTGCGCTTGGCGAGTTGAATCAGAAACGGCATAATGAAAGTGATTAATGCCTGAACTTGAATTGAGCTGGAATCCATAAAGTCTCCTTTGATTCGCCATTGGTCATTTGTCATCGGTCACTCGCCCTTCGTCCCATGTCACTCGCCACTCGTCCTTCGTCATCTTTCCCCAGGTCATTGCTTTCACAGCTCGCGGGAAGGTCGCGGCCATGGTTGCGTCGACTCCCCAGCTTCGGCCCTGGATGCAAATGACCAAGGACAAGTGACGAATGACAGATGACAGGTGAGGTCTTTTGCATAACCGATTACTTCCGCGGCTTGAAGCGAAAATCGCATCCGTTTTTTCCTTTTTGAACTTTTCGACTCCTTCAACTTTTCGACGTATGGGCCGCTGCTACTTCAGCGGCTTGAACCGCGTGTCGCCTTTGATGATGGCGTTGAACTGATGCTTGAAATCCTTCGCTTTCCAACCCTTGGGCTGGGCCCGGACTGTCGGGACTTCCAATTTCAAATTTGCGGTTTGAGATCCTGCCGCCTGCACCTGGGCGGCGATTTCCGCTACCGCCTGCGCGAGGAGCTGCACAATCGCCGCAACCTTGTCCTGGCTGGATAAGCTTTTGATCTGCGCCGCCGACTCGAGTTGCGACACATGCGCATTGACCGCCGCAAAGGCCGACTGCACCGCCTGAAGATTCGTCGCCGTGGGCGAGGCCTTGTAGGTGTCAAGCGTGTTGACCAGCGCCGTGAAACCGCTTTCAATCAGCGTGACCACCGGCTCGAGCGCCGGGTCGACAACATCAATCAGGCTGGCGGCAATCGGAGCGGCAACCTCGGCGTCGGATTCCACTGTGTTCACCCAAGCCGGAATCGCACAAGCCTCCAGCCACAAAGCGCTCGCGAGAAGCGTGGCGAACGCCAAGTGCTGAACCTTTACGTCTTGACTTTTCATTGTTTCCTCCATGAACATCGATTTTCGGGATACGGGACACGGGATACGGGACACGGTGTCGAGTGCTTTTGAGTGCTGTACGGCGCCTTCGACTTTCATCGGACCCTCTCGAGTTCGGCGAGGGCTGTGTCGCTTTCCCCGTGTCCCGTATCCCGTTTGCCGTGTCCCGTATCGCGTTCCCCGTGTCCCGGTTGGCACGGCCTTTCCCCGGCGCGAACGATCCAAAGCGCCGCCGTCAAAAGCACGTTTAAAGCAATAAGAAGAGCAATCGCCCACGCAACCACTGACATGCTTCACCTCGCCGCCATCTGCGAAACCATCCAAAGACCCAGAGCAACAAAAGTAAGTAATAAGAAGAGGTCAGATAGCAGGCACATAAATACCGACCGAAACTCAAAAGACTGCACGCGGAGTGGTTTTTTCATGAAGCCTTCCTTAAGCCGACACCTCACCGCCGACGGCTAACAGACATCGCCATCACGCTGGCTGCCCGCCCGTAAGGTCGCTTACTGCGTTTTGTCTACTTCCGTACCGAGTCTGCGGCCGCTTGGAGTTCTGGGCCGTGCCCCGCGCCCGGTAGACCGTATCCCGCTCCCGGGTCGATCCCCGTCGCGTACCACTCCACCGCCCGGGCATCGTCGAGCCGGTAAAGCGTAACCAGCCTCATAATCTCCGCGGAGTAGCTGGGGTTTGTGGAATATCCACAGTGCTCCGAGTCCAGCGGGGAGGTCTTGGGTCCCAGCCGCTCCGCAAACTTTTTCCAGTTGTCCCGCACAGCAAAGGCGGGACGATAGCGCGGCGAGTGCAACAGCAGCGCGTGCGCGCGAAATGCTTCTTCTAAATTCGGAAAGCGCTGAAATTCCGCGCTGATGACCTTCTTCTGCCCGTTCTCGATTTCCCAGGTTTTGGCATCAAAGGCGCCGTAGTCGGACTGCCGACAACCATCCGCCAAGAATCCCCCGGTGGCTGCTTCCTGTGCCGTGTTAGCTGTCGGCTGCGGGCTTGCCCCACAGTGGCAGTACTTGATTCCAAACGGATTGTTCGCGAGGCGAAATAGCACGCTGCTTCCCCAGCCCGCGGAAGTGGCGCTTTCCAGAATGGCTTGCGCTAATGTGACGCTCGCGGGGATCTCGAAGTCGCGCTCGCTCGCCAACGCGGCGGGCGTTACCCGTAGGAGGAATTGCAACTGCTGTGGGCCGAGATGAGGTCCGACTGATGAAACTCGCGAATCGAAGCTTGAAGGTCGGGGAGGCAATGACGGGCCGCCATCGTTTGAAGTTCCATTGCCGATCTTCGTTTCTTGCGGGGGGGCGGCCGAAATTTGCAAATCTAAGTTGGAAGATCGAGGCGCTGCGTCTGCGCTGTCGAGTTTCGAGTTTCCATTTGCGAGTTTTGTGTTGGGTCTGTCTTCAGTCACTTCGGGCAGCGGCAGCGTGTGCACCCGCCGCCGCCCTCACTCGCGCTGATCGGGCGCGAGCTAACTTGGATTTAGAGAACCTGTCGTCAATTCTCGGCCGTCAATCTTTAGTCAGTATTGACTTTTCGGGAATACTCAATCGTAAGTTGCCGCGTCGTCCTTGTCGCCGGAGGCCCATCCGGGCACTTCTTCTTCCCTGCTGCTCTCCGAGGAAGCGGCCTGGGCCGTATTTGGTCCTGTTTGCGAAATACTCACCCAATCCATACCGGGGGCCGGCTCCGGAAGCCTGACCACGCGCCAAGCCTCCGGAACCTGGGGGGAAGAAATCGTTCTATTGTCGGAACGCCGCATAATGCGCGAGACCGTTTCGGGCGTGATGCCAAGCGCAATGGCGGTCCGAAACTGCGTGCCTTCCAGTTCGTACACCTGACGGACAACAGACTCCTGTATTTCCTCATACGAGGTGCCTATAGAAACTTGAACGCGAATCCGGGGTGTTCTATCCTGATTCGAAGGCCCAGAATCGTCGCGCGACGAGCGATTCGCAGACTGTCGTGTCGCCCCATCCAACTCCTCCTGCGACATGGCATGGTTCCCTGGGCGGCCCTGTCCATCGTTCGCGAGGTTTCCGATTTCTGAAATCCGGCGGACTTGATCGGATTCCTCCGAAGGGCAATCCCAGGTTGCTTTTGGCGGATCGGCTAAGCGCTTGAGCACGCGACAAGAGGCGGCCCTCGCTCCGGCTGGGCTCATTCGATTGTGGAAGTCCTCATTCATTATATGTACATCTTATGATAACCACATTAGAAATGTCAAGTGAATTTTGCAGCAAATTCCTACCGGTAGGAAATTTAATGAAGATTTTCCTGTTGAATTTCCTGCCGGTAGGAATTTGGATTCTCGGGCCGTCCGATATCGGCACGCCAGGGAGGCGATAACGGACTTTTTGGGAGCGCGGCGAGACATTTTCTCTAGTGAAAATGTCCGGATATTGGAGCGCCGCATCCATTTCCTGTGCCAACACCTCTGGCCGCGGGATCCTCCGCGCATTTGCACTGGTGAAAAGGCCTGGGCCTCCGTCAGGGCCAGATGTTTCATCCGTCAACACTTCCGAACAAGCATGAACATAATTGGCCGTGACCGGGGGCAAGCCAAGACGCGCGCCTATCGCAACGTTGCCTATAGGCACAAACGTAAGCACGCCGGATATCGGCCGCCCCGAGCTTCGGTCGTCCAGATCTTCTCCCCTATCGCGGCCTCGGGCACGTCGAGTGCCCTGAATTTCGCGTTGGAAAACTTTCGATGGTGCGGAGAGCAGTTCCCCTCCGCCTGGGGTCGACTTCGGGGCTGGGCTTTCACTCATGCTCCAACCTCCCTTTCTCGAGGCGACATCTGCTTGCACCCAATCGCGCTCTTTTCCAATTGGGCAAGCGAGATCGGGAAGGGAGCGGCAGAAACCACAGCTTTGACAACAGGCAGACCAACAGGCGCCTCGATTTGAGTGGCGCGAGTGCGGGCACATAGCCGACCATGTTCCCCTGGGCGCACCTCCTGTTTGCGCGGCCTTACAACCTGTTCGCGCGTAGTAAAAGTGAGACCACAACCTGTGCTCGTGCATCGGCGGTCGCGGAATGGACCGCGCTTCTCGCTAACTTCAGTTGGGGCACCACATTGGGGGCACTTCATGATTTTTTCACTCCTACCGGGGCGCTGATTGGTCGGGAGATTCGCTCATCGCCCCACGATGTGCGCATAGGTTTATTTCGAAATGTCTAGCTGCTTGGCGCGAAGCGAGATCTGAGGGAAAACGGCGGCGAGAACCACGCCAACCGCACCCCGAACAATAGCTGACAAAAACACAGTCAAAAAGTCTCTTGTACATGCACACGCGCGCAACGGCATGGGCCGCGCGATAGGCATAAAGACAAATGAAATACGCAAGTGATTTCCCTTCAGGCGGAAAGGCGTGCGCTTCGTGCCGTCGTCTCCGGCAGCAGTCTTCAGAAGTTTGGGGCATAGTATTCACCGTTAAGGCGGTGGCTTCTGGCCTTGACGTGCGTCGGTTGGGGCATTTGGCGACGACGAGCGGCTGATGACCGATGACGGCTGTGTGGATTTCCTCAATCGAGGCAGGTTTGCCCTGGGAGGGGATGTTGCGCTTGTACCCACAGTCGACAACCCTCGCCGAGCCAGCACGATAGACGAGTTGGATGTCTCGGTATTGGGCTTCCCGACGGGCAGCCCTCCGCTCCTGCATCGTCACCATCTCGCTCGACCTCGGTGGAAGAGAGAACACGC
>Ga0181535_10007641_pt1 | contig 10816 bp, 11 predicted proteins | sample PEATcosm2014_Bin_44_FD_119774 | JGI IMG/M metagenome (GOLD analysis project Ga0181535, IMG submission 119774) | Peatland microbial communities from MTU Mesocosm Facility, Houghton, MI, USA - PEATcosm2014_Bin17_30_metaG | ecosystem: Environmental > Terrestrial > Soil > Wetlands > Peat | place...
ACTGGGCCACTTCGGAGATGCAGTCCTTGCGGGCAAGGCGTGCGGTATAAGTCTCACGTGCCAAGGCAGTCCTCGCTTTCAGTGAAGATCGGGCCGTTGCGAGCCTGCGTGGATTATATGTCGAAGAGGAATGGGGAGGGGATGCTGCGACGGGTTGCTGGTGGGCCTGCAGGGATTCGAACCCCGAACCAAGGGATTATGAGTCCCCTGCTCTAACCGTTGAGCTACAGGCCCTTCAATGACTTACGGCAACCGCTCCCGCCAGTGTAGCGGATACTGTAGCGTGTGGCAGTCGTTTAGGCTCGATTACGGCGAAATCTCCGGACAGTTGCAGCCGCTCGAAAGCCCGCTCCACTGCCTCCGGGGTTGGATGGATATACCGTTGCGAAACCACAATGCTGCTATGCCCCGCAATCCGCATAATGGTGAAAGCGTCCACTCCCGATTCCCCAAGCCTTGTAAGCATTGTATGGCGTAGGGAGTGCATCACAAAATCGGCCGGAAAGAGCGCCCGCCGCTTACCGTCGATCTTGGGAGCGCAAGCGTCCCGGTGCAGGTGATTGATCGACGTTCCCAGGTAGGGCTTGCCGTCCCGGTTGGCAAAGACAAACCCGCTCACCTTGGACCCTTCCCGCTCCCGGAGCATGGCAGCCGCACGGTCTGTGAGCGGAATAACGCGGCGGGCATTCTTGCTCTTGCCTTCCCGGACCCGCAGGAACCCAAATCGCGCGCCATTGACCGGGGCCAGGGTAATGTCTGCCCATTCCAGATGCAGGGCCTCACCGATGCGCAGCCCGGTTTCCAGCATCAGGACGGCAATATCGTTCAACGGTTGCGGGCAGGCCGCCAGGTAGATTTCCTCTTGCTTCCGGGAGAGAACGAAATCCCGGACCCGCTCACCAGTGAGCAGCCGAATTTTAGGGACGCGCTGAATCTCTCTCCACTCATGGGCAAGCCTCAGCATCCGGCGAAGTGTAGCAAGCTCCCGGTTGACCGTTGCAGGGCCTACAGAGGCGCGGCGGGCCACCACATAGCCCTCTATGACCCCTTCGTCTATGCGGTCAAGCCTTGCACCTGCAATGGGCGGGTATTCGAGCAGCCGATTCAGCTTCGCCGCGTAGAACTGGACTGTCTGAGGCTTGTTCTCATGGCGGGCTTCCACATGGGCGATAAATCGTTTTGCAATCTCCGCAAACATCGGCGCTGCTTTCCGCGCTTCGATGCCCACTTCACCCTTTGCCAGCGTGGTACGGTGGGCCGCTTCAATCTGGCGGGCCGTGCGGGGGTTCCCCTGCTTCGTGCTCGCCTGAATGTGCTCCCCGTTGAACAGGAAGTGATACCAGTAGACGTTACCGCGCTTGAAGATCGACATAGCTATTCCCCTTCCTTCTTGCTTTTGCGCTTGCGGTGCAGGCGGACAGATTCAACGTGAGCGCAATCCATCGAACAGAATTTTCTTTTGTGCTTCGTGCTTTTCTGGAAGAGCTTTCCGCAGTCCTTTCGAGCGCAGAATCCGGTAGGAAGGCCGGATAGCGTAGCGAAACACAAATCGGCCATCAAAATTTCTTTGACATTGCTCGTTACGGAAAAAAGCGAAGGTGGCCGTTTAGTGAAATCTGGCCTCAGTTCCAAGTCGAAAACACTCCAGATAATATCTCGATCCCAACAACTGAAATCTGCGCTCCAGGCTTTCCGAAGCATCTTTTGGAATGCAAGAATCTCACTCCATTTCATAGTTTCCAATCTGCATTTTGATTTCACATCCGCCCCCCAATCCCCATAGAGGTCGAAGAAGCGTTTTCCGGCAGCAGGGGAATCTAGTCCAAGAAAGGCATTCGTTATCGTTCTGGGCGAAACGTTTTCGAGACCGGCTTCGCCTGTCGGTCCCTCACATAATGAAAACTCGAAATATGTTTCACCCCCTCTTTGGGTGAGGTGGACCTCTACGGTGCTGAGGACTCCGTAATGGCCGACAGGCAGGTTCATGACTTGCAAGGGCAAGTCCGCTGTCAAAAAATTATGAAGTACGGTTTGTGCCTTGTTCATGTCTCTCACCGTAGATATTGTTACATCAGTAATTGCAAACAAGCAAGAGTAAAGGCTTGGACGCAAAAGGAGAGAGATGCAGACAGATACACTGCTTTCGATTGAGGAAACCGCCCGCAGACTGGGCGGACTGAGCAAGTACACGATTCACGCTTGGCTGGCGAAGGGCAAATTGCGCCGTACCAAAGTTGGCAGCCGGACCATGATCCGCGAGTCTGAATTGCTAAGGGTGATTGAAGACGGGGGAAAATCACCAGCGGCGGGGCAACACAAATGACCGCCGATGCGCCCGTGCGCCGATGCTTCGGGAATTGGAGGCTTTGGTGATACAAAGCAAGGTGAATCGGAAAATCGAACCGGAATTGTTGGGGATGGCGGACGTTGAGGCCATGACAGGCCGGAGCCGGTGGAGCTGGCGGCGTGATTGCTATTCGGGTGCGATTGCGTCCGTGAAAATCGGGCGGCGGCTGTTTGTTCCAATTGCAGAGGTGCGCCGCGTTATTGCAGAGAACACGCGCCCTCGACTGCGGCAGAACTGAGTGAGAACGGTACGCATAAATGGCGAGCGAAGCAAAAGACAGCCCCGGCCTGACGTGGCAGGGCGTAGACCTTCCGCGTGTCTCTCCGGGCAACTATCAGGCCGTGTGCGTTGACTGGCAAGGCCCGGACTGGGTTCGAGCCTTTCGGCGCTGGAGTCTCCGGCTGGAATTTTCCTTGGTGGCGGATGGAACTCTCGTGAGCGCGTTCTACAACATGGGCAGCGACGCGGCAGGACCGTTTATAGGCCGCCGATCTCGTTTGTATGCGGTTTGGTCTATGGCGAACGGAGAAGCGCCCCGGAAGGGCCAGCGAATGACGTGGGAGACGTTCACAGACCCGGCGTTGCTTTATCTGGTGCGCGTGGCGGACAGCTTGAAAGACGGGAAAGACTCTGCCAAACCGGATGCGTTGGTTTACAGTCGAGTGACCGAAATTCTGAGAATCGAGCGGCCATGAGAGCTAATCAAGCAATCAAGATTGAGCGCCCCAATCTTTCAATCCTTCAATCTCTTAATCAGGAATCCTTTAATCAGAGAATCACCCAAGCAACGAATCAACCAATCAAGAAGGCATCGGCGCGCTGCGGCCAATTTTTGCGCAAAACTTCTCAAGTTTCGCCTGTTGCCGGGCGAAGGTCAGAGCAACCCAAAAACTCAAACCTCAAGGGGCGGGGGCTTCATCGTCTCCGCCTCAGGCATAGACAGGTTTCCGGTCGTGCGCTCGCCAGCGAACCCGGAAGGCTCTCGCAGCTCAGGGAAACTTGGGCTGCGAGAGCGCATGGACAGTCCAGGACCGGCAAGGACACTCAGAGGCCGCATTAACCGGCGATAGCGGGCCGCTGTTCCCCATCGGCGCGTTTTTTGCGCAGACAAGTATTTGTACTCTATCTCTGCCTCTGCCTCTGCCTCTGCCTAGGTGACATTGTTTGACAGCGTTGGACAATCTTTGACTGTCTTTGACTGTCTTGGATATTACATCAACCCCCATCCCCATTGGCGCAAAGGTGCGCTTGCGTGGCTTTGCCTTTGGCGAACCGGGAACGGTCCTCAGAATCGAGCGGCGCAAGGTGGTTGTGTGCAGGCATGATCTTGACTATCTGGCGCGGCACAAGCCGGATTGTCTGGTGATGGCTGGAAGTAATTGCCGCCAGCACGCGCGCGCGTGAGCAGGTTGAGACGGGTTGAGCCTGCAATATCCGGCATTCCGCCTTCCGGCCTACTTCGCCGGTTGGAAGAAACCGGCTCCCACCCATCCGATTGCACGGATTACTCCCCACGAGATGAAGAATCCGAGGATGGGACAGAGCGGGACACAGAGATATTCCCATGCTGATGACGGCGTTGTTCGGTCATGAATATCAATCAATGCCAGCATCGAACCATATCCGCCGACAATGGTTCCGGCCACTCCCAGGAGCAGGGCCAGCCGCCGCGTTCCTTCTCTAAGATTCAATTTTGCCTCCGCTCTTTAGTTCAGCGCCCAGCACGTCAGGGAAGCACTGTTGCGCTGGCAGCGCCAGGAAACGAACACAGATTCCGGCCTGTCAGTGCGCCCGTAGTAACGCACAGGTAGAACGTGGAAATAGCTGTCAAATGTAATCCAGTTGCCCTTGCCAAATAGCGCATCCGTTGCGCCGGTTGGGTCAGGCATGGCGATTTCAAATTCGCCCACTCCTTCGTTTTCCCAGCTCTTTCCGCACAGCAAACGCGGCAAACCGGCCCGTGCTGCCTGTGACATTGCGACGCCCACGAGTGGCGCTGTGGTCCGCAGCCCGCAAACCCGGTACTCACCCACCAGCCAATCGCCTTGAATCCAAACTGGCGTGTCGTGGTTGTGAGCAATCCAGCCAGAATTATCCAGTGATTTGTAGAGTCCGACTGCCCATATACCCAGATAGCAGAGCAGCCATAAACCAAAGATCACTAATCCCCCCGTCACCAACCACTCTACTGACTTCTTCACAAGTCCTTTGCAATTTCGGACTTGCCCCATGACCCAAATCATGGACGCGGCATTTTTCGAGCCGAGGGATGCCCTGATAGCACGCCCGGCTGTATAGAACAGAGACATACTTGCGGGCCTTCCGATTCTGAAATTTTATTCACGAGAATAGTACGCTTCCCCGCCACCAGAGCCGGGAATAGGTCGAAAATCTGGGGGACGCTACGGGGACTAAGCGGGTCCAAACGGGGTATCGTCGCACCAGTTGGGCTGTAGCGGATACTGTAGCGGGTGCCGGTCTAGGTGGGCTTGTACGCGCTTCGATGCCATTTCCCCTAAGCTATACAAAAAACAACGGCATACAAGCGGAGCGAAGTCCAGCCAATATGCCGTGTCCGAGATTATGAGTCCCCTGCTCTAACCGTTGAGCTACAGGCCCTTCCTGTCAACAACTATTGTATCTTGTTGACCTTACGCCCATCTTTGTGCCGCCTTGCTGGACGCCGCTTCAGGGCTGGTGCCACTTCGTTTCTTCGCCAGTTTTACATATTCTCTCCGCAGCCGCCAACTCATCGGGCTGCAACGGAGACGCACGAAGATTCGCTCCCGCCGTATTTCTTCTGGCGCCTGGAGTGCGGGACGCCCACGTCTGTTTTCCCTCGCCATCGCTCCGGATGGGCGCTGTCGCTGCCAGAAAGAATACTTCGCTAATCCCCGCGGGCGCCACTGCGGCAATATTCGAGTTCTGCTCAAAAAGCCAAGGCTGGCGCTGTGGGCCATTGCCTCTGTGAAATATACTTTGGGCGGGAGATGCCCCGCCTTCCGCGGCGGCGGCTTTTATTACCGTGCTTCATTTGTTTGCAAAATGAGGGGCCATCCATCCCGGAACATGAAAGAGCCATGATGCCATTTCTACATCTGCGATGGTACTTTCCTGTTTTTCAGGGCACGGGCCTTGGTCTGATAGCCATGGTGTTTCATGAGGCTGCTCATATCGCTGCCGCCATGGCCCTGGGCATCAGGGTCAAGAGGGTCGGAATGGGGTGGAAGGGGATGTATACCGTGCGGGAGCCGGGAACCCCAGGCCAGAATCTGCCAATTTCTCTGGCAGGCCCCCTGATGAATCTGCTGCTGATTCTCTCCTGGCACTGGTTCCCGACCTTTGGCCTGGCCAACTTGTGTTGCGGAGTGGTCAACCTGCTGCCCATTCAAGGGTCGGACGGTGAGCGCGTCAAGCGCTGCTGGCAGCAGATGCACAAGAAAGATCTGCCGGACTGATCGACGTGGTCTGCCTTGCCAAACCGGCTCTTCGGACACACATCCTTCTTGCCTCTCAGGACGAAAAACAAGCCATCCAAATGGACGAGACACAGCCGTACAAATCCATAAAATTTCAGTGCTGGTTGGGATAGGTTCGGTAGGTCACAAGCGTGGTGCTGAGCGGAGTGCCTTTCACCTGCGATGCCTTCAGCAGCACTTCAAAGTACGGAAGTTTGCTTACATGGAGCATCTTCTGGAAGTTGGACAACTGGTCTTCCGACAGCAGGAAGTCTCCAGCGGCTTCTGTGGCTTCAGAACCCGTGCCCTCAAGCAGCAGAACACTGCCGCTGTGATCCGGATTGGGCAGGTAAGCCACGGTGCAATATCCCACCGAGCCAGTCGGAGTGTATGTACTCTGCTCGCCGGTGGCGGGCGCGCGGTTTGTTATGAAAGTAGGCACGCCGCTATTGGGAATCACACTGAAGTTCATGTGGCTCTCAAAGAGTTCATCCCACGGGTTCGCGATCGGGCTGCCGATCAGAATCACGTTCTCCTGCTTGATAAGAGACGGCATGTATTCGCGGGCGTAATAAAGATGGATCTTCTCGCCAAGGGGGTCCAGAGTCAGGATGCGCTGCGCCAGCCTGACGTTGCTGCGGTTGAGATATTCCTGGAACGAAAACGACTTCTTGCTGATGATCTGGGCCAGCGAACAGGACGAATCGGCCATCACCATATCCGTATCCGGACGAGCGTCCAGGCTCTCGGACCAGAATGTCGAAACCGAGGGCTTGTACTGCCATGCGTAAAACGACCGGTACATGGCGCGATGCTGGATCCACAAGGCGATGCAGCCGATCGCAAGCGCGACGATAATCAGGTTTGCGAGCATCCAGCGGCGCCGGCCGGGAGTCTTGGCAACCTCTTGCGCGATGTCAGATGGTTCGAAAACGGAAGCGGCAATAACCGGCTGCTGCGCTGATTTCTGCGGCTCAGCCGGGCGATAGCGGAAAACAGGGATGTAGTCGCCGCGGAGGATTTCCATGATGACGGCTTCATGCAAGCCCTCCGTATCGAAGTAGCTCTCGATGCGCTTGCGCAATTCCGAGGCGCTCACGCGGACAATCGTGTCGATGCTGGTGTTATAGCCATCGGGCCGCCCAAAAACCTCGACGCCGATCTCCTGCTCATGGATATGGTCGCAGCCATCTTTCACGGTGCGCTCGCCGACATAGAACAGCAGCTCCCGCAACCGGGCCGAGTGGCTTAACTGAGGGCTCGCAGTGACACGCTCCAGCACCGCCCAGCATGTTGAAAACACCAGAATCAACCAGCTTCCCCTGGACGGACGGTTGTTGCTGACGCTGGCCCAGGAAACGACGCCAGGCCTGGAAGCCGACGGTTCCAACCCCGGTTCCCGCGCCAACGGCCTCATGGATCAGGCCCTCGAATATGTTCAGGACGGCGCGGCCCTGACCAACCGCAACTTCGGCGGCGAGCGCAATTCTCCTCAAGGCCAACTGCCCGATCCGGATTCGGTGCAGGAAGTCAACATGAGCATGTCGAACAGCACAGCGGAGTTCGCCACGCCGGCTACCGGATGGTAACTCCCTATTTGCCACCAGCTATATACAGAACTACAACGTTGGCGCCCAGTCTCCCGACAGCCAGAACAACTATTTGATCAGGGCGGTGAACCCGGTGATTGCCGGCGTCAATAGCGGCAACCGATGACTACGACTACCATCCCGGTCCCCCCATGCAGGGCGATGCGAACGGCCATCACGTGATCTTCGCGCAGAATGCCGAGGATGTGACTCTGTGCGGAGCAGGCACCATCGACGGCATCCGCATTCGCAACCCCAACCATGGAGTCAACACCGACGGCATGGATATTACGGCTTCGCGCAATGTCTTTGTCTGCAACTGCGACATTGAAACCGGCGACGATGCCATCTGCCTGAAGAGCGAGAATCCCTACGGAGACTTGCTGCCGACGAAGAATATCACCATCACGAATTGCGTTGTTACCACCGCCTGAAATGCCTTCAAGCTGGGCACCGCGTCGCATGGCGCCTTTGAGAACATCGTGTTCAGCAACTCGGTTCTTTATGCCGACGCGGACAGTCCCCTGTATACCCGTCCCAGCGGGGGCATCTGCATTTGTTTCCAGTTCCATTACCGGCGTGCCCGGACTTCGTCCGTCCGATATTACGGTGAGCAATTGCCGCATTCGCACCGTAGAGCAGGGACAAGCCGCCTGGATCCATCGAGACATTCCCGAGGTGGCGGATAAATACCCCGAGGCGCGGATGATGGGCCGTCTTCCTTCGTATGGATTCTTCGTCCGCCACGCAGATCGCGTGCGCCTGCGTGATGTTCAATGCGTCACCGATCAGCCGGATGCCCGGCCGGCGATTGTCTGCGACGATGCGAACGATGTGATTCTGAGCGGTCTGGATCTGTCCGCGCCGGTTGGAGGGGCGCCGCTGATCGACCTGAGAAATACACGCCGGGCATTTGTGACCGGAATGCGCTCTCCTGCGGGTATCGGAGTGTTCGCGCAGGTGAGCGGCGCGGGCTCAAGCGATATATCGCTTTCAGGAAATGTTCTTGATCCGGGACAAAAGGCGGCTACCTTTACAGATGGCGCAACGGAGGGTTCGACGAAGATCAGTTGACCCCGGTAAGTGCTTTATGGGCCGGGGTAGAGCGGCAATGCCGATGAGGCGGCGCCTGCGAACGCGAGGTTTCTTGATTTTCTGGCCGCGCGATTTCGTTCGCAGGGATTGAATCGCGAAGGCGTTCCAGGTCCCGGAAGCGGGACCTGGAACTCCCAGTGTTGATGGGGCAACAAGCAGCCGGAGACCTGGGGTGGTGAATCCTAAACTCGCCGCACATTTACATGAAACTGAGGTGTAGCCATCTTGCGGAAAATGCGGGTCCCCTTCGGCCTCGCTCAGAGTGTGTGACTTTTTTGAATTTGCACGAATTTCATATGTGTAAGCCATTTGTTTTCAGTGTCGATATTTGTGAGAAAACAAGAAAGTCATAGGCTCTCAGGGCAGGCTTTCGACTCGCTGCGCTCGCTCAGGTTGACAGCATTTGTGAAACGAACTTTTTGACTCGGGACACTCGATACAGTGAAAATCTGCCGTTTCCCGCCAGCTTCTTCCATCCGCTCTTCGCTCGCGTGTAGGATGGGGCAGAATATTCCTCTGCGCGAACCCACCCGGCAAAGGGCAGGCGCGCACCGGGAAGGTTCCGGAGGAAGCGATGCTCAAGGGATTTCGCGATTTCATTTTGCGTGGAAATGTTGTGGACCTGGCGGTGGCCGTCATCCTGGGTGCGGCCTTCAACGCCATCGTCACCTCGCTGGTCAGCGACGTGCTCAATCCGCTGATCGCCGCCACCGTCGGCAAGCCCGACTTCAGCAGCGTGATCCTGAATATTCACGGCGGGCACATCCGGATCGGCAGCTTTCTGAACGCCGCGGTTTCGTTCCTCATTGTGGCCGCGGTGGTGTACTTCGCCATCGTTTTGCCCTTGAACACGCTGCTGGCCCGGCTGAAGAAGCCCGAGCCGGAAGCCCCGCCCGCGACGAAGACCTGCCCCGAATGCCTGAGCGAGATTCCGCTGGCAGCCAGGCGCTGCGCCCACTGCACACAGCTCCAGGCGTAGTTTGCCGGTCCATCGCCGGGGAGAGATTCGCGGTTTCCCACCCTTTCCGCAAAAGACGCGGAAAGGATGGGGAACGGAGCTGACTCGCTGCCCTTAATCCAGTTCCCTGAGCGGCCGCGAAAAGGTGAAGAATCCTAAAAACACGATCATGGCCACGCCGGCCATCATCGCCAGCGCATGTTCAGTGGGAATGTGCCGCGACATCTCGCCGGCCAGGAGAGCGCCCACAGGCGGAAGCCCCAGGAAGCAGGTGCCGTAGATGCTCATCACCCGGCCGCGCATCTCGTCGGAAGAGAGCGTTTGCATGGCCACGCTGACGGCGGAAATGGTCAGAATCATCCCGTAGCCTTCCAGCAGCAGCAGGAACTCAGACAGCGCAAAGTTGCGCGAGTAGCAAAAGGCGACGATCGCGGCCATCACCCCGGCGCTGCCCAGGGCGATGACCGCGCCCCGATGGCGGATTTTGCCATGCCACGCAACAGTAACGGCTCCCATGACCGACCCGGCGCCGGAGCCAGCCAGCAGCCAACCCAGTCCGCTGGCGCCCACGCCCAGCCGGTTGCGGGCAAAATACGGAATGAACGTCATGAACCCCATGGTCATGAAACTGGCAATGCCGATCATCCACACCAGCACGTACATCTGCGGATTGCGGCGGACATAGCGCAGTCCCGAAACAAGGCTCGCCAGCACGCTCTCGCGGCGCGCCGGCTTTTCTTTTGGATAGCGGATGCGGACCAGCGCCCAAAGCACGGCCAGAAAGCTCAGGCCGTTCAAAAAGAAGTTCCCCGCCACGCCAAACAAGACCATGGCATAGCCGCCCAGCGAAGGCCCCAGGATGCGCGACGAATTGAATTGCACCGCGTTCAGTGCAATGGCGTTGGTCAGGTCCTCGCGCTTTACCAGTTGCGGCACCAGCGCCTGGTAGCTGGGCTGGTTCATTGACATCGCCATGCCGTTCAGAAAGGCAATCGCCACCACTTCCCACACGGTAATGACCTTGAAGTAAGCCAGCCCCGCCAGTAGAAACGCCAGGGTCATCATGACACTCTGCGTCACCAGCAGCAGCCCGCGCTTGTGAACCCGGTCGGCAATCACGCCCCCAAAGAGCGTGAAGAACAGGAACGGGACAGCCCCCGCAAAACCGACCACGCCCAGCCAGAAAGCGGAGTTGGTCAGCTCCAGCACCAGCCACCCCTGGGCCACGTTCTGCATCCAGGTGCCGATGTTGGAGAGGAAATTGCCGCTCCAGAAGAGGCGGAAGTTGGGGTTGCGCAGGGCGCGAACGATCCGGGGCAGCCCGCCTGTTTCTCCATTGGCAAGCGTCTGCGCCACCGCGGCTTCGCCA
>Ga0181535_10007642_pt1 | contig 10814 bp, 5 predicted proteins | sample PEATcosm2014_Bin_44_FD_119774 | JGI IMG/M metagenome (GOLD analysis project Ga0181535, IMG submission 119774) | Peatland microbial communities from MTU Mesocosm Facility, Houghton, MI, USA - PEATcosm2014_Bin17_30_metaG | ecosystem: Environmental > Terrestrial > Soil > Wetlands > Peat | place...
TCTCCGACGCGTCTTCGCCCAGCCTGCGCAACTCTCCGTCGCAGCACGGGCACTTGGTGTGTTCAGGAAGATGCGTTCTGACTTCGCGACGCAGATGCGTCGTAGCCGTCCGGGCAAGTCCATTCTTTTCGGGGGATTCGGAAGGTGATTTACTTGGTTCATGAATGAGCCACAAGGACATCGCACACGTCGTCGCCGGAGCCGAGAAGAAGCGGATCGATTAGTCATGGAGTATGAGCAGAGCGGTCTAAGACGGCGAATATTTTGCCTACAGCATGGCCTTTCCCTGGCGACGCTGGACAACTATCGCAAGCGGCGTGCTTGCGGCCCAAGCCAAGCGCATGATGCCGCTACTGCCCCACCCAGCACCCCTGCTGTCACGTTTGTTCCGGTTGAATTGGTCGAGCGGTCGCCGATGCGAAGACAGTGGGCCGTCGACGGTTTGAGCCTCCATATCGAGTTGGCCAGTGGTCGGCGCATAGGCGTGACAGCTGGTTTCGACGCGGCCACGCTGACACGGCTGATCGCCGTGCTCGAAAAGGCGTAGCGCGATGCTGGGCTTGGGCGCGGCCACGCGCATTTTCGTGGCTACCGGCAAAACCGACATGCGGCTCGGGTTCAATGGCCTCTATGCGCTTGTGATTGGCAAGTTGCAGCAGAACCCTCAAAGTGGCCATCTGTTTTTGTTCGCTAATTCGAGAAGAGATCGCATGAAGATTCTTTTTTTCGACAGCAACAGCCTATGGGTTTGTTCGCGCCGGATGGAACAAGGACGACTGCACTGGCCGAGTTCCGAAGATGGTCGCGTGCAGTTGACCCGCGAGGAGTTTGCACTGCTGATCGGAGGCATCGATCTGACCACGACAACCAAGCGGAAGTGGTATAGAAAGCCGCCTGTTGGAGTATGCGATATATTGCGAAATACCGCATGAATACAGGCGATTTGATGACATATCCACAGCGATATTTGCGATAATAGAAGCAGGATGAATCCTGCTTCCAAGTCGCCTTCGCATGTTGTGCTTGATCCGGTTGCGGCCGCGATCATCGCGCAGTTGAAGCAGACGATTGTGGAACAGAACCAGCAGTTCGTGCGCAGTCAGCAAACACTTGCGACGTTTGAATTGAAGATTCAGAAGCTCGAAGAAGAACTTCGCCTGGAGCGCATCAAGAAGTACGGCAAGCAGAGCGAGAAGCTGTCAGATTTACAGTTGGAACTGCTCGATCTTGAACCCGCGGTATCGAGCGATGAGATCAAAGCAGAGATCGAACGTGGCCCGCTACCGGAATCGACCGAGAGCGACAACGTTACCGAAAAGAAACGGCGCAATCGCCAGAATCACCCGGGCCGCAACGAACTGCCTGCGTCTCTGGAACGCATCGACAAGATCATCCCTTGCGCGCCCGAGTTTTGCACCTGCGGCAAGTGCGGTGGCGATACCAGGATCATCGGCTACGATATTTCGGAAGTGCTCGACAGGAAGCCGGCCGTGTATTTCGTGACACGCATCATGCGCGAGAAGCGCGCCTGCGCGCACTGCATTGAGCAGGGTGTAGTCACCGCGCCGACGCCGGTGCGTATCGCGCCCAAATCGATTTTTTCGGACGAAACCATCGTCAATTTTTTGATCAGCAAATATTGTGATGCGACACCTTTGTATCGTCAACGCGCGGGCCTACTGCGCGATTTCGATATCGATGTGGCGCTAAGCACGATCAACGATTCGGTGTTGCGCGTGGGCGAACTGCTGATCCCGATCCTCGACTTGATGAAGCGCGATCTGCTCGCCGGGAATTACATCCAGGCCGACGAAACCTTCGTCGGAGTGCAGACGCGGGAAAAGAAGGGCGAGAACCACACAGGCTACTTTTGGCAGTACAGCGCGCCGGGCAAGGGCGTGGTTTTCGACTTCGAGATGACGCGTAGCAAAGATGTGCCGAAAGCCTTCTTCAAAGACTATGGCGGCATCCTTCATACGGACGGATATGTCGCCTATGAAAAAGATATCGGCACGGAAAAGTTGATTCACGCTTGCTGCCTCGCGCACTCAAGGCGCAAATTTATCGAGGCCATCAAGGTGCAGACCAAGGCCAATGCCAGCGACGCAAAGTTGGAACGCGTTGTCACGCTTATGGATGGACTGTTTGCGATTGACCGCGAGGCACGCGAACAGAAGTTGTCGATGGAAGACCGCCATGCGCTACGGCAAGAACGTGTGCCCACAATTCTTGAGGAACTGCATAGGCTGTTGTTTGCGATGCAGGCGTCGGGAATGTTCCTGCCGAAATCGATTGCGGGGAACGCGATCACCTATACGCTGACGCGTTGGGAGAAGCTGACGCGGTTCCTAGAGCATCCGGTAATCGAACTGTCGACCAACTGGGCCGAAAATTCAATGCGCACTATTGCGATTGGAAGAAAAAATTGGTTGCACCTGGGAAGCAAAGAAGCGGGGCCAAAGATCGCCGCAATTTTCAGCATCGTCGAGAGCTGCCGCAAACTGAATATTCCTATTCGCCAATATCTGCTTGATGTGCTGCCCGGCTTGGCCGACCGCTCCGTCCAGTCGCTAGCCGAACTCACCCCGGCTGCCTACGCTGCCCAGATGGCAAAGTAGCCTATCCCTGGCTACCCAGACCCGTCAACCATGGTGTTGCCCGGAGGGGTACGATGCAACAACCGGAATTCGACGCGGAGAACTCACCGTGTTAAATGGAAGGACGTGAACTTCGATCAGATGCTGACTTAAGTCGAACGTTCGGTTGTAGACCAGGTCGCTGGCCCTTGAAAACTGAGGCGTCCAAAAGGCCGGTACCGCTCGACGAGTACATGGCCCAGGATCTTCTCGAATGGTACGGGTTGACTCCCTATCGAAACCCGGACGATTTTGTCTTCGCCACGGACTCCAATCGCGCCAGGAAGAAACGAGGGAAGCAGCCACTGTGGCCTACATTCCTCGATATCGCGTAGGCTCGTGAAGCGCACGTGGATATGGGTTATCGTGGTCACGACTACGTGGGCAATGCCACGATCCATGTGGACAAACGACAGCGAGGCCGGACATCAAAAGCGCAATGGAAGAGGATGAAACACCGAGCGGCTGTCGAACCCAGCATCGGACATCTGAAGAATGAACACCGGCTAGAACGTAACCGGCTGAAGGGCGTTGCCGGAGATGCGATCAACGCTATCCTCTCGGCCGCGGCGATGAACTTCCAGAAGCTGCTGAGGACGTGTGAACGCAAACTTTTCGCCGAAATTAGAGCGATCCTGGACCGGATAATTTACCAATCGCTCTTCACTGCCTTCCTGATCGCCTTGCCATCTGCCTGAAATCAACTTTTTCAGGATCGACTCGATTAGCGATTGCTTCGCACCGCAGAGCGAGCGCAGGCCCAAATTGAGCAGGCCGGCCAATGAGCGGCCGGCCTGCTGTTTCCACTTCTATCAAGGGGCTAGTTGGCTGTCACTGTAACGCTCACCACCGTTGAGGTTGCTCCATTGTAGTTTTCATCGCCGCCGTAGCTTGTCGTGATGCTATGTTTGCCCACCGCCAGCTTGCTCGTAGAGTAGGTGGCCACGCCGCTTCCATTCGGCGGACTCGCGCCCAGCTGTGTTGAGCCGTCGAAGAATGACGCCGTTCCCGTTGGGGCAACTCCGCTGCCTGTCAACGTTGCAGTAAACGTCAACGTTTTGCCTACGACTATCGAACTGGCAGAAGACGTCAGCTTCACCGTTGGTGTTGCTTTGTTTACAACCAGAGTCATACTGTCTGTTGCTGTCGCGTAGTCGGCGCTATCTGTGGGAGCAAAGGTGACGGACAGAGAATGCGATCCAGCGGTCAACACCGTGCCAGATACCGGCGAGTAAGTGAATTTTCCGGCTACCGACGAGCTGGCGTTCAATTGCGTCCCGCTCAGCGCCGTGCCGTAGGTGATTGCCTTCGGCGTCGCCCAGGTAATCGACGGCGTTGCCTTATTGACGGTCAACGTGACCGACGACGACGCTGTGTTGTAGTCGGTGGTATCTGTCGGAGCGAATGCAACAGACAACGTGTGCGAACCAGCAGTCAGCGTCGTTCCCGCCGCTGGCGAGTAAGTAAACTTTCCGGCGACTGGCGAGCTGGCGTTCAACTGAGTTGCACTTAGTGCGGTACCGTAGGTGATTGCCGCCGGCGTTGCCCAAGTTATCGACGGAGTCGCCTTGTTCACTGTGAGAGTTACTGTCGCGTTGGCCGTTGCTGTCGTGTAGTCAGCGGCGTTGGTTGGAGTCAGAGTTACCGTCAAAGTATGACTTCCAACACCGAGTACCGTCCCGGCTGCCGGCGAATAGGTGAAGGTTCCAGCAGCAGTTGAAGTGGCATTCAGTTGCGTCGTGCCCAATGCGGTTCCGTAGGCGATGGCCGTGGGTGTGTGCCAAGTGATGTTAAGTGCCGCCTGATTCACCACCAGGTTTACGATTGCCTGTGCTGTTGCGTAATCGGCGCCATCGTTTGGAGTGAAGGTTACCGTCAGCGTTTGTGTGCCCGCATTCAACACCGTTCCCGCTGGAGGTAAATAGCTGAAACTTCCGGCCACAGGAGAGGTGGCGTTCAATTGCGTTCCGCTCAGCGGCGTGCCATAGGTGATGGCTGCAGGTGCTGCCCACGTGATGGACGGCGTAGCTTTGTTCACCGTCAGCATGACGCTTGTCATGGCTGTTGTGTAGTCGGTCGTATCAGTTGGAGTAAAGGCTATTGACACCGAGTTGGAACCCGCAGCTGGCACGGTTCCGATAGCCGGGGTGTAAACAAATGTTCCCGGCACATTTGACGAACAGCCGAACATCGCTGCTGAAATTGGCGTTCCGTACACAATGGGCGCTGGCGTCGCACAGGTGAGAATAGGCGATGCTTGATTCACCGTCAGCGTGACGCTTGCCGTCGCTGAGGTGTAGTCGGTGGAATCGGTCGGTGCGAAAGTCACCGCTAGCGTTTGCTGACCGGCCGCCAGCAGCGTCCCGGCCGCTGGCGAATAGTTGAAGGTTCCGGCTACTGTAGAAGTGGCGTTCAATTGCGCTGCGCCAAGAGGCGTGCCATAGATGATCGCCGCAGGTGTTGCCCAGGTAATCGTCGGTGCCGCTTGAGTAGCCGTGCCGCTCAGCGTAACGCTCTGCGTAGTGAATGCCGGCGCGGATGCATTCAGATTGTTGTCTGTTAGCGTCAACGAACCGATCAGTGAACCCGCCGTCGTCGGAGTAAAGCTGATGGGCATCATGCAGGATGCGCCTGCGGCCAGCGTTCCGGCCGTCGAGGAACCACTGCTCACCAACGGGCAAGCCGAAGTTCCAATGCTATCCAGAGTGAAGTTCGTCGATATGATCGGATTGTTGCCGCTCGAAGAAGCCGGGAAGCTCAGAGGAGCATTGCCCACATTCTCGACCGTGACTATTTGAGGGCTGTCGGTGCTGGTTGAGCCAACGGCCGTGTTGGCGAAGCTCAGCCTCGGCGCGTCCGCGAAGTCTTCTTTCAACACGTTTTCATTGTTGGCGTCACCAATATACAGGTTACCGCTCCCATCCACTGCAAGACCTAAGGGTTCAAACAATTGGCTAGTTGATATGGTGCTCTGGATGTAGCTCTCTGCGGTTAGTGTCTCCTTGAATACCGGACCGCCAACCATATTTGCAACATATATGTTTCCCATTCCATCTACCGCTATGCCATACGGTTGGATCAAGCCGTTGGTTGGCACGGTAGTTTGGATATAGCCGTATGCCGAAGGCGTCTCTTTTATTACCTGACCGTTCCCTGTGTCAACAATATATACGCTACCGTTTCCATCGACTGCTATTGCTCCAGTCCATGAAACTCCGGAATAGGGTATTGTGCTCTGGGTGTAGCCGCCTACAGATGGGGTCTCCTTGTAGAGATATTCTTGATATGTCGTGCTATCTCCTCCAAAGAAATAAACATTTCCGTTCACATCCACAGCAAGTTGTTGGGGACTGAGAATTCCGTTGTTTGCGAGGTCTACGACCACACTTTCGGTGTAAGTTCCCGCAGATGGGGTCTCCTTTAGCACCCTATTGTTGTCAGTATCGGCGATGTAGACATTACCACTCCCATCGACCGCAATTCCGTAGGGGTTGTTCAGGCTGCTGGTTGGGACTGTGCTCTCGGTGTAGCCTCCGGCCGACGGCGTCTCTTTCCATACCGCGTTCCAGTTCCTTCCGCCACTGGCGATGTAGATATTCCCATTTCCATCCACTGCGATCGCAAGCGGGGCAGCCCCGCTGGTAGATGCGACCGTGCTCTCGGTCCCCGGCAGGAAGTTAATCTGCGGTCCTACGCCCCAACCTTGAAGGTAGGCTGTGGCAATCGCATTTCCAGTGCTGTCATTAAGCACCACAGCGCCGTAGCGCGACCCAGCAAAGCCGGGACTAAAGGTCACATTGACGGTGCAGCTTTGGCCGACGGTATAGACGGTCCCTGCCACGCACGTGTCCGACCCGGCATCTGCAAAGTCGAGTCCAGTTGCTCCCTGCGTCAGTACGGCCGTCGAGCCTAATGTGACTGGCGTACCGAAGGTGTAAGTCAACGTCTGCACTGGACTTGCGGAGCCGATGTTCATCACCCCGAAGTTTTCGCTCGAAGACGCAAAACCTGGCGGAGGAGCGATTGTCAGATAGATTCCGATACTTGCAGTCAACGTGCCCGAGGTGCCGGTGATGGTCACGTAAGACTGTCCCGCGACTGCTGCGCTGCTCGCTACAAATGTGAGCGTGCTCGTTCCTGTTGTTGGATTCGGGCTGAACAATGCGGTTACACCGCTGGGCAAGTTGGATGCGGCTAGACTCAAACTTCCCGAGAAACCATTTTGACCGTATACGTTGATCGTCGATGTGCCGGAGCCTCCCTGAAAAACGGTTAGAGTGGATGGGTTGACTCCCAGAGAGAAGCTCGGCGGTGGAGGTTGAACAACCACTTGTAAGGAAGTGGTTGCGGATTGTGTGCCGAAGGTTCCGGTAATGGTCACAGTTGCGGTACCGAGCATAGCAGAATCGCTCGCAGCCAGCGTGAGCACGCTGGATCCAGTGGTGGGGTTCGGAGAGAACGACGCTGTTATGCCACTGGGCAAACCGGACGAATTTAGACTTACGCTGCCAGTAAATCCGGTGCCAGGAACCACCTGGATGGTGGATGAACTGGAGCCGCCTTGATTCAGTGTCATCTGGCTGGGCGCCGTGAGTGCAAAAGTCGGCAATGGCTGAAGCCCAGTGCCGCTCAGCGCGATGCTCTGCGTGGCGTACCCGGGCGCAGCGGCATTGAGGTTGTTGTCCAACAGTGTCATCGAGCCGGTGAGAGCGCCCACCGCTTGCGGCATGAAATCAATCGTCAGTGTGCAGACTTCATTCGATGCCAGCGAAGTGGTTGTCATGCAATCGTTGGTGGCCGAAGTGCTCTCCGGGAAGTTGGCGGGGTAGGTGATTTGAGTGAAGTTCAGCGGCGCGTTGCCGTCGTTGGTAATGGTCACCGTCTGCGCGGCGCTGGTCGCGTTCACATACGTCGAGGGAAAGGTCAGAGAGGGCGCGGTCGCGCGGCCGATCTCGTACAGCCCACTGTTGCTGTAATCGACGAAATAGACGTTTCCGCTCCCGTCCACCGCCACGCCAGCGGGAAAGTCGAAGCCATCGCCCAGCGTCGTCACGCAGTTTGTACTTGCGCAGCCCGGCGCCATCTCCTTCACCGCACCGTTTTGAGTATCGACGACATAGACGTTTCCGTTCCCATCCACTGCCACGCCTTCTGGGCCGTTGAAGCCGCCGCCCAGCGTTGTCACGCAGCTTGTACTCGCGCAACCCGACGGAATCTCCTTCACCGTATCGTTGTAGTTATCGCCGACGTAGACGTTTCCGCTTCCGTCCACCGCCACGCCTCTTGGATAGCTGAAGCCGCCGCCCAGAGTTGTCACGCAGCTTGCACTGGCGCAGCCCGGCGGCATCTCTTTCACGGCATTGTTGGCTTGATCTGCGACGTAGACGTTTCCGCTTCCATCCACCGCCACGCCCATGGGTTGGCTGAAGCCACCGCCCAGCGTCGTCACGCAGCTTGCATTTGCGCAACCCGACGGCATCACCTTCACTGCATTGTTGGCTTGATCTGCGACGTAGACGTTCCCACTTCCGTCCACCGCCACGCCAGAGGGTACACTGAAGCCGCCGCCCAGCGTAGTCACGCAGCTTGCACTCGTGCAGCCCAGCGGAATCTTCGTCACCGCATTGCTGAGATTGGCGACGTAGACGTTTCCGCTGCCATCCACGGCCACGCCAACGGGAACAGATCCAGATCCGATGCCGCCGACCGGGGTGCTGATCAGCGCGGGAGAATAGATCACCTGCGGCCCGACGCCAGTGCCCTGAACGTAGCCGGTGGCAATCGCATTCCCGTAGCTGTCATAGAGAACCGCAGCGCCGTTGCGGGTTCCAGGGAACTTGGCGGTGAAGGTTACGTTGACCGTGCAGCTTTGGCCAGCGGCATATGCGGTGTTTGCCTTGCAGGTTCCCGTACCGGCATTTGCAAAGTCCAGCGCGGCCGCTCCCTGAGTGAGCACGGCAGTTGAGCCCAACGTTCCGGCGGTGTCGAATGTAAATGTCATGGGAATGCTCTCGGAGGTGCTTCCAACATTGACCAGTCCGAAATTCGCTCCGTTTAGCGCCAATTCAATCACAGTTCCGTCGAGGTTGCCCGCCTCGCCTACAAAAACGTTACCGCTTCGATCGAGGGTCACCGCTGCTGTTTCATTAAAGGTGCCCAGGACTTCAATGGTTGGGGAAGATGAAATGCTACCGTTGATGGCAACCATCTCTTTCAACGCGTTGTTACTATAATCCGACACATAAACATCCCCGCGACTATCTAGGCCCACCGCTGCCGGCATTTTGAATCCGCTACCGAGAGTCCGGATGGTGGGGGAGGCAGGAATGCCTCCATTCACCGCGACAAGTTCGAACACCGCGTTTTTCATCACATCGGCCACATAGACGTTCTCGCTGCTATCGACTGCGACACCAAACGGGTAACCGAATCCGCTTCCCAGACTTCTACTCGTCGGCGACGGGGGAATCACACCGTTCGCAGCCTGAATCTCCTCGAGAGCACCTCCTGAAAACGTTGTGTAGTACAAATTGCCCAGAGCATCCATTGCCATTTGGCCGCCGGTGCAGCCATTCCCCTGAAGCTGCGCAACCATGAACGGTCCATTGAGGATGGCGCCGGTTCCGTAGAAAGATTCGATCTGAATGCTCCCATTTACTCCGAGATACTTATAGATTTGCCCGGTATATGCATCGAGAACATAGAGGTTCCCAGCGGAATCAAAGGTCAAGCCCATTGGAGCAACCAGGCCGCTCACACCGTAAACTGTGCTGGAATTCGCCGGGCGAATGAAGAGTCCGCTGCCAACCCCTGAATAGGTGCAACTCGAAACATTCACCTTTTGCGCGGTGGCGTTGCGCGGACCGTCTGAAAACTGACGTATTCTAGCCGGATGATAAGCAGCGGGAATGGTATGAGCTTCGCGGCTCGATTCGAAGGCCAAGGAAGATGATTCCGGATTTTGCGTGGTGAAAACGACATCGCCTGCTGCGTCGACCGCAATCGCCACAACATTGGTGCCCGTGAGAGTAGAGGTGCCATAGATCGACGCGATCTGCGCGCCGTCAAAGTGCGCGGTCTGGGTAGCCGCTGTGATGCCGGAGCCGCACAGCACCAGAACCAGAACAGCGCGTAGGGCAATCAGCCAACTCCGCCTTTGCGGACGGCTGAAAACACGATGAGAGGCAGCGGCAGAGATCGCCGCGCAGACCGGGGGAGGTACTGAGATCATGGCTGAATCGCTCCTGAGGGGTGGGGTGGACTTGCTCGCCGCAAGTTACTGTTTGTTAATCAAACAACGGCCTATGACAAACCCCATGCGACGTGCGGGAATTGCAGACGACAGGAATTTGTCTCCATTGGAAGCGAGAAAAGAATAACACAACGGATCGGACGCCCCGGCCATTGAGCATTTGCGGGAAGTTACATGTTGTTAGTAAGTGCGGGCAGCAGATTACATTCTGCAATTGGTTGCAATTGCAGAATGCAATGAAAGCAAAGAACGCTATCGCATGAATCTACTGGAGCCGGCGGATGTTGGGCATTGCTCTACTTCAGCACCTATGCCATGCATCGCATTTCGGCAATGTCGGTCATGCTTTCCAGCACATTCAACTGCATCCTGATGCTGATTAGTATCGTGGTGCCTGTCGAGGCGTTGTCAGTGGAGAGTGAGAAATATCCGTCTGCGCAGTTGGTAATCTATGTTAACTCGTTATTAACAGTGAGGCCGATGTCGGTGGATCCGCTGTCGGAAAGGATGACAACCTCCATCGCGGCGTCCATCAAGGAGCTTCGCTCGCTCGCGCGACACGCAAAACGCGCACTTGGCCGCCGTCCTGGAGGCGGGCGTTGGTTATCTTTGATGAGCATTTGCTTTTCAAGTTTCTGCGGAAACCTGCAAGCGACCTCAGCGGGCCTTTAACGCGCCCGTGGCCAGTGGCAACAAGAATCTGTGGAATTAGGGGAGTAGCCCGGAGTTGTTTGTTTCGCAGCAAAAGACAGGTGGCTCTGCCCGACATTGCACGAAGAACCAACTACCAAACGCGTATCTTATAGATTGTAAATGAGTTATTTTGGGGCGGCGGGCGGGGATCGAACCCGCGACATCCTGAGCCACAGTCAGGCGTTCTGCCACTGAACTACTGCCGCCATCTACCTCTAGATTGTAGCATCGAA
>Ga0181535_10007644_pt1 | contig 10811 bp, 5 predicted proteins | sample PEATcosm2014_Bin_44_FD_119774 | JGI IMG/M metagenome (GOLD analysis project Ga0181535, IMG submission 119774) | Peatland microbial communities from MTU Mesocosm Facility, Houghton, MI, USA - PEATcosm2014_Bin17_30_metaG | ecosystem: Environmental > Terrestrial > Soil > Wetlands > Peat | place...
CCGAAGGCCTCGACGCCAATTGTCCGCTCCTTCAATTCGCTCGCATTCCCAAGCAGAGTTTGCTCGACGATATATGTGAGCAACACCGGGTATCGCTTACTATTCGTGAACAGTGGGTGCGCAACGAGACGTCTCAGCTGTTCATGAATGACCGCTGCATGTGGCGCCGGCTCAGCAAAAGTCGCGTCTTTCTCGGATTGTGACAATATTCCCATCTTGCACTCTTAGGCGTGTCTGAGTGAGCCTTCCGCCGACCGCTCGGAACGATCTCGACGCCTGGACTCTACATTCCAGCGAATCTGCGCATCAAGTATTGGCATTGGAGACGACTTCTACGCGCGGGAACGAGTTGGAATATTCATTCTATTTCCCGAGGCGCAATAGTTCATTGTGCATCCCTTTGAAGGTCGGACGCAATATGGCTTAAGTATTTGAATCGCAAGTGGCTACGATTGTTTTGCCGGTCGAAGAAGTCTATTTCGAAGTGGGCACGAAGGGCGACAGGGATTGCCATGATGATTCGGGCTGGCACGCTCTTGAAGGCATGAGCTGTTGTGCGGCAGCAGTGTCATTTGCGCGCCCGTTTCACTGGCAAAGAACCTGATGCCGGAACTCCTCATGAATGGTCTCTGGTTTTAGTTGCCAAGCTATTCTGCGTCTATGATTCATGGCTAGTTTCCAGCCTCAGATGTCGGAAAACCGGCATCGCGCTTGTCTGCCTACAAAGTTTCAACGTCTTGCCGAACCTCGTAGCTTCATGTGAATTTTAAAGCGCGATTCTCAAGTGACAGGACGGGTGTGACTCGCTATCCTAAACCCTCAGAAAGCGCCCAAAGCGGAGGTCGCTCGAGGCCGAGAGGGGGTCGCCGTGTCATTTGTCAATACAGGAATTTTGTTACCCCACCCTTGGCGCAAAAACAAAGGCGCGCCGAGGATGGGAAAACCGCTGGATAGAAAAGCGCTAAAGCCCCACGCTTCACTCGCAACTCCGACGGCGAGACTGAAGTCATGCGCTGATACGAGACGAGTGATCCTCTGCGTCGGAACTGTGTGTCTAGCGCTGGGTGGAATCGGGCAGGCGCATGCGCAGTTCCAACGCTGGTATGACCTGAGCGAGCAGGCCCAGCAACTGAAGAACCATGGGAACGATGCGGCCGCCCTGCCTGTGGAGCAGCAGGCAGAGAAAGTCGCAGAGGCGACGTGGGGCCCCGAAGACCAGCATGCAGCGCTGTCGCTGAATGTGCTTGGGGTTCTGAATATGGAACTCGAGAAGTTCAGGGACGCGGAAACGAACCTGAATCGCGCTCTTGCGGTTTTTACGAAATTGGAGGGTGCGCAGGGGAAGAATGTTGCGACGGTCGAAGACAACCTGGGCAATCTGTATCGACAAGCGACAAATTATCCGGCGGCCGAGAAAGCGACGCGGCAGGCGCTTGCGATCCATGAGCGATTGCTTGGCGAGAACAACGATGACGTATCGACGGATGCGAGCAACCTCGCCTTGATTTACGTGGATGAGAATCGGTACGCAGAGGCGGAGTTGCTCTACAAGAGGGCGGTCGCTATCGACCAACGGCTGGGGCTTGCGGCAAATCTTTCAACAGATCTAGGTGGGTTAGGAAGCCTCTACAGCATCATGCACAAATACGCGGATGCGGAGCGGGCGTTTGGGCAAGCGCTGATGCTGGATGCGAAGGCGCTGGGGCAGCAGCATCCGAAGATCGGGCTGGATCTTTATCATCTGGCGCTGGCGGAACAACTGGAAGGAAAGTTTGCCGATGCGGAGCAGACGTACGGCAAGGCAATGGCCATCGAAGAGAAGGCACAAAGTCCGGAACTGGCCACGGTCGCGGTGATCGAGCAGAACGTGGGAGGGCTCTTTCGCGACGAGGGAAAGTACCCGCAGGCGGAAGAGCTGCTGATGCAGGCTCTGGCAAACCGGGTGAAGGCGCTGGGGCCGAATCACCCCGATGTGGCGTCGATTCTTGAGGACCTGGGACAACTTTACGCGTTTGAGACGCGTTACAGCGACGCGGATCGGGCCTTACAGCAGGCATTGACGATCGATATGAAGAGCCTGGGACAGCAGAATCTGGAAACGGCGCATGCCATGGTGAACCTGGCAGAGCTTCACGGCAATCACGGCGATTATGGGACAGCTGACCAATTCTTTTACAACGCGATTCCTGTGTACGCGAAGGTGCTAGGGCAGAACGATGATCGCGTGGCGAGCTTGCTCTACAACGCCGCGAGTAATCTGCTTTCGGAACAAAAGCCGGAGGAAGCAAGGAAAGGGTTTGGCGCGGCGGCGGCGATCTACCAGAAGGTGGACGGCGAGTCGAGCCGGGGTTATGCCAGGTGCCTGGATTCACTGGCTGCGATCGCGGAGAGCGGCCGGAGTCACGATTTGGCGGAGAAACTGCACAAACAGGCGCTGGCCATCTACGAAAAGCTCGACGGACCCGACAGTCTGGACGTATCGGACTGCCTGGAAGGACTGGCGAGAATCTACAAGGATGAGCAGAACTTTTCCAACGCGGAGCCGCTATACCAGAGACAACTTAAGATTGAGCAGGCGCATTCCGGGCCGAATGATCCGCGCATGGGCGATGCGGAGGCCGATCTGGCAGCTCTGTATTACGCATGGGGAAAGCCGGCGCAGGCGCAGCCGTATTTCCAGATGTACCTGAAAAACCTGATGGATCAGTTTCGCGCGAACGCGGCAACGATGAGCGAGCGGGACAGGCTGATCTTCTTTGCGACGTTTCGAAATGCCTTCCCGCTGTTCTTCAGTTTTGTGCTGAAGTTTCACGGCCAGATGCCGGAGCTGACGGGGAAGATGTACGATGCGCTGCTCGAAGAGAAAGGGCTGATTGCCTCGAGCGCGGCATCGATGCGTGCGGCGGTGGAGGCAAGCGGTGATCCGCAGGCCGTGCAGATGCTGGACAAGCTGGCCAGTGATAAGGCGCAGGTAGCAGCCCTGACGGAGTCGCCGGTGGGCGATCCGGCGAACTTTCGGGCGCAGCTTAACCAGGTAGCAATGGAAGCGAATACGCTGGAAGGAGAGCTGCTGAAGCGTTCGGCAGCAATGAGCCAGCAAAAAGCGCAGAACGCGGTGACGTGGCAGGACGTGCAAAGGGCCCTGAAGCCGGGCGAGGCGGCGGTGGAAGTGGTGCGGTTCCAGTTCAACACTGGAATCACACCGACGGCTGACATGATTTACGTAGCGTTGGTGGTGACGCCGGATTCGAAGCAGCCACAGTTTGTGGCGCTGGGAGAGGCGAAGGATCTGGAAGCGGCGCCGATGATGGCGTATCGAGACAATGTGGGGCGAACGCGCGGATTTGAGCTGGAGGAGACGCCGGGTGCGCCGGGACAGCAGGGAAATATGGCGAATACAAGTGCGGCGTATGCGGCTTTCTGGAAGCCTTTGGAGCCAGCATTAGGCGCGGTGAAGCGGGTGTATGTTTCGCCGAATGGCGTGCTGAACACGATTCCGATGGGTTTGATGGCGGACAGCAATGGAAAGCTCTTAATGGAGAAAATCCAGTTGCGGATTGTGAACAGCACGAAGGATCTGTTGCTCCCGGCGCATGTTGGGCAGAAGAAGAGCGCATTGCTGGTTGGAAATCCGAAGTTCGATTTGACGGCGGCGGAGCAGAAGCTGGCGACTGCTGAGTTGCGCGGCGGCAGGACGGGAGCAGGCCCGAAGCAGCCCGCCGGAGGGGCTGTGCAGACTTCGAATGCGGGTGCGGCACAATTTCCATCGCGGGGCGGCGATTTGAAGGGTGGAGATCTGAATCCGCTACCGGGAACGCAGGTGGAAGTGGACGCCGTGGGCAAGCTCTTGAAGACGGCGGGATGGCAGGCGACGGAGTACACGGGCGACCTCGCATTGAAAGGAACAGTGACGCAGGCGCACGGGCCGCGCGTAGTGCACATCGCCACGCACGGATTCTTTCTGTCGGATGAGAAGCTGCAAGCGAACGCGCAGGCAGAGGGGAAGACCGCGAATGTGAATGAGGACCCAATGCTGAGGTCGGGGTTGTTTTTTGCCGGGGCAGATCGCGTGAGGCAGGGCGATGCATCGGAGGCCGGAGTGGACGATGGTGTTTTGACGGCTTACGAAGCGAGCCAACTGAATCTGGAAGGAACGGAACTGGTGGTGCTGAGCGCGTGCGAAACGGGGTTGGGGAAAGAGTTGAACGTTGACGGTGTCTTCGGGCTGCGGCGCGGATTGCAGGAGGCGGGCGCCGATTCGTTGTTGATGAGCATGTGGTCCGTGCCGGACAAAGAGACACAGGAACTGATGGCGCTCTTCTACCAGAAGTGGCTCGGAGGCATGGAGATGCCAGAGGCGCTTCGGCAGGCGCAACTGGAAGAGCGCGAGACAGTCAAGAAGCGGTATGGGAAGGATCTGCCGTTTTATTGGGGCGCGTTTGTGCTGATCGGAAAGTGAAAGTACAGGGACTGAAGGACTACGGGACTTAGTGAAGATGGGGGCGGAAATGCCGCAGAGATGCGAGTCCAGGAATCTGAGATGTACCCTCGTATATGATCCTTGGTACTCAAGCCTGCGGGATAACTCTATGGCAACCGTTCAAATCTCCGGAGGAGTCGTACATGACCTTCCGGCTGATCTCCGAAAGGCACTCGCGTCCGACTCGAAAGCACTGGCGGCCTGGGAAGACATAACGCCGCTCGCGCGCAACGAGTGGATCTGCTGGACCATCTCCGTCAAGAAAGATGAGACAAGGCGGCAGCACGTCGAAAGGGTGTGCTCGGAGCTGAAAGAAGGGATGCGGCGGCCTTGCTGCTGGCCGGGCTGTTCGCATCGATAAGCAGAGTACCCTTTAATCTGCGGCTTGTTCTTCGGCGTAGCTGTTGAGCTTGTGATGCGCCTGTCTGTTCTTCCGCTTCCCGCGCTCCACGCAAGCGGGCCCTACCAGTATCGAGACTTGGTTCAAGGGCTCGTCTTGCGTATGATCAACGTTGGGCTTCCAATATCGTTCTGCGTCCGGCGGTTCACCATGGGAAGCTGAGTCAGTTCGGTGACCCATGTGGGAACGGACGTTGAAAAACCCATTCCTCGCAATCACTGTTCAATTCCGGAATGATGGGGGTTAATGTGAGTTACTCCGACCGGATTAATGCCGTTTTGCCTTCAAATGGCGCAATGCCCAGTGCCTCTTGAAAAAGTCGATTACATTCTCTACTCGGTGCGAAGAGCGGTCATTGGGTCAAGGCGTGAGGCGCGCCATGCCGGCAACGCACATGCCAGAATTGCTGTCATTAGGAGTGTCGCGCTGACCAGCAAGTAAACTGCCGGATCCAGTGCACGAGTTCCGTAAAGCATCGACCGGATCAGTTGGGCCATTCCGGTACTGGCTATGAGTCCGAGTACCAGTCCCAAAAGGGCAGGCTGCAGACCGTCGCGAAGCATGAGCCGCATCACCTGCGGGCGCTGTGCGCCGAGCGCGATACGGATGCCAATCTCGGCAGTGCGTTGGGCAACGATGTAGGAAAGGACTCCGAACAAGCCCACCGCAGCGAGGACAAGGGAAATGACGGCGAATGCGAGCATCAGAGTTGCATCGAAGCTGGCGGCAACGGTGGACTTGCCAAGGATTTGATCCATGGTGAGAACGTTGGCCACGGCTAAGCCCGGGTCAAGGCTGGCGATGGCCTGCTGTGCAGGAAGCGTCAAGGCCGATGGCGCCTGTTCTGTTCGAATCACCAAGGTCCCCGAGCGTTGCGTACCAGAATAGAAGGGGTAATAGATGATCGGAGTCTGCGCGCCGGAGACATTTTCCAGCGTGTCGGCTACCACCCCCACAATCTCCAGGCCCGTATCCGCTCCCATCACTTCAACGCCCTGCGGCTTAATGTGCTTCCCGAGCGGGGTTTCGCCCTTAAGAAACTGCCGGACAAAGTCCTCATTGACGATGACCTCGCCGCTGCGGTCGAGTCGCTCATCGTCCTGAAAGAGCCGACCCTGCAACAGCGGTATTTGCATCGCATTGAAGTAACCGGGATCGGCAAAATAAGTAGAGGCATCGAGCACCTGTCCCTTCGGCAATGCGGGGTGCTCACAGATGGTAAAGATATCGTCGCGCACATGACCTTCGCCGGGCAGGATTGTTCCCACAGCCACGGCATGGGTGCCAGGCAACTGCCGGACTCTGTCTACGAGTTGCTCGTAAAAAGTGACGATCTGCGCGGGGGTTTTGTAACTGCCCTTGGGGAGATTGATTTCCATTGTGAGGACGTCACGGGTGGCGCAGCCGACATCCACCGAACGAAGTCGGGAATAGGTCTTGAGCAACAGTCCGGCAGAAATGAGCAGGACAACTGTCAGCCCCACTTGGAAACCAAGGAGCACGCGCCGCAAACGCGCGCCCCCCTGGCTGCCGCTATAGCTGCGGGACGACTCGTGGAGTGTCCGGAGAATCTGTTTGTCGTTTGAGGACAAAGCAGGGATCAAACCGGCAATGACACCGCAGACTAGCATCACGCCCATCGTGAACAGGATGACAACGCCGTCGATGTGAATGGAATCCGCTCGCGGAATGTCCTTCCGCACGTGAACGAGCCAGAGTAGCGCGGTTTCCGCGAGTGCAATACCAATCACCCCTCCCGCGACAGAGAGGAGGACGCTCTCGATCACCTGTCCGCGGATGAGACGCACGCGGCTCCCGCCTAGGGCGGTTCGAACCGCGGTTTCCTTGCGCCGGGTTGCGGCACGGGCCACAAGAAGGTTGGCGATGTTGAGGCAGGCAATGAGGAGCAGACATCCTGTCGCCGCGAACATTGCATACAGACCGGTTTTGAGCGGAAAGACCTCCGCGTCGAGAATCGGTCGAATATTTGCTGCGTCGTTGACCGGACCATCCGGAAACTGACGTCTGATTTGTCGCTGGATTGTGTTCAGCTCGGCGGTTGCTTGATCGATGGTGACTCCGGGCCTGAGCCGGGCTACTGCATCCAGATTGTGAGCCGTGTGCAAGCTCATCACTTCTGGAGAGCGCTCACGATAAATGGGCGTCCACAACTGGACCTTTGGATCCGGGTAATTGAACCATGCTGGGAGCACTCCGATGACCGTGAATGGCCGGGCGTCCAGCAGAATCGTTTTTCCGATGACGTCAGGGTCGCCTCCAAAACGCCGCTTCCACAGGCCCCAATTCAAGACGACCGTCGGGTTGGAATCGCGGCGATCATCACTCGGAAGAAATACTCTCCCCACTGCTGCATCCACGCCGAGCAGTGGAAAAATATTCCAGGATGCCTGTTGCGCATGCGCCAGTTCGGGCAACTGGCCGGCTGAGCCGGAGAGGTTGTATTCGATCCCCTTTTTGATGGCCATTCCTTCAAAGCTCTGCGCCTGCGCCTGCCAGGAAGCAAAAGTCCCGCCCGCCAAGACATTGTCCTGAAAGGCGCCTTTTGAGTTTGCCTCGTAGAGCCTGACGAGACGGCTTTGATTTTTGAACGGCAGCGGCTTCAGAAGCACGGAATGAACAACCGTGAAAAGGGCCACATTTGCTCCGATACCGAGGCCCATTACCAGAATCGTGAGAACCGAGAAGCCAGGCGTGCGCACAAGAGTACGGATGCCGAATCGGACGTCACAGAGAAACAGTTCCAGAGCGTTCCAACTCCAGGTATCGCGGGTCTGGTCGCGAAGCGTCGTCGGGTTGCCGAAACTGCGCAGGGCCGCACGGCGTGCCTCACCGGGCGCCATGCCGGCGGACTCATTTTCCGCGATCTGCTGGTCCAGGTGGAATTCCAGCTCGTCCTGTAGCTGCTGGCCGGCGCGGTCGCGACGGATAAGCAATTGGCATCGCATGAAAAGCTTGTGTATCCAGCGCATGGCTCAGGACTCCTGCACAACAAGGTTGATGGCTTCAGAAAGGCGCGCCCACTGCGCAGTTTCAGAGTCCAGTTGCTTGCGACCGGCAGCAGTGAGCGAATAGAACTTCGCCTGCCGCCCAGTCTCGCTCTCGGCCCACTTTGCTTTGATCCACCCCTGCTGCTCGAGCCGGTGTAATGCCGGATAAAGGGAGCCTTGCTGCACCTGTAACACTTCCCTGGAGATTTGCTGGATGCGCTTGGCGATGGCCCACCCATGCCGGTCCTCAATGGAAAGGGTCTTGAGAATTAGGAGATCGAGAGTTCCCTGAACCAGATCGCTTGGTTTACCCATACTATGATTATCTACACCATCGATTGTAGATAGTCAAGGTATTGTTTTGATGCGCGAGCGAATTATCATGCTTTCAAATCGCGCAGTACGCTAACCAGTTGATACCGGTGTGGCGCGAAGTTGGAGCGCGGAGTAGACTTTGCGCATGGCAAAGATACCGGAATTGCAGGTTGACTATCGCGCCGATTCACATCCCAACTCCGCGAAGTGTTCCGCTTGCGGCACTCAAATGCCGCTTATGGAGTCCAAGGGGGCTTCCTCAGCGGAGAGCATCAAGTGGTTCACAATTCAATTTGGTCTTCACATGAGACAGAAACACAGTCGCGAGGACGTGAACCGAGCCGCCCTTCGACCTCACGAAGTTTGACATCAAGTCATGGAAAGCCACGTTTTCGCCAATTGCCCCAAGAGCCGTAGATCGCGTTGATCAGCCAATCACTCCGAAGATTGAGATTTGTGCAAAACGAGGAAATTTAGAATCAACCTATGGCAGCTGCAGACACGCCTTCAATTCCAGACACTCTATCCGTTAGCCCGATTTCTTTGACTTGCCCATTTTGCAAAGCAAAACCAGGTCGGGATTGTGCCACCAGTTTAGGAGGATTCGCGGTTCTGCACCTTTTGAGAGTCAAAGCTGCGGCGGCGAAGAGTCTGACCAAAAAGTGAAAGCGTGAATTCTGAGCATATTTTGGCAGCAGCGCACTCTGAAGCCACTGTCGGCCTGGCTGTATAGGATTCTCTAGAGGATCATCCCGCTCTGTTTTCCGCAGGGGTTGCGATGTTCGTGGTGCAGGGATGAAGCGCTGAGTCGTTGAATTATTGCGCATTCGCGGAATGCAATCCAAACCAGTAGTAGCGCCGCCAGCAAAACATGCAGCGAACCGGCCGCAGCGCGAACATGCTCAGGAGTCCATCAAACGACCGAAGTTCTGCCGGCTTGAACTTCAACGAGTTGCACTTGGGGCATTCGCGACGGATCCACAGCAAACGTGGCATCCAGGCGGGCCAGTTCCGGTTCGAGAAGTCCATCGCATGCGCTCCTAGCGGCCGGAAAGCAGGTCCCGTAATTGTCCAATTGCGTCAGAGGGCGATGAGTTGCTGTCGAGCCAGCACAGTAGCGATCGTATGCTCCCCGTTGCCATCGCAATGCACGAATCACCAGCCCCGTAATAGAGATTGATGGTATCCCCGTCTGCTCCGATGGTTTGGCCACAGGGGAAAACAACATCCTTCACATCTCCTCCACGTTCATAGGGAGCCTCCGGGCCAAAGATCCAGGAATCTCCACGCTGCAGGCAAATCTCCGGGTGCTCAAGATCGAAGAGGGCCAGGCCAAGACGATAAATGCTGCCAGATGCAGTCTGACGAACTCCGTGGTAGATTGTGAGCCAACCTTTGGCAGTCTCAATCGGCGGAGAGCAAAGGCCGATCTTGTTTGCGTCCCACCATCCCCCGCGCCGAGCTTCGAGGATCACCTTGTGGCTTCCCCAATGGCGCAGATCGGGTGAGTAGGAGATCCACATGTGCGCGCCGAGCGTCGTCACTGGCCGATGAATGAGTGCCCAATTGCCACCGATTCTCCGGGGTAGGAGCGCGGCATCCTTATCCTCAGGCTGCATGATGACGCCGTACCGCTCGAAGCTCCTGAAGTCCTCGGTGAGTGCCAGGGATACGCCGGGTCCACCTCGTGCAAAGGATGTGTACGCTATCGCATACTTGCCGAGTTCGGGTACGTAGGTAATACGAGGATCCTCAATGCCCCAAAGCTCTTCAGGATAGTCGCGCGGGTTTGCCGGCATTGTGGGCTCAGAATCGATGCGCCAATGATCAATTCCGTTTGTGGACCGTGCGGCACAAAGATGAGACAAGCCGCGCCGGTCCTCGACGCGACAGAGCAACAATGTTTCTCCGTCCGGGAGCTTCACAGCAGCAGCATTGAAGACGCTGTTGATTGGATAGGGCCAATCCTCCCTGCTGAGAATTGGATTGCCGGCATGCCGGGTAAAGAGAGGAAGATCGGTGCATCCTGTCGACTGTGGCACTACAGTGCTTTCAAACTCAGGAAGCACCGCTTGGTCAATGGGTGAATTCAGGGGGTGGCGCTCATTTCAGACTGCGTTTGTTCTGCGTTTGCCGCTTTGGCTGCCTGCATTTCAAGCAGAGCCATCAGGAACGAAAGCGTCGACTCCGCTCCTTGGTTCTCATTCATCCGGTCGGGATGAAGGCCGTCCTTGCAGCCGCCGGTCGTAGCATCGTACAGCGGAACCTGCAAGTCGTTCTTGCCAAGAAACCAGCAAAAGACGCGCTGGGCTTCCTCATACCACTGGGTCTCTTCGGTCAGCCTGTAAACCTCAAGACAGGCTGAGACTGTGGCACATGCTTCCACCGGCTGTTGATCGAAGCGCGCTTTCTCACTTCCTTCGACAAAGAAGCCGTTTGATCCGATGGGGACGAAGATCTCAGGATCGCCGCGGTGCTGCTCTGCGACCAGCCACTTGAGGGAGTCCATACCCGCTTCGATCATACGCTGATTGTTGCTGCGCCACCCGGCCAGGATCAAAGCCTGCGAAAGCCTGGCATTCGAGTAGGAAAGGCTCTTCTCAAACCA
>Ga0181535_10007645_pt1 | contig 10811 bp, 8 predicted proteins | sample PEATcosm2014_Bin_44_FD_119774 | JGI IMG/M metagenome (GOLD analysis project Ga0181535, IMG submission 119774) | Peatland microbial communities from MTU Mesocosm Facility, Houghton, MI, USA - PEATcosm2014_Bin17_30_metaG | ecosystem: Environmental > Terrestrial > Soil > Wetlands > Peat | place...
TCAGGACGATAAGCTTGCCGCCGTCCGCAGGCGGTGCGTAGGCTGGAGCGATGGTTTCACCACGATGCGTACCATTGCCATTCGAATGGCTGTTCCTATGGAACAGACCTTTGAGCATGCCATGCCTCGAGCGAAGATTCGCTGAATGTTAGCTTTGCTTGTCCAGGCGCCCTGAACTCAGATCTAACGCGCTTACAAATACTACCCGAAATGAATTGCCGAATCCATAACTATTGAGGGACGGGTCAGGACTTCGTCAATGTCGCGGGGAAATTCCCCGTGGGAGTCATGGCGAAAGCTCTGCTGCGAGTCCGATGTGAGCGGGCGGGCGCGGTGGAAAGCCCATCTTTCTCACCATGTGAAAATTTCTCTTGCATTCCGGCTTTTTCCTATGGCAATATTGTCTTGCGTAGGAAAACGCCCGATATGATCTACACAAACTCCAATTCGCAGCGCGGTCGGCTTCGGCCAAGCGGCGGCAAAGACTGCACCCGGGCGTCACTCGAGCCCCTCCGTTAAGGTTCGACGGTTCTGACCTGCGCTCTTCCTCATAATTTTTGACTGGGTGGCGTCGATGGCGGGTACATCGACCTTGAAAATCGACCGCCGCCGTCACTTGTTCCCCCAGTCAGGTTCGGCCAGTGGTGAAGGTTGCGGTTACTTCGTGGTAGACCTTGTAAAAGGTGGGGTTCGAATCCCCGGTCCGTAGCCACTAGTTCCCTGGCCCTAATTTCGCCGGTGGTGAAAGGTGAGGGTTACTTCGCCGCCCACAAACAACGCGCAGAGGCGGGCGCCTCTGCCAGGGCTTGAGCTAGCCGGGACGGGAGCGTAGCTCCGATTTACCAGGTTCCGGTCGGTGATGCCTTGAGTTGGTCCCTTGCCGCAAGTTCCCCGGCCAGCGTTTCAGGACGTTCTACCGCGGAGGCGCTGAGGCGCAGAGAAGAGATCTCTCGTTTGCAAACCTCAGCGCCTCGGCGTCTCAGCGGTGAAAAGGTAAATTCGGACGGTGGTGAAGACGAAGGATCAGGGGTTAGGGGTCAGGTATTAGGGGTTAGGGACGCAGGGCTCTGCCTCTACGGTCTAGCTCAGTTAGGCTGACCTCGATGCTGCCCCTTTTTCCTAGCCGCCGACCCCTAACACCTAATCCCTTCCAGGATTTCAATAGTTTCGGACGGTGGTGAAGACATGGGTTACTCCGCCTTGGCAGCGGGGGATGCAGGTTCGAATCCTGCCGCGGATTCAATTGCCTGTGTAGCTTAACGGTAAAGCACCTATGCCCAGTCGCTTGTTCCCCGTCCGGGAAAGAACGGGACACGGGATACGGGACGCGTAACACGGGCTTCGGGTCTCGGAACTGGGACGTCGGTACGAGTGTGTACAATCCCGTTCCCCGTATCCCGTACCGAAAGGAGGCACAACCATGGCACGTTTGAATCCGCAGAATTGGCGGTCGTGGCTTGCTCACCGCACGCACGAGGGTGGGCCGGCCAAGACCATTACGCCGGAGCTGGAGCTTCGGCGCTCGGTGATGGCCTGCCTGCTTTGGGAGGACCAGTTCTACGAGGACGGAGTAGCCATCGCCGGCCGCATCGCCGAGTTGGTTCCTCGCGTCGACGCTGGCCGAGTGCCGGACATCGCCATTGAAGCGCGCGAGAAGATGAACTTGCGGCATGCGCCGCTGTTGCTTGTGCGGGAGATGGCCCGGCACTCGACGCATCGCGCGCTGGTGGGAGAGACGCTGGCGCGGGTCATTCAGCGCGCCGACGAGCTCACCGAGTTCCTCGCCATCTACTGGAAGGACGGCCGTGTGCCGCTTTCCGGGCAGGTGAAGAAGGGGCTGGCTGCGGCCTTCGGCAAGTTCGATGCCTACCAGCTTGCCAAGTACGACCGCCCGGGCCCGGTGCGCCTGCGCGACGTGCTCTTCCTCTCGCACGCCAAGCCTCGCGATGAGGCTCAGGCGGAAGTGTGGAAGGGCTTGGTGGAGGGCAAGCTCGCTTCGCCCGACACCTGGGAAGTAGCGCTTTCGGCCGGTGCCGACAAGCGCGCGGCGTGGGAGCGGCTAATCCGGGAGCGCAAGCTCGGCGCGCTGGCCTTGCTGCGGAACCTCCGCAACATGCAGGCGGCCGGGGTGGAGGAGGAACTGGTGCTGGGCGCAATTCGTTCCATGCGCACGGACCGGGTTCTGCCCTTCCGCTTCATCGCGGCCGCACGTCACGCCCCGCAGTGGGAAGAGGCGCTGGAAGAGGCCATGCTCAAGAGCCTCGCCGAGCGCCCCAAGCTGCCGGGGAAGACGGTGCTGCTGGTGGACGTATCCGGCAGCATGACGGCGGCCCTCTCGCGCCAGTCGGAAATGTTGCGTACCGACGCAGCATACGGGTTGGCGATTCTGCTGCGCGAACTCGCCGAGCGCGCAAGTATCTATAGCTTCTCGAACAAGCTGGTGGAGGTTCCCGCGCGGTACGGCTTCGCCTTGCGTGACGCCATTGACCGGAGCCAGAACCACGGGGGCACCCTGCTCGGAGGGGCTCTCGCGGGGATGCAGGAACGGTTCGACCGGCTCATCGTCATCACCGACGAGCAGGCGCACGACAAGGTTCCTGCTCCCCGCGGCCGCGGCTACGTCATCAATGTAGCGAGCTTCAATAATGGCGTGGGCTACGGCGAGTGGGTGCACATCGACGGCTGGAGCGAAGCCGCGATCGAATACATCCGCTCGCTGGAAGAGCTCCGCGTCGATTAGCAGCGGCCGGCCGGGAAGAACGTATTTCCGACCGGCCGTTTTTTAGCGGGGGCAATCCGCTTTGGCCTCGACTGCGGGTCGGCGAGTGCTGACCGAGTCCGTCGCGCGGACCCGAGAGGCGCGGGTCCGCGCGACGCTCGCTGCGTCCTGCTCTAAATGACTTATTTTCAGTTACTTATTCGGATACGGCAAAGACGGAAGCTATAAGGCCATTATTTTCTGCAAGTTATCTGGCTAGTGGGAATGGAGCGGAAAAACGGGGAGTTATTGTGGTCAAAGATCGATGTAACTGGCTTTGTTTTCTACAATTAATCGGCTATTTTCTATAACTGATTGTTTTTCATACACTTATTGGCTTCCGTCATTTTGTCTGAAATTTGTCCGTTTGTTTTCATCAACTTATCCGGATCATCCTTCATTTTTGATGTTTTTTTATTTTCGTCAGTGGGCTTGATTGGCATCGATAAAATGTCGCTTTGTACGGCCTTCGGAAAATCAATTCGTCGCTTCCTCTCGCGACTTCCGGCCCACAGGAGCGGCTTTCCCACCCTGCGGAAGGCGCGCGAATTCACTCAACCAACCTACAGGTGCGCAATCTTGTCTCCAAACTCTGCGCCGACCCCGACAGATTGCCCAATAACAGCAAAAATCTTCTTGTCGAATTATCGCCCGAGGTTCCGGGGACTACGTTCCGGAACAGCCAGTTCGTTTGCTGGCTTCTGCGCGGCGGGGAGTGGCCCCGGCCTGCCGTCGTGGGCCCAAGGCAGAGAATCTCGACGTTCGCCCCGCCGCGGCGGTCCCAGCGGCCGCACGCGCGAAAAAGAGTTTAACGAGGTCTGTCACCGGGTTCCCGGCGGTGCACTCACACAGCTAATGCTTGCGCCATCGCCTCTGGGTGAACGTGGCCGTCCATGGCCGCCGAGTGGACGATCATATTGAGTCCCCCGAAAGTGAAGGGCGGAGCAATATAGCCAACTGCGCCCTGCTCAATTGAGGATACATAGCGTTCAATATCCAACTTGGTGCCCACGACTATAATGCCCACGGCCCGATCGGCTTTTCTTGCCAAGCCTGCGAGCTGATGATGCAATCTGTCCCAGACGCTCAATTCAATGAACACCAGATCAGGCTTATACCGTGAAGTCATCTCTCCGGCCAAATTGGAATCTCCGATGTTCCACGTCTCCACCGACAAATCCTTCAGCATTCCCTCCAACTCTTTAAAGTGTTCCGGGTGATCATGGACCATGAGCGCGAAAACATTATCCTTCATGTGAATTTCCTTCTCCGAAGCTGCCTGGCCGCTTCTCCCAGGTCACGCGGCGTGATGGGTTTCCGCTTCAATCAATCAACAGTGAGGCTCCCCACACTCGGTTTGCCCCTGGACACTTTATATATCGCGAGTGGCATGAGTGTCTGTACTGGAAGGAACATCCGTATGGTTAATACTGCTCATAGCAATGCATGTGGCTTTCCCATCGAGAGGCGGGAGAGGCAGGGTGACCTGCTGACCAGGCTTCGCCGCTCTTCGAACGTCGGCGGGGGGGACAGACCTCGTTAAAGTGGTTTTCGAGCGGCGGAGCGTGGCCACGGCCAGCCGTCGTGGACCCAGGGCAGAAAACGTTGACCTTCGCCAGTCACGCGATTTTGTCTCTGTGGCGAATATAGTCGATGCCAGCCTGCGAGCCTCGCTTAAAACCGGAAGCACCTGGCAAGGTCATCAACGTGGGCACGGGCATCCGTACCACCCTGAATCAGAGAAGCTCTCGCGGGAGTCGCACAAGCCATTTCTCCAAACCGGTTTGCGGCGCTTTACAATCTCAACCTGACGGAATAACATCACCGGGCGCTCTTATGGACCTCCTTTTACTCGGCGCCGGCATGGGAATTGTGGGTGGGATATTTCCTAACCCCTTGAAAATGATTGCCCTCACGCAAATGGCGCTCGGCCGCTGGGCGCGCGCCATCTTCGTCCTGGTGGCGCCACCCATGGTCATTGATGGCGCCATGCTCCTCGTGACTTTATGGTTCTTCCGGTTTATCCCCCTGCACACCGTTCATTATGTTGCCTACCTGGGCGGCACGGTGGTGATTGCTTTTTCGAGCCACTCCCTTCGGGAATTGCGTCGCAAGTCGCCGGAACAATTGGCCAAGTCTTCGTCGTACACACTCGCCGGAGTTTCCGTCGCCGCGCTGGCGGAGGTTACCTACCCGGGCACGTGGATTTACTGGCTAACCATTGCCGGACCAATTCTGGCGGAAGCCCGGCTCCACGGCTACTTGCACGTGGTCCCCTTTTTTGCGGGGAGCTTGCTCGGATATTATGGGGCCGCAGTGCTTTCTACCTGCCTCATAGCCTGGGGCGCCGGTCTACACAGAGCTTTGAAGATGAACCTCATTCTGATTGCCAACATTCTTCTCTTGCTGCTCGGAATCTCCTATCTCGCTCGCGCCTACTTTGGAAAATAGCCGGGGTTTCTGTCTCCGTTGAAACGGTTAGAATGACGTGTCCCTTCGGTAAGCCTGCTTAACTCGAGGCGGCGGCGAACTGCGGTGTGGACTTCTACGGATCGCGGCAGGAGAGTTGGAAGCCCGGCGAACGCGATGCCCAGGGCCGCAGCGGCGCGTTTTTGGCCGGTGCCCTCCCCTACGATGCCGAACGGGATTGCTCTACTTGCCCGGCGGGATAGACCCTCACTCACCAGGCCGCACAGAACCGCGAGCACAGAGCTTACCCCGTAAGGAATCTGACCGCCTGTGGCAGTTATTATCTCCACTCGCCGCTTCTCGAAACACATTTCTTCGCAGGTGCCCCCTTTCTGTGCCTTGATTTCCCGAAGGCCAACCGAAAAAACTTCTTGACATGGTGTCTCTGGTACACTTATTATAGTGTATGAGAGACACTTAGGAGGTGACTCATGTTGGGCATTCGATTTATGAAAGCTGTTCCCACAACCTACGTCCTGCATTACCGGCGGGGCCGTTTGCGCCGCAAAGGACAGGGACTTTCCTTCTTTTATTATGCCCCTACTTCAACCATTGTCACTGTTCCGATGGCAAGCGCGGATGTTCCCTTCGCCTTTCAGGAAAGCACCGCTGACTTCCAGTCGGTTTCTATCCAGGGACAACTTACCTACCGTGTTGCCGACCCGGAAAGGCTTGCCTCACTCATGGATTTCAGCATCGGGCCGCAAGGCCAATACCGGTCGGAGGACTACCGCAAACTTTCTGAGCGTTTGGTTTACACCACGCAGACCCTGATGCGTGCCGAAACACAAAAGTTAACCCTCCGCGAGGCGCTGACGAGCGGAAGTGATCTCAGTTCGGCTGTTCTACGGGGTTTGAAAACCTCGCCTGCCGTCACTCAACTGGCCGTGGAAATCCTGACCCTATCCTTGTTGTCCGTTCGCCCGACACCGGAAATGGCCAAGGCTCTGGAAGCGGAGGCTCGTGAAGCCCTTCAGGTGCGTTCCGACGAGGCGATATACGCTCGGCGAAACAATGCCGTCGAGCAGGAGCGCCGGATTAAGGAAAGCGAGTTAAATACCGAAATCGCCGTGGAGGAGAAAAAACGGCAGATTCGGGAGACGCAAATGGCTGCGGAAATTGCCTTGGAACAGCAGCGTGTGGCGTTGATGGATCAGCGCATCCAGAACGACCGCAAGGAAGCGGACAGCAAGGCCTATGCGATGGAAGTGACCCTTAAGCCTATCCGGGATATCGACTGGAAAACGCTAGTGGCAGTTTCTCCCCATGGGGGAGACTCCAAGACGATGATCGCCATGGCCTTTCAAGAGATGGCAGCGAACGCACAGAAGATCGGTGAGTTGAATATTTCACCTGACCTCCTGCGAAGCCTCGTCGCTTCGGTCCCCGCGAGCCCTACGGTGAGTTTACCCGCGAAAGGGAGGTGAACAATGTACACAACCCCTCAGTCCGGCAGCGGGCGCGTCGAGTTTAAGAAGGTTGTGCTGGTGACCCGCAGAACCCGGCTCGCCGAATTAATCGAGCGCTTCAATACGCCGTCCCAGGCCAAGTTTTACATCGAGCATGCGGGCGGAGACTTTACCGAGTACGAGCGGGAGGATGAGGTGTATCAACGTGCAATTGAGGTCGTCCGGCAGTCCATCGAGATCGGTTTGAAAATCCAAGTGATCGACCGGCAATTGGTTCCGACCTACACATTCTTGCCGGAGGACCTCATTGTCACCCTTGGGCAGGACGGTCTGGTGGCGAATACGGCGAAGTACGTTGGGCATCAGCCGATTGTAGCGGTCAATCCCGATCCGGAGCGCTTCGACGGGATCCTGCTGCCCTTTCTGCCCCGGCAGGTAACACCGGCAATCGAACGGGCCCTCGAAGGCCACAGCCGGATTCGTGCGGTGACATTGGCAGAGGCCAAAATGAACGACGGGCAGCGACTTCTGGCATTCAACGATCTATTCCTGGGGGCGCAGTCTCACATCTCGGCGAGGTACCGTATTCGCTGGAACAAGTTCGAGGAACCACAGTCTTCGAGCGGAGTGTTGGTCTCAACCGGGGCGGGCAGCACGGGATGGATGTCGTCCGTCTTCAACATGGCATCCGGTGTCGCAAAACTCTCGGGCGGGCACACCGGGTCGCCTCCGCGCCTGGATTGGGAAGACCGGCGTTTGCTTTTTGTGGTGCGCGAACCCTTCGCGAGCCGTCACTCGCACGCCAATATCATTGCCGGAATCCTTCCGGTGAAACAAGTACTGGAACTGGATTCTCTGATGCCCTCGGGCGGAGTTATATTCAGTGACGGCATGGAATCCGACTATTTGCATTTCAATTCGGGCTCGAGGGTTACGGTGAGGGCGGCGGATGAAACCGCCCAACTCGTTGTGGAGTGAACGATGGGAAATCTGCGTGTCACCGTTGACATCGTAATCTTTACGGTTCGCGACCGCGGCCTGGAGGTGCTCTTGGTAAAACGCGGAGCCCCGCCCTTCCAGGGTGTTCAAGCGATTCCGGGCGGCTTTATTCATGACGAGGAGTCTCTGGAAGAGGCCGCGCTCAGGGAATTGTACGAAGAAGCCGGGGTGCGGGATGTGTTTCTCGAACAGTTGTATTCATTTGGCGACCCGCAGCGCGATCCCCGCGGGCGTGTAATCACCGTCGCTTACTACGCGCTGATCGCTTCCGATGAGCTTTCCTTGATTGCAGGCGCCGATGCCGCGGAGGCCGGTTGGTACCCTTTGCAGAGTCTCCCGCCCTTGGCCTTCGATCACAAGGGGATTCTCGACTATGCCGTCGAGCGGCTGCGCAACAAGTTGGAGTACACCACAGTCGGCTTCGAACTCCTCCCACAAAAGTTCACACTCCGTGAACTCCAAACGGTGTATGAGGCGATCCTCGGCAGGCAACTTGATAAGCGCAATTTTCGCAGGAAGATTGCACTGCTGGGCATTTTGAAGCCCTTGCGCGAGTGGCAACGAACCGGACGAAAACCGGCGCAGTTTTTCCGTTTCGCCGCGAGCCGTTTCGAAAAGCTGAAGGACAAGGGGATTCTTTTTCCGTTCTAACGGCTTCCGGGTTTCTATTGATTACTGGCAGGTAGGCGCGCGGCACGGCGCTCGCGTAGCATCTCGATGGCCGCCTCACCGTCCGTGAGTTCGCGGCGCTGGGATTGCGCAAAACCGCTGCAGTCGGCCGGGAAGAACACTTTCCTGGCCGGCCGTAACCTTGCAGGCAGCTTACCGCAAAGCCCAAAGAAATCTTGAAGAACATCTCGCGAATAAGTGGAGGTCGGCAAGGTATGGTCCCCTAATCTCTGATCCCTAACCCCCAACCCCTAAGCCCTAAGTTCGCTGCGATGCAAACCTCGACGCGTCGGAGCGGGTATGTTAGTTTTAGATCTTCGGAAGAATTTTGGCTGGAAGTGAGACACATGGCAGAAATCGTCCCTTTTCGCGCGCTTCGTTACGAGCCGCGAAGAATTTCCGACCTCGGCGCGGTGGTTACTCAGCCCTACGACAAGATTTCTTCCGAAATGCAAGCGCGGTACTACGGACGGAGCCCGTATAACTTGGTGCGCATCATTCGCGGGCGGGCCCTGCCGGAGGACGGTCCCGCGAACAATGTTTATACGCGCGCGACGCGGGATTTCCAAGATTGGGTTCAAAAGGGTGTGCTGATCTCCGAGCCCGAGGCCGCGATCTATCCCTATTACCAGGAGTACGAAATCCCCGGGCAGCCCGGCGTGCGGAAGCAGCGGCGCGGTTTCATCGCTTTATTGCGCGTGGAAGATTATTCCGCGCACGTGGTGCATCGGCATGAAGAAACGCTTTCCGGCCCGAAGGCTGATCGGCTGGAGTTGCTGAAGGGCACGCGCGCGCACTTCGGCCAAATCTTCATGCTCTATAGCGATCCCGGCGGAGCAATCGAGAGCCTGCTCGCGACGCCAACGGCGGCCGAGCCCTGGGAGCGAGTGACGGATGAATTTGGCACTCGGCATACGGCCTGGCGCGTCAGTGATCCCGAGATTGTGGCGAAAGTGACGGCGGCCATGCGTGAAAGGGCGCTGGTGATCGCCGATGGCCATCATCGGTACGAGACAGCGCTCGCCTATCGCAATTATCGCCGCGAGCTGGGCCGGCACGACGCGGAATATGTGATGATGACCTTCGTGCGTATGGAGACTGATGGGTTGACCATCCTGCCCACGCATCGGATGGTCCATAGCCTGGCAAACTTCGACTGGGCAAGTTTTAGCGCCGGTGCGCGCGCGATTTTCGAGTGGGAAGACGTCGCGGTGAATGGGCGGGCAAGCGAATGGACGGCGCAATTCCTTGCCGAGCTCACTGCAGCGGGCCGCGAGCGGCCGGCGATAGGCGCCTTTGCGGGCGAGGGAAAACTCGCCTTACTCCGCCTGCGTCCGGGTTTTGATTTGGGCGGCGCGCTCGCAGACCTCGCTCCCACGCTGCGCCGGCTCGACGTCGTGTTGCTGCATAGACTGGTTTTGGAGCGCCTGCTCGGCATCACCGGCCAAGCCGTGCGAGAGGAAAGGAACCTATCATACTATCGCGAGGCGGCTTTCGCCTGCGAAGGTGTGGAGAAGGGCAGGGGACAGATCGCGTTCCTGCTCAACCCCACGCCCGTCGAGGCTGTGCACGCCAACGCGCTCGCCGATTGCCCGATGCCGCAGAAATCCACCGACTTCTATCCCAAGCTGCTTTCCGGATTGACCATTTATTGGCTGGATAATCCCGCGGGGATTTAGCAAGCCCCAGTAACTTGAGCCATCAGTCATTTTTCTTGAGGAGGTAGTGGGGCAGTGCCAAAATTCAGCGAAGTCTTTGAGGCCTCGAGCCCTCACGTCGAATCCCTTGCGGCGCTCGCGGAACCCGTGCGTTCGCTCGAGTCTATTCTGACCGCGGCGGAGAGAAGCCCCGGCCTCGATGTGGAGGACGTCGCTTCGCTGATTGCCTGGGCGCGCGAGCCCGAACGGCGCACGGAAATCCACGCCGCAGCGCGGCGGGTGCGCGAGCGGGTGGCGCCGCCCACGGTGGAGTTTGTCATTCCGGTATATCTCACCAGCTATTGCCAGAACGAATGTCTTTATTGTGGTTATCGCGAAAGCAATGCGCTGGCTGAGCGCGCGCGCCTGAGCCTGGATGAATTCAGCCTCGAACTTGACCTGATTCTTTCCTGGGGCCACCGGCAGATTGAGCTGGTGCTTTCGGAAGACCCCGAGTTTGGCCCCGAAGTAGTGGCAAGCTACGTCGAGTTGACTCGCCGAAGGCTCGACGGCCTGGGCGGCGGCGTGGTGGGGCTCTGCTCGCCAGTTTATGAGCGTGATGACTACGTGCGGCTGCGCGAGGCCGGCCTTGAATGGGTAGTGGAGTGGCAAGAGACCTATCACCAACCCCACTTCGATCGCTGGCACGTGGCCGGCTCGCCCAAGCGGGATATCGAGTGTCGCCTCGACCTCTGGGACCGCGTCATCGCGGCGGGCATTAAGAAGGTTGCCTTGGGTGCGCTGCTGGGCCTGTACGACTGGCGCTTCGACGCGCTGGCCACCATCGAGCACGGCAACTACCTGCGGCGA
>Ga0181535_10007647_pt1 | contig 10808 bp, 9 predicted proteins | sample PEATcosm2014_Bin_44_FD_119774 | JGI IMG/M metagenome (GOLD analysis project Ga0181535, IMG submission 119774) | Peatland microbial communities from MTU Mesocosm Facility, Houghton, MI, USA - PEATcosm2014_Bin17_30_metaG | ecosystem: Environmental > Terrestrial > Soil > Wetlands > Peat | place...
ACCGCATCAAGCCTAGGCTTGATGCGGTTGCAGGTGAGTGTATTGGCTGTTCCAAAAGCCAGGAGGATTGGGCAACCAGACGCTGGCTTCGCCTCGCCCCGCGTTATCTCGGCAGACTGGCGCAGGGGGTGCGCCTGCTGCGCTCAAAGACATGCACGGCAAAGTGCTTTGTTGAGCGGGTGCGCCATCAGATGGAGAACTGCGAGATTGCCGTTCCGGTGGAGATCCGGCTGAGCGGCCAGGGCGATTCCAAGGTGCATTACTTCCGCCCGCCTCAGACCGAGGAAGCAGCGCATCACCTTAGTCTTGCTCACCGCCGGTAGCTTCGATCCGGGTCCACAACTCCTTGACGCCATAGCCGGTCTTGGCGGAGACAGCCAGCACCTCGTCCAACTCCAGTCCCTTCTTCAGCGCTTGCAGGTTGCGTGTGCGCTCGTTGCCGCTCAGCCGGTCAACCTTTGTGGCCACCACGGCAAACTCGCGCTCCGCGGCTCGCAGCCAGTCGATCAACTGCTTGTCGCTCTCCTGCGTCGGCACATTCGAGTCCACGAGGCAGATGCACAGCTTGAGAGTCGACCGGATCGCCAGATAAGGCTCGATGAACTCCGGCCAACCTGCCGAGATGGACTTTGAAATCTTGGCGTAGCCGTAGCCCGGTAGATCGGCAAAGACAAATTTCCGTCGCTGGCTTGGGTCAAGAAGAGCAAAGAAGTTGATCGCTCGCGTGCGTCCCGGTGTCGAGGAGACTTTGGCTGCCTTGTCGCCTGTGAGTGTATTCAGCAGGCTCGATTTGCCCACGTTCGAGCGGCCCAGAAAGGCGATCTCCGGCACATCCGGGGCAGGGAATTGCTCAGCGGCCATCGCCGAAAGCAGAAATTGAGTCGTATAGCGCATCAACTCCAACGATACAGGAGCGGGGCATCCGCATCTTCAGTTGAGCCAGCGAATGAGAAGCGACGCCAATGTGATTACGATCAAGAATGCGAGCAACTTCGCAAGTGCGACTCGATGTGCTTGAAACGGACTCCCGAAGAGATGATGGTAAAGAGTCTTCTTGGGAGGATATTTGGCGCGAATGAGCTCGGAAGCGGCACTGGCCCTGGCGAGATCGAGCGAAATAGATTGGAGCGCGTCGGCGGCTTCATTGGGAAATCGCAGGACGCCGCGCAAAAGATGGTCGGTGTAGATATAAAACGAGTTATCCAATTCAGCTTCGTTGATTGCGTCGGCCAGAACCATCTTTGCGTTTCGATCCAAAGGAATATCCTTCATGAGATCTATCAGTGCTTTTCCGCTGGGCATAGGAATACCAAGCGTGGAACGAAGATTTGTCTCATGATCCTTGAGGAAACTCGCGGCAACAGAGTGTGATTCCGCTTCCCGTATAACGCCGACGATAATATGTCCTGCCGTTATTTCACCGGAAGATTGAAAGGAAGCTTCATAACGAGCGAAGAAAATCGCTCGTCGAGCATGCTCTGTAAACCGTTCGAACATCGCCGTGCCTCTCGTTCAGCGGTCTTATTGCGGAGCGGGCAGATTCGTCCCGATCTCACCCGGCACAGCGGCCAACACATCGTTCGTCGCTGGCAGCGCCGTTGGCAGCGGTCCCTCCAGAGCCAGCGCAAGCACCTCATCCATCTGATCGACAAAGTGCAGCTTGATCGAGTTCTTGATATTGTCCGGCAGTTCGGCGATGTCTTTCTCGTTGGCGCGCGGCAGGATCACCTCGAAGATGCCCGCCCTCAAAGCAGCCAGCAGCTTCTCCTTCAATCCGCCAATGGCCAGCACCTTACCGCGCAGCGTGATCTCGCCTGTCATTGCGATGTCGCGCCGCACGGGGATCTTGGCCAGCGCGCTGGCCAGAGCCGTAGCCATGGTGATGCCTGCCGAAGGGCCGTCCTTTGGGATGGCGCCTTCAGGCACATGCAGGTGTAGATCGACATTGCGATAGAACTCGCGGCTCAGCCCCAGGGCCTGCGCCCGTCCGCGAATATAGCTCAACGCGGCCTGCGCCGACTCCTGCATCACGTCGCCCAACTGGCCGGTGATGGTCAGCTTGCCTTTGCCGTCGAGCACCTGCACTTCCGTCGTCAGAATGCTGCCGCCGACCTCGGTCCACGCGAGCCCTGTGACGAGGCCGATCTCGCTCTTCTCATGCACCTCGGAGTCGCGATACTTAGCCACACCGAGAAACTCGTTGATATTCGCGGCCGTCAGCTCTTCCTTGTGCTTTGCGCCAGCCTTGACTACCTTACGAGCCACCTTGCGGCAGACGTTGCCGATCTCGCGCTCAAGGTTGCGCACGCCCGCCTCGCGCGTGTAGTTGCGAATGACTTCGATGATCGCATCGTCCTTGAAAACGATGTTCTTCTCGCTCAGTCCGGTTTGCTCACGCTGCTTCTTCACCAGATATTGCTTGGCGATTTCGAGCTTTTCCTGCTCGGTGTATCCTTGCAGGCGAAGAACCTCCATGCGATCCTGCAATGCCGCTGGAACGGTATGCATCACGTTGGCCGTTGCAACAAACAGCACCTGCGAGAGGTCGTAGTCCACATCGAGATAGTGATCCTGAAAGGTCGCGTTCTGCTCCGGGTCCAGCACTTCGAGCAGCGCCGACGCCGGGTCGCCGCGAAAATCTGAAGCCATCTTGTCCACTTCATCGAGAAGAAAGACCGGGTTCTTCGTTCCGGCCCGCTTCATGTGCTGAATGATCTGCCCCGGCAACGCTCCAATGTATGTGCGGCGATGTCCGCGAATCTCTGCCTCGTCGCGCACGCCGCCCAGCGAGAGCCGCACAAATTTGCGGCCAGTGGCCTTCGCAATCGACATGCCCAGCGAGGTCTTGCCTACGCCTGGAGGCCCTGAAAAACAGAGAATCGATCCTTTGGGATTTTTCACCAGTTGGCGAACGGCCAGGAATTCCAGAATCCGTTCCTTGATCTTCTCCAGGCCATAGTGGTCCGCGTTCAGCACCTTTTCGGCGAACTCGATGGACCGCGTCTCCTTCGACTTTTTCTTCCACGGCACGGCCAGCAGCCAGTCAATGTAGTTGCGGCTCACGGTCGATTCGGCAGACATCGGCGGCATGGCTTCGAGTTTCTTGAGCTCTTGAATAGCCTTGTCCAAAACCTCTTTTGGCATTCCAGCGGACTCGATCTTCTTGCGCAGCTCGTCGAACTCGCTCTTTTCGCCGCGGCCCAACTCCTTCTGGATGGCCTTGATCTTTTCGTTCAGGTAATACTCTTTTTGTGCCCGCTCCATCTGCCGCTTCACGCGCGACTGGATGTTGCGATCCAGATCCAGCTTTTCAATCTCCACGTCGAGCACATCGGCAATGCGCGCGAGACGCACCGCTGGGTCAAAGATGGCCAGTAGTTCCTGCTTCTCTTCAATGCCCAGTTGCAAGTTAGCGGCGATGGTGTCGCTCAGCTTGGCCGGCTCGTCCATGCGCACTGTGGCGATGATCGTTTCGTAATTGAGTGACTGCTGCAGCTTGACATACTGTTCGAAGAGGCTCGTCACGCGGGTCATCAGTTGTTCGACGGCAGGCGTCATCTCAAACTGCGTCTTGCCCACGCGCACCGTCGCTACAAAAAATCCGTCGCGATCGTTCACCTCGATGGACTTTGCGCGCTCGACGCCCTCGACCAGAACCTTGATGTTGCCGTCGGGCATCTTGACGCTTTGGACGATATTGCAAATCGAACCGACCTGAAAAATCTCTTTGGCCTTTGGCTCGTCAATCGTCGCATCGTGCTGCGTCGCGAGGAAGATCTTGCGGTCGCCGGTGAGCGCCTCTTCAAGCGCGCGCACGCTCGACTCGCGCCCCACAACAAAGGGCGTCATCATATAGGGAAAGATCACCATGTCCCGTATGGGCATCATGGGCAGCTTGCGCGCTTCGGTCTTTTCGCGGGATGCGGTCATTGGGTTTCCTTCTAAATTGGATGCGCGAAAGCAACTCTGGTTGCGGGCCGGTTATACGGCTCTGTAGGGATTGTACAGCGAAGTGAGGTGCTGGCGGGAATCATGCGAATGGGAATCGAGGCCACAAGTGCCCGGCTTGCGAACAGCACTGACCGATGCGCTTACCCGAAATGAAAAACCCCAGGTCTCGGAAGTGAGACCCGGGGCACACTGTTCATAATCTGCAATGCAAATACTGAAAAATCAGCCAGCCTTTTCCAGCAAGCACAGCGACAGGTCTCGCCGCTCAACCATGTCCTTAGTGATTTCCAGATCCCTCACACGCTTGTTGTTGGGCAGGTGATACATCAGGTCGAGCATCAGCTCTTCGAGGATCATGCGCAATCCACGCGCGCCAACCTTGCGCGCCAGGGCCTCGCGCGCGACCGCGCCGATGGCGTCCTGCGTAAAGTGCATGCGGACATTCTCGAACTCAAACAGTCTTTGATATTGCTTGAGGATCGCGTTGCGGGGTTTGGTCAAAATCTCGACCAGCGCTGTCTCGTCCAGTTCGTCGAGGATGCCCATAACAGGCAGGCGTCCGACAAACTCGGGAATCAAGCCGTACTTGATCAGATCCTGAGGCTCCGTCCGGCGCAGCAGCTCGGTGTCGCGATGCGACCGTGTAGTGGCGGCGTCGCCCTCGGCTGCGTCAATGGTTTTGAAGCCCAGCGCCTTCTTGCCTACACGACGGCCAACCACGCGCTCCAGGCCCACAAACGCCCCGCCGCAGATGAACAGGATATTGGTGGTATCGACGGCGGTAAACTCCTGATGCGGATGCTTGCGCCCGCCTTGCGGCGGCACGTTAGCAACCGTGCCCTCGAGAATCTTGAGCAGAGCCTGCTGCACGCCCTCACCGCTGACGTCGCGGGTAATGGACGGGTTCTCGTCTTTGCGGCCGATTTTGTCGATCTCGTCGATGTAGATGATGCCCTGCTGGGCCCGCGTTACGTCGCCGTCGGCTGCCTGCAAGAGTTTGAGGATGATGTTCTCGACATCCTCGCCCACATAGCCGGCTTCGGTCAGGGTCGTCGCATCCACGATGGCGAAGGGCACATCAAGCATCTTGGCCAGCGTGTGAGCCAGCAGCGTCTTGCCTGAGCCGGTAGGCCCGATAAGCAGGATATTCGACTTGCTCAGCTCGACTTCGTTATTGCGCATCTTGTTCATCTGGATGCGCTTGTAGTGGTTGTAAACCGCTACGGCGAGCTTCTTTTTGGTTTGGTCCTGGCCGATCACGAAGTCATCGAGAAACCCCTTGACCTCTTGCGGCTTGGGCAGGTGGCCGGCGGCGTTGGCCGGATGAGCGGCATCGGCTCCGCGATCGTCCTCGAGAATCGAGTTGCAGACCGCGACACACTCATCGCAGATGTACGCGCGAGGATAGTCGCTGGGTGACGAGATCAGCTTGGCTACGGCGTCCTGCGACTTGTGACAGAACGAGCAGCGCAGTGCTTCTTCGGGTCCCACACGCGTTTTCATCATACGGCTCCCCTTGGGACGAGCTCTATTTTTGTTTCTTCTCCTGTGACCCGCTCAGTTTAGCAGGTTTGCAGGTCCCGCATGCTGGCCAACCCAGCCGTCCTAATTACGGGTGCACGATCTTCCGGTTACCCTCGGGGTCTGTCGATGATTTCGTCGACGATCCCGTACTCCTTGGCCTGTTGCGCGTTCATGATAAAGTCCCGCTCAACGTCCCGCTCGATGCGATCCAAAGGCTGCTCGGTGTGCCGGGCAATGAGGTTGTTGGTGATCTCGCGGATGCGCAAGATCTCGCGGGCATGAATGTCGATGTCCGTCGCCTGGCCGCTCAATCCGCCCATCGACGGCTGATGAATCAGAATCCTCGAATTGGGCAGGGCAAACCGCTTGCCCTTGGCGCCCGCCAGCAGCAAAAACGCGCCCATGCTGGCCGCCTGGCCGATGCAGATCGTCTCCACCTTGTTCTTGATGAACTGCATGGTGTCGTAGATGGCCAGTCCTGCGGTGATCGAGCCGCCGGGGGAGTTGATGTAGAGATGCACGTCCTTCTCCGGATCTTCGCCGGAGAGGAAGAGCATCTGCGCCACAATCAGGTTCGCCACTTGGTCGTCGATGGGCGTGCCCAGAAAGATAATGTTGTCGCGAAGCAGACGGGAGTAAATGTCGTAGGCGCGCTCGCCCCGGCTCGTCTGTTCAACCACCATGGGAACCAATGCCATTGATTCTTCTTCTCGCTCTCTGGTGGGGATTCTCGCTCCCCGTCCCCTTTGTAACTGTTTAGTTCCGCGTCGTCTGTGTCGGGCCGCACTTCCATTATCGTCCGATTGCCGCCTTATTTACTGGGCGAGGCGGGCAGCCGCTCATACAACGCGCTCGCCGTCTTCTCGCGGCGCAATTGCTCCCGGATTCTACCTAGACCGCCGTCGGCAGCCAGGCGCGACTTCAGAGTATCAACCGGCTCCCTGGACTGGAGTGAGGCAAGCAGCAACTCCCGGTCCATCTCCTCGTCGCTGATGCTGATGTTTTCCTCAGCGGCGATGCGGTCCAGCAGAATGTTGGCCTTGACCTCGGCCATGGCGCCGTCACGCTGGGCGGCGCGCAGGCGGCCAAAGTCCAGCTTCCGCATCATCTCGGTGTTCATGCCCTGGGCTGCCAGAGCGCGCAATCCGCGCTCAAGGCGCGCGTCAATCTGCTCTTGCACCAGCGACTCCGGCACGGCAAACGAGTAGCGCTCGATGAGCGCGGCAAAGAGCCGGTCCTTGGTCTCGCCTTCCACGCTGCGGCGCACGCGGCTCGTCATATGCTCGCGGACGCGGGTCTCCAGCTCGGTCATGTTCTCATACTGTCCGAGCTCCTGGGCAAAGTTGTCGTCCATCTCCGGCAGGGTGCGCTTCTTGATCGCTTTGACCTCGACGTTGTACGCGACGGTCTTTCCAGCCAGATTGGGCTCGCCGTAGTCGGCCGGGTAAATGACCTCTGCCTTCAGCTCCTGGCCCGGCTTTGCGCCGCGCAGAGCGGTCGTGAAAGCCTCCATCGTGTCTTTGCCGCCGACCTCGACCAGTGTGTCTTCGCCCGCCACCGGGGCAGCCTTCTCGTCGCCTTCAACCTGGCCGGTGTAGGTGATCTGCGCCCAGTCGCCATCCACAATCACGCGATCTTCTTCGACCGGCTCGATGGTGGCGTGTGCGGCGCGCAACTGCTCGATCTCGCGCTGGAAATCCTCTTCGGTAATCTCAACCGTTGGCTTCTCGACGGTGACCGACTGGTAGCCCTCGATGGAGAAATCCGGAATAAACTCGAAAACCGCTTTCACGTGCAGCGGCTGGCCGTCGTCGACGGTCAACTCCGTCACTCGCGGCTCTCCGACCGGCTTCACGCCCAGTTCGATTACTGTCTTATTGAAACGCTCGGGAAGCAATCCCTCAATCACGTCTTTGCGAATGCCATCGGCAAAACGCCGCCGGATGACCGACTCCGGCACCTTGCCCGTGCGGAAGCCCGGAATCTTTGCATATTTCTTGTAGTTGCCCGTCACCTTCCGATAGGCCTTGGAGACCTCTTCGGCAGGGATGTCCAGCACTAGTTCCTTGGTGCATTCGGGGTTGAGGACGGGGCCATGTTGGTGTCCTTCATGACTATGATCGTGGTCTTCGTGGCCATGGCCCTCATGATCGTGGCCGGCTTCGAGGCTCATGTTCGTAGCCTCTGTTGATTCAGGTTGGGGGGTGTTCTCGAGGGTATCGGTAGAACTCAAGGTTTTGCCTTCCAGGCGCATCGCGCCGAATGAACTGCATGACTGGGCTTAAGACTGCCGCTCCGGGCTGCAAAAAGCCCATTCTTTCAACTGGCAGGTGTTACCGGGCCAGACCGGCAAGGTGCGGCCGTGGAATGCCCTCGTCTCATGTTAAGGGGGTTTGCGGGCAGGGTCAAACCGGAGGGATAACATAACGCGTCTGAGAGCACCGCGTTAGGCACGTGACTGCCCGGTGACCTGGGACCGACGGCTTATCTCGCGGCTCGGAGATCAGAGGTCGGAGGCTAGCGGCTTGCGAACATACGGCAGAAACCGGGGATGAGCCGCTCCGCATCGTGCGTAGAATGAACGCGCTTCGTTCAGACTGAGCTCTCCGTTCACGGTCAGGCGAACGTCGGATGCGTCGGCATCCTCCTGTCCGTCGTCTTCCCACCAGCAGACCGGGCACAGTGCCAGCGCGCCTGGAGTCTCCAGCGTCTTCAGGCCGCAGCACGGACAGCGGAAACGAGTCTCCAAATTCTCCCCCACGTAAATGGACGAAAATCGGCGGCTCCAAGTTTACACAAAAGAAACATTCAGTCGCTGCACTGAGGTCTGTCTTATCACTTGCCGTAGGTCTGAGATTCCAGAGGGAGCGAGGAGTTTTACAGGCTGCGGAAAAACTCGATCTAGGCGTCTGATAGTGTCAGGGCACGGCTTCAGTCGTGACGCAAACTCTACAAAACAAATGCCGGCCTTTAGCCCCCGAGGGAATGCGGAATTGCGAACAGAAACCCGTATAAAGCTAGTCTAGAGCCGGTCGCCAGGTCCTTGCTGCGCCTGGCTCACAGATCCTTTGACATCACGATGAAATGGCAATCCTCGCCGGTCGTGATTGTGCGGTTCAGATCATACGGCGCTATGCCGGACTCAACGAAGCCGTAGTGGCGATAGAGCGGCGGCAGTTCGTGCCGCAGACTCAGGACGATGATGTCCACGCCTGCGCATCCGCGGCTGCGCAGATGCTCTTCGGCTGCTCTCATCACGCGGGTGCCCAGGCCCTTGCCTTGAAGCGCGGGATCGATTGTCAGCATTCCCACGTAGCCGCGTTCACCGCGCACCTCGGTGTAGACGCAGCCAGTCAGCCGACCGTCGCAGTCCTCTGCCACGAGGATCGCGCCTTTTTGCATCATGGCCGCGAGGCTCTCCTCGCTGGTCCGCGTGCCGTCGAGGAATGTTTCGATCGAGAAGGCGGTGTTGACCAACTGATTCAAGCGGCCTTTGTCGGCATCGGTAGCAAGGCGAATTACGAGGGCAGCTTCGAATTCGGAGGTGGAAGTTGCGTTCTGGCTCATGGCATCTTACACGGCGAGTTATGGATTCGTCTGGTCAACTTTGCCGATGATCCAATTCTAGCTTCTCTGGCAGGGCAGAGATTTCGGGCCAACTTCCGCATTGACTGCCGTGAACTCCGCGCCGTAGGCTCAAAGCATGGAATTCAAGATCAGTGAACTCGAAAAAGATCCGATCGACTTTGATCTGCAAGTGCCTCCAGGTGCGGTCGATCTGGGTTCGGAGGCCGAGCAGCACGGCCCGATGGCCGCCTCAGGCCGTGCCGAGGTCATCCACGAACACCGTGGCCCCAAGGACATCGTGGCCGACATCCGGCTTCGTGGCCGCTGGGCCGGCAAATTCCAGGTTCCCTGCGCCCGCTGCGTCGAGCCGGTCGAGATTCCGCTGGCTGCCGATTACGACCTTATCTTCCGCCCCGCGGAGGCCGATGCGGAGGCCACGGAACGCTCTATTACTGCGCCGGAAACAGAAATCGGGTATTATCAAAGAGACAGCCTTGCGCTTGAGGATGTGCTGCGCGAGCAGGTGCTTTTGTCCCTGCCGGTCAGGACGCTTTGCAAGCCCGACTGTAAGGGACTTTGCCCGCGCTGTGGCGCAGACCGCAACAGCCAGCCATGCTCTTGTGCCGGGGACGACCCCCGCTGGGAGGCGCTGGCAGGCCTCCGCAGCCGGATCGAGTCCAAGGAAAATAGCCCCCAGAGATGATCTGGATCGATTAAGGGTGCCGATGCCTGTGCCGGAAGGCAGCCTGGATGTTTTGTGGCCTGAATTAGGCCCGGAACGACTTGGGCCAATTGATACGGGCCGGAAACGAAAGGAATTTTTGTCATGCCTAATCCGAAGAGACGCCACTCAACGCGCCGCACGGCACTTCGCCGTTCTCACGACTTTCTGACCGCCGTTGGGGTCTCAGAGTGTCCCGCCTGCCACGAGAAGAAGCTGCCCCATCGCGCCTGCCCCAAGTGCGGCGAGTACAAGGGCCGCGCCGTGATAGAAGTCAAGGAAGCAGCCAAGTAGCCTTCCTGTGCCCATGCTTATCGATATTGCGCTTGACGCCGTAGGCACTGACAAAGCTCCGGAAGCAGAGATTCGCGGGGCTATCCTCGCCTGCAAGGCTTTGCCGGTTAGGGTCCACTTGATTGGGCCTGAGGCGGAGCTGCGCGACATTCTCGACGAATATATGGACAACGAAGACCTGCCCATCGTCATCCACCATGCTTCTGAACGCATCGGCATGGAAGAGAAGGCGGCGCACGCCTATCGCACCAAAAAGGACAGCTCAATGCGCGTCGGCCTCAAGATGGTGCGCGAGGGCGCGGCTGCCGGCTTTGTTACTGCGGGCAACACCGGTGCGGCCATGGCCACCGCCAAAGGAGTGCTTGGCGCTCTGCCCGGCGTCGACCGCCCGGCTCTGGCGACTCCAATGCCCAGCGCAACCGGCAATCCCTGCGTGCTGCTCGACGTGGGCGCCAACGTCGATTGCAAGGCCAGCAACCTCGCGCAGTTTGCCGTGATGGGCGAAATCTACGCACGCAGCGTGCTCAAAATCGACTCGCCGCGCGTAGGCCTGCTCTCCATCGGCGAAGAAGAGACCAAAGGCAACGACCTCACCCATGAGGCCTATCCGCTGCTCAAGGCGCTGCCTATTCGGTTTATTGGAAATGTAGAAGGCCGCGACATCTTCTCTGGCCAGGCGGACGTGATCGTCTGCGACGGCTTTGTCGGCAACGTCGCGCTGAAGACTTGCGAAGGCGTCGGCCGCTTTGTG
>Ga0181535_10007648_pt1 | contig 10807 bp, 10 predicted proteins | sample PEATcosm2014_Bin_44_FD_119774 | JGI IMG/M metagenome (GOLD analysis project Ga0181535, IMG submission 119774) | Peatland microbial communities from MTU Mesocosm Facility, Houghton, MI, USA - PEATcosm2014_Bin17_30_metaG | ecosystem: Environmental > Terrestrial > Soil > Wetlands > Peat | place...
AACGCGTCACACTGTCCATGCGTGGGCGTCCACGGGCCGTACGTTCAGCTCGCTTGCTCTCTGGCAGGATGTCGATACTGCAAAATCAGTGTCAAGAAATTACGAAAAGCAGGTTCGCTCTAAATGCGCGCTAAGAGCTAGAAACTGACCTAGGTCAACCCACATGAGCCAGACTCGACCGGAACATTCCCCGTTAGGCGATCCGTGTACGAAGTGCGGTGTGCGGGCGGCGAGTCATAGGAAGCGAAAGCGGACTGACTTGCGCGTTGCACATGAACCAATCGGAGAGCCGTGTGCTGAATGCGGTCTTGATGCCAAGATGCACCGGAAGGCGGGGAAGCGTAACCCGCAAAAGTACAAGTACAAGAACGCTGGCGTCATCGGTGTTGACGGCGAAGGGTTTGAAAGCGGAAGCGTCTACGCCTACCTATGTGCAGCCAGCATCGACGATGAGGTGGACCACGTCGAACGCATTCAAGGGAATGGCCTATCAACCCGCCAATGTCTCGACTTCCTCGTAGGGCTGCCAAGGAAACCGAAGAAGTTTGGCTTCTCCTTGGGTTACGACTACACCCACGTTTTGAAAGACTTAGACAACGAGACTCTTTGGAGTCTATGTCACCCAGAGTCCCGTATGCCGGTCAAGGGACCGCCAACGCCGAAGCGCTGGTCGCCAGCTCCAGACGTCGTCTATGAACTGAACTTTCTGTCGAACCGGCTGTCTGTCAAAAAGTTCGATGGTCACTCGGAGATGTGCAAAGGTGAAGGGTGTAAGGCCTGCAAGTTTGCTGGGTCGTGTATCCTATGGGACATCTTCCGATTTTTCCAAGCATCATTCATCTCAGCCTGTCTTGACTGGGATGTCATCACTGAGGATGAATTTCGCACACTCAAGAAGATGAAGGATGGGCGGAGCGAATTCAAGAGACCGCCGTCTGAGGATGATCCAGACTGGGTCGAGGTCAAAAAATACTGCACGCTCGAGTGTCGGAAGATGGCTGACCTAGGTCAGCGTCTTATCGCTGCCCACCAAGAGGCCGGTCTTGAGCTAGACGCGTACTACGGAGCTGGCAGCACGGGCGGCGTCATGCTGGAAAGCATGCAAGCGCGCAAGTTCGCCCGCAAACAGTTCTTCCCATACGACAAGGTCACAAAGAAAACCTCAACCAAGCCTGCGTGGGGCAGAATCAAGTATCCAAAAGAACTCGAGCATGCCATCGGCTCAGCATTTTTCGGAGGGCGCTTCGAGATTAGCCGCGTCGGGCCCTACCGCGGAGAGGTCTGGAGCTACGACATTAGTTCGGCATATCCTTATGGCATGTGTTTTTTACCATGTCTAGTACACGGAACTTGGAGGCACAGGGCTCTGCATGATGGGCTGCAACGCGAGGTCGAGACTGCGTCAGCAGCAATCGTGCGGTATGAACTGCCACACACTCGAGGCGTTGGAAAGATCAACACGAGCGCTTGGCCCAGAGGCGGCAAACCACCGCTCGACTCAGCCTACTACGGCACGTGTGAAAGGGCGTGGGGGCCGCTGCCATTCAGAGACAGGAACGGAAACATTGTCTACCCAGCAGTGTCGGGTGGCGGGTGGGTCTACAAGAGAGAGTTTCTGGCAGCCCAAAGAACACACCCAAATGTCAAGCTAGTCAGCGCGTGGGTATACAATACCGATTGTGACTGCCGGGTCTTCAAAACGAGCGTCCCGCGCAACTACAAACTACGCCTCTCTTGGGGGAAAGAGGGACGTGGAATCGTCGTCAAGCTTGGGATGAACAGTTGTTACGGCAAACTCGCGCAAAACAAAGGGAAGAACCCAAAGTATCAGTCTTTCCTTTGGGCAGGCATGACCACCTCATCCTGCAGGGCACAGCTCCTTCTGGCCATCCACGCCGCCAAGAGACCTGAGAGTATCCTCAGCGTCGCAACCGACGGAATCATGAGCGCCGAACGTCTCGAGCTTCCAAGGCCGGCGGACACAGGAACCTTCGATCCCGTCAACGGCAAAAGCAAGCCTCTCGGCGGTTGGGAAGAGAAACACATCGAGCGTGGAATGATGCTCATCCGTCCTGGGATCGTCTTCTCCTTCGATGATCCTCCCAAGGACAAGTATGGGCAATATGTTGGAGACAAGGAGACCAAGGCCAGGGGTGTCGGCAAGGCGCTGCTCGAAAAGCGGCAGGGCGAAGTCGTCAATCGATGGTACACGCCAGGCATCGGCGACGCCGATATGCAATTCGAGAAGCAACTCTTCTTCGGCATAAAGAGCCAGGTACAGAGAACGCAGGCGGGCGAGTACAGGCGCTATGAGAATTACGGCCGATTCGCACCAATGCCTCAGAAGGTCAGCTACCACGCAGAACCAAAAAGACCGGCGAACTACTGGCCAGGACGAGGTAGCCAGCTCCTTACCTGGGCGCTACCTCCAACGCTCGTCAGTGAGGCGTACGGACCTGCGGTTGGTAAAGAGCGTACCTTATCCGCAGACGCCAAGATGATGAAGGAAATGGAGATGCACGACCAGGAACAGCCGGACTACGAAGATTCGGCCGATGAGTTCGGGATCGGTAACGACGAAGGATAACACTTGACAATGAAAGTAGAGTCTGCTATGCTGTATTCGTTGGGGTCGGAGAAAGACCGATCGCGGCACTGGGCAAGGCAAGGCTTGGCAAGCGATGGCTCGGCCAGGCAACCCAAGGCAAGGTTTTTTTCTACACTAATGCTCAACACACTTCCAACTGACCTAGGTCAGTTTCAACTCCCGGCGCGGCTGGGCCAGCCGTGGCTTTGCAGCGCATGGCACGGCGTGGCAATGCTTGGCTCCGCTTGCCTTGGCGCGGCTCTAACACTTTTGGCTGACCTAGGTCAGTTTCGATTCTTTCTCGGCCGGGCTAGGTCGGGCAGTGCTAGGGCATGCTTGCCTCGGCCCGGCAGGGCACGGCGCGCCGCTGCTAGGCACGCCGAGGCGAGGCCTGTCGAGGCGAGGCGTAGCATTGCGGGTCAAGGCGAGGTCTTTCATGGCGACGCAACAAACAAGGAGAGGTGACCAATCATGATGACGATAGAAACATGGCTCGAGGGTACGACCCCAATTCTCATGCACCGAGCAACCGAAGAGGCGCTGTCTGGTAAGACGCGCACCAACACCGTTGACGCGGAACAGAACCCGCGCGACGTCGCTGGCAAGGCTGTGTACCGTCTACCTGGTACCAATCAACTTGCCGTCCCTGGAGGCGCCTTCGCCCGTATGCTCCGCGAGGCGGGCGGAGCCCACAAGGCGAAAGGCTCTAGGAAGAGTCTCAAGTTCATTCTGCCAGCAGCCGTCCTCATTCTGGACGACCTCTGCCCGCTCTTTCTTCGGGACCGAAAGACGCTTGCGGTCGACTTTGAGGTAGACTCACGGCCCGTCACCATCCCTGCCACTAAGGGACGGGTCATGCGTCATCGTGCACGGCTCAACGAGTGGACCGTGCGTGTGCACCTCCGGATCAACGAACAAATCATGAGCGAGGCCATCGTCCGTCAGATGATGGTCGAGGGTTCTCAACAGATCGGTATCGGCGACTTTCGTCCAGAGAAAGGCGGACCCTTTGGTACGAGCAGCATTGTCTCGTGGCAAGTTGTCACCGAACGCAAGAGTTCGTCGGAAGCGGCGATGCGCAACGGGGCAAAAGCAGAAGCTACAGCAGACTAGCGAACTTGCCTCGGCTAGGCGGGGGTAGGCTGGGCGTGGCAGTGTCAGGCCGGGCACGGCTCTGCTAGGCGGCGCCAGGCATGGCCAGGTTGGGCGAGGACAGGCTGGGCGGGCACAGGCATGGCGTGGCATGGCGCCGCCAGGTCGCGTTGAGTGCTTTATAAAAGAAGTGCTCAACGCGGCATGGGGTGGCCAGGTTTTGGCAAGGTGAGGCTGGGCACCGCCAGGCCGGGCATCGCCAGGCTGGGCCGGGCACGGCGTAGCGAGGCAGTGCGAGGTAGGGCGTGGTCAGGTAAAGCGCGGCTCCCCCTAGCCCCCGCTCATTGCTGTATGCTGTATGAATATGGGACTCCCAACTCAGCCCTCCGCTGTCAGTGCAAAGTGCTCAATGCACAGTGCAGATAGCGTAATGCCTAGTTGCGTAAGGCGACGCTCAATCGGTTAGGGCTGACCTAGGTCAGCTCCCCATTCCCCGCCTTCAGCACTCCCCATACAGCACGCATTGCCCCCGCCCTCCGCTGTCCGCTGTATGCATTATTCCAAAGCCGTTAGTGCGTAGTGCAAAGCCCTCAGCCCCCAGCCCCCACCCCTCCCCGCCACACCCATCTCTCATGGTGCGGAGGGCGAGGCTCAATCGGTTAGAGCTGACCTAGGTCAGCACAAGACTTGACATCGTATCCAAACATGGCTTTGCCTATGAAGTCGAACCGGACGTCGGCTTGGTGATCAGCCTGATCGCCTTTGGGATCAGCGTGGCGACTTCGTAGGCAACGCTCGAAGCAGCCTGGTTGTCGCTGAACCAACGGTCTGCTATGAAGTGGCCTCCCATGGAGCCCGACGACCATAGCCTTCAGGAGGCAAACGAGCGAAAAGCTAAGCTTGATGCGGCTAGGGCAGTTCTTTCCTTGCTGAACCGCGGAGAGTTGCTCGACGTTTTGGCAGAATTCTATGATCGCGTGTCCGTGGAAATAGCTGAACATAAAGCCAGCATTTCTGCCGCGCAACGTCTGACGGTCGATGGAGCAGGAGAGCCCGTTGCGTCTGGAGACGCTGCTCTCGCGTCCGAACGTGATGTAGCCGACGAATGTTCGAGCGGAGAGCACGAGCGGACCGGCGAGGTTGAGTCGTCCGAGGCTCCCGTACTCGAGTCCAAGCCCGAAGTGGTCGAGGGTCCGCCCCCGCACCTCAATCCGAACAGTCCGAGGAAGGCTGACCAGGCGGAAGCTTTCGTATGGGCTTCTCCTTCTCTCGGGGGAGTGACGGCTGCCGAGGTGGGTGCGGCTACCGGGCAAGATCCGAAGGCGGCCGGCGCGGCGCTGGCATTTGTCGCGAAGACCCGCGGGACGATCTTCTACGCCAGGTGGACACGTCGCTGGAACCGGGCCGGAAGCCACGTGTGGATTCCGCGCAAAACAACGCTGCGTGACCTGATCGTGGAGACGCTCTCGAAGGGAACTCCAGTCGGGACAGGCGGGATTTTTTACGCGGTTAGGGCGGTGCGCCCTTCCGTTGAGTACCCAAGCGTGGCTGCCGAAGTCGCTCGTATGCGCCGAGATAGGTTGCTTACGGAGGCCGGCTGGGGCGGTCGCGGCGCGCTCTACACGCTCGCGACGAAGACCCAGGTCGATACAGTTCCGACGCACGTCCAAGTCGACTCGACTCCGAGCGTCATGGATGGCGCTTCGGTTGCTGAGCAGCCGTCGCGTCCCATTCTCAACGGAGGTGCCCGCACCCTGCACCCGTCCTGACCCACAAAACGACGACGCCCGGGGGTGGAAGCCCGGGCGTTCGCCACGACTTTCGGCGGTACAGCCAAGAGCCGTTTTCCTCGCAGGGAGGACGGTTGTTTGTCTAGCACACGTACTGCCGGACGCTACTCGAAGTGTGCCCGGAGCTACGTCATGAAAAGAAGAGTCTAGAGGCGCCGCTTGCCGAGCGGCGCCGACGCAAAATTGGGGGCGGTTCGGGCTCATGGCCTAGCCGCCCCCGTCGGCCTTTCGGGCTTCCCGCAAGGCCACGGCGAGCATCCACGAGCTGACGCTAATCCCCGCGTGAGTCGCGGCTTCGGCCAGCTCCGCCTTCTGCTCGGCGGTGACCCGGATGTTGATGTTCTCGTCCTTGGTGACCCGGACGCTGACGTCCTTTCGCCGCTTTGCTCTCGCCACTGCCACCTAAACACTGTACGCACAAACAGCGTACAAGTCAAGTCTCCCCATGTTGTGCGTACAAATAACGCACGACCAGCTTGACGTGTACTAGTTTTGTGCGCACAATGTTTGCGTGGACGCCGCAGTTGTCGACCTTGGCCGAGTTCGTGGCCTTGCTCTCTTGAAGGGCAAGGGCCCGCGGTTCCGGCACGTCGCGGCCGATGCGTTCTACGTGCCCTCCTCCACCGGCACCGGCGGCTACGTCGTCGACCTCGCCGCCGACTCCTGTACGTGCCCCGCGTACGAGGAAACCGGAACCCACTGCAAGCACCTCTGGGCGGCCTCGTTCTTCCGCGACGGGGTCCCCGCCGCCGCCCTCCCTACCGAGCCTGTCGTGTCCGAAGTCTTCCGCCTCACCTACCCTCAGAACTGGCCGGCGTACAACCGTGCGCAGTGCGAGGAAAAGGAGCGCGTGCAGCTTCTCTTGCGCGGCCTCTGCGACGGCATCGAGGAGGCCAAGCAGGGGATGGGGCGGCCTCGCATGCCGCTCCGCGACACCGTGTACGCCGCCGTCATGAAGGTCTACGGCACCATGAGCGGTCGGCGCTCTACGACGGACATCGAGGCGTGCGAGTCGGCCGGGCACCTGGACAACGCTCCGGCGTACAACACCGTCTTCAAGTACCTCGGGCAACCGGGTCTGACGCCGCTCCTCAAGCGTCTCGTCGACGAGTCCGCGCGCCCGCTCACGGCCATCGAGAAGAACTTCGCGGCGGACAGCACCGGCTTCGCGACGCAGACGTACGTGCGCTGGCACGACTTTCGGCACGGCGAGGACCGGCGCGTGCAGCGCTGGGTGAAGGCGCACGCGATGATCGGCACGCTCACCAAGATTGTCACGGCCGTAGAGGTCACGGAAGGCTCGGTCAACGACTCGCCGATGTTTGCGTTCTTTATGTAGCAGGCCTCCTCCGAGGAGTCCTTCGCCGGTCCTGTGTAGTATTTGATTGCCCGGTCGCGTAGCTCTCCGACGCGCTTCTCAAGGTCGGCGAGCATTCCCCATTCTTCTTGCCTACGAGCTCGATTTGCCGAAGCCCGGTGAACAACATACCACCCGGCAACTATGAGGAGCCACGTCACCCCTTGTGTTGCTATACCGGCGAGAGCGTGGCTCTCCTGCACGCAGCAACAATCGCGACAGTCGATGGCTTCGTGACCGGGCGCAGCGAGCGACATCCCTGTATCGTTATTTGTGCGTCGCCGCGTCTATGTAGGACCAGACTTCGATCACCAGGCTTTCGTCTGACGCTTGGACGGTGAGCAGCTTGTGGAGCTGCTCAGAGCTGAATCCGCACTTCCGGACAAGTCCGCCAAGCGCTTCTTCGAGAAAGCTCGAACCGTACCCGAATGTACCGTCAAGCTGGACGGTGACCGGACCACCGCGAAGAGCTGTGACGAGGAAGTTGTCTCGGAAGACCTCGCCTGGAAATGGTCCATCGGCGACGTAGCGCCCGGCAGGGAAACGTGAGAAGTCCTTGGCGACGCTCAGGTGACTCATGCAGAGACCGCGCCCGCGAGGGGAATCTGCCAAAGGACCAAGGTCCCTCGGATGGCCATCGGCTTCTTGAAATTCGTACATTTTTCACCGGCTCGCGAGGCTGTGTACCTGTAATAACCACGCCCGCTATGAATGTGTAGGACCCCATCGAGTCCGTCGAGAACCTTTCGCATATCAAGGAGACCCTTACCGCGGTGTTGTTCCTTGGTACGCGATTCACCGATCGCCATGGCGGCGCTGATGAGCTGGACGTCGTTGGGCACGAGGCCCCGCCCGGTTATCACGTTGAGAATGGTTCGGAGCAGGCCGGCTTCGTCACGACGGAGCGACCGGGGAATGCCGATGCCGAGGTCGCACAGACCAACGGTCAACTGGTCGTTCATCAGTTGGGAGAACATCCACCAGTTGCGGGCGCGTTCGGCCCCCGGTCCGGTCCACCAGTGTCCCGCCCTTCGGTCGTCCTCCGTGTCGGGGTACGCGTGGTGCCGGCAGTTAGTCATGGCCTCCGTGAGAGCACGATACAGCGCCTGTTTGTTCGGGTCCGAGAAACGGACGGCATAGTCCTCGATGGCGTTCGCTGCTCGCTCGCCCTCGGCTGAGGTCCCCGAGTTGACCTTCCAGTACCGCACCGTCGGATGCGTGACTCGCGGTCGACGGGGGTGCTCAAGTAGGTCGAAAATGCCAACGTGTTCCAAGACTTGCGCGACGATTTCGTTGGTGGGGTAGATGCACTCTACGCGGCCAGGCCCAAGCGTTCGGATACGTTCCAGCTCAGCCGCAAGAAGTAGAGTGCCACCCGCCTGCATCTGTTGGGTCTCTCTGAAGTCTATGTTTACGTTAGATTTTTTGTCGATTGCAAGGGACCCAAGCTGCCGAAGGAACCGTGTAAGCTTACTTCGTACCTGCGGATCGTCGACCCCGAAAATCGGCGGAGCCACGAGCCTGGGTGCTAGAGGCCGTCTCGCAAACCGGACTCGCTGCTGGAACGGCTTTGGCGCGCCGGCTAGCGCCGCAGCGAAGACGCGTTGACGGCGGCCCTCTCGGGACCGCACGGCTCTCGCCGTGCGCTTCCTCGTAACTCTGATGCTGTAGGCTCGGCCCTCGTTACTCGGCTTCTTCATTCGGCTGCAGAACTGGGCGAGCGCGCGGCCACCGCCACCTCATTCTCGCGAGCGTAAGCAAACGGCGAACGCTACCATCGGCAGCCGTCCGCTCGGGTAGCTGCCGACGAGATTGGTAGCGGCCCCTGGGATGTTCGGCCTCGGATTCCACCGCGAGCTGGAACCGTGTTGACTGAACGGACGTATAGTGTCACGTTGGACGCGTGTTCGGGAACCCAGCTCTTCGTCCCTCTCATGAACCGGCTCGAGGCCATGCCGCCACCCGACGGACCGCGGGAAGATCATGGCGGCGAGCCTGTCCAAGAAGAGGCGCTCGACAACCGCTTCAAGGTAGTGAAAACACGGCAGAAAGCCGACAGTCGGCCAACCGGTGGCATAATTCTGGAATAATTTGCTTGCGTTTTCGCTGTTGTATCAGTTACCTTCTGCGCATCGGGAGGTGGGGCGCATGCTCAGATCTTTGACGGCAACGACGCGCGACCTCGGGCCGCACATCAATACGCTGGAGATGTGCATCCGCCGTGCGTTGGCAGAGTTCGTCGCCGATTACGCTGGAAAGAGGCACAAGCTCACGAAGCGATCCGAAGCTTCGATCATCAACGACCTGATGGTCAACCACTGCGAGGGGGCCTTTGGCTCGGCTCGTGACAACGGCGGCGCCATTGGCGTGCATCGCTCAGGAAACAGGCGCCTCGTTCTTTTCGAAGACGGGCAATACCAGGTCAAGCTGAAGAAGCTCGATGCAGGCCTCCGCACAAGGAACATCCAGACTCAGTCAGTGTTCAATTTCATCTGGCAGGCGAAACAGATGACATTCGAGGAGATACCGGAGCCGACCAACCTGCACGCCGGCTACCAGCTCGTTGAGGACGCCGCGTTGACTACAGCTCGGATCTGGATCACTTGTCCGAACGGCGACACTATCGGATGGCAAACGGAGCTTACGGCCGCCATCGCCGAGGCCGACGCGGCCAAGGAGATAACGGAGGTCCGCGCGATTCATTCGCAGCCGGCTGCCGCGCGCCGCGCAAGGGTCAAACCAGACGCAGTCGCAAAACGTTCGAAGGCCGCCAAGAAAAAGGCCGACGGGGACGACAATGGGCGACGCGGACCGCGCTGAGGTCAGAGCGCACAACGCCGAAATGCTCACCCTCGCGCGCGAGTCGCGAGGACTGACGCAAGCGGAGTTGGCGGAGCGCTGCGGTATCTCGCAAGGTCGGATCTCAAAAATGGAGTCGGGGCTCGTCCACACCACGATGGACGAGATTGCGGCTCTGTCTCGAGCGCTCGACTACCCAGACGAGTTCTTTTTTCAGACGGATCGCATCTACGGCCCCAGCACGAGTGAATTCTACCACCGCAAGCGCTCGGCCGTGCCTGCGAAGGTTTTGGACAAGATCCATGCGCAGCTCAACATCCGGCGCATACACATCGCGCAGATGGTCCGCTCCGCAGATCTGCCGAGCGCATTTCCCCGCCTCGACCCAGAAGAGTTCAGGGGGGACATCAACGAGATTGCCCGTGCCGTGCGAGCGATGTGGCAACTGCCTCGCGGCCCCATCAAGAGCGTCGTAACGGCGATCGAAAATGCGGGTGGGGTCGTTGTGCGAATGCGATTCGATACGGAGAAGGTTGATGCGGTCAGTTGGTGGGTGCCAGGCAATCCACCCGTGTTCGCTGTCAACGAGACGCTGCCGGCCGACCGGGAACGGCTCACGCTCTGTCACGAGCTTGGACATCTCGTTATGCACGCGGTTCCGCGTCCAAACATGGAGGAAGAGGCCAACCAATTCGCAGGTTCCTTCTTGATGCCGCCAGGGGAGATTCGTGCGGATCTGCGCGATGTGGATCTGCACCGATTGGCCGCGCTCAAACAGCACTGGCGCACGTCAATGGCTGCGATCCTCAAGCAAGCCATGCGCACCGGAGCCATCTCGGATGGGAAGGCTCGATGGATCTGGATTCAGATGGGACGCATGGGGTACCGAACGCGCGAGCCGGCGGAACTCGACTTCCCGAAGGAAACGCCAAGCCTCCTCCATGAGCTGGTTGACCTCCACACGCGTGACCTCGGGTATTCCCCGACGGAATTCGCGGACATGCTCAAGCTCTTCGAACACGAAGTACTCACCAGTTACCCTATCGAGCCTCAAGGACCACCACCGAAGCGGCTCCGCGTCGTGAAGTAGCCATCCTCGCTTTCACGTCGTCGTGGCGACGGACTTTAGGATCAGCGGAGCGACTTTAGGATCAGCCGAGAGGCCTCCGCCCGACTTTAGGA
>Ga0181535_10007650_pt1 | contig 10805 bp, 6 predicted proteins | sample PEATcosm2014_Bin_44_FD_119774 | JGI IMG/M metagenome (GOLD analysis project Ga0181535, IMG submission 119774) | Peatland microbial communities from MTU Mesocosm Facility, Houghton, MI, USA - PEATcosm2014_Bin17_30_metaG | ecosystem: Environmental > Terrestrial > Soil > Wetlands > Peat | place...
GCGAGATGGCCCTGGTCGTAGAGCGGCTTGAAGGATGCAAGCGAAGGATGAAGGCCGAAGAAGCCATCGAGATCGAGAACCTGGTTCTGTGGGATCGCGATCGACGGGCGCATGGAGTAGTAGTTCTTTTCGCGGTAAGGCACAACGATGTTGAGGCCGTCGGCTGCGCCGCGCTGGAAGACGACAACGAGGCGGCGATTCGGTGCGGCTGCAGCGGCTTCCGCCATCACGCTACGGACGAGAAAGCTGGGAATGGCGGCGGTGCCGGCGATGGCCAGGGCGCCCTTGTGGAGAAAGAAGCGACGATTCATCTGCATGGGGGGGCTCCTGTCGTTGTCGTACCTTCTTCTTCCGAAAAGCTGCTATCTGCGCTGAAAATCCGGAGAGCCAATTAACAATCCGGCCAGCGCCTGGTCTTCCTTTTCAAGAGCTGTTAGGTTGGACGTGCGGTTGTTGCGCCGGGCTGCGGCCACAGGGCGCACGGCGGTCGGATCTTGTCTGCCGATCTGCGTGCTATTTGCAGATCGAGACGCAAACTGCTGCAAAGCGGCGGTGCGCGTTGACGGGCTGGCGCCGCCGGGAATGATCAGCGATTCCAGACGGCTTTCTTCTGACTCCGGAGTTGCCGGAGTATCGGTATCTGTACTGGCCAGGTCCGGGATCGGCGTCCAGTTGATGGTGATGCCGGGGAGATGATTGGCGGCCAGGGTGAGTGCAAAATTCATCCGATCAACAAGAGCGCTGGTGTTGACCCAGGTGGAGGACTTCCAGTCGTAGCCGGTTGGCGGGATCGCGCCGTAGACAGGCATGCCCATCTGAAGGAGGTTGTTGGCCAGGGGGAGCATGTTTTCGATGTTTGCATTGCCCGCGCGCACGGACGAGACGATGAATTCGAGAGGCGTCTTGACCTTGGCGCGATAGGTTGTGGTGGACCAGAACTCGGGGGAATGAAAGAGCGTTTTGAGGACTGCGGCGATGTCGCCTCCGCTGGAGAGGTAAGACTTTGCCATGCGATCGACAAGAGCTTGCGGCGGGTCGTCGGAGACGAAGCGGACGGCCAGCTTGCGGCTGATGAAGTGCGCTGTCGCCGGGCTCGAAGCGAGCATGTGCAGTAGCTCGCGGCCTTCGTTCTCGCCGTTGTCTTTTATCTTTTTGCCCAGGACTTTTTTCGTGCCGGGCTCGTGGCGATTGGGGTTGAAGGTGAATTGGGCGTCGATGAGCGGGCGGTCGATGGTCCAGCCTGTGAGGACGCGGGCCACCTGCGTGACATCGGCTTGTGTGTAGCCGCCGTTGACGCCGAGAGTGTGCAGCTCCATCAACTCGCGGGCGTAGTTTTCATTGAGTCCATCATGCACATTTTTCTTTGCGCCGGGGCGCCGGGCTGCGGCCATCTCGGCGCGCTCGGCGGCGAGCGAGTCGGGGCCAATGCTTTCAGCGTTGTCGAGATAGGCGAGCATCGCAGGACTTTGTGCAACGGCCTCAAGGAGGTCTTCGAATTTTCCCAGCGAGCGGGGGCGAATCGTATCGCGCTCGTAGCTCACCAGGTAGTAGGGCATCTGCTCGTTCTTGCGCAGATAGACGTTGAAGTGATTGAGCCAGAAGTCGGTCATCACTTCCTGAAGCTGGGCGCTGGAGTAGATGTCGCGTGTAAGGCGCTGGGCGATGAGGTCTTCCGCGACGAGGCGCTCGGGGTTTTCAAGAGCGGCCACAGTGAGTTTTAGCTCGGGTGTGAGACCAGCGTTGAGGGCAACCCGTTGTGGCGGCCGGAGGGATTTGATGAAGCTGTCGAAGTCTGCCGGCTGCATGGCGGCGAGCTGGGCGACACGCTGTTGAGGGGGGAGGGCTAGGACTTGGCGGATGGTAGCGTCGTCGAACTGCGGTTGGGCTTCGGCGGGCGGCGTGGCGTTCATGTTCATTTGGCCGCCTGTGCTCATGGCGGAGGGAGAGGTATCGGAGCCCATCGCGTTTTCAGCTGGACCAGGGGTGGAGTTCATTACCGGATTGCCGGAGGCGTCGACCTTAACCATGGTGCCGTCGGAGGCTAGCTGCATGTTGGGCGGAGCGCCGGCCGTGGGCGGATTGTTCTGCGGGGCGGAGCTTGGCTGGATAACGGCGGTCTTCTGGGCTTTCTCGTCCTTCTTCGCCTGGAGGCGGTAGATCTGGTTTTCGTAGATGGCGTGCAGAACGCCGTTCGCCGGGATGGGGACCTTGCCGGTGTTCATTGCCTGGCGGATTTCGCCGTTGCTGGGCAGGCGATAAAGCAGGTCCTCGGTGTTCCATTGCATTTCAGGGAATTGGGCGAGGCGGGCGTTGAGGTCGGTTTCGTCGATCGAGGAGGGGTTGAGTTGCTGATCGAACCACTTTTCCAGCCCCGCGTTTCCCTGGCCCAATGCGCGGACGGCTTCGAGATCGCCGGGCCGGGGCCCGAAGGTGAAGCGGTTGAGGGCATGAAGGATGCGGTCGTCGCCGCGAAGCTGGGTGGACTGGTATTCGGGGCGCGCGGTTTTGATGGGCGGGTCTTGAGGAGCTTGTTGCGTGTAGCCGAGGGGGGAGCAGAGAGTGCAGCACAAAGAGAGTGCCAGGTGGCCTTGAATCGCTTTCATTGCAGACGCTCCATACGGACGCACCGGAGGAAGGATGGCAGAAAATCGAGCGCGCGGCACCAACCTGCTGTAAGGTCAGACTCCATTTTAGGAGGAAAGTTGCGGTGGGCAGGGTTACGTTTGGGGGTCAGCGGTGAAGCGGGATGGCAACTCTAGCGGACTTCAGAGGGACGCAGGCTTCAGCAGCCTTTTTTGCAGCGGGCCATGATGGCGGCGTGGAGGCGTTCACGGAGATCGTTGGGGAGGTCGTAGATCTGGTGGGAGCGGTAGATCTCGATGGTTTTGCGGGTGGTGTTGAAGACGACTTCGCAGTGGCCGCACTTGTGCATGTGCTTTTCGACTTCGGCGCGGGTTTCTGCGGCAACGGAGTCGTCGATGATGTCGTCGAGCAGGGCGATGAATTCTGTGCAGGTCATGGTTCAGCCCTCGCTACTTTTGGGCCCGCTTGTCTTGACCCAGGTTTGTTGCGAAAGTAGCGGCTCAGGCGCTCGCGAAGTTGCAAACGGGCGCGCAGCAGGCGCGATTTGACAGCCGGAATACTGAGGCCAAGAGCCTCGGCTGTGTCCTCTGTGGAGAGACCCTGCACGTCGCGCAGTTCGAAGACGACCTTGAAGCCGGGGGGAAGTCCCTTGATTGTCTTCTCCAGGATTTGGCCCAGTTCGGATTGGGTGTAGTTCTGCTCCGGATCGGGGGCCCAGTCGGCAAGATCGCGAGGGACTGTGCCTTCCTCGGTCTCCAGATCCTCGTCGATCGAAACCATTTTCCCGGTACGGCGCTTGCGCAGCCGCATCAGGCTTTCGTTCACCGCAATTCGAACTAGCCATGTGTAAAATTTCGAGTTCCCCTGAAACTGTTCGAGCTTCTCGTATGCCTTGAGAAACGCGTCCTGCATCACATCCTCGGCATCTTCGCGGTTCTGCGTAATGTGCTGCGCAATCCTGAAGATTTGCCGCTCATATTTGCGGACCAACGTATCGTAAGCGGAGACATCGCCCTCGCGTACCCGTTGAACGAGGGCCACGTCCGGATGCTGCTCGTCTTGTCCTGCAATCGATTGGATGGTCGTCATGGAGCCTGGATGCGGAAATCGTAGCGAAAAGTTGAGGGTTGGACGGTACTGGCCGGAAAAGACCGTCAAAAGTAGAGTGTACCGGACGGCAGGGCAGGGAACCAAACGCGGGTTGCCGATGGTGGGACGGGATGGCTGAAGGTGCCCAAATCCTTGGTTGCTGCGGTAACGTCATTGGTTCGCGACCGTCTGAGTAGGGTTGAAGCGGAATAAAGTGAAGATATGAGGGCTGCTTCCTTTCAAAACTGCTGTTCCGGCATGGCGGCCCGCTCCGTGGCTGGAGTGCTTTCGTTCCTAATGGTTGTGCTGCCGGTTGCGGCGCAGACGCAGGATGACTCGGTGAGGAACTCCGGCCATCTTTCGGCGCGCAGCGCGAGGTCGAAGTCAGGGAATGGGAAGACGAAAAGCAAAAACGCCACGAGGAAAAAGTCAGGAATTAAGAGTCGCAAACCGGTGAGTCGAGGAGCCACGGCGAGCCGCGCAGCAACGGCGGCGCGGACGGCGCGGCTCAGACAGGCTTTTGTGGCATCAAGCGAATTGCGGCCCATGGCACAGCAACTGGCAACGATGCGCACGGCTGAGGCTTATGCGGGCGTGACTGCGTATGCGCGCAGGCAAAGCGGCGAGGCGGCAGCGACTGCCTATCTTGCGCTGGGGCACGCGTACCTTGAGGACAAGCGCTATACCGAAGCTGAGTCGAGTTTGCGGCAGGCGCGGCAAAGTGGCGAAGAATTGGCTGACTATGCGGATTTTCTGGGGGCGCGGGCCAGCCATGAAGCGGGGGACGAGGCGGCAGCCGAGGCAGCGTTGCACGGATTTACGGATCGCTATCCGGACAGCATTTTCGATGCCGAAGAACCGGAGCTCGAGGCCAACGTCCTGCTGGCTATGAAGAACGCCTCCGGGGCCGAACGGGTGTTGGCACAGGCGAAAGGGCTGGCGGCGGAAGATCGCACCGGGTTCGAACTTGCCCAGGGACAAGTGGAGTTTGCGCTAGGGCAGCGGGATGCGGCCGGACGAACGTTCAAGCAACTGCTGCTGAGTCATCCACTGAGCCAGGAAGCCCAGGTCGCAAGAGCCAGGTTGACGGAGATGGGCGCCGAGACGGCGCTGACACCGGCGGAGTTGCGCGGCCTTGGCGATGCATACTACAACGGCGGGCGCTATGGCGAGGCTGCGGAACAGTATCGCGCGCTGCTGCGGACATCTTCATTGAGCGAAAGTGAACGCAACAGTCTCGCAGTGGCCGCGGCAGCCTGCGATCTCAAGCTGAATCGACTGACACTGGCACAAGCACAGGGACTAGCCGATTCGAACGACGAGAATGGTGCGCGGCGGCTCTATTTGCTGATGGAGCTGGCGCGGGATCGCGACGATACGGCAGAACAGCAACGCATTGTGACGGAGATGGAGACCAGATTCGGGTCGAGCCCCTGGCTGGCAGAGGCGCTTTACTCAAGCGGGAACATGTACCTGCTGAAGAAGGACTATCCAACCGCGACGACGTATTACCGTTCCCTTGCGGCGCATTTCCCGAGCAGCAAGAATGCGGCGTCGGCTCACTGGCGGGCAAGCTGGCTGTGTTACCGGCAGCGGCTTTACGCGGAAGCGTCGCAACTGTTCGATGAGCAGATCAGGCTTTATCCGGCGGCACCGGAGACTGTGGGTGCGCTCTATTGGCGGGCGCGGCTCTACGAGACACAGGACCATAACCTGGCGCAGGCCGCGGCCAATTATCGGGCGATCGTGCGCGCTTACCAGCACTACTTCTACGCGCAGATGGCCCGAGTGCGGCTGGCTTCGCTTGGGAACACGCAGCCGGCGGCGGCGCCGCAACTTGACCGGCTGCAGCCAATGGCGCCGCCTTTATTGGTGGAGAGTTTCCCAAGCGAGAGCCCGCACCTGGCGCGGGCAAGGCTGTTGGCCAACGCAGGGTTGAACGAATACATCGCGCGAGAGATCAAGGCTGACCCGAATTCTTCCTCGTGGAGCGCGCTGGCCGAGGCGCAGATTTATGCGTCCTACGGCGAGACGTTTCGCGCCCTGCGGGCAATTAAGCGTGCCCTGCCGTATGCCGCGTCTGCGCCCGTCAATGCAATTCCGCTTGTTTATTGGCGGATTCTGTTTCCTGAGCCCTATTGGGACACGATCAAAGCCGAGTCGGCCAAAAACAATCTGGACCCTTACATGGTGGCGTCGCTGATACGGCAGGAATCGGAGTTCGATCCTTCCGTGGTTTCCTACGCCAATGCCTGGGGGCTGATGCAGTTGTTGCCTACGGTAGGCAAGGCGATGGCGCGAGAAGAGGGAATCAAGAACTTTCAGACATTTCAACTGCTCGATCCTGAGACGAATATCCGGTTGGGGACGCGGTACCTGCGGCAGATGCTCGATCATTTTGGCGGAGTGCAGGAATATGCGCTGGCCGCTTATAATGCCGGCGACAACCGCGTCGCAGACTGGGAGGCGGCGGGTCCCTACCAGGGCATGGATGAGTTTATTGAATCCATTCCATTTACGCAGACGCGGGAATATGTGGAGGCAATTCTGCGCAACGAGGAAACTTACCGAGCGATCGACGAGAATGCAGGTTTGCAGAACGGCGGCAGAGTGAGCGGCGGCCGTTAAGTCCATCGCACTTCGGTTTCAGGTCGGGAATCACCTTGGTCACTAAAGATTTTCGAAACCATTTGACTTTGAACGATGTCGGCGGCAACACTGATTGAAATATTGAACCACCCCCGAAGTCCCCGCGACTTTGGGACGCCATTCGCAGTCTGCAGTTGTTCGACAAGGGCCGATACCAACAGATCGGGATCCGCCTGGTTACATCAGCCCACTGGAGGGAACGATGTCAGCCGACTTGCAGTTCATGGAAGAATGGATCCCCGAAAGAATGGACCCTGGCACGGTTTTCGTGCTGGAAAACCAGGCGAAGCTGGGACACGCCCAGAATCCTTTTGTGGCAGTGATGTCGTGCCCTCGCTGTGGCACACTCGGGCTGATTACACGCCGCCAGCTCTATGCGGGCGAGACAATGATCTGCGGCGGCGATGTTTGTTCGGCGGAGTATCGGCTGGACGGAGAGAACATCTGCTTTCGAAGAGCGCAATAAACTCAGCAATGAAAGGCTGTGCCGGCCTCGTGCTTTATTGCGGCGAGGAGCTAGGCGGGATTTGCATTCTGAATCAGTAACTGAATGGAAAAACTGAAAGGCAAATATTTGCGTAACCGAAGTAACTTCGGAATTCGATGCGACACTGCGGAAGAGCAGGAATCGCGCGTTAGGATGGAGAGAGTCGGTTATAGTTTTATTCGTACCCGCAAGAGAAGCTTCTCTACTGAAGAATTTGAGAGTGAAATTGGACGACCTAACACGCATCGGAAAATTCAAATGCAAGGTACGGCCAAGGCTGTTTATGGATTCCTGGCAGGGGTGCCTATGAACATCCCCGTTTTTGAAGCATTTTTATTTATCTAGTTGCTTCGGACACAGGAGCCATAATGAAACTCATTCGTGCATTCGCCTTCTTGTCTTTTTTCCCCATCCTGTGTTTTGCCGGCCTTTTCGGCTGCGGCAATGGGACCATCAAGGGGGCCGCCTCTACAACACCCACAATCACCTCCTTCACGGCAAACCCATCCGCAATAACAGCGGGCGGATCATCCAGTTTGACAGGAGTATTTGCCAACGGGACTGGCGTGATCACGCCTGGAAGTATTACTGCTGCGAGTGGGACGCCCGTGAACATGTCGCCACAAAGCACGACGACATATACTCTCGCGGTTACCGATTCGGCAGGAAAAACAGTGACGCAGACGGCTACGGTGACGGTGAACTCAGCCGGGCCTGCGGCGCCTCCGAGCGCTCCGGCAACCCCCACAGACCTAACGGCAACCGCGGGAAATACCAGTGTTTTGCTGAGCTGGACCGGATCTACAGGCGGAACTTCCTATAACGTCTACCGTGGCACAACTTCAGGCGGCGAAGGCGCGACGCCGGTTGCCAGCGGCATCGCAACTACCGTTTATACAGATAACAGTGTAATCAACGGCACAACCTACTACTATAAAGTGGCCGCAGTAAACAGTGTGGGCACAAGCGGGCTTTCCCAGGAGGCATCGGCCACGCCCGCGCTTGGATTGCCCGCTCCGCCAACAGGGCTGACGGCAGTCGCCGGTGATGCACAAGTGGCATTAAGTTGGACCGCCAGCACCGGAGCGGCCAGTTATCACGTAAAGCGCTCCACGTCGAGTACCGGACCCTTTACGCAAGTGGCAGCGCCGACCGGCACAACTTACACCGACACAGGCCTGAACGACGGCACGGTTTACTACTACGTCGTGACAGCGGTGAACATGGCGGGAGAGAGCGGGAATTCGAACCTGGTTTCCGCCACTCCTGTGGCAGCGGGTTCCGGGACCGGGCTGACAATTCCGACCGTGCATCCGCGCCTCTGGTGGAACGCCGCACGGTTGGCGCAGGCAAAAGCCTGGTATGCGGCAAATCCGAAAGCGACGGTGCCTCAGGATAAATCCTCCGCTGACTACTACAACGACATTGCGTTCAGGCACGTTGCTGGCGGCGCTGACTGTTCCATCGCAATCAACTACGTGATGAACAATCAGGTGCCTTCAAACCAATTCTCACCGAGCGGAAATGGCAGCGACCAGGCGCGGTGGTATGGTGAAACAGCATTCGTTGTTTACGATTGGTGCTTCGATCAACTCACGACCCAGCAGCGAGCTGACTTCTTCAACAACATTGGCGGCTCAGGCGCGGGCTGGAACAACTATTTGACGGGCATCAACCAGCAGGCCTGGGGTGGTGCCGCAATGACGCAGAATAACTACAACATCGGGAACATGCGCAATGACATCGAGTCGGGCATCGGCACTTATTCGGAGAATCAGACCGCGGCCACCGGCTTTCTGACCGATGGCATCACCAAGCGCTGGACGGACAACTTTATTCCCACGGTAACAACCAATGCCGCAGGTGCAGTCGGGCAGGAAGGAAATCAGTACGCGGTCTCGCTCGCCGGGTATCCCATCATCCCATTCGTCACCATGAGTCTCTACGGGCGAGACCCTTACAACGAGAGTGAGTATTTCAAGGAGCAGGTCTATTGGATGATCTACAGCACGACACCGGCTCCCACGCCCAACGCTGGCTCGCCCTCCGCGTATCAGTTGAATCCCTTTAGCGATGATGAGCAATTCGTGAATGGAGGCATGCTGACCCTTTCGTCCGAATACACGGGCTTTATGAATACGGCCTCCAATTACTGGAGTTCATTGGATGTAGGCAAATACGCCCGCCAGTGGGTGAATACAGTTGGAGCTGCTCCATCGACGTTTCTGACACCCAACTATGTTCTGGCCCTTGACGCCAAACCGGCAGCTCTGCCATACAGCACGTTGCCGCTCGATTACTACGCTACCGGAATCCAGTATCTCTATGGGCGCAAGGCCTGGGACACTTCGTCTGCGTACTTCATGTGGCAACTCGGCATCCCGACTGCCGGAGTTGGCCACTCGCATCTCGACTTCGGCAACTTCAATTTATGGAGGGGCGGGCGCTGGCTGTCACGCGAAACGACGGGGTACGACGACATTATTACCGGGTATGGATACCAGAATGTCGTCAGTGATTCTGTCGACGATATTGTGGCGCACAACACCATTCTGTTTGGAACGCCACTATCGCCGGCCGGAAGCAATTCAGGGCTGGCGCTCATGCCCGGCAGAGCGCAGGGACAAACCCCAGTCCTCCGTCTTGACTCCCAGCCGGGCTACATTTATGCCGTCGTGGATCTGACGCCGCAATATCTCTGGCCCTCGGGATACTCACAGTACAATTCGGGTGCGGTCGTTCACGTCGAGCGCGAGCTTCTGTTTTTGCGCGACCTTGAGACCACACTGGTCTTCGACAGGCTGACCACCGGCAATGTGACAACCGGCTCTGACACGGGAGTTACGGCTGCCAACGAAGTGAACACCTTCCTGATCCACTTTGAGACCAACCCGACCCTGGAAGATGCGACGCACATGACTGCCACCAATGGCACACAGGCTCTGCGGGTCACCACGCTCGTGCCTTCGGCCCCAGCCCGGCGCGTGATTAACGAGCAGTCGTGCGGAGGCTGCAGCAGGGGAATCGGCCAGTACCGGGTGGAACTTGACACCTCAGGCGCAGCACAACGCTACTTCCTGAACGTGCTGCAGGCTCGCGATGCCAGTGCTGCAAATATTGCGGCCACAGTTGTGGACAGCGCACCAACAAGTCCCACTACGGGCACGTTTACGGTGACGCTGCAACCGGCCACTGGCGCCGCCACAGTGGTTGTGTTCAACAAGGGGCAGACTAGCAGCGGTGGATCTGTGGACTTCGGGGGCACTACATTGTTGCAATTTCGGGCTGGAGTGCAGTCGATCAGCTACACCGACAGCGGGCCGGTATGGGAACCATAGCCGGCTGTCGATTGGCGCCGGGATTTATGCTGGATTGGGCGTTCGGCCCACGTCGAATCTGAGAAGCCCTGAGGAAGCGGGTCAGCAGTTTTTGCAAGGAAAGGAATGTCCCGTTGTCGAGTCCAGCCCTCCTGAAGCAGATTGGCCGCATGACGTTCCTGCTGAACTTGGCATTTGTTGCAGTCCTATGCCTGGGGGCACAGTTGCTTCTGCAGTCCTATCCAGACAGCGATCGTCTCGGGACTGCAGTGAAATTCGGCATGATTGTTCCCGGCGCCTTCTGGGTATGGAGTGTGCTGCGTCGCCTCCGGGATGCTGGACTGCCGCGATGGCTCTTGTTTCCATACGGTGTTGCAGTATTCGGGGCCTGTGCGGCGGTGCATTTGCGGAGGATTTTGGATTGGCAAGAGACGCTTGCCTTCTTTTTTATTCTCCAGATTCCGACAGTTCTGTTCCCAAGTAAACCAAGGCCTGCCAGCTCGTCGAGGCGAAGCGGCACTCAGACAAGTGTGCCGACTCAACCGTATCCCGAGTACAACAGGCCAGTCGGACGCTTCCAGTTTGTGCTGCGAGTCGTGTTTATAGGCGCGCTCTTCACTGCGCTGCTCCAGCTGGCGCGGGAGGCAGGCCCCGGAGTTGCCGCCTGGGAGATGCGCGCC
>Ga0181535_10007652_pt1 | contig 10801 bp, 5 predicted proteins | sample PEATcosm2014_Bin_44_FD_119774 | JGI IMG/M metagenome (GOLD analysis project Ga0181535, IMG submission 119774) | Peatland microbial communities from MTU Mesocosm Facility, Houghton, MI, USA - PEATcosm2014_Bin17_30_metaG | ecosystem: Environmental > Terrestrial > Soil > Wetlands > Peat | place...
GCGCGGGCCGGAGATGGCTTCGGCGAAGCGCCGATTTTGTCCGGCAAATCAAAAATGAGCTTCCGTTCCACGGCGATCGAGGACTCGGTTCTTCTCCGGTTTACGGCAGAACAGTTCTGGCAGATTCTCGCCTGCTGTCCAAAAACACGGGCCGTAGTGCTGAGCGATATGGCGCAGCGCCTTCAGGCCTATCAGGTCGAAGCATTGCATCGCGAAAAACTGATCTCGCTGGGAACGCTGGCGGCCGGTCTCATGCACGAGCTGCACAATCCAGGCTCGGCGGCTAAACGCTCGGCATCGCAACTGCGAGAAAACCTGATGCGGCTGCAACAACTAAGCCTTCGCAATGGCAGCCGCGCTAAGACGCCAGAACAGCTAGAGTGCATGCGGGGACTGCTGGAGCACACGCTAAGCGGCTGCCGCCTTGCCGCCATGAGCAGCGTTGCGCAGTCAGACGCCGAGGAAGAGATGAGCGAATGGCTGGCAGCGTCGGGCGTCGAGAATGCGTACACCATCGGGCCGGTGCTTGTCGGCATGGGCTTCGAGCGGCACGAGCTGGATTGCGCCAAGGAATATTTTGAGGCGGGCGCATTTTCAGACGCCCTCAATTGGCTTGAGGCGCTGGTGTCGAGCGTGTCGTTGGTCTGCTCGATCGAAGACAGCATTTCGCGGATCTCGGACCTTGCCATGGCCGTCAAGAAATTCGCTTACGACGAGAAGTCTCCCGCGAAAGAGCTTGATGTGCATGACAGCCTGCAAAGCACCCTCACAATTCTGGGTCACAAGCTCCGGATCAAGCAGATCCATGTGGACAAGAAATTCGAAGCTTCGCCTTCGACGCTTTCGACCCGCGGCTCTGCATTGAGCCAGGTGTGGACCAACTTGATTGATAATGCCGCGGACGCTTCCCCTGCAGGGGGGCATATCGAGATTGCCACCTGGACGGAAGCGGATGCGGGCTTGCTGTCGGTGAGCATCACGGATCATGGCGAGGGAATTCCCGCCGACGTGCTGCCCCGAATCTTTGACGCATTTTTTACGACTAAGCCGCAGGGCTCCGGAACCGGCTTGGGGCTGGATATTGTGCACCGCATCGTCACGGAGAAATTCGGCGGAAAGATCGAAGTCGAAACGGAACCGGGTAAAACGCGGTTTGTCGTGCGTCTGCCACTCGGGCGCGTACGTGAGGGCGAAAAGGCCAACTCCAAGCCGAATTGATGTAGTTTCGTCTCCGTGTCCAACTGTCCCAAATCTATACGCCGGCAACGCGCGTACCTCACTCAGCCGTGCTGCAAACGGTTTGCGCGCATGCGCTTTTCGAGCCAAGCAATCTCTTTCGAAAAATCCCGGCATCCCTTTCTCCGGAGTATTGAAACGTAATGAAGTCGGTCCCGTCTCCGCCGATGTAAAGAGTGGAGGGCGGGATGGTCGATCGCAGTGAACTGATGGAGGCTGCACTGGAGAGTTTTCCAGAAGGCCTGGCGCTGCTCGATCACCGAGGCGGAGTAACGTTTTGGAACCGCGCCGCGGAATGCATCACGGGATTTCCAAGTATAGAAACCGTAACGCGAACGGTCCCATGGGCGCTGGAGCCACTTTTGCTCGCGCATTCGCCAGAGGTGGCAGGAGAAGCCAGGAGCGGACCCCGGCCCGAACGCGGCGTCCTGGTTGAGACACAACACCGGTACGGGAGCAAACTGCCCCTGATGATGCGAACCGTGGTTCTACGGGATCCTCTGGGTGAGCACATTGGAACGGCTGTCATATTTCACATCGCAGAACATCTGGATTCTTTGCCGCATGGAGAGAGTTGCGAGGAGTCCAATTTGGAAGCCGCGCAGGCAGAAATTGAAGAGCAGGCGCAATTGGCATTTGACGACTTCACGAAGCGGGGCACGCCTCTGGGTCTCTTGTGGATCACAGTTGACCAGGCACACGAACTGCGCAAGACCCATGGGGCGAGGGCTTGCGAAATGATGATTGAACGGATCGAGCGAACGCTGACGCATGGGTTACGCCCCACCGAAGAACTTGGCAGGTGGGGAGACGACGAGTTTCTGATTCTTTCGCACGAGGCGTCGGCAGGGTCGCTTGCGGCGCATGCACAAGTGCTTGCGGGCCTCGCGAGGACATCCGATTTTCGTTGGTGGGGTGACAGGCTGTCGCTCACGGTCAGTATTGGCGCAGCACAAGCCGTGAAGACCGATACACTGCCGCAACTGTTTGAACGCGCGCAGGCAGCAATGCTCGTGAGTGTCCATGCTGGCGGCAATCACATCACACTCGCACCTGAGAGGACGTAATGTTCGCGATCATAGGAATTCTCCTGGTTTTTGGCGCGGTTATCGGTGGGTTCCTGATGGAAAAGGGGCACATCGAAGTGCTTATCCAGCCGGCCGAGATGTTGATCATCGTCGGAGCGGCGACCGGGACTCTTCTGGTTGCAAACCCAATTCACATCCTGAAGGGAATACTGGGAGGACTCAAGGGCGTCTTAGGGGGTTCAAAGTTCAACAAGGGTCGTTATCTGAACACCCTGAAGATGATGTATCAGTTCCTGAATAAGGTGCGCAAGGAAGGTCTGTTGAGCGTGGAGATGGACGTTGAGAAGCCAAAAGAGAGTTCCATCTTCAAGAACTACCCCGATTTTCTTGGCGACCACCATGCGTGCGATTTCGTATGCGACACGCTGCGCATGGCCATCACCGGAGGAGTCGAGCCCTTTGACATGGACCAGATGATGGAACTGGACATGGAGGTGCATCATCACGAAGGGTCGCTGCCGATCGGAGCGTTGTCGACGATGGCGGACGCATTGCCAGGACTGGGAATTGTGGCGGCCGTGTTGGGCGTGGTGATCACAATGGGAGCGCTGGGCGGTCCGCCGGAGGAGATCGGACACAAGGTGGCAGCGGCCTTGGTAGGCACGTTTCTTGGCATCCTGCTTTGCTACGGAGTGGCGGGCCCATTGGCTGCCAACATGACCAAAACAGCTGATGACCACAACAGCTACTTGCACGTATTGCGTGTGCTGATGCTTTCGTTCCTGAAAGGCTCGGCGCCGATGATCGCGATCGAGATGGGGCGGCGCGCGATTCCCGCACATGTTCGGCCGAGCTTTGACGAGATGGAGAAGAGCTGCAAGAACCAGGCGGTCTCGGCTTCGGCAGCGGCGGCTTAAGGCGGGAGTACGTTCAGGAGGGTCCGGAATCATGGCAGCCAGCAAAGCTCAGCCCATCATCGTGATCAAAAAAAAGGGCGGCCACGCCGGCCATCACGGTGGCGCGTGGAAGGTTGCCTATGCAGACTTTGTGACCGCCATGATGTCGCTTTTCATTGTGCTCTGGTTGATGAACTCGAGTGAAAAAATCAAGAAAGCCGTTGCCGGGTATTTCAACGATCCCAAGGGCACCGGGAGCCTGATGGGCACAACCTTAACCGGTACCGGCGAAACGGTGACGATTGCATCGAACGACGATCTGCAAAAACTGAAAGACAAGCTCGAGCAGGAGATCAAGGCTAAGAAGGACCTGGAAAAGCTCCTGAAGCAGATCGAGATTACGATTACTCCCGAGGGGCTGCGCATTGAGTTGCTGGAGGGCAAGGACGGAACCTTTTTTCAGAGCGGAAGCGCCTATCTCAGCGATAGCGGGCAGGAGTTGTTGGCGCTGTTGGCATCGGAATTGAAAACCCTGCCAAATAATCTCCTGATCGAAGGCCACACGGATGCTTTGCCGTATTCCAATGACGGCAATTACAGCAACTGGGAACTTTCTGCCGACCGCGCCAACTCCGCGCGCAGGCTCTTGCAGCAGGATGGCGTACGTTTCGATCAGGTCACGCAGGTGCGAGGCTATGCAGACCAGCTTCTGCGTGTGAAGAACAACCCCTTCGACCCTTCAAATCGTAGAATTTCGATCCTGGTAAAAAATCAGGAAGGTCCGATGCCGGATTTGAAGGGTGTCCGTGCCGTCAGTGGGCCGATTGCGACCCCACAGCCGAAGACGCCTGGTAGTCCTGAAGCAGCACAGGCGAAAACGCAAAGTGTGTCTCCGGCCCCAGCGGGTCCGTCTTCGGGGGGCACGAAGAACTCTTCTGCGCCTGGTTTTGTACCCAGTCCGCCCCCGGTTGCAAGGTCGACGGCGTCCAAACCGGGCCTGATGACGACCATCAAGGGAATGCTGCCCGGATCGAAGAAGTAAGGATCAAATCGGCAATTCGAGAATGAGTTTGAGCAACTTCCCGCGCAAATGGTGTAGGCTTGTTTTTCGGAGAAGTAAGCGTTTACCGGGAGAGTTTTTCATGACCATTGTGGCTGGCGTCGATTTCGGCACGTTGAGCGTGCGCGTGACTTTGGTGGACAGCAAAAAGGGGCCGATCGGAACGGCTTCGGCTTCCTATGAACTGCACCGTCGCCGCGACGATCCCGACTTTGCCACACAATCTCACGCCGAACAAATGGACGCATTGGCGAAGGCGACGCGCGAGGCCTTGCGCGCGACGGGTGTGGACGGGAAGGCTGTTGCGGCGATTGCGCTGGACACGACCGGTTCGAGCGTCGTTCCAGTCGGTGAGGGGCTCGAGCCGCTCGACGAATATTATCTCTGGTGCGATCACCGCGCTCACGCGGAAGCTGAAGAGATCACGGCCAAGGCGCACGACCTGGGCATCGAGGCAATCGACTGGTGCGGCGGCGTGTACTCGCACGAGTGGGGCTTTGCCAAATTGCTCCATTGGCTGCGGCACAATCCGAAGAAGCGCAAAGACTTTGTGACCGCCCTAGAGCACTGCGACATGGTCGCCGCTACACTCAGCGGAATCCGCGATGCGAGCCAGTTGAAGCGCAGCGTCTGCGCGATGGGCCACAAGTGGATGTGGAATCCCAAGTGGGGCGGATTGCCGCCCGAAGAGTTTCTGGTTGCTGTGGACCCGCTTTTTGCCGGTGTGCGTGCGAAGATCGGGGGCGAATATGAGACGAGCGATCGAGTGGCGGGACACTTATCGCCGCAATGGGCCGAGAAGTTAGGCCTAAGCGCGGGAATCCCAATTCCAGTTGGTGCTTTCGACGCACACTGGGATGCGATCGGCTCCAATATTCGTGAAGGCGATGTGGTGAATGTGGTGGGCACCTCCACATGCATTATCGCGATGGCCCGCGAAGCGCAGCTTGTGCCAGGAGTCTGCGGCGTGGTCCCTGGAAGCGTGCATCCGGACTACACGGGGATCGAAGCGGGGCTTTCGGCAACGGGAGATATCTTCGAGGCGATTGCCCGTCGTGCTCAAACCACGGTGGCAACTCTTTCCGAGGGACTCGATGCATACAAGGCAGGCCAAACCGGGCTGTTGCGACTGAGCTGGGACAACGGCGATCGCACGGTGCTCGTGAATCCTGAGCTGGGAGGAGTGACCCTCGGTTGGAACCTGGTGCACACGGCGCAGGATGAGCTATTCGCAGCGATTGAAGGTACGGCGTTTCATACGCGAATTATTTTGGAACGCATGGCCGAACATGGCGTTCGTGTGGATCGCGTGATCAATGCGGGAGGGATTCCGCAAAAGAACGAAGTGCTGAATCGCGTATATGCCGATGTGCTGAACAAGCCAGTCCTTGTGCCAGCCGGCATTCCGACAAGCCTTGGTTCGGGCATCTTTGCGCTGCTGGCGGCTGGAGCTTACAAAACAATAGAGGAGGCACAGGCTGCCGTCTGCCTGCCGCTGCGTTCGGTAGAACCGAACCCCAAGGCCGTACAGGTCTACGAGCAACTCTATCGGCATTATCGGGATCTGTATTTTTCTCTAGGTAAGCGTGACGCCGGGGCGACAGCATTGGGTGCGGTCTTGCCGGAGTTGCGGAAGATTGCGGCCGAAACGCGAAGAACGAACTAGGACCCCCAGCTCAAGCGCGTCGATACTGCGACGCAACGGCTCAATCGATCTACCGCCGAAAAGAAACGCGCCGGCAAATCGCAAGATTCGCCGGCGCATTGGGCTCGAGTTGATCTCAGCTTAGAAATCGTACCGCAGGCTGAACTGCATGCGGCGCGGCTGGGTGAGCAGTACGCTTGCGACACCGAGATTGCCGCCGGTCAACTGGCCGCCCACCGACGTCGGGGAGTCATCGAAGCGAACCGTGTTCAAAACGTTATAGGTTTCCCAGGCAAACTTCAATGCGCCGAACTCGCCTAAATTCCAGCGCTTTGCGAGCCCCGTGTCGATGTCGAAATAACCATCGCCGCGGAAGTTGTTTCTCTCGCCGGCTTCGCCAGGATAAGGCAGCCGAACTGGACCGCCGGTTGCGATTCCATTGGTAATCGCATCCGGATCGGCGAAGAATTGCGGGTTGCCGTTTGCATCGTAGTGGCGGTGCGTCTTGACCGGCTGCGTGACCACGCCGAAGCTTTCAATCTGCCAGTCCGTCGTCCAGCCCGGTTCGTTCAAGCTGAAGGGAAGAGCGCTCGCCCAGCGATTAATGCCGGAGAGCTGCCATCCCCCGATGATCGCGTCGGCAAAGGCATTAGAGCCGCCTCCAACCATCTTCCCGCGTCCAAAGGGCAATTGATAGACCGCGTCTACAGTGATGAGGTGGCGCGTATCGAAATCGGAGACGCTCCGATTCAGATACGGTTTCCATGTGTTGAGAATTTCGCTGAAGGCCCCCGTATTCGTCGAGTTGAGTCCGAATTCCGAGCTGCGCTCGGTATCCGATCCCATGTCGATGGATTTGGAAAGCGTGTAACTGAAATCCATCTGCAGGCCGTGGCTGCTGGGGTGCCGCAAGGTGAACTGCCCGGCGTTGTAATAGCTCATGCCAATGGAGTCGAGGGCGTACAGGGAAGAGAACTGATCCTGCCAGAAGTGCGAATTCCAGCCGGCAGGACATCCGTATCCGCAAAAGAAGTCGATATCCGCAAGCGAGGTCGTTGCGCCGTATTGTGCGCGATACGGAGCCCACTCATTGGTATAGATGGCCTGGGTCGCGCTCTCACCGGCGTAGTCGACGCCGGCCATGAATGGGAAGACGTTCTCAAAGTATTGGATGGGAGCGACGCTGGCAGATCCGTCACCGCCATTCAAATCGACATCGTGGGAGAGCTGAGCTCCGGCAGCGTAATAATCGCCCGCGCCGCCCGGATCGACATAGTCGACTGGTTCGGCAAGGTCGAGCTGCTGGATCAGGTGACGGCCCAGGCGGCCCACGTAGGCCGTCTCAAGCGTGAATCCACCCGGCAACTCCCGCTGCACCGAGAGATCGAAGGTCTCTGAATACGGGGTCTTCAGATGGTTATCCAGGCCCCACGTAATAGCGAAGTTACCCTCGGGCGCTGTAAACGGATAAGCCTGTGTCTGAGGAGATCCGCCGTTGTTGATTGCCGGGAGTGAACTTCTTCCCAGAAAGCGCGGCGCAGGCGGGTGTTTCGCACTTCCTTCAATGCTGTAAACGCCGGCCGGGTTGGTGACCGCCGAACTGATTCCGAACGAACCATTCTGGTCGAAAGTGTTTACGAGGGCTTCGCCGTAGTGGTCGTAATAGATTCCCGCACCGAGGCGAATGGAAGTCTTTGTGTCCGGGGAATAAGCGACTGCAAAACGGGGTGCAAAATTGTCCTTCGATTTGGGCCAGAACGCGGGCCTTCCGTAATAGGCGCCCGATGGCGAGAATTGAATGTCCGGTTCGGAGATCTGGCCGGCTTGCGCAGCGGATTCTCTACCCAAAAACCAGGCATGGGTATCGATGGTGGGCGCCACCTGCTGTCCGCTGGTCTCATATGGAGTTTGCAGAATTGTGTGGCGAACGCCGAAAGTGATCGTAAGGTTCGGCATCACGCGCCATGCGTCCTGAACATACCACTCGAATTCGTTGGCTTTGAAATGGCGGGTGAGAAATGCGCCATCGGGGAGCAGGCTGCCCGAGGTGGCGCTGTCGACGTGATAGTTGTACGAGCTGTCGAGCTCGGGAACCGTTCCCACCAAATTAGCGAAGGCAATCTCATAGGAGTTGGCGAAACTGCTGCTCGGGTCTTCTCCTGGAGCATTTCCCGACAGCCAGTAAGGATTGGTCGTCCCATGCTGCCAGGTGGTGGCGTCTGAAACATGGTTTTGATGAATCAGCCGCCAGTTGCCGCCGAATTCGATAGTATGTTTTCCCTTTGTCCAGCTCAGGTTATCCACGATATTGTTCACCGGTATGCTGGTGATCGTGGTTCTCAGTTCCGATGAGGGATCGGTCAGAAAGCGGAAGTCAACATAATCGCCATTGCCGACGCCCCGATTGCTTACACCCTGGCGGACGTAGCCAAAGCGAATGTCGTTGATCAGAGTCGGAGAGATGCTCCAGGTGTCGCCCGCAGTCAGTCCTTTGCTGTTGTCCTCTGTCACCTTCGACGGACCCTGTCCTGGAAATTGCTCGGGAGCACCGATGACATCCTTTTGCAGATTCCCACGGACAAAGATACGGTGCCTGTCGGTTGGTGTGTAATCGATTCTTGCGATGGATGTATTGAGGCGGACCGGATTGGGCGATGCGAACGAATACGAACCTTCGTTGAGACCGTCCCCTTCCAGCGTGCCGTTGGCAGCCGGATAGGAGTTCAGGAATGCCAGTGCGTTCGGATTCGGACCCGGACCATTCGGATAAGCGCTTGTATTGCAAATCTGGCATCCGGCATCCAGGGCGGCAACTTGTGCCGGCGTCAAGATTCCGCTAGGGGTCGTGATATTCCCCGCCGCGTAAGCGGCAGTCGGGACGGTCTGGACTTGCTGAAAGTCTTCCGCCAGGCGGCTTCCTTCGTAATTACCGAAGAAGAAGAGCTTGTCCCTCTTGATGGGACCGCCGGCAGAGGCGCCGAAAATATTGCGAAGCACTTTGGTCGGGACGTTCGGCAGGCCTTCACTGACTTCCGCTTGCTTGTTGAACCAGTTGTTGGCGGCAGTGAAAGGCGGACGATAGAACTCATACGCCGAGCCGTGAAATTTGTTGGTTCCCGATTTGGTGACCATGCTGACCTGCGCGCCCGAAGAGCGACCGGAATCGGCGTTTGAGTCTCCGGTAGTGACGCGGAACTCTTCGATTGAGTCCGGCGTTTCGCGAAGCACGCCCGTGAAGGCAAATCCATTCACCTGGTCGTTGTCGTCGACTCCATCGACGGTGACGTTGCCTTGATCCGAACGTCCCCCGTTCACTGCGCCTTGGCGGCTATCTCCAGCCGTCACTCCCTGTCCCGTGGTTTGGCCGAGAAAAAGCACGCCAGGCTGCAGGGAAAGCAGATCCGGGATGTTGCGGGTTTCGCTGGGAAGCGCCTGAATCTCTGCGCTGTCGGCGGAGCTGCCGAGCGAAGCATCTGCAGTATTCAGGGTCTGCGCAGACGCTGTGACGTCGACGGTTACCGAACTCGATTGCACGGTAAGAGTGAAATCGATCGTGGCGGGCTGATCGACCAGGAGCTCGGCTATCTTCGATTGGTCACCGAATCCGGGAGCGCTGACCTTGATCGTGTACTTTGCGGGGAACATTTGTGGAAAGGTATACAAGCCGCCGCTGCTGGCGTTCGTGCTGAGCATCTTTCCAGTGGCATTGTCTGTCAGGGTAACTGTGGCCCCGGAAACAAGGGCCCCGGACGGGTCTTTCACAACTCCGCGGAGTGAGGTGGTTGCATTCTGGCCAAAGACGAGGGTCGCGACAGAAAGGGTGCAAAGTAGCACCCATCCCCAAAGGGATCGTTTCACGGCTGTTCCTCCAAAAGGTCTTGCTCTGGTGTGTGTCTTTCAGATCAAGTACGTTTACGCTTCGCCGAAGACTTCACGGCCGCGCCGCGGATAGGGCCTTGGTATTCGTAGCTCCAGCCGTGGCCGGAGAGGCCTGGTCCGGAGTAATGGGAAGGTACCGTTTCGTATGAATTGCCGAGAAGCTCTTGCAGTGGGGACTGCGTTTCAATCGGAATGAATTTATATTGCTCGATATTTACTCAAGATTCAACAGAAAATTGAATTTCAATCCCTGAAATCTTTGCGGAGGGAGAAACAATGCCACCATTGAACCTATTGTTGCTGCTGCATTTGCTGTAGATCGATGAGTGCCGGAGTGATTTCCGGGGCCTGTTGTGCACGCTCCACCAGCACGCTCCAGTCGTCGGGGATGGGAAGCTTTCGGTCCAGTGCCGGAGGAAACTCGCTGGCCTCGACATGGACGGCGACATAGAGTTCGCTGTCGGTCGTGCCTCGGAAGATGCCGTGAGTTGGCGGGACGTCGGCATAATCACGCCCAACCGCTGTCCGGATGTGACGATGATGCGCGATGAGGTTGTTGGTAGGGTCGAAGCCGACCCAACCGAGGTGTGGCAACAGGACGTCAACCCACGCATGGGTCGCATCGGGCGTCGATCGGTCGTGATCCTCGCGGCTGCGGTAAAGATAGCCGGACACGTACCGGGCAGGAATCCGAACGTGCCGTAACAGGGCAATCATAGTGTGGGCAAAGTCCTGGCAGACACCCTTGCCGCTGACGATGGCGTCGTCAATGGGCGAGTCAACGCGGGTGGATCGGGGCACGTATTCGAAGTAGTCGAAGAGCCGCTGGTTGAGCTCATGGACGAGCATAAGAGGATCGTCGCGACGGGTCGCACCAAGTTTTGCCGCGAGAGCGATAAGGGCTGGCGTCTCGACTGAAAAGGCGCTGGGAAGAAGCATCTCCCAGTAGTCACCGGCTTCGATCAATTCGTCCAAGTCTCCCCAGGCGTCTGGCGCGAGAAAGTTTGGTACATCGGGGAGAGATTGCTGCTCGACCACGGACTCGGCGATGAGGACA
>Ga0181535_10007654_pt1 | contig 10799 bp, 10 predicted proteins | sample PEATcosm2014_Bin_44_FD_119774 | JGI IMG/M metagenome (GOLD analysis project Ga0181535, IMG submission 119774) | Peatland microbial communities from MTU Mesocosm Facility, Houghton, MI, USA - PEATcosm2014_Bin17_30_metaG | ecosystem: Environmental > Terrestrial > Soil > Wetlands > Peat | place...
CCACGCCAGCGGGATCCCGGTCCACTGGACAAAGTGGGCCATCCAGCCGTCAAACACGGTTGCCTGCAGTTGGACTCTGAAGAACTCGGAGTTATGCGGGAAGAGGGCAGGGTTCAAGTCGGCCTTGACTGCCGTCAGATATACGCCGTCGTCTTCGAGGCCCGGGTGATAGCCCATGACCAGAAAGCCAAGCGCGGTGAACAGCAGAGCGGGCATCAACTCAGAAACGATGCGCTTCATTTTCAAAACAGAGATTCCCCATTCGCTGGGCCGGTGCTTTTCTCGGGCGGAATCAGGCTTTGCCCGATCATCCGGATGAGTTTTGGCACTGGCTTCGATTCTGAAAGATTAGACGAGTACTCGGGCATCCGGGAGATGGTAGTGCGAGCCAGGTGACGCCGCGAGACCAGCAGCGGCTTTCTGCCAACAAAAGATAGATGAAACCGGAATTTCAGTCATGAGCTTGGCAGTCAAGGTGCGGGGTGGCAGCAACCGGGCAGGGAAGTGTATCGTCAATCTTGTCGCAAAGTAGATTGGTTTTGAATCTTCGGTCAGACTGGTTGAGTATGCCTTCCACAACATTGAGTCCATCTTACATGCCGTCGGGCGCGGATGGCGTGCTGCCAGCGTCGGCGGGTGAGTCGGAAGGACATACGCAGGAGAATCTGGCACTCGTGATTCCCACGCTTTGCGAAGCGGAGAATATTGAGGGCTTGCTGCGCAGCATTCGATCCGTGCTCGATCCAGTTGGGATTCGTTACGAAATTCTGGTGGTGGATGACGACAGCAGCGACGGCACCGGGGATGTGGTTTCCGCAGTTTCCCGGGATGACCCGCGCGTCCGCCTGCTGGTGCGCAAGGGGGAACGGGGCCTTTCCGGAGCCATTCTGTACGGTTGGCATAACACCGACGCCGCAATTCTTGGAGTAATGGATGCGGATCTTCAGCATCCTCCAGAGCTGTTGCCGAAACTGATATCCGCCATTCAGCATGGCAACGACCTGGCAATCGGCAGCCGCTACACTCCGGGCGGCGATCTTGGCAAATGGAATCCGGCCCGGAAATTCCTTTCTGCCGCCGCTGTATGGGTGACGTGGCCGTTGCAAAAGTCAAAGCTACGCGCCAAGGATCCCATGTCCGGCTTTTTCATGGTTCGCCGCAGTTGTCTGGAACAAATCACCTTCCAGCGTGCCGGCTTCAAGCTGCTGCTTGAAGTTCTGGTGCGCGGGCGCATCCGGTCTGTTGAAGAGGTTCCATTTGCTTTTGGACTACGCTATCGGGGGGCAAGCAAGGCCAACTTCAAAGTTGCCTGGGATTATGCGCTGCTGCTGGTGCGGCTCTACGCCGCCCGATTTGGGTTTCGCAGGTAAGGCTAAATGCGAGCAGCCGGCGATGAGGGGTTAAATCGCGGGCAGAATCGTCCGTAGGATCAGGAACCCGGCTACCCCAGCAAAGAAAACCAACGCCATGCGGATACCGGGCTCGCGATTGACCTCGGGTACCAAGTCTGTGGCAGCAACGTACAGAGCCACACCAGCTGAGATCGGCAATCCGTAGGGAAGCCAACTTGGAATCAGCTCAATCACAAGCACGCCGGCAAGAGTGGCCGCGGCAAGAGCCACGGCTGAATAGAAAGCCATGGTGCGGCTGCGCCCACTTGCCAGCATCACCGAGGCCATGGTGAATCCTTCCGGCGCCTTATGGAGCAGAATCGCCAGAAAGATGAGCCAACCCATCGTGCTGTTGACAACGAAGCCCGAGCCAATGGCCACACCGTCGAACAGTGCGTGCACGCTCAAACCCGCCATCACGGAGTTGCCTGTATGCCTGGAGACGAACTCGCCGGCATGCGTCTCCTCGCCAAAATGAAAATGGGAGTTGATCGTGTGCTCCAGCAAGTGCACAACACAATAGCCGGCCATGATCAGTACTGGTCCAAGGTGAGGGCTCAGGTTCAAGCTCTCCGGGGTCATCTCAATAAGGGCAGTGGCCATTAGAAAGCCGGCGCCGAGCGCAACAAAATAGCGTAGATAAACCTCGACGCCGCGAGCGCGTACCAGTACCAGCCCGCCGGCAACATCAGCCAGGGCGGCAATCGTGCCGAGGATCAGTGAGATTTTGAGCATGGGCACCTAACCGCTATGCCGGATGTGCATCACATCCCCATCCTGAACAATGTATTCCTTGCCTTCAAGGCGCAGCGTGCCTTTGCTTTTGGCAGCGGCTTCTGAACCGGCCTCGAGAAGTGTGTCCCAGCGGATGGTCTCGGCGCGAATAAAGTGATGTTCCAGGTCAGAGTGGATGGCTCCCGCGGCCTGTGGAGCTTTCGAGCCGACAGGGACAGTCCACGCGCGGCATTCATCCTCACCGGCAGTGAAAAAGCTGATAAGACCCAGCAACTCGTAACTCTTGCGAATGAGCCGCACCAGGCCACTTTCATGGAGCCCATAGCTGCCCAGGAACTCCTGAGCCTCTTCGTCGTCCATTTCCGCCAGTTCAGCTTCCACTTTCCCGCAGATTGCGGTTGCGCCGGCGTTGGGCCTGCCGGCAACCTCATCCAGACCGAACTTGCTGACGGCAGCATCCAGATCGGCGCCCAGCGTAGTGCTCTCGCCAATGTTAAGCGCGTACAGAATGGGCTTTTGCGAAAGGAACATGAAGCCCTTGATGAGCTTCTTCTCATCGGCGGTCATCTCCAACTCGCGGAGCGGCTGCTCTTTTTCAAGAGCGTCTTTTGATCGCAGAAGCAGGGCCTGTTCACGCTCAAGATCGCTTGTGCGCCCCTTCTTCAGGTCCTTTTCGAGCCGTTCCAGCCTTTTCTCAACCTGGGTCAGATCGCTGATCATCAGGTCGAATTCGACGTTCTTGATATCGCGCAGAGGATCGATGGGACCGACATGGGGGATCGAGTCTTCTTCGAAAGCGCGGAGTACATGGATGAGGGCGTCGACGTTGCGCAGGCTGGTGAGAAACGCGGTCTCTTTCAATGCTTCCTGACCGATCGCCGCCACGTCGACAAATTCAACAGCAGCGAAGGTCGTTTTCTTCGGTGAGTAGAGCGCTGAAAGCTTATCCAGCCGCTCGTCGGGAACCTTGGCAACGCCAATATGCTCCTCGCGGGGGTTGGAATAGCCGCTCCGCTCCTCGAGCTTCGCTTTGGTAAGAATCTTGAATAACGATGTTTTGCCCACCTGAGGCAGGCCGATGATGCCAGTCTTCATTCGCGTCCCGTTGCAGCCCCTGCACGATGAGATACGCGCTTCAGAGCCTCTTCGATGATACAAGAAGCAGGGAGTAGGGAAGAGGGCGAGGATGTTTGAGTTCATTGATCGGTGCTTGGGAGCCTGCCCTTCCCGAGCCAACCTCAGGGGCGACGGGATTGGGCACAGAAAAGGCCGCGTACAGTAGTTCCTAACGAAGTCCCGTCATGATCGCCGCCAGAATATCCATGGGCCAATGCGCAACGATCAGCGGTCCCAGGCGTCGCATGCGCAAATAGACCGGCATCAGCAACAGGAGCGGTGGAAGAAACATGAGAAACCGATACGCCACATAGTGCCAGTCGGGAACGAAGGGGATCATGAAGTGTTGCGCGGCCCACCAAAACCCAGTAATCGAGACGGCGATCCAAGTGCGGCCGGTCAGCGCCTCGAGCCTCGGCAGCACATATCCCTGGTAGGTCATCTCTTCGGTCGCAGACTGAATGACCCACCAAACGGTCAAGCTGTAAACGGTGGCCCAGATGGGCAGCGAGTGGCGCTGCACTATGAACTCCATGGGAACCTTGGCCAAGGAGCCGTAGACCAACCAGACCGCAAGATGACCGCCGGCCCAGAAAAGCGGAATGGAGACCATCAAAATCGCGAGCCCCAGCCACAGGTCGCGTCCCCACCGCATACGTATCGGCCCGATGAGGTCGCGGAGACGGATTCCCTCCCGGCGCGTAAAGTACTTCATGCCGAGCAGACAGCAAACATCGCTCAGGGTGCCGTAGACGATCCACCATTGGCCGGCAGCCTGGAAAGGCGCAGGATGGCGTTGTGCAAGAAACACCAGCGCCAGCAGGCATTGGAAGGTAAACCATAGCATGGTGCGCGCCGCGACCAGGAGCAATGGGCCAATCCACGGAATGCGCCCGCCTTTGATGCGCTCCTCGATCTGGGATCGCGCGTTCGCCGGGAGAGGAACTGGGCTTGCAATTTCGCGTACAGGCGGCATGCCGGGCTGGCTCCGCCACGGAGTCTAGCACCAGAGCGACGAATGGGTCTGTGACGACCTCAGGCCGCCTTATTGCTTAGATTCGCGTTGATTCCGCAGCAGCTACCAGCGCCACCGTCGTCAGTCCAAGCAGAAGAATTGCCTCTTCGACATGTTCGCTGCGGTTGTGCAGCCTGTTGAAGTCGACGCGGTCGGGGTTGGCTGTGTCCGCGGCGTCAATCGAGCCGCCCGCGGCAATCCGGTCGCGCTCCATCGCGGGAATGATCGCGAACTGCGAGTAAACCGTGCAGCCAATCATGAAGACAACCAGTGCCATGGGGGCCAGAACCGCGCGGGGCTTGTAGATTCCCCAGGCGGGAAACAGCGCCAGGAGAGCGAGAGTCACCATACCAGAAACCAGGCCCATGCCGTGCAAGATACGCAACAGGTGACCGACGATGGTTCCTGCGGTGTGCGTGTCTCCACTCAACGTCATGAAGGTGATGGCAGCGACGATGGGAAAGAAGATCTCCGCGCCCAGCCAGACGATGAGCGTGAGATAAAGAAGGGTGCGGAGAAGAGTCTTCAAAATCAGCCTCTAGATGCGTTTCAATGCGCGCTTCAACACCGTCTCCAACGCCGCTTTGACAGAGGCGTAGTCTTCGGGCGTGATTGCGCCGGAGATTTTCTCGCTCTCGAGCGAAAACAACTCTTCCTTCAAGACATTGAGCAGAGCGGTGTTCTTTGCCGCGGGAGAATTGAAAGCTGGAAAAGGAGCAGCGCCAGCGTCGAACGAAGGAGCGGGAGCGGCTCCCGGCACGCCGGCCGGTTTGCGCAGCAGGAAGGCGGCGCCAGCGGCCAGGAGCAGCGCCAGTCCACCCATGATCCACCACTTGTATTTGCTGAGCGGGTCAGGTGTGCCGATGGGGGTCCCGATGCCGCCGCCAGGCTGTGTTCCCGGCGTGGCCGTGTCTGAGGTTCCGCTTCCTGTATCCTGCCCACCCATGCCGGCGGGTTGCTGGCCTGGCGCGGCGCCTTGCTGCTCGCGCGGAATGGAGCCATTCCCAGATATGGTGAACCCAATCGGCTTGCCCGGACCAGGATTCTTGGTTACGAACGTCTGCACGCTCGGGTCTTCTGGCACGGATTTGAAATTCGTACCCGCACCCGCGGCAAAGGTCATTCCCTTGGGAAGAATCACCGCCAGGTTGTCGGCGGGCATCAGGAGTTCAGGTTTGAAGGTGTACTTGCCGCTGGTATACGGGATGTCATAGCTAAGCTGGAAAAGAGTTTCCTTTTCGCCCTCGTCGGGCTGGATGGGAAAGTTGAATGAGAAATGGCCTTTGGGCCCATCCGGATCGAGCTTGACCGATGTCGGCAGTCCAGTAGGACGCTGCGCGCCTACGCCATTCACGACTGCATCCGCGGGGAGAACGACCGCAAAGGAATGCGCGCTCCACTGCGTCACCGGAGGGGCGCTGTTGTTATGGACAAAGTACCGTTCAGTCACCTTGAGCTGGCCGTTATCGCTTTCCACTTCAAGCACGTCGGCTTCAATGGAAACGCCTTGTACCTTGGCGGCCACATCGTAGACTGGAATATCGGCAGGCGCACCGCCCTGGGGAGCGGCAACAAAGTATCCCGCGCCCTGGTGGGTTACACGAACAAGGTAAGGACTGTTACCGGGCTCCTTCAGAGAATAGTGCCCGTTTGCATCGGTAACCGCATGGGCAACCTCTCCCATCCCGGCCTGGACATCGACCAAAACAACAATGTCGCCAACGGCGGGCTTGCCAGTGGTCTTGTCGGTTACGGTGCCGGAGACAGTTGCGGCGTTTGCCAGGGTACCGATGGAGAAGATGCTTAGAGCAAAAAAGCGGAGAATCATTTCAGACGATCTCATAGTTTTGATGGATTCCTTCAATCGTGAAGCAAAAAATGTGTTCTAAAATTGCCAGTCCTCAGGCCTGTTGCAAGTGCTCAATCTCGGCCAGCAACGTGGCGGCTTCATTTTCCAGCTGCGCTCGCTGCACCTGAAAATCTTCTTCAGGATATTTGCCGGCGCGGAATTCGAAGTTAAGGTCGCGCAGGTTTTCATAGAGCTGGTCTTTGCGCTCCAGTAAATGGTCCAGGCGCGTCTTCTCACGCTGGCTGGCGAAAACATTCTCTGGCCAGAAGGTGTAAAACAGCAACGCAACTGTCAGCAATCCGCCCATAACCACACCTTGCAAGGTTGTCATTGCTTAAAACCCTCCATCGTTGCCGGCGTCTGTCTCCCGGCGAATCTTTTCCCGGCGCGCGAGCTCGGCCGGGTCCAATGTGGCTGGATCGGGTGCAACGGCTGCCTGGGTTTTCCCTACTGTCCAGCGCCGAACCAGAAGAACAGTGCCCAGCATCGCTGCGCCAAATACTGCGAATGGCGCGATCCAGGCTACCAGATCGAAGCCCTGCGTAGTGGGCGCGGCCAACACAACTGCGCCATATTTGGCGACGAACATGTCTTTGATTTGCTCGTCGCTCTTGCCGTCGGCGATGCCTGCGCGCAATTCGTCGAGTTCGCCGGTCGAGTTGGGACAACCCACGTGGTTGCACTCGCCAAGGATTTCAGCGCATCCGCAGGTACACATCAGCCTGTGACTCATGTCGTTGAAGTGCGAGCTGGGGTCAGTTGCTCCCATGGAGAAGCACACGGCAGCACACAGGGTCGCCGCCTGCACCGCCTTCAGCCAGGGAGAGGAGATTTTGGGCAGCCTCACAAACTGCCTCCCTTAAGCGCAGGCTCGGTGGGCGCCGTGCGAGCCGGCACCCGCACCGATGCCGTGGCCGGGCTCAAGCTGGGAACCAAGGCTATCAAAGTGCCCCAGACCAGGATCACGAGACCAGCCCAGATCCAACCCACAAGCGGATTCAGGAATGCCTTGATGATTGGCTGGCCTGTGTCAGGGTTTGTGCCCTCGTACACCACGTAGAGATCCCACTCTGGAACCGAATGAATGGCAACCATGGTCTGGGGCTGTTCGCTGGCCAGGTAGACGCGTTTTTCTGGCGACATCTGAAATTGTTTCCTGCCGTCCTTGTAAACATCGAGCAGCGCATAGTCGGAGTTGAAGTTCAGATTCGAATCCTGGGTAAAGCCGACGCATTGAAGCGTGTATGGTCCGATCGGGAGCTTGTCGTGGAGCGCCAGTTCGCGTTCTTCACTGCGATTGAAAGCCGATCCGGCCAGCCCAATGACCACGATTACAACGCCGATGTGGATGATATAGCCGCCATATCGGCGCGTGTTGCGTCGCGTCAGCAGCCAAGTGGACGCGAGAAGATTTCGCCCTGTCTGCTTGGAGATAACACCGGCCCCGCGCAAGAACTCACTCAGGATTGCTGTCATGACGGCCGCTGAAACTGAAAATGCGACAAGGGCATAAAAGCTTCCCTGGTTGAGAGCGCCGTCTTTCCAGGGCCGCACGCCCGCAGCCAGGCAGACAATGACGGTTGCCCAGAAAGCGATCACGGGAAGCACAAAGTTGCGCCGGATGCTCTTGAACGATGTGGCTCGCCACGGCAACAACGGTCCAACGCCAGTAAGAAATAGAAGAAAGATGCCAATGGGGATGGCGACGGCGTTGTACCAGGGCGCGCCCATGGTGACCTTGTTGCCTACCACATATTCGCTGAGGATGGGGAACAGCGTTCCCCAAAGGATTACGAAGCAGGCCGTCAGCAGGACAAGGTTATTGAACAGGAAGCTCGACTCACGGCTGACCAGCGATTCCAGGTGGTGCTCGCTCTTCAGGTGGCTACGCTGCAAAACATACGTGAAGATGCAGACCGCCAGTACGAATCCCATGAAAACGACAAACCAGGTGCCGATGGAGGATTGGGCAAAGGCGTGGACGGAACTGACCAGACCGGCGCGCGTGAGCAGTGTGCCCAGCAGCGTAAGCAGGAATGTCGAGAAAATGAGCCAGACATTCCAACTCTTCATCATGCCCTTTTTCTCCTGCATCATCACTGAATGGAGAAACGCGGTACCGGTGAGCCAGGGCATGAAGCTTGCGTTTTCCACCGGATCCCATCCCCAGTAGCCGCCCCAGCCGAGAACCGCGTAGGCCCAGTGCATGCCCAGGAAGATGCCGCAGGTGAGAAACAGCCATGTCACCATCGTCCAAATGCGCGTCACCCGGATCCACTTCTCACCGGGGTAGCGCATCATCAGCGCTCCCAGGGCGAAACAGAAGGGAACGGAGAAACCAACATAGCCCAGGTAAAGCATGGGGGGATGAATCACCATCTCCGGATACTGGAGCAGGGGATTGAGGCCGTTTCCGTCGTCGGGAATGGCGCCTCGCATCATTGCGAAGGGGGGTGCCGCAATGTTGAGGATCAGGAGGAAGAAGACCTGCACTCCGGCGAGAATGGTCCCGGCATAGGCGTAGAGCTTGACATCGGTTTTGTGGGTTAGCCGCAGGACAAAGCCATACGCCGCCAGGAGCCACGCCCAGAGCAACAGCGAACCCTCCTGTCCACTCCACAAGGCCGAGAACTTATAGGGGCCGGGAAGTGCACGGTTCGAGTGCTCCATGATGTAGGTGATGGAAAAATCGTTGGTAAAAACTGACCAGACCAAGGCGAATGCGGCCGCCGTGACCGCGATGAAGCTGGCAATTCCGGCCCGCCGCGCCGTGTCTGCCAGGCGTTCCGGCGAGATGCGGATCTGCTGTCCGGTCGCAATTATGCGCAGAGCAAGAATGCCGGCCAGCAGGTTGTAACCCGCGAGTGCCAATGCGATAAGAAGGGCAAAACTGCCAAAGGCTGCCATTAGGTCTCCACGATGATTCTCGCACGCAGACGGGGAGCTAAATGCTCATCCACGAGCCTATTCTCAAACCATTCTAGGCTTTGAGCATGTGATCTAGCTCACACCAAAGGTGGAGCAAGCCCCGCAAATTGATCGCCGCAGCAAAACCGGGTCGAAGCGGGGGCGAACAGCCAAGAATGTACTTGGGCGGGGATATAGATGGCGGACGACCGCAGGTCGGCATCTGTCGGGCTGAGATCAACTTCTCAGGGATTCTCCTGCACACAACACATGGCAATTTCAAGTTGAAGAGGAAGGAGACTCGGCTATTCAGACTGTTGTGAGCTCGTGTATCAAGAGGAGGCGGCTGGCTGCGGAGAGCATCTCTTCATTGGTGAAGGGCGCGGGCAGAAACTGCAGCCATCTGGCTTCTTCATCGTTTGCGTTTTTGCTGCCGCCGAGGACCATAACTGGTACATTTGGCAAACGGGAATGGAACTCTGAGATAAAAGCAGGCCCACCGATGCCCTGCATTCGGTCTCCTGAGATGACAAGCCCAAGTTTTCTGGCGAACTGAGGTTGTTCCACCAGGCAAAGGGCTTCAGCAGCATCGTTTACCCTCTGCACGTCGTTGAACCGCCGCTCCAGGACCGACTTGCGTTGAAGCGCCTGGAGGGGATCATTATCCACCAATAGAATAGTTGCCATGCGCCCCGGGACCGAGCACGGACGAACCCCCACCCGTGCAGACAAATCGCCTTACTCGGCAATTAAGATGATGATTTCCGCTTGTTGGTTGTCCCGCATCAGCTTAGAGCGTGCTCTGGGACGCGCATTTTGCACTCTTGCCGAAGCTCGAGGTGATTCAGCTGAAGAGGAATTCTTTCTCGCGCAGTTCCTTGATGCTGTCACGGAGGCGAGCGGCCTTTTCAAACTCGAACTTTTTGGCTGCTTCACGCATTTCGGTCTCGAGTTTGCCGATGTAGGCTTCGAGATCCGCTTGCGAAGTGAACTCTGGCAGGCCCGCGGCCGGTTCCTCTTCAACCTCGCCGTACTCGGCCTTCAGAATCTGTGCAAGTCCCATCTCCATTGAGCTGATGATCGACTGAGGGGTAATGCCGTTCTCTTCGTTGTACGCCCTCTGAACGGCGCGCCGGCGATCCGTTTCACCGATCGCACGGCGCATCGAATCGGTCATGTTGTCTGCATAAAGAATTGCGCGGCCTTCAAGGTGGCGGGCGGCACGGCCCATGGTTTGAATCAGCGACCCTGCGGAACGGAGAAAGCCCTCCTTGTCCGCGTCGAGAATCGCTACCAGCGAGACTTCGGGCAGGTCGAGTCCTTCACGCAGAAGATTGATACCGATCAGCACGTCGTATTCGCCCTTGCGCAACCCGGCCAGCAACTTCACCCGCTCCAACGTCTCAATCTCAGAGTGCATGTAGCGGCAGCGGACACCCACCTCTGTGTAATAGCCGGCGAGATCCTCGGCCATGCGCTTGGTCAGGGTAGTGACGAGGACGCGCTCGTTGCGCTTGGCGCGGTCACGAATCTCGCCAAGCAGGTCGTCGATCTGGCCCTTGACTGGGCGGATTTCAACTTCAGGATCGACCAAACCTGTAGGACGAATTACTTGCTCGACCACAACGCCCGCCGACTTGGTGAGTTCATAGGGACCGGGTGTGGCCGATACGTAGATGGTTTGATGAATCCGGTTCTCAAATTCTTCAAACTTCAATGGGCGGTTGTCCATGGCAGAAGGAAGACGGAAGCCGTAGTCCACCAGGTTCTGTTTGCGGCTGCGGTC
>Ga0181535_10007656_pt1 | contig 10798 bp, 5 predicted proteins | sample PEATcosm2014_Bin_44_FD_119774 | JGI IMG/M metagenome (GOLD analysis project Ga0181535, IMG submission 119774) | Peatland microbial communities from MTU Mesocosm Facility, Houghton, MI, USA - PEATcosm2014_Bin17_30_metaG | ecosystem: Environmental > Terrestrial > Soil > Wetlands > Peat | place...
AGCGACCATCACGCGCGAGATTTTGTGTGCGACACGCTGCGCACGGCGATTACGGGCGGCGTGGAGCCGTTCGACATGGACCAGATGATGGAGCTGGACATGGAAGTGCACCATCAATCGGCGACGCAGCCAGCAGATTCGCTGAACACGGTTGCGGATTCGTTGCCGGGGCTGGGCATTGTGGCGGCGGTGCTGGGCGTGGTGATTACGATGGGCTCGCTGGGCGGGCCGCCGGAGGAGATTGGCAAGCATGTGGCGGCGGCGCTGGTGGGAACATTTCTCGGCATTCTGCTTTGTTACGGCGTGGTGGGGCCGCTGGCCGCGAGCATGAAGAAGCTGGCCGATGAGCACAACGATTACCTGCACGTGCTGCGCGTGCTGCTGCTGGCGTTTCTAAAGGGCTCGGCGCCGATGATTGCGATTGAGCTGGGGCGGCGCGCGATTCCTGCGTATGCGCGGCCGGACTTTGACGAGATGGAGAAGAACTGCAAGAACAAGACCGAGCCGGTGGCGGAAGCGCCCGCGGCGGCGGCGTAGAGACAGGGACCAGGGAATAGGGGCCGGATCGTGGCAAAGGCGCAACCCATCATCGTGATCAAGAAAAAGGGTGGTCACGGCGGCCACCACGGCGGCGCATGGAAGGTGGCGTATGCCGACTTTGTGACCGCAATGATGGCGCTGTTCATCGTGCTGTGGCTGATGGCGCAAAACGATCCGGTGAAGAAAGCGGTGGCAGGGTACTTCAACGATCCGAGGGGAACCGCGAACCTGCTGGGGACTACGATGGCGGGGAACGGCGTCGCGGTGACGCAGAACGACCAGAACACGAAGCGGCTGGAAGAGTTGAAACAAAAGCTCGAACAAGAGATCAAGGCCAAGAAGGAACTGGAGAAGCTGAGCAAGCAGATTGAGATCACGATCACGCCCGAAGGGCTGCGCATTGAGTTGATCGAGGACAAGAACGGCACGTTCTACCAGAGCGGCAGCGCGCAATTGAGTTCGAGCGGACAGGAGTTGCTGGCGCTGCTGGCGGCGGAACTGAAGACGCTGCCCAACCAATTGCTTATCGAGGGGCACACGGATGCGGCGCAGTACTCGACCGACGCGAATTACAGCAATTGGGAGCTTTCGGCGGATCGGGCCAACTCGGCACGGCGACTGCTGCAACAGGATGGCGTGCGCCGGGACCAAGTGACGCAGGTACGCGGATTCGCGGACCAGATGCTGCGTGTGAAAGACAATCCCTACGATCCGTCGAACCGGAGAATTACGATCCTGGTGAAGAACGAGGACAATGCGCCGCCGCCGCAGTTGGCGCACGCTGCGGTGGTGGACGGAGGGCCGGGCGGGGTGGCTCCGGGGGCGGGGGCGTCCTCGACGGCGCCCAAAGCGCAAAGCCCGGAGGCGGCTCCGCCTGCAAACTCTGCGACGCCAGGTGCAGCTCCGGCCAAGCCCTCTCCAGCACAACCGGCCGCGAAGCCTGGAATCATGGGCAAGCTGACGTCGATGCTGCACGGCTCAAAGAGATAGTCACAGGCGACAAGCGCCACAGCGACGATGCCGGGCGATGGTGTAGTCTGAGGGGCGAATCAGGAAGCGTTTACCGAAGGAGAAATTTCCATGGCCATCGTTGCCGGAGTGGATTTCGGCACACTCAGCGTTCGCGTGACTTTAGTTGACAGCAAGAAAGGGCCGATCGGGACTGCGTCGGCCAGCTATCCGCTGCACCGCAAGCGAGAGGATCCAAATTACGCGACGCAATCGCACGCCGACCAGATGGCTGCGCTGGCCGCGGCAACAAAGGATGCGCTGAAGTCGACGGGCATTGACGGCGCGCATGTGGCCGCAATTGCGCTGGACACGACGGGATCGAGCGTGATTCCCGTGGGTGAGGGCCTCGAACCGCTCGACGAATATTACTTGTGGTGCGATCACCGCGCGTTCGCCGAGGCCGAGGAGATTACGCGCAAGGCGCATGAGCTGGGATTCGAGGGCATCGAGTGGTGCGGCGGCGTCTACTCGCACGAATGGGGATTCGCGAAGCTGCTGCACTGGCTGCGGCATAATCCTGAGAAGCGCGCGCGGTTTGTGACCGCCTTGGAACATTGCGACATGGTGGCGGCGACTCTCTGCGGCGTGACGGTTCCGAATACGCTGAAGCGCAGCGTCTGCGCCATGGGCCACAAGTGGATGTGGAACCCGAAGTGGGGTGGATTGCCACCGGAGGAATTTCTGGTTGCGGTCGATCCACTCTTTGCCGGAGTACGCGCGAAGCTAGGCGGCGAGTACCTGACCAGCGATCACCTGGCGGGAAAACTCTCGGCGAAGTGGGCGGCGGAGCTGGGATTGCGCGAGGGAATTCCGATTCCCGTGGGAGCTTTCGACGCACACTGGGACGCGATCGGCTCGAACATTCGCGAGGGCGACGCGGTAAACGTGGTGGGTACGTCGACATGCATCATTGCCATGGCGCGGGAGGCGGAGCTGGTTCCGGGCGTGTGCGGTGTGGTGCCGGGAAGCGTGCATCCGAATTACACGGGCATCGAGGCGGGTCTTTCGGCGGTGGGCGACATTTTTGAGGCAATCGCCAAGCGCGCGGGAACCTCAGTGGCGGCGCTGAGCGAGGGGCTTGATGCGTACAAGGCCGGGCAAACCGGGCTGCTGCGGCTGAGCTGGGACAACGGCGACCGCACGGTGCTGGTGAATCCCGAACTGGGTGGCGTGACGCTGGGCTGGAACCTGGTGCACACCGCACAGGACGAGCTGTTCGCGGCCATTGAAGGGACGGCGTTTCATACGCGCATCATTCTGGAGCGGATGGCGGAACACGGAGTGCGTATCGATCGCGTGATTAACGCGGGAGGGATCCCGCAAAAGAACGAAGTGCTGAACCGCGTGTACGCGAATGTGCTCAACAAGCCAGTGCTGGTGCCGGCGGGGATTCCCACGAGCCTGGGGTCGGGAATCTTTGCGCTGATTGCCGCCGGGGAATACAAGACCATCGAAGAGGCGCAGGCAGCAGTTTGCTTGCCGCTGCGCACGGTCGGGCCGGACGCGAAATCGGCAGCGGTTTACGAGAAGCTTTACCGGCATTATCGCGATGTGTATTTTGCGCTGGGAACGCGCGATGCCGCGCCGCTTGCACTAGGAAACGTGCTGCCGGAGTTGAGGAAGATTGCTGCGGAGGCGCGGAGGGCCGATTGAGGATGCACTGATGCCGTGGTTGCCCCGTCAGGCTAGAACTTGTTTCCGCACTGCATACAAGTTGCTACCAAGTTGCCGCTCCCGATCATACCGGTTGTCCATTTCCAGCCTCGCTTCGAGGTTTGGATCTGAGTGGAACCGCAACGCGGGCACTTCAGTCCTTGCGGGTTGGTTCCAGCCACGTTGGTTGGCTGAGCGGGGAATTGCTGCGGAGGCTGAGGCGCAGGCGGATTTGGCGCGGGGGCAGCCGTCTGAGTTCCGGGTGACTCGACGCGCTGCCCGCACGAACCGCAAAATCCTGCGTTTGCGAGGAGAGGCGCTCCGCAGTTTGCGCAGAACCTGTTTGCGGCGACGCCGCCTTGGTTTTCCATTGTCCACGACCTCGGGGACAGTATAGCTCAAGGTTGGATGTGCGATCGGCGCGAGCCTAACCGCGCAGGGAACGCGCGACGCATGGCGTCTGCTTGCGCTTCCGTCCGGCGCAATTTACCGTTGAGTTCACAATCCATTCTTACGGGTGCCCCTTGTCCGATTGTTGCGTGCGACCAGTTTTTCGCTGTTTTCTCCTTTCCTTCATGGCGTGCGCGATTGCCGCCGCCGCACATGCGCAATTGCCGGACGTTCCGCCGCCGGCTTCGACGGCGAGTGTCGAACCATGGGCTGCGCCTGACTTCTCGGTCGATCCGAAAACGTTGTACGAAGCCATATCGGCCGTGCCCGTGCCGGATGGCTCCAACGTGGTCGAGCTGGTGGAAGACGAGAGCTACACATTTGACGATTCCGGGCGTATGAATCATGTGGGCCGCATCATCTATAAGGTGCTGACGCAGAAGGGCGCGGAAGACTGGGACTCTCTTTCGGTGAGCTGGGAGCCATGGCACGAGGCGCGGCCTGTGATTCGCGCGCGCGTGATTGCGCCGGATTTCTCGGTGCACGAGCTCGACCCAAGCACGGTAACCGAGGCGCCGGCGCGTGGAGGCGACTACAAGACTTATAGCGACGGCAAGCGGCTGCGAGCGCCGTTCCCGGCCATCGCGCCGGGCGTGGTGGTGGAAGAAGAGTACACAGAGACGGAGACAGCGCCGCTGTTTGCTCCGGGGCGCGTGGGGCGGGTTGAATTGGGTCAGCAAGACGTGATGGTGGCGCACACCCGGGTGGTGTTCGATGCTCCGGCGTCACTGCCGCTGCGGACCCAATTGCTTCTATTGCCGGATGCGAAGCCCGTGCGCGCGGAGGCGGGCGGGCGGGTGACGCTCACTTTCGAAGTAGGGCCGATTGACGTTATTGATTCGCGCGAGCCGTACCTTCCGCCGGACGCAGTGCATTTCCCCATCATCGCCTTCGCTACGGGCGCATCGTGGCAAAACGTAGCGGCTGATTACGGGAAGATTGTCGATAATTTTTCCGGCTCCGCGGCGGTGAAGGCGGTGGTAGATCCGCTGGTCGCCGGTAAGAAGACGGTTGCTGAGAAAGAAGCGGCGATCGTGGACTATCTTGACCGCGAGGTGCGGTACACGGGCATCGAGTTTGGAGAAGCGGCGATTGTGCCGCACGATCCGGCGGAAACCCTGGCCAAGAAATATGGCGACTGCAAAGACAAGGCCACGCTGCTCGTGGTGATGCTGCGCGCGGCCGGGATCCCCGCCAACGTGGCGCTGCTGAGCGTTGAAGCGCGCCTGGACGTTCCCGCCGATTTGCCGGGCATGGGGATGTTCGATCACGCCATTGTTTATGTTCCGGGGAAGAATCCTTTGTGGATCGACGCCACCGATCGTTATGCGCAATTGGGACAGATTCCGATGGGCGACCAGGGTCGGCTGGCGCTGATCACCAGCGACACGACAACGGCGCTGATGAAGACCCCGGAGTCAACATCGAAGGACAACGGCCTGAAAGAAACGCGCGAGGTGACGCTGGCCGACAACGGCCCCGCCAGGGTGGTGGAGATTACGGAACCCTCGGGCGTCTATGAGTCGGGCTACCGCGGGTACTACGCTGACAAGCCGGACAACGACACGCGCGAAGGCCTGCGCGGATATGTGCAGGCGGAGTACGTTTCGGACGATCTTACCAAGGTGGATCGCACCGATCCTGCGGATCTTTCGAGCCCGTTCGAGCTGACGATCGCGTGCGACAAGGCCAAGCGCGGCTTTACGAATCTCGAAGATGCGCAGGTTGCCATTCGAGTGGACCGGATGTTCCAGATGCTGCCCGACGAACTGAAGCGCAAGGACGACAGCGACGAAAAGAAGGCGACCGGGACCGATGCGCCGAAGAAGCCGCGCACGGACGACTGGTGGCTCGACGCTCCCTACAACATGGAGTGGAATTACCGTCTCATCCCGCCTGCCGGATTTATTCCCAAGGAGCTTCCGAAGGACGCAAAGGTACAGATTGGGCCGGCAGTGCTGACGGAGAGTTTTTCCGCCGGCAAGGACGGCGTGGTGCAGGCGCATCTGGTCTTCGACACGATGAAGCGGCGCTACACGGCGGCGGAAGCGACGGCGCTTCGCGACGAGGTTGCCGATCTGATCAACGGGCCGGCGATCATGGTCAACTTTGAGCCGCAGGGAGCGGCGCTGTTGCGCGACGGCAAGGTGAAGGAAGCGCTGGCCAGCTATCGCGCGCTGATCGCGCAGAACCCGAATTCTGCGGTGCATCATTTGCAGGTGGCGAATGTGCTGCTTGAAGCGGGGATGGGTGAGGCCGCGCGCGATGAAGCGCGGCAGGCCGTGAAGCTCGATCCGACGTCGGCGGTTGCCGAGCGCACGCTGGCCGAGATTCTAAAGCATGACCTTGTGGGGCGGAATCTGCGCGCAGGCAGCGACATGGCCGGCGCCGCGGATGCGTATCGCTCCGCGATCAAGCTCGATCCGGACGACCACTCGGCGCAGGGCGACCTGGCCATTCTTCTTGAGTACGATTCCGTGGGCAGGCGATACAGCGGGCAGTCGCACATGAAAGAGGCCATCGCGGAATATCAGGCGCTGGGCGAAGACAAGCTGGCCGATCTCGGCATCGGCAACAATTTGGCGTTTGCGCTTTTCTACGGCGGCGAATATGCAGAAGCATACAAAGCCGGACAGACGCTCAATCCAGAGCCGGAACAACTGCTTGCGGCGAGCATGGCGATGATCGAGGACAGCAAAGCGGGGCTAGCCGAGGCCAACAAGCGGTCCAGCGACGACGCGTCGTTCAAGGACACCGCCGGCACCGCAGGCGAAATGCTCATGAACAGGAGAGAGTATCCACAGGCGGCGGACTTCCTGCAGGCGGGCGCGACGGGCGACGATGCCGCGCGCACGCTGGGCCTGGCCAACATGCTTCGAGGAGCGACCCATCACGAGGATGTGAAGTTTGCCAACACGCCCGAAGACGTGGTGAAGCGGTTCGCGCTGGTCCCGTTTGACGCCAACATGACGAAAGAAAAGTTTGCGACGATGCTCAGCCGCAACGGCCTCAAGGTGCTGAACGCCACGGATGCCGACGAGCTGAAGGACGAGCTGAACTCCGGCAAGCAGATGAACAGCCAACTGGCCCGCGAAGAGAGCTCGCTCGATGTCACGGAGGACATTCTGCTGAAGATGCTCGATCCCAAAGGCGAAGGCGACGATGCCACGGGGTACCGGGAGAAGGCGGAGATGCTGGGCGGCTCAACGATGACGGCCTTCGTTGTGAAGGAAGATGGGCAATACAAACTGCTCGACACGCTGGACAAGCCGAACTCAATCGCGCTGGAGATGGTGGACCGCGTGAATGCGGGCGATCTGAAGGGAGCCAAGGCGCTGCTGGACTGGATGCGCGAGGATCAGCATTTGGAGGGCGGAGACGATCCACTGGGCGGGCCGGTGTTTCCGCGCTTCTGGACCAAGGGAGAAGTGGCCGATGCGCGCAAGATGAAGCTGGCTGCCGCGGCCATCCTGGTTGGCACCAAGCCGACGGTCGCGGATGGCGTCGCGATCCTTGAGGCGGGCTTGAAGGATGCGGCCGGCGATCGCGAGCGCACGAACATCGAACTCGCATTGGCCGAGGGCTACTCGGTGCAGGACAATTTTGCGCGGCTTCTTGACGTTGCCCAGGCGCTTTTAAAAGATGAGCCGGAGTCAAAGCAGGCATTTGAATACAACCTTGAAGCGCTGATGGGGCTGAGCCGCTTCGACGAGGCGATGGTGCTAGCCGATGAAAGGCTCAAGCTGCTGGACAACGACAGCGACGCTTACGCCGCGAAGATGGAGATCGAGGCTAATCGCGGTGACTTTGCCGCGGCGCACGCGTGGGGAGAAAAGCAACTCGCGCTGGGCCAGGAAAATGCCGAAATGCTGAACGGATTGGCCTGGGACGCGCTCTTCACCGGCAAAGTGACCGACGATGACGTGGCGACGGCGGTGAAAGCTACGCAACTACAGAAGGATTCCCCGGACATTTTGCACACGCTGGCCTGCCTGTATGCGGAGACGGGCAAGACAAAGGAAGCTCACGATCTGCTGTTGCGCGCCATGGACATTTGGAATCTGGATGAGCCCAACGACGAGGTGTGGTATGTTCTGGGCCGCATCGCGGAGCAGTATGGCGAGCGCGACATTGCCATCGCGGATTACCGCAAGCTGAAAAAACCGAAAGAGATTCTCGCGGTACCCACGTCGACGTGGCGGCTGGCGCAGATGCGGCTGACGGCGATGGGGGCTGAACAAACGGCGACGGCGCAATAGGCTCGCGTCGGGAGCCGGACTGGATTACTACTGCTGTTGCTGCTGCATCTGCTGCATGTCAATGAAGGGGACTACGGGATCGGGCGGCTGCTGGGCGCGCTCGACGAGCACACTCCAGTCTTCGGGGATGGGCAGCTTGCGGTCAAGGGCCGGCGCCTGCTCGCTGGCTTCCACTTTTACGGCGACATAAAGCTCGCTCGCGGTTTTGCCGCGGAAGACGCCGTGCGTGGGCGGAACGTCGGCATAATCGCGTCCGACAGCGGTACGGATATGGCGATGATGCGCAATCAAATTGTTGGTGGGGTCGAGGCCGACCCAGCCGAGGTGCGGAAGCAGCGCTTCAACCCAGGCGTGCGTGGCGTCGGGCGTGGAACGGTCGTTGTCCTCGCTGCCGCGATATAAATAACCCGAAACATAGCGCGCAGGAATGTGCACGTGGCGCAGCAGCGCGATCATGGTATGGGCAAAGTCCTGGCAGACGCCCGCACAGCTGAGGATCGCCTCGTCAATGGGCGAGTCGACTCGCGTGGAGCGCGGCACGTAATCGAAGTAGTGGAAGAGGCGCTGATTCAGCTCGAGCACCAGATGGAGCGGATCGTCGCGGCGCACGACTTCAAGTTTCTTGGCGAGCTCGATGAGCGCCGGTGTTTCGGCGGCGAAGGTGCTGGGCAGCAGCATCTCAGAGTAATCGCCCGCTTCAACCAGCTCATCGAGATCTTCCCACGCATCAGGCGATAGAAAGTGCGGAACGTCAGGCATCGGCTGCTGCTCGACCACGGACTCGGCCACGATGACGAGCTGATTGTGCTCGCCGGGAATGTCAAAGTGCTGGACGTTGTTACCGAGGTGGTCGCGATAGCTGAAGACGCGGCAACGCGGGCTGACGGAGAGCGTGAAGGTGAGGCAGTGCTGGCTGGAGTCGGAGCGCGGGTGCATGCGCGTTTCCATGATGCTCTCGCTGATGGGCTGCGAGTAGCGGAAGCGCGTCAGGTGGCGGATTGAATAGAAATTCATGCTGGCTCTCTTCGTTTTTTCTAGGCCGACAACGCCGACTGGATGGAGTACTGCACATAGTACCGGTAAATGAGCTCATGAATGCGCAGGCATTCCGCGCGGATGTTGTGCAGGAAAGCAGCCGAATCACCGGCGAGAATCTCGCTGATGGTGGTGAAAATCAGCAGGGAGTGCAACTTGCCGATGCCGGCAATCAACTCCTCCGGAGTGCGGCGCCCGCCCGACGCCTGAATCGCCTCGATGGCCTGGCGCGCGCCTTCGACGCAATAGCAGATGGCGTGGGGAAAGTCACGGTTGAAGAGGAGAAACTCGAGAATGCGATCGGGCGAGACATCGGCCGTATAGACCTGGCAGTAGGCCTCAAACGAGGTGCAGCAACGCAGCAGCCCTACGAGCTCGAGGTAGAGATGGCCCGTCCGCTCCTCGGCAGAACCCTGGAGTAAATCCGGTTGAAAGACCTCGAGCAGTGTCGCGGTGGCATACGCGCGCTCCAGGTAGCGCCCCAGGCGAATGAACTGCCATCCCTGGCCGTGAATCATGGTTGTGTCGGTGGTGCCCTTGAAGAGATAGATGCCATCCACGACGGACGCGAGCATTTCGCTGACACTGGAACGGAACTGCGCCTGTGCATTGGGCGAGTGAATCTGATGAAAGAGGCGATTGACGCGCTGCCACTGCTCAGTGGAGATTTCTTCGCGGACCTGGCGGGCATTTTCGCGCGCCGCGCTGACGCAAAAGGTGATGGAGGCGGGATCGAGTTGATCGAAGACGAGCTTGTGCGTCATCTCGTGAAGCGAGCCGTTCCAGGCCATGCCGGCAGGCCGGCCGAGCGCCGCCACCATGCGCTGCCACTGCGCTTCAACGTTGGCACTGTTGGTGTCGAGCATCAGGCTCAGCGTCACGTCGAGTTGGCGGACGGTGTTCTCCGCCCGCTCAAGATAGCGGCTCATCCAGTAGAGGCTGTCAGCGACGCGCGATAGCATCGTGCTTCTTTCACCTCCGGCCCGATATTCCTGAATCAGACTTATTCCAGAACCCATGTGTCCTTGCTTCCGCCGCCTTGCGAAGAGTTGACTACGAGCGATCCTTTTTCAAGCGCCACGCGGGTGAGTCCGCCGGGCACAATGTTCACTTTGTCACCAAAAAGAATGTAGGGGCGCAGATCGACGTGGCGCGGCTCAAGCCGGTCGTCGACGAGGCACGGCGCTCGCGAAAAGTCGAGCGTGGGCTGCGCGATGTAGTTGCGCGGGTTGGCCTCAATCTGACGGGCGAATTCCTCGCGCTGGCGAGCCGACGACTTGGGGCCGATGAGCATGCCGTAGCCGCCGCTCTCGCCCACGGCCTTGACGACGAGTTTGTCGAGATTGGCCAGCACGTGCCGGCGATCCTTCTCCTCGCTGAGCAGAAACGTTTCAACGTTTGGCAGGATCGGATCTTCGTTGAGGTAGTAGCGAATCATCTTTGGCACGTAGGCATAGACGGCTTTATCGTCGGCGAGGCCAGTGCCGAAGGCGTTGGATATGGTGACGTTGCCGGCGCGGTAGGCGTTGAACAACCCCGGACAGCCCAGGGCGGAGTCGGGCCGGAAGACGAGCGGATCGCTGAAGTCGTCATCGACGCGGCGGTAGATGACATCCACGCGCTTAAGGCCGTCAGTGGTACGCATGTAGACGATGTTGTCGTGCGTAACCAGATCGCGTCCTTCCACCAGATCGATTCCCATTTGGCGGGCGAGATAGGTGTGCTCGAAGTAGGCGGAGTTGAAGACGCCGGGCGTGAGCAGGACAATGTTGGGCTCAGGCCGGCCCTCGGGCGCGAGCGAGCGCAGAGTGGACAGCAGGACCTGCGGGTAGTGTTCGATGGGTCGAACG
>Ga0181535_10007657_pt1 | contig 10796 bp, 8 predicted proteins | sample PEATcosm2014_Bin_44_FD_119774 | JGI IMG/M metagenome (GOLD analysis project Ga0181535, IMG submission 119774) | Peatland microbial communities from MTU Mesocosm Facility, Houghton, MI, USA - PEATcosm2014_Bin17_30_metaG | ecosystem: Environmental > Terrestrial > Soil > Wetlands > Peat | place...
AGTTTGCCTTGGACCCGCTTGGTGGAAACCGCGTGGTCCACAACACCGTCGAGTATCATTACGGCGTCCTTCAGGTTTTCTGCGACACCGGTGCAATCTGGGATAGCGGGCAGGCGGTGGTCGCCAGAAGTTCCGTCGGGGCCGGCCTGCGCCAGGGCGTGTTTTCGCTGGCCGTCGCGTTTCCTTTGCGCGACGGGAGGATGGACCCGGTTTTTATGGTGGGCATGAACTATTGATGGCGCTGCCGCGCCCCAGGAGGATGAGCCGAAGAAGCTGGCTTGCCGCCGGCCTCACTATTCCTCTGCTCATGGGGCACGCGGCCACCATGGATGTCGCGTTTGACGGCGATACGCTGCGCCCCGTCATGCCCGATATCCACTTTCTCACGGGGCGGGCCTTGGAAAGGCTCAAGGACGCGCGCACGGTGGTCTTCCTGTCGCAGATTACCCTGCTGCGCGAGGATCACGTAACGCCTTTCCGCCGCATGCCGCAGCGTTTTTACGTCAGCTACGACATCTGGGAAGGCAGGTTCAAAGTCACCATTCCGGGGGTTACGCCGGAATCCCGGCTCGGACTCACGGCGGCGCAGGCCGAGGCCTGGTGCATGGAGAACATGACGGTGAGCGCGCTGGGGCTGGCGCCGGAGCAGGATTTCTGGATGCGGTTCGATCTGCGCACCGCCGATCCGAAGGATCTGGCCGGCATCGTGAGCCCCTCCGGCATCAGCATCAGCGGGCTGATCGAATTGTTCAGCCGTAAAACCGATGGGGAGCCGCATTGGGCGATGGAGAGGCGGTTGCGGCTGGCGGACCTGCGCCGTTCGCCGAGCCGGCGAAACTGGTGAACCGGCTTCGCAACAAGCTCATCCTGATCTTTCTCGGGGCCACCCTGGTTCCGCTGCTGGCCACTCTCTGGATCACATCGGCCGGCTCCAAGTACCTGCTCGATTTCTCCACCACGGGTCAGCTGGACGCACTCAGTCAATCGCTGGAGGAGACCGGCCATACGTTCTATCAGCGCGCCGTGCAGGACCTGAAACAGCGCGCGGCGCGTGGCGAAGTGCCGCCGCAGGAATATCGCGCTGCCCAACGGCAGCAATGGCCGGAAGCGGTGAGGAGCTTTGCCGACAGCCATGACAGCGAACGGTGGGTGCGGACCGGCATCGAAGGCGACCGGCTTGATTATCTGGTGCGCCAGGGCGGCGACGTCCGCGTCTATTCGGAGGACCTGGGCATCCCGATGGACCGGCTCAGCCGGCAGATCGGCGATGCGCGGCGCCTGGTGGAAGACGCGCGGGAGCGCGATTTGCGGCGCGGGTTCCGGGTGACCTATATCCTGCTGGCGGCTTCGTTCTGGCTCATGTCGCTGGCGCTGCTGGTGTTTCTGGCCCATTACGTCAGCCGGCCCATTCGGCAGCTGACCGAAGGCCTGTCGAGGCTGGCGGCCGGCGACCTGAACGCCCGCGTGCCCACGGATCGCGACGACGAGGTTGGTCGCGCCATTCAGGCCTTCAACCGCCTGGCCACGCGGCTGCGGGAGAGCACGGACCGCCTGGTTTACCTGGGCCAGATGGCGAGCTGGCAAACGCTGGCGCGCAAGATGGCGCACGAAGTGAAGAACTCGCTCACCCCCATTCGCCTCACAGTGGAGGAAATGCTGGCGCGCTATCAGGAGGCCGACCGCGGTTTTATGGCGCAGGCAGCGGACATCGTCGTGGATGAGATCGAGACCCTGGAGCGGCGCGTGCGCGCGTTTTCCGAGTTCGCCGCCGAGCCCCCGGTCGAGCCGCGCGACGTGGATGTCAACTCGCTGGTCGAGGAGCGGGTGGCGCTGCTCAAGACCGCGCATCCGGAAGTGGCTTACGACTGCCGGCTGGCGCCCGGCGCCCCGCGCGTGAAGGCGGACCAGGACCTGCTGAAGGGCATCCTGACCAACCTGCTTGAGAACGCAGCCGAAGCGGCCGGCGCGGGCGGCCACATCCTGGGCGTGACCGCGGCGGAAAACGGACGGGTGGCGATTGAGGTGCATGATTCGGGGCCGGGTTTGAGCGAGCAGGCACGCGCTTCCCTGTTCCAGCCGACGATTTCGTTCAAGAAGCGGGGCATGGGGCTGGGGCTGTCGATCGCGCGCAAGGGCGCGCTGCTGTCCGGCGGGGATATTGTCGCAGTGAAGGGAGAACTGGGCGGCGCAGGCTTCCGCGTGCTGCTGCCGGTCGAGACCAATGGCGTCCAAACGCTTGCTGATCGTCGATGACGAAGAGAATATCGGCCGCTCGTTGCGCATGATACTGGAGCGCGAGGGCTATGCCGTCAACGTGTGCAAGTCGGCGGCCGAATTCCGCCGGCACCCGGACGTGGAGCGGGCCGACGCCTTCCTGTTCGACATCAAGCTGCCCGATGGCAACGGCATCGAGCTGTTGAAAGCAACACGGCAGAACGGCACCGCCGCGCCAGCGATCATGATTTCCGGACACGGCACGATTGCCGACGCCGTAGAAGCCACCCGGGCCGGCGCTTTCGATTTCCTGGAGAAGCCGCTCAGCCGCGACCGCGTGCTGGTGGCGGTGAAGAACGCGCTGGAAAGCTCCAGCCTGCGGCGCGAGAACGAGCGCCTGCGCGAACTGGTGGGCGGCAGCCCGAAGATGATCGGCGCCAGCCCGTCGTGGCAGCGCGCCGTTGAGCAGGCGACCTTGGCCGCGCGATCCGATGCGCGCGTGCTGTTGATCGGCGAATCGGGCACCGGCAAGGAACTGCTGGCGGCACACATCCACGCCTTGAGCCCGTTCGCCAACGGCCCGTTCGTTAAAGTGAACTGCGCCGCGATTCCCACCGAGCTGCTCGAGACCGAGTTGTTCGGTCACGAGAAAGGATCCTTCACCGGTGCCACGGCGGCGCGCCGCGGCAAGTTCGAACTGGCCGACGGCGGCACCATATTCCTCGACGAAGTGGGCGATTTGCATGGCGCATCGCAGGCCAAACTGCTGCGCGTGCTGCAGGAAGGCGAATTCCATCGCGTCGGCGGCGAGCAGATCATTCGCGTCAGCGTGCGCGTGATTTCCGCCACCAATCGCGACCTGAGCGGGTTGGTCGCGCAGGAAAAGTTTCGCGACGATCTGTACTACCGCCTCAACGGGGTGCCCATCCGCGTGCCGTCCCTGCGCGAGCGGCCGCACGACATACGTCTCCTGGCCGAGTACTTTCTGGAGGAATTCTGCGCGCGCAACAACTTCCGGCCGAAGAAGATGGATGACGGCGTGTTTCCGGTGCTGGAGGCCTACGCCTGGCCGGGCAACGCGCGCGAACTGCGCAACGTGGTGGAGCGGATGGCCATTCTCACCGCCGGCGAGCGGCTTTCGCGGGAATCCATCCCCGTCGAGGTGCGCGTGCAGCGCGAGACATCGGCCAAGTCCACCATCCAGGAAGCGCGCGAATCCGCCGAGCGCGAACACATCATGCGCGCGCTCGAAGAAACCAACTGGAACGTCTCCGGCGCTGCCCGCGCCCTGGGCATGGAGCGCACCAACCTCCACAAGCGCATCCGCGCCCTCGGTTTGAGCCGCGGACGATAACGCGGCCTTCTTTTTGTTGTGGGGCAGAATGCTGTCCCGCGCGGGACATCTCCGCGCGTTTCCGATCGCCAATCGGCACGCAGCTTACCAAGCTGCCCCACGTGGCCAATTCCAACCTGTTCATCGACAAACCACTGTACGCCGAGAACCGGTAAACTCCAGAAGTGCGCTTGCTGCTCATCCTTTCCGCCACTGCGCTAGTCGGGCAGAGCGCCAACGTCGTACTCGAAGACTCGAACTGGCGTGCTGACATCCAGCCTTCGACGCTGGCCGCTGTCGGCCGCACCGCAGACGGGAAGACGTTACCCATATCAGCCGGCCTCGCCGCGCTGGGAGCAGCCAAGAACCTCCAGCAGAGCGCGCAATCGGCTTCCTGGGATCTACCAACGGCGCAGATCCACGTCGCCGCCAGGATGGAGAAGGGCCGCCTCTTCGTCGAAATCGCCTCCGCCCGGCCCGGCGAGTTCACCTGGCCGCTGATCCGCGCGGATCCACAGCAGCGCGCTATCATCCTGCCTCGCGGCGAAGGCTTCTACGTCCCAGTCCACGAAGCGCGCTGGCGCGGGTTCGTGTCGGACCATCCGTTCCAGACCATGGAAGATCTCTCCATGCCTCTCTGGGGTATCGACTATGGAAGCCATTCGCTGACTTACATCCTGACTAACCCGCTGGACAATTCTCTTTCCTTTGCGCCCGACGGCGATGGCCTGTGCTCCCGCCTCACGCATCAGTTTCCGCGTAACGACTTCACCACCAGCTACGGCCTGATGATCGTGCCCGGTGGCGATTCGCCCGTCGAACCGGCGCGTATTCTCCGCCAATGGCTGCTCGATCGCGGCGAGTTTGTCACGCTTCAGGAAAAGCTGAGCAAGCTGCCGGATCTGGAAAAGCTCTTCGGCGCAGCGCATATCTACCTCTGGGCCGATGGCGTACTGGATGCGGAGGACGTCCGCGATTGGCCGGCCCTGGTGGAGGCTCTGCGTCATCCCCGCACAGCCGGCGCCCACCGCGTCGTTTCGCTCTTTCCGGTCGTCGTGTGGCACGCGCTGGTCGTGGATACTCCATCGGCTTACCTGAAGGCCGAGCTAATCGCCGGCCTGAACGCCGTCCTGCGGCGAAGGGACCTGTTTCGGGCTGCGATCTGGCCGCCAGGCTCACTGCCGACGTCCGTTCGCGGCATTGCCGAAAACGCTGGCTCGCGCCCCGGCGCCGACATCGTCAGGCTCAACGCCTGCCTGCTGAGCGCCTCCTTTCCCGGCCTGCTGGTCGGCCCAAACGAGTTCGGAAGCGGCATTTCCCCCAAGATGATTCGCCGTCTGCAAGACGCCGGATTTGACCGGCTCTGGCTCGGTGTGCCGGATCTGGATGTGCTCCGACAGTTACCCGAAACTGCGCTCGCCGCTAAACGCGCCGGCTACCTGTTTGCGGCGTACGATTCGTATCACAGCATTCATCCCCCTGGCGCCCCGCGCACTTGGGAGACCGCGCAATTCGATCGGGCGCTCTATGACGAAGGCTCCATCGTCAATGCCGACGGCCACAGAGACCGCGGCTTTCAAAGCGTTGGATCCCACCTGAGCTCCTTAGCTGCGATCTCCTATGTGCACCGGCGCGTGAATTCGTGGATGGAGGAGTTCGGCTTTAATTCGTATTTCGTTGACTGCGACGCCACCGGCGAATTGTTCGCGAATTACTCCCCGCGCTTTCCGCAGACCAAGCGGCTCGATCTGCAACTCCGCCTCGAGCGGTTGGCGTGGATACGCGATACCTTTCACGTTGTCATCGGCTCGGAAGTCGGCGCATCCTTCGCTGCGCCCGTCATCCACTTCGGACACGGCATGATGACTCCAGGGTTCGGATGGGGAGACCCTCTGCTGCACGACGCGAAGTCCCCTTATTTCGTCGGCAACTATTACCCCGCGGGCGCTCCCGCCGTCTTCTTTCGCCAGACCGTGCTGCCGCGCAAATACCAGGACACCTTCTTCGACCCGCGCTACCGCCTGCCGCTGTATCAGGCCGCGTTTCACGACTCCATCGTCACCACGCATCACTGGCTCGAGCCGAGCACCAAGTTCAGCAACGTGCTGGCGGTGAATGAGCTGCTGGAGCTGCTCTATGCCGTGCCGCCGTTATACCATCTCAATCTTGCGGAGCTGGCGAAGCGGCGTCAAGAGCTGCAAACGCATTACGCTTTCTTCTCGCCGAACTATCGAAAGCTGGCCCTGCTCCCGCTTTCCCATTTCGCCATCCTGACGCCGGATCGCCTGGTGCAGGAAACGGAGTTCGGCAGCGAGGCGCAGATCATCGCGAATTTCGGCGACGCGCCCTACGTTTACCAGGGTCATCCTGTTCCACCGGCTGGAATCCTGCTGGTCTGGGAGAAGAGCGGCAAGCTGGAGACTTACCTCTCGCAATATGCGAACCGCCGCGCCCCGGCCGGAAGCGATGACCCGCAGCGGGGGACTCTGCGCCGCCGGCCCGGTTAATCGGAGTCGCCGATCAGCGTGATCGAACCGATCCCACCCTGCACGTCGACGCGTACCCTTACCTTGGACGTCGGGTAGGCGTCATTTTCCCAATGATCGCCCTCTTTCCGCAGGCCGCGGGTCTTGATCTCGCCGATGCCGCCATTGGCGTTGGCATATACGCCGGCGCTGGCCGGCAGCCGCACGATGGCTTCGCCAATCCCTCCCTGAATGTGCACGTTGTAGTCGTGCTGCGGCCGCCCGCGCAAATCCAGGTTGAGGCTGCCTACACCCATCTGAACGCTTACACCTCTCAAGTTCAGCGATCCGAGATCGAGCTGCGCTTCCCCAGCACCGAAGTTCACGCCGAAGTCGAGCGCCGTGTCCCGGCCGAAGCGGAGGTCCCATTCGTATTTCGTGGGGCCCGGGCTGAAGTGGACGTGGCCCGTATTCCCCTGGTCGATCGTAAGTGTCCCGGCGTCGTATTTTACTCTCGGCTTCCAGGACGGGACATTGTAGGTGAAGTAGGCCTGCAATAGTTTCTCAGTGCCGCTGCCCACCTGCAATTTGCCGGCGCCCATGTTGAGGTTCACTTTGACGATCTCGGATTTGTCACGGTCGAGATGGAACGAATCGTAAGCCAGCGGCCCGGTCGGGCTCGTGTTGATGACGCACCCGGCCAGGCACAGGACCGCTCCGGCGGATAGCAAACTCTTCAGGATCATGCCTTCACCTCGCACGAGCCGGGTTAGCGATATCGGCTGTGCAACAAGTTCCTATGCGTACGATACGGTTCCAGGTCTACGCAGGTTCATTGGATCACACGGCGCGGCCCCAGGCGAGTTCCCGATGGGCTGCAGCATCGCTCCTGGCGGGCAGTGGCGGACCGGCCGAGGACGCTTCGCGCTTGGATAAACAACATCAACCTGTTCAATCGGCTGCGGCGAATTCTGTCGGCCGCTCGCGGATTCCGCTGGGAGCCGCGAATGGCTTTCCCGGTACTCGAAAGACGTCAAAAAAACCTTGCAAGCCAGGAAAGAGTTGGTTATTCTGGTTATGGACAGACTAGTACCCATGTAACGTCACTGGGTCGGGACGTTTTCATCAATGGTTGTCAGCATCCTAATCGCGGCGTTCTCTATCGTACTGGTAATCTACTGGTTTCGTTACAGTTGTATCCTGATGCTCCGCAATTCGAGCCTGGAGACCGAGGCGGGTGGCACGGTCGACTATCAGTTCAGTTGTGGCCAGGTGAAAGAACTGTTACGCGGGGAAACGCATTTGGATGGGCTGGAGAGGGCGCTTGAGCGCGACTACCGGCTGGTCACCTACCTGATCGATCACGCCGCCGGGCTGGACTTGAATTCGCTTGAGGATCGCCTCCTGATGCTGGACTGTCGCGTGATGCGTCTGTATTACCGCGCCACTAAGAGCGCCGCACCGGAACGCGCACGCGCTGCGCTCCGCGAGATGGCCGAGGTGCTCGGCATTTTGGCGCGCCGTCTCGACCAGCGGGCCGGGTTGCGATCCGAGGCCTAAGCTCCGGCTGGTTCTCCTTTCTTCCTGTACACTCCATGTCACTCCGAAGGCGGGAGAATCTCGTCCGGGACCCGGCGCGCCGGTGCTTTAGAATATAGAGGTGGGAACCCAAGCTGCGCTGGCTGAGGCTGTTGACCGTTTGAACGCGGTTCGCCGGGAGATCGCGAAAGTCATTGTCGGGCAAGATGACGCGGTTGAAGGCGTGTTGATTTGTCTGTTGGCCTCGGGCCACGTACTGCTGGAAGGCGTACCCGGCCTCGGAAAGACGACGCTGCTGCGGACCCTGGCGCGCACCCTGCAGCTCAAGTACTCGCGCATTCAATTCACTCCCGATCTGATGCCCGCCGATATCGTGGGCAGCGTCATCATCGACACCGGCGAAGGCGGCGGCAAGGCGCTGCGATTCCAGCCGGGTCCGGTCTTCGCCAACCTTGTGCTGGCTGACGAAATCAACCGGGCTACGCCGAAGACACAGTCGGCGCTGCTGGAAGCGATGCAGGAGGGCACGGTCACCAGCGGCACAACGACCCACGAACTGGAGCGGCCGTTTCTGGTAATGGCGACGCAGAACCCGATCGAAATGGAAGGCACTTATCCGCTGCCGGAGGCGCAGCTGGACCGCTTCCTGATGAAGATCCTCGTAACGTATCCCAGCCGCGAGGAACTGGGCCGCATTGTCGACCGCACGATCCAGCGCGAGGAACTGGCTCCCATCGCGGTGATGGACCGCGACGCGATTCTGGAGGTCCGCGCCGTGTGCCGCGAGGTGCTGGTGGCGCCGCACGTGCGCGAGTACGCTGTGCGCCTGGTGCTGGCCACCCAGCCGGAACAGAAAGAGGCGCATGAGCTGGCGCGCAGCTACGTGCGCTACGGCAGTTCGCCGCGCGGCGCGCAGGCGCTGGTCGAGTGCGGCCGCGTGCTGGCCCTGATGCGCGGCCGCTATCATCTGTCTGCCGAGGACATACGGACGGTCGCCCCAGCGGTACTGCGGCATCGCATCATCCTCAATTTCGACGCTCACACCGACGGCCAGACGCCGGAAAGCATCCTGCCGGCCATCATCCAGGACGTAACCGCCGCGGCCGCCGCCGCGTAGGAACCGCTATGCCCACGGCCCCTCTGCTGGACCGGCAGTTTCTGGAGAAGCTGGAGCGGCTCACCATTCACTGGCAGAAGTCTTTCGGCGGCCTGGTGGGCGGCCACAACCGCTCGCGCTATGCCGGCCCGGGCCAGGAGTTTCTGGATCACCGCAACTTTCATCATGGCGACGATGTGCGCGCCGTCAATTGGCGCGCCTACCTGCGCCTCGAGAAGCTGTTTTTGAAAATGTTTCAGGTTGAGCCGCGCGTGCCTGTCCGCCTGCTGCTCGACATGAGCGATTCCATGATCGCCGGCGCCAAGCTGGACTATGCGCGCAAGCTGGCCGCGGCGCTCTGCTATGTCGGGCTGGTGCGGCTCGACAGCATCGAGGTCCACGGCTTCTCCGACCGCCTTTCCGAGCGCGTGCTTTCCTGCGGCGGGCGGCACCGCTTTCCCGGCGTCATGGACCGTCTGGCGGCCATGTCCTCCGGCGGCGCCACCGACTACCTCAAAGTAGTGCGCGAATTCATCGGGACCTACCCCCAGGCCGGGCTGCTCATCATCATTTCCGATTTTCTAGACGATGGAAGCTGCGAAAAGGCGCTGGGCTACCTGGCCGACTTTGGCCATGAGTTGATGCTGCTGCAGGTCTGGGCCGACGAGGACCGCATGCCGCCGTGGGAGGGTGAACTGGAGCTTCGCGACGCGGAAACCGCGGCCCGGCTCAAACTCGACTTCGACGAAATCGCGCGCCGGCGCTACACCGCTGCGTTCGACGCCTATGCTGCCGGCATCCAGACCATGGCCCTGCGCAGCGGAGGACGCTGGGCCGGAATCGCCACGTCACAGGCGCTCGAAACGGTCATCTTCGGCGACCTGGTCCGCACCCGGGGAATCGCATGAGGTGGCGGCAAGTGTGGCGCACGCACTCCTGCGTGCCGCGTCGGCACTTTTGCCGACGCCGGCCGGTGTCCTGGAGCGAAGACGCGTCCAGTAGAGACTCGACGCTGCACGCAAGAGTGCGTGCGCCACGGCGCTAGCCATGTTCCTCGTCAACCTCACCCTGCTCCAACTGGCCGGCATGCTTGGCGCGGTTTCCGCCATCGCGGTGGCGCTTTACCTGCTCGACCGTTCGCGCCGGCAGCAGGTGGTTTCGACGCTCCGATTCTGGGTGGCCGCCGAACAGCCGGCAGTGGCGGCCAGGCGGCGCCACGTGCAGCAGCCGTGGTCGCTCCTGCTGCAGTTGGCGGGCATGGGGCTGCTCCTGCTGGCTATCGCCCAGCCGCGCTTGGGCGGGCCGGCGCAAGCGGGCCGGGATCATGTCATCCTGCTGGACACTTCCGCGTGGATGGGAGCGGCCTCCGGCAAAACCACCCTGATGGAATTGGCGCGTCGCCGCGCGCTCGCCTATTTGCGCGCTCTGCCCGCGCGCGATCGCGTCATGCTGGTGCGGGTGGATGCCATGGCGACGCCCGCCACGCGGTTTGAGCCGGACCGCCAAAAAGTGGAAGCGGCCATTCGTGATTCCGCGGCGGGAGCCACTGCGTTGAATCTCGACCAGGCTTTCGCCTTTGCCAGGCGCATCCAGCCACAGGCAGGCCGAGGCGCGGGCGAAATCGTCTATGCAGGGCCGGGCCGCATCGCCGAACCGGATTCTGGCACGCCGCCCCCGCCCTCCAACCTGCGCGTGCTGGCGATTGCCGATGTTCCGGAAAACTGCGGGCTGCGCAAAATCGGCGCGCGGCGTTCTCCATCGGCGCCCGACACCTGGGAGATCTACGTCTCTCTGCGCAACTACGGCACGATGCCGCGCACTGCCACGCTGGCGCTCGACTTCAGGCCGGCCAGCGCACGGCTCGGCATGCCGCGGACCATTGTGGGCAGCCGCCGGCTCGTGCTTGATCCTGAAGCTGACGCGGAGGTCAATTTCGCGCTGCGGGACACCGCCGGCGGTGTGGTGGGCGCGACCTTGACGCCGCATGACGGTTTTCCCTCCGACGACCACGCGGAAGTCGCATTGCCCGCGCAACCGAGCCTCACCGTGACGGTGTATTCGGAAGATCCCGATCTGCTGCGGCCGGTGCTGTCGGCCACACCCCGCGTGACGCCGGTCTTTCGCAAGCCATCCGAGTACCGGCCAGACG
>Ga0181535_10007658_pt1 | contig 10795 bp, 7 predicted proteins | sample PEATcosm2014_Bin_44_FD_119774 | JGI IMG/M metagenome (GOLD analysis project Ga0181535, IMG submission 119774) | Peatland microbial communities from MTU Mesocosm Facility, Houghton, MI, USA - PEATcosm2014_Bin17_30_metaG | ecosystem: Environmental > Terrestrial > Soil > Wetlands > Peat | place...
GGTGGAGGCGTTAGCGGTGGTGCGGCTTCCGGCGGCGGGGGCCATGCGAGCGGCGGCGTCAGCAGCAGCGGGGGCGGAGGCGGGGCTGCTCCTGCCAGTTCCGCTGGCGGCGCTGCCCATCACTGATCCAGTGCGCGGGAGAAGCTTACTGCATCCATCGCACGGCTTCTCCCGCCGGCCCTCCGCAACGGGAATGTGTTCTGACAGCGAGGCTGCTTCCAGGCGAGCCACTTTGCGCTACGCCGCCCCGGCCGGCCGGGGCCGATCCCCGGTTCGCTCACTTCTCCGAATCGCTCTCTGCTCCATGCCTGCACCAGGGTCGAACATCGCCTCGCGCGAACCTCTCCCATGTTCCGCTCTTGGCTCAATCCCCACGGCCTTCAGCACCGCGGCGATATGCGCCGCCCCCGTGTTCACGTACATCACTCCGCCATACTTGAAGGAAGGCTGAGCCGTGAACGCCGGAAATGCCTGCCGCAGTTCCGTGCACGCAAGGCAAACCACCGGCTCTTCCTGAAACCCCCAGCTCGCTCGCACGATTCTGCCCAGCCGCGCCGCAGATCCCTTTTCCCTCCCGCGTTGCAACTCTGCGATCAACCCGATCGTCTTCTCCTGCGCCGCCTCGTCCTTCGGCCCCGACAGCGCGATCCCATGCTTCCCGAAACCTGCCCGGAATCTCCCCGACCTCATGGTCAGCGCTCTCCCCAGAATCAGCACCCGCCGGGCTCCGATGCGCGCGCACTCTGCCGCCGCGGCATCCAGAATGCTGATCACCTGCATTTCCAAACCGCGCACGATCTCGTCAAAACGATGATGCGGCCCGTTGCTGGCCATCACCGCCACCTCAGCACCCGCCAGTTCCAGACGCCGGAACGCCCCCCGGTGGTACTCATCGAACCGCTGCCACGATTCTTCGTCTCCATCGCGGCCCAACAGCGCCAAACTCCTCGCCAGGTCCAGCGACTCGATGACGATCTCCAGCGTCATTTGTGTCCGCGTCAGCTGCTTCGCCTGATGCCACTCATCCGCGCGCCGGCAAATTTCCGAATAGTACTCGACGGTCGATCGCCAGCCGAGTCCGCCCACAATTCCGATCTTCTTCATCCACAGCCCCCGGGGAAAAAAATCAAGGCCCGAACATCCCAACGATCTTCTTTGTGCTTGCTGCTCTCTTCGTGAAGCGAAAGGTCCCGCGTTCCTTCATCTCGCGCGCCGCGCTCATAAAGGCTCCCAGCGCCGCCCGGCACAGCGCGCCCCCCACACTCAAACGCCGCACTCCCATCTGCGACAGCTCGTCCAGGCTCAGATCCATTCCTCCCAAACCCATCAGCACGTTCACCGGCCGGTCTACTGAACTCACCACCGCCGCGATCTCTTCCTTCGACCTCAATCCGGGCGCATACAGCACATCCGCCCCCGCCTCCTGATATGTCCGCAACCGGTGGATCGTGTCCTTCAGATCCTCGCGTCCGTACAGGTAGTTCTCCGCGCGCGCGGTCAGCGTGAAAGGAAACGGCAACCCATGCGCCGCCTCTGCCGCCGCCTGCACGCGTTCAATGGCGTGCTCAACGGCGTAAATCGGCTGCTCCGGCCTCCCCGTCGCGTCCTCGATCGATCCACCTACCAGCCCAGCCTCTGCCGCCATCCGAATCGTCTCCGCTGCCATCTCCGGGCTGTCCCCGAATCCGTTCTCCAGATCGCCGCTCACCGGCAGATCGGTCGCCGCCGCAATCGCCGCCGCGTTGGCCAGCGTCCGCTCCCGTCCCACCGTCCCGTCCTTCTGTCCCAGCGAGAAGGCATTCCCCGCGCTGGTCGTGGCCAGTGCCTCGAATCCCATGTGTGCCAGCATGCGCGCTGTCCCCGCGTCCCACGGGTTGGGAATGATGAACGCAGCATCCCGCTGATGGAGAACACGAAAGTCCTCGCCTTTGTCCTTTTGTGTTTGCATAATTATTCGCTCCCTCCCCGCGTCGCGACCCCGAAAGTGTCCTCGACCGTCTCCACCAATATCCGCTCTTCACATCCCCGCCACCTGCATGCTGTCCCCTGCACCCTGTACCCTGTCTTTCCATGCACAAACGCGCATTCCTCCAATCATCAGCCGCCGCCATCGCCTCCAGTATCCTGTCGCGGATGCTCCCAGCCCAAACCCAGGCCGCCCCCCGCACCAACTGGGCCGGCAACCTCACTTACTCCGCGCCGAACCTCTTCGAGCCCCGCTCGGTCGAAGAAGTCCAGACCGCCGTCCGCGATCACCGCCATCTCCGCGCTCTCGGATCGCGTCATTCCTTTAATGCCATCGCCGACAGCCCCGAGAACCAAATCTCCCTCCACGCCCTCAACGCCATCGACCTCGACCCCGCCGCTAAAACCGTCACCGTCGGCGCAGGCGTACGCTATGGCGACCTCGCTCCCGTGATCGACGCGCGCGGCTTCGCCCTCCACAACCTCGCCTCGCTTCCCCACATCTCCGTCGCGGGAGCCATCGCCACCGCCACCCACGGCTCCGGCCTCCACAACGGCAACCTCGCTACTGCCGTCTCCGCCCTCGAATTCGTCAACGCCCGCGGCGACCTCGTCCGTCTCTCCCGCGCCCCCGAATCACGTCAGGCCTCGGAAAAATTCCAGGGCGCCGCCGTCCACCTCGGAGCTCTCGGCATTCTCACCCGCACCACCCTCGACGTCCAGCCCACCTACCAGGTCGCCCAAACCGTCTATCTCGATTTGCCCATGGCCGCCCTCGAGCATCACCTCGAAGAAATCTTCGCCGCCGGCTACAGCGTCTCGCTTTTTACCGACTGGCAAAACGGCCGCATCACCCAGGTCTGGATCAAACGCCGCACCGACCACGCTGACGTCCCCACCACCCTCGGCCCCGACTTCTTCGGAGCCCGCCCGGCCACGGAAAAAATGCACCCTATCCTCGGCCATCCCGCTGAAGCCTGCACCGAACAGCTCGGCGTCCCCGGCCCATGGTACGAGCGCCTGCCCCACTTCAAAATGAACTTCACCCCCTCCAGCGGCCAGGAACTCCAAACCGAATACTTCGTCCCCTTCGAGCACGGTTATCAGGCCATCCGTGCCGTCGAAACCCTCCGCGACCAGATCACCCCGCACCTCTTCATCACCGAACTCCGCACCATCGCAGCCGACGACCTCTGGATGAGCATGGCCTACCGGCGCCGCTCCCTCGCCATCCACTTCACCTGGAAACCCGAGTGGCCCCAGGTCCGCGCCATCCTCCCGCAGATCGAAGCGCGCCTCGCGCCCTTCAGCGCCCGCCCGCACTGGGCAAAGCTCTTCACCCTCCCACCCACGCAACTTCAGGCCCTGTACCCGCGCCTCGCCGACTTCAAATCCCTCGCCGCCACGTACGATCCCGAAGCCAAATTTCGCAACCCGTTCCTCGCTGTGAATCTCTACACTGCCTGAACGCAAAACAGGGCTGCCGCCACTCCAATGCGGAGTAGCGCAGCCCCTTCTTCTTCAGCCTTCCTTTAGAAAGTCGCCTTCAAAGCGAATTGCCCGAAGCGCCGCTCGTCATGATTGCCCCCCGTCGCCAGCGATCCCAGGCCGCCCTTCAGCTCAGTCACCTGTATTGGGTTCGTGGTCGGCCCGTTGTAGTCGAGGTCAGTCGTGTTCAGGTAGTAGTTGTGGTGATTCAACACGTCGAACCCCTCGGCGTGAAACTCCAGCCCCACGCGTTCCGTGATGGGGAACCTTTTCGCCAGGCCCACATCCGTGTTCCATGCCCCCGGACCACGGAACGCATTGCGGTGCGTCATCGCATTGGGATAGGGTCCGAAATCCGAAATCCCCAGCGCCGCATCCAGCGGAGCGAAACTCGCAGGCACGGGAAGCGTCAGCGCGCTGAAGATGTTTGGCCCCTGTGCCTTCCGCGAGCCCACGTGATAGCTCTGGATCGGTGTCGCCGGGGTCAGGCGCGGAACCGTGTATCCGTTCAGATCGTTCGAGTAGTCATACACCGAGAACGGCGTCCCCGAGCGAACCGTCGCGATGCCGGATACCATCCAGCCCCCCAGCACCTCCTTCTTTACGCCGCCCGTCTGCTTGTACCACGGCGTCTCCCAGATCGGCGATACCGTCAGCCGGTTCCGTACGTCGTAGTCGGAGCTGCCCCAGTCCAGCTTCGGATCCAGCGCGTCCGTATAGCCCAGCGACCCGATGTACCCCGATCCGCCCTGCAGGCTGTCGGAGAACGTCGAGCTCAGATCGTCCAGCGAGTGCGACCACGTGTAGTTCGCAATCATTGTCAGCCCGGAGTTGTGCAGGTTCTGCGACTGGATCCTCAGGTTCAGCCCGTCGTACGCACCCGCGCCCAGGCTGCCCCGCATGTTGATATTCGAAAACTGATTGTTCGCGCGGTTCAGGCACGGAGAAGGACAATCCGGCGACTGCGCGAACGTCAGTGGATCGCCCAGGTAGTATTGCCCCGAGCCCAGCAGGTTGATGTTCTCGATGTCATACAGGTGCGTGCCCTTGGCGCCGCTGTAGCTGATCTCGGCCACCGTGTTGTGCGTCAGCGCTCGTTCCACCGCCAGGCTCCAGAACTGCGTCTGCGCCACCTGAATATTCGGGTCGGGCATGCGTAACTCCGATGGGCCCAGATAGCTCGAAGGTCCGGCGACACCCAGCGGACCCTCATTGTTGTTGGTCACCAGCGCTGTGCACGTCGTCGCCTCCGGTGCGCAGTTCGCGCTTACCACCGCGCTCGCCGGTGGATTGAAGCTGGCGTTGAACGTCACGTTGCCGAAGTTCCGCTCGTAGCTGATCCCGTATCCGCCGCGCACGCTCGTGCTGCCGTTGCCAAAAATGTCCCACGCGAAACCAACCCGCGGTCCCACGCTGCCCCAGCGCGGGGCCCAGAACCCGCCCTGCGGGCTCTGATCCGCGATCAGCATGCTGCCGTTCCGCACCTGCTCCTCGAGGTTGGATCCGGATCCGGGATAGAAATTCGAGTCCAGATTCGGATGGTTGTTGTGCTGCACCCCGTAGTGCTCGTAGCGAAGGCCGTAGTTCAGCGTCAGCCGATGCGTCACCCGGTAGCTGTCCTGCGCATAGGTCGCCCAGTCCTTATACCGGTAGCTTCTCCCGTACACCGCCGGAGGCAGCGGGGGAGTCACCGCGCACGCCGGGGTCTGAATCAAATCGTCGTTGCTCCCCGTCAGCCAGTATCCCGGGTTTGCATGGCACGGCAGATGCCCCTGCGCATCCACGCGAGCCTCGAACTGATACAGCTGGCTGCCCCCCGCATTGCCCCCGGCGTTGATCAGGTCGTTCAGGCTGTCTCCCAGCGTCGCACCCAGTTCCTCCACCGCCTGCGCATACGCGCCGTACGCCACGTTCAGCTGAATGTAGGTCATCTGTCCGCCGAAGCGCATCGAATGCCTGCCCTTCGTCCACGACAAATCGTCCTCCGCCTGGATCGTGTTCTGCGGACCGCCGTACGGTAGTCCGCCCGCCCCAGGGGCTCCATAGTTCTCCAGCCCCGGCAGCACAATCTCCCCGTTCGTCACTGGATCCGCCGGCGGCACGATCATCAGGTTCGGCACGCTCACTTGCACCTGGTCGAACGAGTTGGAATCATTGAACCGGTCGAAGCTCAGCTTCAGATTGTTAAACAGGCTCGGCGTAAACGAGTGGCTCAGCGAGTACAGGTAGCTCTGGTTCAGGTTCAGCGTCCCCACATCGTATTGCGGATAGGGGCTGTAGAAATAAGAGCCGTTCGTCTCCACCTGGCTTTCCCGCGCGCCGCGGAAAAACATCGTTGTCTTGCCGGTCATGTTCAGATCCAGCCGTCCCGCCAGCCTGTAGGTGTTCTGGGGAACATCGCCGCCCGCGTCAAAGGGCGTTTTGAAGTTCACTGTGTCGAACACCGGCGTCGATGCGGGGATGGACTTCGTTCCGTTGATCATCCCCAGCGTCAGCCCGGATGCTTCCAGCTGACCCGCCGTCGTCACGCTGCCCGAGCTCGGGTAAACGCCTTTGCCGAAAGCAGTGAAGTACGCCTGCGCATTGGCCGGCAACATCGAGATGAACCCCGGATCCAGAACCTCTTCGCTCTCCGCCGCCGCGCTGCGCACCCGGGTCCATTCCGTGCTCTCGAAAATGAAGAGCTTGTCGCGGAGCAGCGGTCCCCCTGCCGCATATCCGAACTGATTCCGCGTGTACTTCCCCTTCGGCGCCACGATCGATCCCGCCGCCGCATTCGCCGCATCGTTGGCATAAGTGTTCGCCGTGTAGGCCGAAAGCCGGTTGTATTCCCACACCGACCCGTGAATCTGATTGGTCCCCGATTTCGTCGTCAGGTTGACGATGCCCCCTGATGCCCGCCCATACTCCGCCGAAAAATTGTTCGTGATCACGCTGTATTCCTGCACTGAATCCACCGGCGTCTGATCGCCCACCGATAAATTGAACACGCCGATGTTCTCCACCCCGTCCAGCAGAATCTCCGTGCCGGTTTCGCGCTGGCCGTTGATCGACACGCCCACTCCCCGCGACGTCAGATTCTGTCCGCTGTTCGCGCTGTTGGTCGAGTTATCGCCCGCACTTACATTGCCCGAAAGAGTGACAAAGTCGTACGGATTCCGTGTCAGGCTGGGCAGATCCGCCAGTTGCTGTGAGCTCACCACCTGCGACAGCTCCTGGCTCTGCGTGTTCACCGTCGCTCCGCCCTCGCCCACTACCTGGACCTCGGTCACGCTCGCGTTCACCGATAACTTCGCGTCCAGCGTGATATGTCCGCCCACAGTCACTTCCGCCGTCGCCGTAAAAGGCCGGAAGCTGCCCGAATTCACCGTAACCTTATAGGTGCCCGGCGCCACCCCGGTAATTTCATAAGCGCCCGTCGCCGACGTTTGCGCTTGCCGCGCAGCGCTGGTCGCCGTATTCGTCGCCACTACCGTTGCCCCGGCCACCACCGCGCCCGTCTGATCCGTCACCGTTCCGGCAATCCCCCCACCTTCCACCTGCCCGCGCGCCGTGATCCCTCCCAATGCCAGCGCCACGACCAAACATCGAACCACCGCACTTCGCAGAAAAGACATGGACATGGATTCCTCCCGAATCTCGTCCAGCCTCTTCGCACTTTAGCGGCCATTCGTTCGTCACCACCAGATTCCGCTCACGGTTTCTGCGGACCTGTTCATCCCAGGGAGGCTCTGGAATGTCATAGCATCGTCAAAATATTGTCCCGATTCTGAGACAAATTGCCGGACTCCGAGGGTCGAATCCGCCGCTTGTTTCGACGAATGGCAAGCCACGGCACCCCCTCCAATTCGTGGCACGCCTACAATTTCTCCATGCGCCTCACGCCGCGCCTGGGATTCCGCCTTGTCCTGGTCGCTATCCTCGTCGTCATCATTGCCCTGCGCCTCATCCCGCGCCACCCGCCCCGGCCACATGCGCCGTCCATCCCCGACCGCTCCACCAGCAACCCTCTCAACCAGCCCGGCGGCGGACCCGCTCCTGCCGAAGCCTACCCCGTCTACTCCGCGCTCTATCAAACCGGGACTCAAATCCAGCCCCCAACCCAACAAGACGAGCCCCTCGTCTTCGCCGCCGAATCCCGCACCGACATCCCGCAGGTCGGAGGCTCCTGCCTCAAGCCCTCAACCCCCGCCGAGCACGAAATGGCCGACGCCTTCGTCGCCGCCAACCAACAAAGCCACCTCTGGGAACAGAAGTTCACCATCCCCCAGGGCTACACGCTGCTCTCCCCCGCCGACACCGTGCAGGCGCAAGCCTGCCTCGAAACCCACAACCAGGACGCAGCCCGGTGCGCCGCCTGGAAACAAATCCACCACGTCCGCTTCCTTGGTGTCCCCGGATTCGACCGCTCCCACACCCGCGCTCTGGTCTCCGTCATCAAGAACTGCGGAGGCTTCTGCGGCAGCGGCGGCATATTTGCCGTCGAAAAATCCGGCGCCACCTGGCACCGCTCCGACACCACCGACTTCACCCGCGACTGTAGTTGGGCGTATTAGCCTGGGCATCGCGCGCCGTACGATGGGCTCGCGGCAGCTACCGGCTACAGGCCACCGGCTACGGGCTTCAATTCCACAATCTCAGCCTGTGGTTCCGCACTATTGACTGTCACCACAGCTACCGTCACCGGCAGCGAAAACCGCCGTGGCCCCGCGCTTCCAGGGTTCAAAAACAGAACGCCTCGCCGCCGCTCCACTCCCGGCCGATGCGAGTGCCCGCTCACCACCACACCAATTCCCGCCGCCACCGGATCAAGGTCCAGCGTCTTCACGTCGTGCAGCATATAAAAGCTGGCCCCACCGAGTTCCACCAGCTCCGCAGCCGGCAGCGCCGCGCACGCTCCCGCCGTGTCAATGTTTCCCCGAATCGCTGTCACCGGGGCAATCGTCCGCAGCGCATCCAGAATCCCCGCATCCCCCACATCCCCGGCATGCAGGATGGCTTCGACGCCCGCCAGCGCCGCCATCGCCTCCGGCCGCAGCAACCCATGCGTGTCCGAAATTACGCCAATTTGCATCCCGTCGTTATCGCGTCTCAGTTCAGCTCCCAGCTCCCAGCTTCCGGCTTCCGGCTTCCTGCCTCCTGCCTTTTGCTTCCAGCTTCGGACTTCCTGCGGCCTACACCCTACCCCCTACAACCTACTCCCTGCCTTCGCCTCTCCTTGACAGCTTAGGAGAATCACGATACTCTCCTAATTGTATTAGGAGGAAAGCGCAATGGCCGATCAGGCCCAGATTCTCCCCGGAACCCTCGACCTGCTCATCCTCAAAGCCGTCTCCCTGGGCCCCCTCCACGGCTACGGGATTCTCCTCCGCATCGGCCAGATCTCCGGCAGCACCTTGCTCATCGAGCAGGGCGCCCTCTACCCCGCGCTCTTCCGCCTGGTCCGGCAGGGCCTCCTCAAGCCGAACTGGGGCATCTCCGACAATAATCGTCGCGCCAAGTTCTACGAGCTCACCGCCGCCGGCCGCAAGCGTTTCCGCGAAGAAACCGAGGGCTGGAACCGCCTCGCCGCCGCCATGTCTTCCGCGCTCGCCGCGCAACCGGAGGAAGTATGAATCCCCTGGCCTGCTCCCTCGCCTGGTTCCGTTTCGTCTCCGCAAAGTTCTTCCACCGCTCCCAAACCGCCGACGACATGGCCGAAGAACTCCGCTCCCACATCCAGTGCCGCGCCGAAGACCTCGAGCGCTCCGGCCTCACCCGCGCCGAAGCCGAGCGCCGCGCCCGCATTGAATTTGGCGGCTACGAGAAATTCCGCGAACAGAGCTACGAAGCCGTGGGCGCCCACTTCCTCGAAACCCTCGCCGCCGACCTCCGCTTCGCCGTCCGCGTCCTCCGCAAATCTCCCGGCTTCACCTTCGCCGCGGTGGCCACGCTGACCCTCGCCATCGGCGCCAATGCCGTGGTCTTCGGCCTCATGGATGGCCTCATCCTGCGCCCGCTCAACGTCCCCCACTCCGAAGACCTCTACGGGACCGATTACGGCACCGACGCGGGCTTCCAGTCTTACCCCAACTACCTCGATCTCCGCGACCGCAACCACTCCTTCCAGGATCTCGCCGCCTTCAAGATGGTCTTCACCGGCATGGATACCGGTGGCGATCCGCAAAGCGCCAGCGGCTACGCTGCCACCGGCAACTACTTCAGCGTCCTCCGCCTCCAGCCCTTCCTCGGCCGTTTCTTCGATACCTCCGACGAGCACGGTCCCAACAGCGCGCCCTACATCGTCCTCACCCATGCCTACTGGCACACCCGTTTCCACGACGACCCCACCGTCATCGGCCGCGTCGTCCAGCTCGACAAGCATCCCTTCACCATCATCGGTGTCGCCCCGCCCGGCTTTCACGGCACGCTGATGTTCGTCGCGCCCGACTACTTTATGCCCATCGTCAACCAGGCCCAGGTCGACGGCGGCGACCTCCTCCACGACCGCTCCTCGATCCAGGCCATCTTCGAAACCTTCGGCCATCTCAAGCCCGGCGTCACTCCGGAACTGGCCTCCGCCGACGTCAACGCCATCGGCGCATGGCTCGCCAAAACCTATCCCAAAGAATGCGGCCAGAAGCACTTCGTCATCGGCCGCACCGGCCTCACCTCCTTCACCACCCCGGCCAGGGAATTCATCGGCGGACTCATGCTCCTCGCCGGGCTCATCCTCCTCGCCGCCTGCGCCAACCTCGGCAGCCTCTTCGCCGCGCGCGCCGCCGACCGCGCCCGCGAAGTCGCTTTACGCCTTGCTCTGGGCTCCAGCCGCCGCCGCATCGTCCGGGGCCTCCTCACCGAAGCCGCCCTCATCGCCCTCGCCGGCGGCCTTGCCGGCCTCGCCGCCAGTGTCTTCCTGCTCCGCCGCATCGCGGTCTGGCAGCCCTTCCCCGGCGCACCTCTCCACCTTCCCGTCAACCCCGGCCCCGCCATCATTCTCGTCGCGCTCATCCTCGCTCTGGCCAGCGCCCTGCTCTTCGGCATGGTTCCTGTGCGCCAGGTCCTGCGCGCCAACCCCTGGGAAATCGTCAAGGCCGGATCCAGTGCCCGCACCGGCCGCCGCGTCACCCTCCGCGACCTGCTCCTCGTCCTCCAGATCGCCGTCTGCGCCGTGCTCGTCACCTCCTCGCTGGTCGCCATCCGCGGTCTGGTTCGCTCCCTCCACGCCCCCATGGGCATCGAGCCGCGCAACGCCATGGTCGTCATCGCCAACCTCGCCGAGTCCGGCTACACCATCGACCAGGTACCCGCTATGCAGAAGCGCCTCATCGCCGCCCTCCAGTCCATCCCTGGCGTCGAGCAC
>Ga0181535_10007659_pt1 | contig 10795 bp, 11 predicted proteins | sample PEATcosm2014_Bin_44_FD_119774 | JGI IMG/M metagenome (GOLD analysis project Ga0181535, IMG submission 119774) | Peatland microbial communities from MTU Mesocosm Facility, Houghton, MI, USA - PEATcosm2014_Bin17_30_metaG | ecosystem: Environmental > Terrestrial > Soil > Wetlands > Peat | place...
GAAAGGCCGAGCACCTTAATCGGAAGATGTACGGGGAAACGTGTCCCGGTCCTTGCGTCCGTCACGGATATCCTCTGCCACGTAGGTGTTTATAGCTCAACCCGCGTTATATCACGTTAAAAGCGCCTGAGCATAGCCAGAAGTGCCGATTTTGGACACGAAAATCAGCTGGTGTTCCTATTTGGACACGGAATTGGGTCAATCAGCGCTAAAAATACCTGCCATGCCGTACCCTAGCAATAACATAGCCAAGGAAACGACCGACGACAGCGGCCAGAAATTCTCCCGGGCGGTCCGTTTCATGTCCAATCGTTCGCGCACGGTGCTGCGCAGTTCGGTTACCGAATTATGCAGTCGGCGACGCTGTTCGGCGGCGCGCTCTTCCAGTACTTCGGTGGGTAAGGGGTTGGTCATAGCTGTGTTCGCGCCTCCGATTGCAGCCAGATTTGGTCTTCCTTCAGCACGCGCAACGTACGTTCCGGGGTGAGCCCCTGCGAGGTCAAAGTCCTATACCCGTAGGCAGCCGTGGCCCCGCCCGCCAAGGCGTACAAGGCAAAAACCACAAAGAACGCCACGGTGTAAGCGTAAGGCTGGCCGATCATGGCCATTGCAATCAGCGAAACCAAGCCCCAGGTGAACAGGAAGAAGGCCGCGAGGAGCAACATCGCGCCGATCAACAGCGCCGGCAACACCAGCTTGAGGCCGGTAAGTTTGTCCTTCATTTCGCCGCGCAGCATCTGCAGCCTGGTGGAGACGAAATCCTTCAGGTCTTCCTTGCAGTCATTCAACACTTCCGCGACGGTTCGTCCATTCTGTCCGAGTCCGTTAGCCACGGTTCGACCTCCAAAGTCTCAATCCGAATCCAATGACGAAAGAAGCCAGCGCGAAGCCCATAATCATCTGAATGGGGTTCTCCCTGGTCGCGCGCGCAACGCGGTCGCGGGCTTCGGCAATTTGACCGCCGGCCAATTCGTTGAGTTCACCGGCACGCTGGCTGGCCTTCTCTCTCCACTGGGTTGCTGTTTGCGTCGCCTCCTGGCGCAGATTGGTGATTCTCTCGCTCATGGACTGCGCCAGCTCCGAAGCTGCGTCCGTTGCCGACCCGGCTTGTTCGCGCGCTTGACCCTCTACGAGGTGAAGGCCCTTGCGTACGCGGTCCGGTATATCGCGCACGCCCTTGACCGCCTTGCCGAGCACGGTGCCGATCTGTCCGGCGATTTCATACATCTGCTGCTCTCGTTCCATCTGTCTCCCCAGTGCTTCGTCCTCTTTTGGCGGCGTGCCGGGCAGGCGGCTCGGAGCCGACGCTGCATGCTGGTTGGTGGATGAGGGATCAGGCCAAGTTTCCGAGTTCGGAGCTGGGACAGGTTCATAAGCCATATAGGTCCTCGCTTTCCATAAGGGGATCACCTTCCGTGCGGAATTAACGGTGCACTTATTAGGATGAGATTTGGCGTCGCTTTGTTTTGTGGGAGTGCAGCGCAATCGAGAGCAGCTGGAGATCGGGCGATCGTTCGCCCTTAAGAGCAATTTCCGGGTTGGTGAATCGCGGCCCCAGAGCAGAACCGTCCGGGTTCTCACAGTTGCCGAAGAACGGCTGATGCGGGCCACCACCAGCCGCCGCCCACATTAGAGAGCAGATTCAGAGTCAGTGTATCCGGCACCATCATCGCCGGCTAAACGGCCGGCTACCTTACTGGACACAGCTTCCGCGAATCCGGTCTAGCCCCGCCAGCGGCGGAACTGGACCAGCAGCTCACTAGCCGGCGTCGCCGCCACCACCACCGAAGCCGCCGCCGCTGAATCCGCCTCCCCCGCCAAATCCTCCACCACCGGAGAAGCCGCTGCCGGTGCTGCTGGCGCGAGGAGCGGCCGAAAACGCCTCGTAAGCCGAATTGGTCATGGTGTACATGGAGTGGGTGAAGAAGATGGGATTAAAAAGACCGATCTGCGGACCCACGTACCAGCTCGGCGGGTCATGGATAATGCCTTCAAAGGCGTGTGCCCAGTGTTTCTCGACGCCGAGCGCCATGGCGTAAGGCAGGAACTTCTCGAAGGTATCGGGCGGCATGCGCTTCAGACGATCGGCATCCACTCGCGTCATGAACTCCTTGAAGCCCTGGATTTCGACGACGGTGCGAACGCCGCGCAGGGTTTTGGCGGTCATTTCACGTCCGAAAAGAAAGACGATAAGCAGCGCCATGGCAATCGAGATAATTGCGACCAGCGGGGAAAGGAAGAACTGCGCTACCCCCATGGCCTGCAGCCCGATGAAAGGAAGGGCGATGATCAGGATTCCCACCAGGCGATAGCCATGGGCACTCTCCGGATCGACGCGATACATGCCCTTGGATTTCAACTCGCCAAGAATTTCCTGCTTCACCGACGGCAGCGCCAGATAGAAGCGGTTCTTAAGGCCGGAGAGCGTGGTCAGGCGTGCGCTCGGCTCGGGAAACATGTTGCGCAGGATCTCGACTTCATGGTCCGCGAGGTCATTCCACTCCGCCGGCGGTTTCATCAGGTGGAAGACGTAATCGGTGCTGTTGAAGAAGAGCGCCTTGTCGCTTTGCTCCTCGATCTTGAGATAACCGCGCACGGCCAAATCCACCAGGGTCGACGTAATGTCGCGCGGCAGGACCGAATCATCCACCAGCGAGCCTACCTCGCCCGGCGACATTCCTTTCGGCGGCTCATACATGGGGGCCACAGAGAGCCCAGCCTTCGGGTCGCGTCCCTTGAACCACCACATGGTGAACATGACGATGAAGGCGAACACAGGAAGCAGAACGATTGCATTGCTGCGCACGAACCAAAGCGCGCGTGTGATGGGTCCGGGTTGGTGAAGAAAGCCCTTCGGCACATAAACGTCCAAAGTCAACCCGCCGCGCATGGGAAGCGGATTGTTGGTTTCAAACGTGACCTGGTTGCCGGTGACTTCGGCTTGCGCGTCGCGTTCGGCGGAACCATAAGCGCCGGTGAAGGCCTGCGCCCGCAGCGAACCGGCGGCGGAGGCGGGGAAGACGACAAGCGCGGAAGCGTTGTCGATGGGAACGGGCCAATCGTTGCCGGTGACGTTCCAGTAGAGTTCGTCGTGATCGTCGAAGAAGCGGACGCCGTTCTGGACGGTGTAAGTGATGCGGACGGTCTTGTCGGTGTTGAAGGCGTTATCGAGATAGATTTTCAGGTAACGATACGCGCCCTGAATGCCGGTTTCATACTTCAGGGGCTTTTGGTTCTCGTCGGTAACGCCGCCGATCTTCAGAAACAGGGTGTAATTGGTGCCGTTCGGTCCGGGGTACTCGATGGGGATCGAACGGCTGATCCAGCGGTACTCGCCGGTGAAGACCGCCGTGATATCTTCGGTCACCAGCATCGCGCCATCCGGCATGACCGAAAGATTGGAGTGGAATTCGGCGATTCGCCAGCTGCGTCCCACTGGCCTTTGCCGGACACCAGGCACGGCCGGTCCCGGAAATGCGAAGACCGGAGATACGACGGCCAGCAATATCAACAGCAGGCTCGCCCAAGACAGCCAGTAGAATCGTCGCATCATCGTTCTGTCACTCGTAACGGCCCCCTCTGCTGCAAGCATTCACAGCCGACTGCCATTGCAACCGTCGATTCATCATTCTGTCACGCGCGCGCCCATCGCGGGGGCCGCGCTCAGAACTTCACCGAGGGCACATCGCGGTCGGTCGGTTCGGTGAGTTCGAAGAAGCTTCGCGGATGGAACCCGAACATGCCGGCGATGATGTTGGAAGGGAAGGTCGCGATCTTGGTGTTGAAATCGCGAACCACGGCGTTGTAATAGCGGCGCGAATTCTGAATCGCATCTTCCAACTGCTCCAGTGAGGCTTGCAACGACTGGAATTGTTCGGAGGCGCGCAGTTGGGGATACGCTTCGGCGACTGCCAGCAGCCCTCGTAGCGCCATGGTCAGCCCGCCTTCGGCCTGCGCCCGTTCGTCGGGACTGGTAGCCGACATGGCGGCGGAGCGGTACTTGGCGACGTTCTCGAAGGTGCCCTTTTCGTGGGCGGCGTAACCTTTCACGGTTTCAACAAGATTTGGAACCAGATCGTGACGCCGTTTGAGCTGGATATCAATGTCGGACCATGCGCTGTCGGCGCGCACACGGAGCTGGGCCAAGCTGTTATACAAGACGATGAACAGCAGCCCGATGACGGCAACGACGATGACGACCACAAGGACGTTCATTCGACCTCCATGAGCATTTTCAGAGCTGGAGCACCCTGAAATATCTTCCTTACCGGGCACACCTTCCGCGAATCCGGCCACGCCCGAGCCGTCTTGAACGCCAGCAAGCGACGGCCGACGGGCAGCGAAACTGTTCCGGCAAAGTCAACTCATTACGCAAATTAACACAACCACATCACGGCAATGTTACGCTTGGCACGCTGTAACCACCACTCGCGTGACTCCGCGGCACGAACGCCGCCGGCTCTCTAAGGCCGCCGAATCAGATTTCGATAGGTTTGTCGGTTCCGCGGCCGGCGTAGAATCTATCGAACACCAGCAGGCGAGAGTACCGCGCAGTGGTGATGGAACTCACGGACAACGCCAGCGCATTTCTGTAGATTTCCTGTGATCATCAAGATAAGCTGCTCGGAAATCATTAGTTCTGACTAAGTGCTGGTTGAATGCACCGGCGGCAGGTGCGGGCTGCGCGGCAGCCTGACGACTCTAAAGGCGCTTTTAACCAGCTTACGCGGAGGCGTTGAATGGGTTCCACCAAGACAGTGCTCGAAGCGAAGGCTCCGGCCAAGGGTTCAGACGGCAGGAAATGGATTAAGTGGGCTATCCCTTTGGCGCTGGGGATCATCGTCTTAGTCATACCTCGGCCTGAGGGCCTGACGCCGGCGGCGTGGCACTACTTTGCTTTGTTTATTGCGGTGATTGCCGCATTGATCACCGAACCTTTCCCGGGCCCGGTGGTGGGATTCGTCGGCATCGCCTTCGGCGGTGCAATGGTGTTTGTCGGCAAGACGCCCGGGGACGGATTGAAATGGGCGCTTTCGGGATTCTCCAACAGCACGGTGTGGCTCATCTACGCCGCCAGCCTGTTTGCGCTGGGATACGAAGTGACGGGGCTTGGGCGCAGAATTGCCTTGTTGTTGGTACATAAGCTTGGCAGGAGGACTTTGGGGCTTGGCTACGCTGTTGCCCTGTCCGACTTGGTGCTGGCCCCATTCACCTCTTCCAATACGGCGCGCGCCAGCAGCGTCTTTCCGATTGTCAGCAACATTCCACCGCTCTACGGTTCATCTCCCAGGGAGAACCCGCGCAAGATCGGCTCCTACATCATGTGGACCGCCTTTGCCGCCCAGTGCGTTACCAGTTCGATGTTTCTGACCGCTCTGGCACCCAACGTTCTGGCGGTTGAGCTGGCACGCAAGATTGCGAAGGTCGACATTAGCTGGACCGCATGGTTTTATGGCTTCCTGCCGCTTGGAATTTTCCTTTTTCTGGCGGTGCCCTTGCTCGGTTACATACTGTATCCGCCTGAGCTGAAGATCAGCGAAGAGGTCCCGAAGTGGGCGGGAGCGCAGTTGGCCGCGTTGGGCAGGATAACGCGGCGCGAACTGACGATGGCGATCCTGGCGGTTATCGCCCTGATCTGCTGGATCGGCTTCACCAAATGGATACTCCCGGAAACCACGGCGCTGGTGATTTGCGCGTTAATGATGTTGACCCGCGTCGTCACCTGGAATGATATCGCCGGCAACAAGCAGGGTTGGACGAACCTGGTGTGGCTGGCTACGCTGGTCACCATGGCCGACGGTTTGGCACAGGTCGGATTCCTCTCCTGGTTTGCCAAGACGAGTGCGGCGGTGCTGTCAAAGGTCGCGATGGTGCCGATGATGATCGCGCTGGTGGCGATCTTCTTCCTGGTGCATTATTTCTTTGCCAGCCTCAGCGCCCACACGACCGCCCTGCTGCCGGTGTTTTTGGCCGCGATGATGACTCTGCCGGGGCTTCCGATGAGACCGGTGACGATGGTGATCGCCTATACCTTGGGATTGATGGGCGTGATCACACCGTATGCGACGGGACCGGCGCCGATCTATTACGGGGCCGGGTATATCAAGACCAAGGATTTCTGGAGGCTGGGATTCATTTTCGGCATGTTCTTCCTGGGTGCATTGCTGCTGTTTGAACTGCCGCTGGCACTGAAGTTTATGCGGTAAGGAAAACCCCACCCTATCGCTTCGCGATAAGGTTGGGCACCCGACGAACATTGGTCGCACGTCTGTCCTCAGGCAGGGTTGAACCCCTGTTTGAGGATTTTTTATTTGAGCGGTCTTGCCCCTTCGCGCAATCATGCATGGCGGAGCCGGGCGGAAGATGGGCCGCTCAGTAGTTGGCTGCCGCTTCCGGGGAATGTCCGCGCCTGTAAATCAGCATGGTGCGCTCGAACACCATCACCTGTTTGCCATCCTGGTTGAAGCCGCGTGTCTCGACCGTAACGATTCCCTGCGTGGGCCGGCTCTCCGATTCGCGCTTCGCCAGAACTTTCGATTCGGCATAGAGAGTGTCGCCGGCAAAAACCGGGTACGTGGCCCGCACTTTATCCCAGCCGAGGTTTGCAACCACCTTGGCGCTGACGCTGTGGACGCTCATGCCGGTCATGATGGAGAAGGTGATGGTACTGTCGACGAGGCATCGTTTCCACTCGGTCTTGGAGGCGTATACCGAGTCGAAGTGAAGCTGCTGCGAGTTCATGGTTAGCAGACAGCCCCAGATATTATCGGTCTCGGTGATGGTTCTTCCCGGACGGTGCTCGAAAACGTCGCCAATTTCGAAGTCTTCGAAATACAGGCCATAGGTTTCCCGATATCGTTGTTCGCCGACCTGCTTGTACATCGGCACCAAGGTTTTCACGCTGTTCCTCCCTTCAAAATACAGGTGCAGGATAATCCGGAGCTGCCCAGGCCGACAACCGCAACCAGCGGCGGTGACGGGTTCGTTCAGCCTGCCATATAATCGCGGTCGGTGTTCCACCCCAGCAATGGCTGCCGGGGACTCATTAGAAAGGCTGACCTATGAAAGCGATAGAAATCAGAGAAAGCGGCGCCCCGGAAGTGATGACCGTGGTCGATATTCCGGTGCCCAAACCCAAAGCCAACGAAGCGCTGGTGAAGATAACGGCGGCGGGCGTGAATTTTGCCGATGTTTACGTGCGCGAGGGCAGATACAAATCCAAGCTGCCAATGGTGATTGGTCAGGAAGCGGCAGGCGTGGTGACCGAGGTCGGCTCCGAGGCTACGACTGTTAAACCCGGCGATCACGTTGCTTATCGCGGGGTGCAGGGTAGCTATGCCGAATATGCGGCGGTTCCGGCAGATAAGCTGGTGAGTATTCCCAAGGGTCTAAGCGACGAGCAAGCCGCAGCCGCGATATTGCAGGGCATGACCGCGCAATATCTGTGTTACAGCACTTATCCGGTAAAGCGCGGTGACACCGTGCTGGTGCACGCTGCCGCCGGCGGAGTTGGCCTGCTGCTGGTGCAGATGTGTCACAACCTGGGCGCGCGCGTGATCGGCACGGTATCGACCGTGCAGAAGGAGACCTTGGCGCGCGAAGCCGGCGCCGACGAAGTGATTCTGTACTCGCAGGTGGATTTTGAAGCCGAGACGCGCCGCTTGACCGGCAACCAGGGCGTCCACGTGATCTACGACGCGGTAGGCGCGGCAACTTTTACGAAAGGACTTAACCTGCTGCGGCCCCGCGGCCACATGGTGAACTACGGAGCCGCCAGCGGCCAGGTGGCTCCAATTGACCCCATGGTACTGATGGAAAAGGGCTCGATATACCTGTCAAGGCCAAGCCTTCAGCACTACGCCGCCATTCGCGCTGAGTTGGAGGAGCGATCCAGTGCAGTCTTCGGTATGATCGCCGCTGGAAAGCTAAAGCTGCGGATCGAGCACCGTTACCCGTTAGAGAAGGCAGTACAGGCGCATCGCGATCTGGAGTCCAGAAAAACTACCGGCAAACTGTTGTTGCTGACCTAAATGCGTGCTATCGGGTGAAGGAACTACCCCACGTCTTGAGCGTGTCAGGGTTGGGTATGCTTCAAGAGCGATTATTTCAGGGTGTCACCCTGAGGAGCGTCCGCCAAGGACGCGACGTGAGGGTCCATGTATTTTCGGCCTTGGATGACCCTCGGTGAAATGCATAGATCGTCACGTCGGTTCGCTCAATCACCCCAGCGAGCCAAGCCTCGCCGGGGCCCCGACGGCGAACCTCCTCACGATGACACGACGGTGAAGTGGAATCTTCTACTTGGCCGCGACGGCCATGGTTTTGATTTCGAGGGCAATCTTCGGCGGAGTCAGCATCGTGTTGTGAATCAGGCAGTGATGGACGGCGCGTTCCACTCCCGCCCGACGCTCACTGCTGAGTTCCGCCGCCAGTTCGACCTCGATACGAAAATTATCGAGCCGCGCTGGGCCTTTCTCTTTATCTGCGGTTACTCGCACGCGTAATCCTTCGGCCGGCAGGTTGAATTTCTTCAGGTATTCCGCCGCGTAGTAGCCGGCGCACGTGCCTAGCGAAGCCAATAGCAGTTCCGGTGGAGTCATCGCCTCGTCTAAACCGCCGTTCTCAGACGGCTGATCGCAGGTAATTGTATGTTTGCGGGCTTTGACTTCGAATTTGACCGCGCCAAGATGTTCTACATTGACCTCTATCATTTTTCTCCCTCTGATCTAATTCCGCTGCTACCGTGCAATTCCATAGTCGGTACGCGCTAAGTATCACCGGCTTCTTCGCGAGATATATCTTCCGCTAATCTGGTCCGGTCGCGACGAGCTTTTCGTCGAGGTACTGCCTGACCATTGCCCGAGCCCTATGCAGCCGCGATTTCATAGCCGGCAGCGAGACGCCAAGCCTGCGCGCGACTTCCTCGCCGGGCAACTGGTCGAGGTCGCGGAGTTGGTAAGCCTCGCGATAGGCAGGTGGCAATTGGTCCAGCACGTCGGCCAGCAACTGTTTCATCTGCCGTAGACTGACGGCTGCTTCCGTATCCTCCTGGCCGGTGAGCTGCTTGCCCTCGTCCTCCAGAACAGAAAGCTGCATCAGCGGCATAAGGGCCTCGCGCTGCTTCAACTGCCAGCAGACACGCTTGCCAATCTGGGCGAGCCAGCCGCGGAAGGCCTTGGGATCGCGCAACTGCTCCAGGTGGCGATAGGCTTTCAGCAGCGCCTCGATCAATACGTCCTCAGCGTCCTCCCGGTTGCCACAGGCGCGGATCATCTGTCGATAAACGGCGTCCTTGTGCTCGACCGCAAGCCTTTCGAAGTCCACGTTGGCATTGTCGCATCACCAACACTGGGCCGTACAGCCCGACGAACGTACCGGCGGCGCACGCCGGAACCCGGGTTTACGACGAGCAACAGCCGGGCGACGGAATCCGTTTTCGGGGGCGATTCCACGGCATCTTCTCAAGCAGTATTCCCATGGCGCAAAAATCCGTGAGTCCGGCGAATGTCAGCCCCAAGCCGACGAAGCCGGAGAGATACGCCCATCGGGCATCCACCAGCAGCGCCAGCAGCGACCCCGCGGCGACCAGCAAGCCGGCGATGAGGCGAACCTGCCGCTCCAGGGCCCAACGCGTCTTCACGCTGGAGACGAGTGGAAAGCCTGCTTGCTCCCAAGCTGCGGTTCCACCTTGCAGCACGAGTGCCGGTCTGCCGAGCTGTTGAAGCAGGTTGCAGGCAATTGTAGAGCGCAGGCCAGTCTTGCAGACCAGGACAATAGACTTATGGCAATCCAGATCGGCCACTCGCGATTCAAGCTGGTCCAGCGGAATGCTGACCGCTCCCGCCAGATGGCCGCCGGCAAACTCTGAAGTGGAGCGGACATCGACCAACTGCGGCTCTACGCCAGCGCTCTTGCTATGCAGTTCGTGCGCAGTAATGACTGCGCCAGCTTCAACGGTTGCTTCCACGCTTCTCCTCCTGTGCAGCAACTTCTTAATTGAGAAGAGCGGGAAGCGGGAGAAAAGGATTCGCGCCCGCCGAATTTATTCTTGCCCCACGGATGAACCTACGCCTTCCGCGAATCCGGTCCACGGCTTCCATCTGTATGTACATGTACAATAAGCTTTGCTCCGCGGACAGCGTGCGCCGGTTGCCTGTTCGCCGCAACAACCGTTCCGGTTGGCGAAGTCGCCGCGCGGCCAATGCGAGCGGCTGGTGAATGGCTCAGAGCTGGAGTCCGATAGCGGGCTTCTTGGCAGGTTAGCGGCGAACCGGGTTTTAAAATCGCGGCATCGAGTCCCTTTCAGCGAACTCATTTGGAGTGCGATGGTGTGCAAGACGGGTGGTTTTTGCCGACACTATTCGGCGTCCTTTATCGTTTCCGTGCTGACTGCTTGCTTGCTGACAGGCAGCGCCAGGGCTCAACAAGGGCTGCCGTCGACGGTAGGAGCGGCTTCGGTCACGGTTAGCAGTCCATTGCAAACACTGAATCCTGCCGACCCGCTTCTCGGATCGGTGCCAGAGGCTCTCGATCCCAACCCGATCCAGCTTACCCTGCTTGGTGCTATCGACCGGGGACTGAAGCACAACCTGGGCCTGCTGCTGTCCAGCCAGGACACCAGGCTCGCCGAAGGCGCGCGATGGACTTCGCTCAGCCACTTGTTGCCGAATGTTGCCATGGGCCTGCAAGAATCGGTCGCGCAGCTAGATCTCACCGTCGAGGGTTTTCCTGCGAGACTTTCTCCCACGGGGAACGCGATTCTGGGTCCGTTTACGATTTTCTCGGTTGGGCCGAC
>Ga0181535_10007661_pt1 | contig 10794 bp, 9 predicted proteins | sample PEATcosm2014_Bin_44_FD_119774 | JGI IMG/M metagenome (GOLD analysis project Ga0181535, IMG submission 119774) | Peatland microbial communities from MTU Mesocosm Facility, Houghton, MI, USA - PEATcosm2014_Bin17_30_metaG | ecosystem: Environmental > Terrestrial > Soil > Wetlands > Peat | place...
GTTTACGTTCCGCTTTAACCGGCGGCGATCCAAGAGTCGCGGCAAGCTTTTCTTCCGCCTGGCTCAACAAGCCGTCGCGGTCGAACCCATACCCCTGAATCGGATTCTTCACCCCGGAGCCAAGCCAAAGACGCGACCACAATCCCTAGGGGCTACCTGAGTCAAGCAGATACCCACCTTCTGGAATTCATGACCGCCGGCGGTCTACGGATAGCCGTCATTGCCGCCCGCCGGATATCAGAGAGTAAGGAACGAATCGGCAAGGATGTGTCCGCCATCCAGCGGGCCTAAATCATCGAAGTTCCCACTCGATCCATCGGGTGGCCGATACGCACTGCGATAAGTCAGCGAAGCCCGGCCACCCGCAACGAATCTTTCACGCCTTTCGGCCGCACTGCGCCCGCAGGGGCCGGGTATGCCCGGCCCGCGCCTCGCCGAACGCCCATCCTCGCCGCCCGCGATCGTCGCCTCTCTGGCGTAGAATGTAGTCGAGCATGCAATTCCCCCGCCTGTTGCTGGTACGTCAGAAATTTCCCGATCGCCGCATCCCCGACGTCGCAGCCGAAGTCCGCCGCCAACTGTCAGCCGCCGGCTTCGCCGCGCGCGTGGCGCCAGGCAGCCGCGTCGCCATCGGAGTCGGCAGCCGCGGGATTCAAAATATCGCCACCATCGTCCGCTCCGTCGTCCAGTACTGGAAGGACGCGGGAATCGAGCCGTTCCTCTTTCCCGCCATGGGCAGCCACGGCGCCGCCTCGGCCGCCGGCCAGGCCGACGTGCTGGCCCACTACGGCATCACCGAATCCGGCATGGGCTGCCCTATCGTCAGCCAGCTGGAAGTGATTTCGCTGGGCAAGACGGCTGACGGCATCGAAGCGTTCATGGACCGCAAGGCTTACGAATCCGGCGGCGTCATGCTGGTAGGCCGCGTCAAGTGGCACACCGATTTCGCCGGCAAGATGGAAAGCGGCCTGTTCAAGATGATGGCCATCGGCCTTGGCAAGTTCGCCGGGGCGCAGCGCTATCACGCCTACGCGTACCGGCTCGGCCTGGAGCACGTGATCCGCAGCGTCGGCCGGCAGGTGCTGTCCTCGGGCAAGATCCTCGGCGGCCTCGCCATCCTCGAAGACGCCAATCACCATACCGCCAGGCTGGACGCGGTACCGGTGGAGGAAATGGAAGCCCGCGAAGAGGCCAACCTGGTGCTGGTGAAATCCTGGATGGCGCGCCTCCCGATGGATGCGGACCTGCTCATCCTGGATGAAATCGGCAAGAACATTTCCGGCGCCGGCATGGATACCAAGGTGGTCAACCGCGGCGTGAACGGCGAGTACAATCCCTGGCCCGGTCCCCGCTTCCAGCGCATCTTCGTGCGCGATTTAAGCGAGCTGACTTATAACAGCGCCGTCGGCATGGGCATGGCGGACGTGGTGACCGACCGGCTGGTCGACCGCATCAACTGGGAGCCCACCTGGATCAATTCGCTCACCGCCAACACGCCTGCCTGCATCCGCACCCCGGCTCATTTTCCAACCGACCGTGAGGCCATCGAGCGCTTCGCGCCGACCGTCGGCAAGATCGACCTGCGCGAAGTGACCTACGCCTGGATCCGCAACACCATGGAGCTCGGCCGCATGGCTCTCAGCGAGAACCTGCGCGGCGAAATCGAAAAGAATCCCGGGCTTGAAATCGAATCCGCCATCGACTTCGAATTCGACGGCGAGAGCAACCTGGTCAGCCCGTTCGCCCCGGTAGCGGAAACAGCCGGAATTCACTAGCGCGCGGCTACGCCACCGCCCGCAGCCGTTTCACCGCGTCCGCGCACAGCACCGTGACATGCTTCGATTCGGGCTGCAGCCCACCCAACGCGTCTTCGATCAAACCCGGCTCGAACCCGGCCAATTCGCCGCGCCCCTTACCCAGCAGCCATTCCGTCAAAGCCGAGCCGGCGGCGATAGAGGCCGTGCAGCCGCGCACTTTGTACCGCACCTCGGTAACGCGCTCTGCCTCGAAGCGCGCCGATAACCGCAGGATGTCGCCGCACGCCGGATTCGATACCTCCAGCGTAACCGCCGGCGGCGGCAGCTCCCCCACGTTGCGCGGATTCTGAAAATGATCGAGCAGCTGCGGTGAGTACATGGCGCCGGTTGAGCCGCCTTCAATTTAATGCCACGGCGGTGACTTCGGCGAAATCGATTCCCGGCCGGCCGCCGCGCTTTTCACACGCCTCCTCCAGCTGCTTCCAGAGGGCCAGCACTTCCGGCGGCGCGTGATCGGGGATGTCCGCACTTCTCCACGTGAAAATCTCGACGAGGTAGGGAAGGCCCGCCTCGTCCGCGCCGCGCAGCACGACGTGTGGACTTGGCAGCACCAGGTCCAGCTTGCGGTACAGCGCCCACGCTTGTGCGCTGATCTCCGCATAGTGGGCCTCCATGCCGCGTTTCACATGCGCCACGCTGTGCATGGTCTCTGTGCCGGGTCCGGGCAGGCCGGCCGGCGTCTTCTGGGCAAAGCCCGGCGGGCACAGGGCTGTGAGTCCGATGGTCACCGTCATGGCGATCGGCCAGGCACGGTATCTGGGCGGAGTGTCGTGTGGAGTCATATGAGATCCATCATGCCAGACTGCGCGCCGCTACAATGTCCTTCGATGCCTGAATTCGACGTGGTGGGGGTGGGCCTCAATGTCACCGACACACTGCTGATGGTGCCGCACTTTCCGGCCTATGCGGGCAAGGTGCCGTTTGAAGCGGAGGTGATGAGCCCGGGCGGGCAGGTGGCCAGCGCCATGGTGGCGTGCGCGCGGCTGGGTCTGCGGGTGAAGTACATCGGCTCAGTGGGCGACGATGAACGCGGACGCATCCAGATGGAGAGCCTGCGCTCGACCGGCGTCAACCTCGACCACGTGCAGTTGCGTAAAGGCTGCGCCAACCAATCGGCCTACATCATCATCGATCGTTCCACCGGCGAGCGGACCGTGCTCTGGCGGCGCGACGACTGCCTGCGCATCGACCCCGCGCAGATCGCCGAAGAGCAGATCACCGGCGCGCGCCTGCTGCATATCGACGGCCACGATACACCCGCCGTGGCCCACGCCGCCGCCATTGCGCGCCGCCACAGGATTCCGGTCACGGTGGACGTGGACACCATCTACAAAGGCTTCGACGCCGTCCTGCCGAACGTGGATTATCTGGTGGCAAGCTCTGAGTTTCCCGGTAACTGGACCGGCAACCGCGATCCTTTCGAAGCCTTGGAGAGCCTGCAAATCGAATACCGCATGAAGGTGGCGGCCATGACGCTGGGTGCGCACGGAGCGCTCGCGCGCGTGAACGGCCAGTTCATTTACGCGCCGGCTTACGTGGTGAATTGTGTCGATACGACCGGCGCCGGAGACGTGTTTCACGGGGCGTTCTGCTATGCTGTTTTGCAAGGGATGACAATGCCCGCCGCTCTCGATTTTTCCAACGCCATGGCCGCTCTCAACTGCACCGCGCTGGGCGCGCGCGGCGGCATTCGCGGCCTCGAAGAGATCCAGTTGCTGATGACGCGCGGCGAACGGCGCTCGCACCCCGACTTTGCCGCACGCGCTCAGGCCTCCGGTGTCCCTCCGACGATCTAAATGTTCCCGCTACGCGATACACAGCCGAGCTATTCCAAGCCCGTCGTCACGGTCTTTCTGATCGTGGTCAACATTCTGATTTTTCTCTTTGAGTTTTCCCTCGACGATTACACGCGCAACGCCTTCATCGCCTCCTACGGCCTGGTGCCGGATCATTTCGCCGTAGCCAATATCTTCACCTCCATGTTTCTGCACGCCGGCTGGCTGCACGTGCTCGGCAACATGTGGTTCCTGTGGATCTTCGGCGACAACATCGAAGACATTCTGGGCCACGGCAAGTTCCTGCTGTTCTACCTGATGTGCGGCGTGGCGGCGGCGCTGACCCAGGTTCTCGCCAGCCCCGGCTCGCGCGTCCCCATGGTGGGCGCGTCCGGCGCCATCGCCGGCGTGATGGGCGCCTACATGGTGAAGTTTCCCCGCGCCCGCATTCTGACCTTCGCCATCATTATTTTCTTTTTCACTACCTTCGAGGTTCCCGCCTGGGTGATGCTGATCTACTGGTTCGCGCTGCAATTGTTCGGCGGCTTCGACAGCATCACGGCTTCACAGTATTCACAAGCCGGCGGAACAGCATTCCTGGCCCACGTGGGCGGCTTCATCGCCGGCATCGCGCTCATTTTTCTGCTTGGCACGCGGCAGCCCTACTACCGCCGCCGCGACCTTTCCTGGTAAATGAAAACGCTCGCTCAGGCATCGTTTCGCACCGGCTATACGAACCGCTCCCTGACGGTCGCGGCTCTGATCGGCATTCCACGGCCTTGTAGGGGCCGGGCATGCCCGGCCTGAGCCGGCACTGAGCCTGCGTTGGAGGTGCCATGATTCCTGAAGAATCTGAAGCCGCTCGTACCGCCCTCGACGTGCTGGCCATCGCAGCCCATCCCGACGACGTGGAACAAACCTGTGGCGGCACCCTCATCCGCATGGCGGAGATGGGATACCGCACCGGCGTGCTCGACCTCACCGCCGGCGACATGGGCTCCCGCGGCACGCCCGAAGACCGTGTGGCGGAATCGCAAACCGCTGCCCGCCACATGCTGCTCGCCTGGCGCGGCAACCAGCACATGCCCGACGCGCGTCTGGAAAACACGCTCACCGCGCGCATGACGCTAGCGTTGAAAATCCGTGAGTTGAAGCCGCGAGTGGTGATTCTGCCGTATTGGGAAGCACGCCACCCCGACCACTACCGCGCCAGCGAAATCGGTTTCGAAGCCTGCTTCCTCGCCGGATTAAAGAAGCTCGAGGAGTATTCAGAACCGCACCGGCCGCAGAAGATCCTCTACTCGAGCCTCTACGCGGACGTGAAGCCGTCATTCATCGTGGATATCAGCGCGCAATTCGAGCGCCGCATGGACGCGCTGCTGAGCTATCGCTCCCAGTACGGCGCGGCGGAGGCCAGCGGACTGTTCCCGGACGAGGCGGAGATCCGTGAGCGACTGGGCGCCATCGCGCGCTTTTATGGCAACCTGATCGGCGTGCGCTACGGCGAACCCTTCGTGGTCAAGGAAGCGATGCGCGTCGACGACATCGTAGCCATGCCGGTCAGATCGATCTGAAACGGACAGACAATGTGACGGCGTAACCGCTTCCTGACGGTCCTGGCTCCGAAGCGCCTCAGAACCGCGACCGTCAGGGAGCGGATGCCCGCATAGCGAATCCACCGATGAATCCTTCTTCCACTCCACGCCTTCTCCTCCGCCGCTGGCGGGCAGATGATCGCGAGCCGTTCTATCGCATCAACTCGGACCCGAGGGTGATGGAATACTTCCCCGCCCTTCTCACGCGCGAGGAGAGTGACGCAACCCTCGAGTGGATTGAAACTCACTTCAAGAAGCGCGGCTTCGGATTGTGGGCGGCCGAATTGATCGAGACCGGTGAGCTGGCCGGCTTCATCGGGCTGGCGGTGCCCCGCTTCACAAGCAGTTTCACGCCGTGCGTTGAGATCGGCTGGCGGCTCGCCGCGCGATTCTGGGGAAAAGGGCTGGCCACCGAGGGCGCGCGCGAGGCGCTGCGCTTCGGATTCGAGGACGTGCGCCTCGGCGAGATCGTGTCTTTCACCGTGTCGCAGAACCTGCGATCCATTCGCGTGATGGAAAAGCTGGGTATGCGGCGCGATCCGGCGGCCGATTTCGATCATCCGTTTGTCGCCGAAGGCCACCCCTTACGGCGCCACGTGTTGTACCGGCTGCGGGCGGCGGATTATCAGGACCAACTGCGGCAGCAGGCACACCAGGACCAGCAGTAGTGCACCAGCCAGCATGGGAGCGCCGCCGCGCCAGCCGAGGGCGACCACGATTTGCGGCAGCAGTGGAACCACCAGCAGCAGTACAACGGCCGGCGCCAGCATTTGCAGCAGCAGAGCCAGCCCGGACAACCGCTGCGCCGCGAGCGCCAGGCAGAGGAACGACACAATTCCCGCAGCCAGCGGCCACGCCAGCAGGTAGCTGGCGCCCGGCGCCGGTCCCGCGACCAGGATCAGCAGCGCGGTGACCAGCGCCAATGGCAGGGAAATCCAAGCGCCGCGCACGCGCCGGCTCCAGGCGATGACCGCAGCCAGCATCAGAATTGCCGCCAGTATCCACACCCCGGGGATTACCCACGATGCGGGATACACGATCAGCGGCAGAAACCGGACCGGGAAGTAGACGGCGTCGCCGTGCGGGCGCGGCGTCAGATCGGCGCTGCCGAATTCGCGCGCCAGCATCAGGCAATAGCGGCCTTGTTCCTGCAGGCTGGCACGGTCCAGATGCGCCACGTCGTCGTTGGCGGTGTGATAAAACTCCGGATGCCCGATGAACGCGAAGTTGAGGCCGGCCAGGCCGCCCGCCTTGAATACCGTCATGTCCGTGTCGTTGGGCATCCGCTTGTAGACTTCATATGCGAAGGACGAAGCAGAGGCCTGCGGCACCGCCCGCTGGAGAGCGCGGATGAGCCACAGATTGTCGTCGCTGGTTTCGAACATGGCCGGCACTCCGCCGGTGCCGCGCGCCTCGAAGTTCAGCACCACGCCCGGCTCGCGCCGCCAGGGATGATCGCGCGCGAACACAACGGCGCCCAGCAGCCCGCGCTCCTCACCGTCCGTGACCAGGAAGATGACGTCGTTGCGCAGCGGCGCAGCACTCTTGAGCGCGCGGAGGGTCTCGAGCAGCACCGCGACACCGTGGCCGTCGTCGGATGCGCCTGGCCCGCGCGGCACCGAATCGTAATGCGCCACCAGCATCACCGGCCGCGTGGAGGCCGTGCCCGGCATGCGGGCAACGATGTTCTCGACAGTGCCGCTAGCATGATAATGCTTGCGCGCGAATTCGGCGAAGCCGGTTTCCACCTCGGTCGCGAGCCCGAGCCTGGCGAACTCGCCGCGCACGTAATCGCGCACGCGGTCATGGTCGGCCGATCCCACAGGGTGCGGCCGCTGCGCGATCGCCACCACGTGAGCCAGCGCGCGTTCCGCGGAAAAATCCGCCGGCGGCGCCGTTGCCGCAGCGGGCTGCATCCGAGCGGGCGGCGCTAGCCCGATGGCGGTCCAGATCAGCAGCGAAGCCACCAGCAGCCACCGCGCCGCTGGAGATGCAACCGTACGCATTGCCACAGATTAGCGCGTCTTGAGGATCATCCAGCCGACGCGCGGCCGGAGGCGTGTCGCTTTATCGCCGAACCAACCGCTCCCTCACGGTCGCGGCTCCGATAAGCCGAGCGAGCCCGCCAGGGGCGAAAGAAAACAGCCCAGGGCGTGAGCCCTGGGATACCTCGAGACCGATCAACCAGCCCCGCAACGGGGCGTAAGAGAACGTCTAGAGAGCGCGCCGCGGGTCGATCTTCCGCCCCGTTCCGGGGCTACGTCGTTCGGTGCCAAATTCCTCGCGTGATTGGCGCTGGCCATTCAGGCCGGAGCACCTCACGCCGGACTTTCTGGGAGTGGCAGCCGTGGATGGTGGCGAGCTGTCCCTCCGCACGTCGCGCAGATCCCGGTGCCCTTGCAGAACCGGCAAGTTGGCTCCCGAGAACTAAGACTTGGTTTGATACCCGAGCCGCTGCATGCCGCACACTTACCTGTTACGGTCTTCCAAAGGAAATGTTCCTCACGGTGACAGTCCGCGCACACATTTCGCCTTCTGGTTGGGGGCATGAGTCCGCCGCTTTAGAATTGTCTCATTTCTCGGAGTACATAAAGCGGCCAGGCCAACCCGCCACGGAGTGTCAGAGGCTGTTTGAACACTCCTGGCTGGACGATAATGGGTCGGATGCCAGTCACGCGCCGGGCCGCGCCGCGCCCATTCTGGACTTTGCTGATGGCGCTCTCCGTTTGCTCGCCCGCCAGCCTGCGCGCGCAGGAATTGCAGCCAGACACGGCGCACGCCTTCGACTGCTACATACAATCCGTGGTCGCGCGGCTGGACGGCCGCAAGACATTTCTTGCGGCGGATGCCGACGCGGCGCTGAACGACCGCCTGGTTCGCGGACTGCGCATCGAGACCCTTCCGGCGAACGGGCCCAATCCGCACAAACTCCCCGCGGCCCATCTTTATGACTGGATCGGCAGCGTTTTCATTCCTGGCGCCGCGGCCGACCGGACCGTTCGCCTGCTGCAGGATTACGACCACCGCGCGCAATTCTTCGGCGACATGGTGTCTGAGGCGAAGCTCGCCTGCCGGTCCGGCGACACCCATTTTCAATACTCCATGATGTTGAAAGAGCCCGCCCGCATAGAGGTCCAGAGCGACGTGGTCTGGGAGCGCGTCGACCCACGCCACTGGCGGTGCCGCTCGTATTCCACCAGCCTGCGCGAAGTCGGCTCGAACCACGGCTACCTGCTGCGGCTGTATTCTTACTGGCGCGTCGCCGCGGTGGAGAAGGGCGTTTACGTGGAAGGGGAATCGGTTTCGCTGTGCGGCGAATTCGGCGCCATGACGCGAGCCCTCGGCTCCATGCTGCTGGGCATCAATCCGGAGAAGACGCTGCGGCACTCGCTCACCTCCATACGAGACTCGGTCCTGAACCAGCGCTTGCAGTTCGCCGGCCCGCCCGCAGGATTGCCGGCCTGCGGCGAGGTTTTTCAACCCGCGCGCTGCGAAGCCAACCAGAGCAGGTGAAGGCAGCGGATTGTGCGCGCAGAGGCGTCGAGTAGAGACTCGACGCGGCACGCACGAGTGCGTAAGTCACATTGGCCGGCAAACAAATGTGAGGCGGTCTTCGTGTTGTTACGCACGAGGCTTGCGCCGGGCTTCGCAATCACGGGAGAATAACCGCTCACGGTGATTCTCCTGAAGGTGCCGAACTCCGCTCCGATTGGCTGGCTCGCGATGGGACTGCTGGCAAGCTCGGCGCTGGTGGCGGCGACGATTTCGGGCAGCGTCAAGGACGCGTCGGGAGCGCCGGTGGCGGCCGCCACGGTGGAACTGCGCAGCGCGGCTGGCGCCTCGTTTTCGACGAAAACCGGCGCGTCCGGTGAGTTTCGCTTTGCCGATCTTGCAACGGGCGCCTACCAGCTGCGCGTGGCGTTGCCCGGCTTCGAACCGTGGCAGGCGGACATTGCCGCGGACGCGCCGCCAGTCGAAATCCGCCTAGCCATCGCGACGCTGCGCCAGCAGGTGGACGTCACCGCGGCGCGCGGCGCCAACGCCGACCCGAACTACCGCGCGTTGCGCGATGCGGCGTTGGAGGAGCCGCTGCTGGTGGAGAACGTCATGCTGCGCCGCGACAACGGCGTGTTGACGCTGAAGAGCGGTGTACTGGCCTTCACCGCGCCGGTGCTCGGGCGCAGCGCGGAGGCAGTTTTTTCCGGCGACGGCAGCTTCGTCTTCCAGCCCGCCAGCGCCATCGAGACGGACCACGTGCGCAGCCTGATCGGCACCGAACTGATCGAAGAACAGTTCGATCGCGCCCTGTTTTGCTTCACCGACCGCACCGCCGACGAGATTCGCAGCCAGGCCGGCAAGCACGCTGCCGACGCCAAGCTGAACGACACTCTGCGCGAATTCCGCAAGCATCTGCGATACCGCCCGGAACAGATGCGCTCCATGACCGAGTTTCTGCTGCACTCCGACGAGATGGACAACGTGGACGCCGATATTCTGGCCGACCTCTACAACCCGGCGCAACCCGGTTTCTTCAGCGCCTACCTGCATGGCCGCAAGCACGCCGACCTGCGCTTTCACGTGCGGCCGCGCGGTGTGCTTCCCGGCCTGCCCGCTCCGGAGGAAGTGGCCGTGATTCACCTCGACCCCGGCTCGGATCAGGAAGGCATCTGGTACCTGGGGCACCTCGCCCGCGAAATCAAGGGCCGCACCGCCAGCTCCGACGAGAACAAGCGGGTGGTGGAGGCGGAGAGCTATCGCATCGACACCGCGGTGGCCCACAACGACCATCTGACCGCAGTGGCTACCGTGCGCTTCCACGCCGTGACGCGCGGCGATCGCCTGATCCGCTTCAGCCTGCTGCCCAGCCTGCGCGTGGCGCGGGTTTCCACCGGCAGCCGGGAGATCGCTTTCGTGCAGGAGGATCGCAAGGAAGACGGCAGCTTCTACGTGGTGATGCCCGCGCCCATGGAGCCCGGCGCCGCCTATACGGTCACCATCGAATACCAGGGCGACCGCGTCGTGCGCAATGAAGGCGGCGGCAATTTTGCCGTAGGAGCACGCGAAAGCTGGTACCCCAACGTCAATGCCTTCCGCGATCATGCTCACTATGACCTGATCTTCCGCGTTCCCAAACAATACACGCTGGTGAGTGTGGGCAAACTGGAAAAACGATGGACGGAGGAAGGCTACGCGTGCAGCCAGTGGGTGTCGCCGGCGCCTTTCGCCGTAGCGGGTTTCAACTTCGGCGACTTCAAAGAGCACGACGTGCACGATTCGCAGCTGGATTTCACCATCGAGGGTTACGCGGCCAACGGCGTGCCGGATTACTTGAGGGGCGCGGAGGGAATCGGCGCCATCGGCAGCCTTACGCCCGCCCGCCTCATGGACAACACCATCGTGGACGCGCAGAACGCGCTACGGATCTATAATGCGTGGTTCGGCAAGCCGGAATACGGCCGCATCGCGATCACCCAGCAGCCGCAGTTCAATTTCGGTCAGTCATGGCCGACGCTGGTCTACCTGCCGTTCGTCGCGTACCTGGACGACACGCAGCGCTGGCGGCTGATGGGCCAGATCCAGAACCGGCTGACGGAGTTCGTGGAAGAA
>Ga0181535_10007662_pt1 | contig 10794 bp, 3 predicted proteins | sample PEATcosm2014_Bin_44_FD_119774 | JGI IMG/M metagenome (GOLD analysis project Ga0181535, IMG submission 119774) | Peatland microbial communities from MTU Mesocosm Facility, Houghton, MI, USA - PEATcosm2014_Bin17_30_metaG | ecosystem: Environmental > Terrestrial > Soil > Wetlands > Peat | place...
CGGCCCGATGACTTTGTGCCAACCGTAGCTGATCGCAGCAAGGACGGCAAGGGTGATCCAGATAGTCCGCATGACCGCATTCGACAAGTCTGCTCCGATATTCATGCTATGGACGAACCCGACGGTCACGATCACGCAGGCCAGCACGTTGTGGGTAGCCCGCCATTGTTCGTAGCGCAGGCGGATCTGCGTTTGAAGTAACGAGATCAGAATGATGACAACGAGCGCCAGCAGGCCGATCTTTCCGATGGTGATGAACCACGGCAGTTGGAAACTGGTGAGAAGTCGCCAGTGGTTGGCGGATGCCAGCACGACAGGATGAGCGACCAGAAGGGAGCCCGCGACGATCGCCATTATTTTGTGGAAGATGTAGACGGCATCCAGCCCGAATGCCCGGTCAACGATTTTCAGTCGCGCCGACAAAACGGGCTGAAGGGTAAGAATAGGCAGTCCCAGCAGCGCCAACATTCTGCCGATTCTGGAGACAAGCGGATCCGGCGGACGTGTATCCACCAACATGGCGACAATAAGCGGACCGCACGCAATGGCGCAGTACACGGTTATAAGGAGCATGCGTTGGAGACGGAACGACACGTTGCGTGACCTGCCTGCCGCCGTGATTTCGCTCGACTCTTGATGCGCATCACGCGGCATGCCCGAACTCCGCGACGAGCAGGCGGTCGAAGCCATCAACATGCGAACCTCCTTTTGTGTTTTGAACCTAAAGTTGCACAGTGGGATCATCGTGAGGGATCGCCCGGAATGTTACAATTGGCAAGCCCCTGAAAGCATTCTTCTAAATACCTTAATGAGAGAAGGTTCTAAAGTTACAGTAAACGGAGGGCAGGGGACTGGAATATCCGGTATTCTTTAGTGTTTTCTGTTGGAATTACGGACGTTTGGCTGCACAATAACAGCCCTGAACTTGGAGACGTCATGAGAAATGCAATATGCTTTGTTTGCCTCTGCTTGCTCGAATTGCAAGTTGTCGCTCAACCTATGCAGGAAAGTGGAGCCGATCCGGCTGTGCATTTTTCGGACGCCAATTTTGAACGCGCAGTAAGAATGGCGCTCCCATTCAAGAATCAGGCGACAAATCAGATCTGCGTGAGCGATGTGGAGTCGATTACAGTCTTGGACGCCGGTTCATCCCGGATTGCCGACGTGGCCGGCATTGAGGCCTTGAGAGGCCTGCAGAGTCTGAATCTGAGATGCAACCATTTGACGAATCTCGATCTCTCCGCTTGCGCCAGCATTCAAGGTGTATCTTGCGGTAATAATCCACTCGCGAAGTTGAATCTCTCTGGCTGTGCCAGGCTCCAGTACTTGTTTTGCGACAATGGTGAGCTCACTGATCTGGATCTGTCTGCCTGCACGAACTTTCTGACCCTTGGTTGCAAAAACAATCAACTCACGAATCTAAACGTCATGGCTTGCGCAAACCTCAGGAATTTGCTCTGTGAGAACAATCGTCTTGCAAAGCTGAACGTCCCGGTTTGCGCCAGCTTCCAAAAACTATTTTGTGAGAACAACCGGCTCACAACGCTGGATGTGTCTGGATGCTCAAACCTCAGAAATGTGGATTGCGGGCACAATCAACTGACGAACCTGAACGTCTCAGGGTGTTGCAAGCTCCAGAATCTTGATTGCGCCAATGACCGGCTTGCGGAGATTAATATCTCGGCCTGCCCATGCCTTGAGAATCTGAAGTGCTGCAGCAATCGGCTTACCGTCTTGAACATTTCGTCCAATGGGATGCTTACATATGTGGATGCCACAGGCAATGCAATCACCAATATCATAGTCTGGTGGGAACCGCCGACGAAAGACAACAAGCCTGTCGCGTTCCAGTTTCTCTATGATGGTAATCCAACGTTCAGCAATCCGTAAATATTGGAGCGTCGAATTGGTCTTGCCATGATGTGGCGACCGGTCAAGGTCGTCGGGCAAAAGGATGTCTATTTCAAAAGGTGGAGGTTACGCAAACCGGCGCAAGGATGTCAATTTACCTGCTTGATTCTGTAATAGCGTGAGCTTACCGGCGCTGAGAAGTACAGATTTGTTACGAACATGCCGCCGGTTGCATTCATGTCCACGCCAAATGCGTTGGTCCAGACTGGATTCGTCAAAGAGTCCGTCTGCATCACTCTGTATTGGCCGCCGTAGCGCGTGTTCCAGCATAGTGAGAGGCCGTTGGTTCCTGACATCCCGACATTGGAGATGGTAAACAATCTGTTTGTTGTTCGTGGGGTGGGGATGGGCATTTGGTATATGTTTGTCGAACCATCAGGCCATCGTCCTTCGCTTATATCGTCTGACTGCGCTCCAAACACAACAGAGTCTGCCAATGTGTTATCGGGAGCGTACAGTGCTATTTTATCCCCAGACTTGCTTAAGCCGAAGCTCACATACAAATCGGAACCGGTCACGGTCTTCGCGGCATTTGCCCAGACCAGCATAAAGCCATGCCCCGGTATCGTAGTTCCATCCGGGACCTTGTTCAGGCTGTTCGTGTTCAGATTGCCGGCAAGCTGAAAGCCGGTGATATCCACCGTCTGCGTATCAGCATTGTACAACTCGAACCAGTCGTCAAAATCGCCGTCCGCAGGATCTGCCAGCGTGCTCGTGTTCTTGGCCATCCACTCGTTGATACATATATGCACAGGCAGCGAAGCGCTGTTGTTTTTCCCTCCAGGCGTAGGATAGTAGAATACCTGGCGCGCTCCGCCTGTCCCATCCGGGTAGTAGCCGTACGAACTGTCCTTCCCGATCGCACCGTAGTTCACATAATCGACGATAATTGCATTGGCACCGGATTTCCTCACCAGTGCCACGCTCCCGCTTGAACTGTTCATCATAAATCCGGCATGCAGATTCGTGCTCGCAGTAAGGTTTGTCTCTCCATCGCACCAGACAAGCTGATACCCATTGTTTGTCACAGACCATCCTGCAGGAAACGCCCACTTCGTCAAATTCGTGTAGCTGTCCGTCAGGTAGTAACCGTTAGAGAAGAGATTCACAGTGTTGCTGCTGTTATATAACTCCAGCCACGGTGCATATTGTCCCGCGTTGTTCTTGATCGTCGCCGTGTTCGACGGCATGATCTCGTTGATCCATAAATCGTCAAAGGACGGCAGACTCGCCGTGACAGAATTTGCCCGCCCCGGCGTATAAAGCGTGTTCGCATCAACCGCCCAATTGCCAACCCGATTGTTGTCTTTCGTGGTGTCAATCAACTGCAACGATGGCCCTCCTCCATTGGCTTGTGCTGGCCAGGGCGGATTGTTGTCGAACTTCACTTCGTCCAATATCTGCCATGTGTTGGTCGTCAGCGGCATCTCAAGTTTTATTGTTTCACCGCCATTGTTCAGGCTGCCAGAGTACTCGCCAACCACAACCTCGACGTTGGAGTATATTGCCTGATACCCCGCCAGATTCGCGGCCACTACAACATAACTCGTTGGCCCAATATAACTACCGCCGCCAAATGTGAAATCAACGCCATCCAATCGCATGCCGGTAAGGTCAAACCCATAAACACTGTTCGTGTTGTATATCTCCAGAAATTCGCCATGCAACTGTGCCGGATTATACATGATCTCGTTAATCACAAGGTTGCCTGCCGCCGACATATAGCCGCCGGTGTAGGTGACATTGATGTGGGCTGTTCCAACAACGTTGCCGTTCCGATCACGTCCGGAAAACGTGAGACTATTGAGCCCGTTCGTGAGTGACGCTGAAATATGCCAACTTGTTGTGGCAGTCCAGATGACGGGATATTCATTGCTGTTTATGAGGATTTTCTCAACCTGAACGGGAGCAGATCCGGCGATTGTAACCGGACTAACGCTCGTTGTAAAATTGGTCGTTGAAATAGTGAAGACCGTACTTGTCACAGACGCCATCTGCGATATGAGGTAGGTGCGCTGTTGGGATATCCAGGCTTCAATATTTGTTGGTGAAGTTGCCGTTACACCGTTCGCATTGAACGCGGCATACCAGGCATCCATAACAGGGTTGCAGTTTGCCGCCTGCATTGGCCCATCCGCCATGTCTTTCAGGAGATTCCAGAACTCGCGTCGGAAGGCTGGCTGGTTGACACTGCACATGCGGCAGGCGATGGGAAAATCAGTGGTGTCCGAAGGGAATGGAGAGACTCCGGGGCTAAAGGAGAAACACCAGTCCGTGTCGAATATGAACATTCTGGCTTTGTCCCCGACCGGGAGATACGCATACATGTTGTGAGCGTTGCCCAAGCCATACGTATCCCAGTTCCCCAGTGCGCCATTAATGGCGAAGTAACTCAGCCAACCGCGTGTATCAACGAGCGATTGCACCCGTTTCGTGAAGAGAGCATCGTTCGTCGTGGAGAATGCCGCGGCCAGGTCATACAAACCGGTGTAGTCATCGTTGGGGCGGTCACTTTGTTCCTTGCGCAAATACCAGCGATAGCGACTCTGCTTGTAGCTGCCATGAGAGTCCTCGTACAGGCCGAATGGATCGCCATCAAACAAGCCATAATTCTTGTAAATCTGTGGATCGCTATCACCGTACCAGCTGGCCGTTAGATCAACCGAAGGCTCCACAAAGTCAAACATAATGCCGTTGGCGCCGTCGCGTGGGGTTCCGTTCGCGAAGAATCGGACGTAACGAAGAGGAGATGCCTCAAAACCCATTTGTTCGGTGATCCAGTATCCAGTTTTGTTTATCTGAAACGTTGAATCGACTTGGCCGTTTTCCGGCACCCTAAAGAAAACACTGCCCTTGCCCAGGTATCTGTCGGACTTGGGCACATCTATGTTATATGACCCACTGTCAGTAGCGTTATCATAATCACGCCAAAATCCGTGCCATCTGCCGCCGCAATTGTAGATTGCCCTGTAATTACCCAGTACCAAGGTCAAACCGAGAGGTTCGTTACTGTACTTGCTGTAGGTCGGACCACAGATACTAGTCCACAGAAAAGCATTTGTCTGGCTGAGCCACATGAAGTAAGTCGCGAAATTGCCCGGCGGAACCGTATCGCCAAAACGCACAAGACATTCCAAGGGCGCAAGCATTGTAGTTGAAGGTGGACGTGGATACACGTTAGTGCACGCCGGAGCCACATTGTCCACAGCCGCGATTGTGAACCCCACAATAGTGCCCGACGATTGGGCGGGAATGGTTGCGCTGTAAATGCCGTCATTGGCGATCGCGTCGCCGCCAGTGCCGTTGTCAAGCATTGCAACTGTGTTTGTCGTCCATGATGGATCAATCCGGTAATTCAATTTGACCGAGGCAATACCGTCCGGATCGTTCACCCTGCACGTCACGACGACCGGCTGGTTCGATGGCAGGATTGGTGCGTGTGTTACCTCGCTTATGGCCGGTCCGGTGTTGGCCTTGTAACGGCTATTCGGCATCCCTGGCGTTCCAAGGTTGGCAGGAACATTCAATTTGACCGAGGCTTCGATCCAGAAGCCTTTCAGCCCCAACACGACATAAGGATATCCGCACAACCATCGCGCCATGGCCTTGATCTCGACATTGGTTGCGGGGGAATTCGTGCTGGGGTAGGTGGACAAGGGAAACGACACGTTATTCAGGTATGGGTCAACGGGCGGCGAATGCTGTGTCAATATCCACCCATTGGCTCCGGTGTCGCTTGCGCGGATGTGCAAGCTGGCGCTGCTCAAATAGCCCGTTGTCTCAAGGCCGGATCTGACATGATCGCCCCAGAACTGCCAGTTGCCGAGTCCGCTCTCGAAGGTTTGCAATGGAAGATATGTGGTTCCGCCGGGTGTAGCCATCTGCACATTATCCAGCAGGCATTCGCCGGCGTTCAAAAAGTAGACACGGAAAGCGTCTGGAGGTCCCATGCCGTTGTCAACGCTGCCGGTGTAATCAATGGTCGTCCAGCCGGCCTTGTGTGTCTCGTCGCTATCTGCCCAGTTCATCGCCAGCCGGTTGTCGCTGTGCGGGTCTATCAGCTCCAGACTGCTTCCGCCTGCATCCGACCATTGTCCCCAGCCGGCGTTGTACGTCACATCGTCCACATCCACGAAATCCTGATATGGCAGATTTATGTTGTCAGGTCTCGATAAGGCCAGTCGCCCGCCGCCGGACAGCTTTCCGGAATAGTCGCCAACCGTGTTGGCAGTGTTCAGGTTCGGATACTTTGTGAAAAGGTTCGTCGCGTTCTTCGCCACAACCACATAGCCGTTGCTCGCGATCAGTGTGCCGGGCGGAATCATGAAGTCTATGCCGGACGTAAACCGCCAGTAGCTCATGTCAACCGTGTCTGTACCACGGTTGTACAGCTCAATATATTGATCGTCATCCAGTCCAGACATTGGAGCATACATTATCTCGTTGATAACGATGTCCGACTGGTAAGGAACGCTGTTGCTCGTTCCCGGCGTCCAACTTGACAACGTTTGAAAGCCCGGCGCCCCATCCGGATATCTTCCATAGGAAACCCCGTTCACCTGCGCGGGATACAAGATAGCGTCAATTACATAACTCTGGGTGGGGTCAACCAGATAGATTGCCGCTGCGTGAGGAGACAGCAGGAAGTTGAAGTCCGTACCATAATAGAAAACAGCAAATCCGCGCGGCGTCAGGATTGTCCCGTTGGGAATCCTGAATTTGTTCGTCGTTGGATCGTCGGATAGGTAACAGCCGGAGATATCAACGGCTGTTGTGCTGTTGTTGAAAAGCTCAATGGAGTCCACTTCCGGCGGATCGGTGTGGGCGAGAAACTCGTTGATTACAACCTGTGTCAGCGTATTGGTCAGCGCCACGTTGTTTGTTCCAGGATTGCCCCAGATGCCCGCGCTTGCGCTCCAAGCCCGGACGTCACCTTCTCCATAGTCGGGCTTCGTCAGCACCAGTGAATGACCCGACCCGTCGGCTGCTGCGGGCCACGGATATGCGCTGGAATATTGTACATTGAGCAGAGATGCGCCGTGTGAGTTGTTGAGATTGATGGTCCCGCTCTCGTTCGGCAGCTTGCCGGAGTAGGGGCCCAGCACATTATTTAGTCCGTAGAAATACCCGAGAAAAACCGGGTCGGTTCCAACAACAAGATAGCTTCGTGCCCTGATCGTTGTCCCGGTTGGAAACGTGAAGGAAATGTCGCCGCTCAATCGATATCCGCTTATGTCATGATCTATCGGGTCGGTGTTGTACAGCTCGATAAACTCCGTGTCGTTGGTGTAAGTTTTGGGCGGATTGTACATGATTTCCGAGATGGTCAAAGGCGTCATGCGCGAACACGGCCATAATTGTCTTGTGTCAATCTGGCCCGACGGTGGCATGAAAGCGTTTATGGACAGGAACTGTTCTGTAGCCTCGGACCATGCTCCGCCAAAGGCATTTGTCGCATAGAAGCGATAGTAATACACGATTGGATTCGTCAATCCTGCCAAATGTGCGGTGAATTGCCCCGGGTTCAAGATGCCGAGGTTATTTGCGGACGCCCAGTAAGCCATGTTGGTGCCGCAGTCGGTTGTGCCCCAGAAAACGTAGACGGTCGTGGGTGCCGTTCCCGTAGAAACAAGATCCCCCATTAGCCATGCGGAAGAGCCTGTGACGCCGGTGGCACCACCCGAGTTCTGGACGAACGGAGTTTGCGGATAAGTGGTGAATGCGGTTGACGAATCAGCCCACGCATCGCCTTCCATGTTCGTTGCGTAGTAGCGGTAGAAATACATCGTGTTGCCTGCAAGCCCACTCACATTTGTCGCGACGGGGCCCGCCCCGCATACGCCGAGGTCAAGTGAAGTGGCCCATCCTGATTTATTTGTGCCGGCGTCACTCGAACCCATGAACACATAAACTGTCGCCGGTGCCGTGCCGGTTGAAACAAGATCTCCAGTGAGCCATGCGGAAACGGCGGTGACGCCCGTGGCAGCGCCCGAGTTCTGAATGAAAGGACTCTCTGCATAGGTTGTGAAAGGTGTTGATGAATCGGCCCATGCATCGCCGTTCTGATTCGTTGCGTAGTAGCGGTAGAAGTATGTCGTATTGCCGGAGAGCCCGGTCACATTTGTTGCGACAGGGCCTGTCCCTTGTGAGCCGAGTGCAAGTGAGCTGGCCCAGCCAGTTTTATTCGAGCCAGCGTCAGCTATGCCCCAGAAGACATACACCGCTGTCGGTGCGCTGCCAGTTGAAATAAGATTTCCGTACAACATGGCCGTTGATGCGGTAACGTTCGAAGCGCCACCGTCGTTGTCAATAATGGGAGTGGAGACAATTGACAGAAGATGGTCTGCCGGAATTATGTACTCTCCGTTGCGTGTTCCGTTATTGTGGGTGCCATCATTCCAGCACAGGAACATCACGGAATTAAAATAGCCCTGCTCGTATTGGACTCGCAGTTTGTAGACTCCCGGTGCCAGCGGGCCGGAGACTGGTCTCAAGGTTTCACCTTGTCCTGTGACGAAGTCGTTGTTGACCCAGCCATTCGAAATACCGCTGTTGTTGACTGTATTCCATGCCGGTGCGCCCACGGTGTCGAGTCCGTTCGTGTCAACTGCCCCATTTCCATTCATGTCCACCCATGCGCGCGAGCCATCGTCAGAGCTTGTATAGAGCACCGTGTTGTTCGAGGCAATGACGACAAAACCGTCCCATTGCACGGAGAAAGCGTTCCATTCGGCATTGCTGCCGCTGATCTGCCAGTCGGTCCGGTTGACATCGTTCCCGCCTGTGGCCCAGGATGCGCTGCCGTCGCCGGCAAACTGTATGCCGGCATCCAGGCGCGGGTTTGGATAAGCCACAGTGCCGAACAGATTGGTGGATTCATTGATTCTCCAGTCGTTTTGGTAGATGCCCCGCATGTCCTCATTGAAGTAGCTGCCAAGCAGACCGTCGGCGAATGTGTGCGCGATCATTGCGAAGAACAGGAAAATGAAGTAGATCGCGAGACGAACCGCAGTGCCTCTTTGCCCGCCGCGATTCGCTTCTCCCCTCATTTTTCGTAGGTTGATCAGGTTTGGTGATCCTTTGTAGTCCTGATTTTGCAGATCAATGGGGGAACCACTTGCCTTTGCCAGAAAGACTGGTGCCATCATCGCGGTGACGCAGTGCATATAAGCCCAACCATTCGTCATCGCTTCGTTAGCAGGCGACACAATGGACGTTGACCTTCACATGGCAATGACGCCACTGACAGGCTGGAATCACTTGCTCGGCTCGACGGCGGATGCTGGCTTGCTTTTTTTGGAAGCTTCCGTTTTCCGCCGAAGATAGTTCTTGCGTCGAGCTCTTTTGAGTCTTGCTTTAAGTTGTTGTCCCATAGATGTGAGATAAGTAGCAGGAAACGCTTGTTCTCGTCAACGCAAATCCAGCTAGAGGCGCGTTTCGTTTCTCAGCTCCAGTGTCTTGCGATAGAGTTCGAGTTCCACACTTTTGACCAGCTTTGATTCAACTGCAGCTGCCGCCACGGCGTGGGGCACTTCAATAAACAGTCTTCGGTCAAACGGTTTTGGGATAATGTAGTTTGGACCGAATTCCAGTTCCTCGCCAGGATAGTATTTCTTGACTTGGTCAGGCACTGGCAGACGCGCCAGCGCAGCCAGTGCGTGTGACGCGGCAACTTTCATGGCAAGGTTGATCTTTCTGGCGCCGACATCGAGTGCTCCGCGGAAGATGTATGGGAATCCCAGAACATTGTTTATCTGGTTCGGAAAATCCGATCTGCCTGTTGCCATTACATATGGCTTGTTGCCCATACCGTGAGCTACGACATCTGGACGAATCTCAGGATCTGGATTGGCCATCGCAAAAACAGCAGGATAACTTGCCATCGAGAGAACCTCCTCTATCTTCAGGCAATTGGCCGCCGAAACGCCGATGAAAACGTGCGCTCCGCGCATTGCGTCACTCAAAGTGTGCGCCGACGTTTCGACGGCATGAACGAGTTTGTTCGCGTTAAGATCCTGCCTGTCTTTTCGCAGCACGCCTTTGGAATCGCACATGGTCACATGCACGACGCCCGCGCTCTTAAGCATTTCGGCTATCCTGATCCCTGCCGCGCCGGCCCCGTTTATCACAATCTTGATTTCCGAAAGCCCGCGTTCGCAGAGCCTGCAATAATTCATGACGCCAGCAAGAGTGATGACTGCGGTGCCCCATTGGTCGTCGTGGAAAACGGGAATGTCCAGAATCGCTGCGAGACGATCCTCGATCTCGAAGCATGCCGGGGCCGCAATATCCTCGAGGTTGATGCCGCCGTACATCGGAGCTATGGCGCAAGTCGCGTCGATCACGCGCTGCGGATCGGTGGGACCGGTGTTCTTGCCGGCGAGACGGCAATGATTAAGAGGAACAGGCCAACCGTCAACGTCAGCAAACGATTTAAAAAGAACGGCTTTACCTTCCATTACAGGAATGCTGGCCTCTGCGCCGAGGTCGCCGAGTCCCAGAATTGCCGTTCCATCGGTGACTACCGCTACAAGATTGCCCTTCGCGGTGTAGTTGTATAGCAGCGCACGGTCACGCGCGATTTCCTTCACTGGGACGGCTACGCCCGGCGTGTAGGCTTTGCAGAGGTCCTCAATGCTCGTCAGTCGCTTCGTGAGGCTCAAACCGACTTTCCCGCCCATGTGATATTCCAGAATGCTTTCTTTTGTGATCGGCATGCTCGTTGTTCTTTCCTTGTGTGTTGTGAATTTCGCGATTCAACAATATCCATCCACAGAATGCCAGAACGATCTACATGGGGCGACGCATGGTCCAGGCATCAATGGAATTGACGGTCATCTCGCCCCCTTCGGCGAAGACTTCTACGCCGATATCGCCTGTAGC
>Ga0181535_10007665_pt1 | contig 10793 bp, 9 predicted proteins | sample PEATcosm2014_Bin_44_FD_119774 | JGI IMG/M metagenome (GOLD analysis project Ga0181535, IMG submission 119774) | Peatland microbial communities from MTU Mesocosm Facility, Houghton, MI, USA - PEATcosm2014_Bin17_30_metaG | ecosystem: Environmental > Terrestrial > Soil > Wetlands > Peat | place...
AGCGGGATGTCGCCCAGGAACGGGATTTTGATGACGTTCATGGTCTTGTCGTCTTCCATCAAGCCGCCGATGATGACGGTCTCGCCGTCCGGTGTGACGGCGACGGTATTGGCTTCGCGCACGTCAATGACGGGAGCCGTGGCGGTGGCGGAGATGGGGATGGAGAGAGTGGGGTCGATGGAGGAGATGGTGGGGGCGACGATCATTTCGACCAAACCCTGGGAAGTGATAAACGGGGTGACGTTCAAGATAACGCCGACGTTTTGGTATTGGATGGAGTTGATGACATTGCCGTAGTTGTCGTAACGGACGCCGGTGATCAATGGGACTTCTTCGCCCACGGTAATGGTGGCGGGCTGATTGTTGCGGGCAAGGATGGTGGGTCTGGAGAGGACCTTGACGCTGCCGGCCTGGGCGATGGCGCGGAGGGTTGCCTGGTAGTTCTGGCCCATAATTTGGTAGAGGCCGGCGCCGGAGGAGGTCATGGGGCCGGCTTGGGCGAAGCTGGAGACGGGCTGGCCCAGGGCGTTGAAGTTGGTGCCGACGACCGAGTTGAGCGGCGACAGGCCGAAGGCATTGGCGCCACTGGCGGTGGTGGTAACGCCGGAACCGTTGTTCTGTATCTGCTTGTCCCAGCCACCTTCGATGCCGATGTCGGAGGCATTGTTGTAGGTGACCTCCAGGAAGACGACATTGATGAGGACTTGGGGTTTGGGTCGGTCCAGGTTCGAGATGACGAGGGAGAGAGCGGCGCTGGTTTCCTCGTCGGCGATGGTGACGACGCGGCGGGTCTCCGGGTCAATCGAGAAGTAGGCATCGGGGATGGTCGTGCTGCTGGGATACGGACTGGTGGTGGAGGAGGAGCGGCCGCCAGCGGCGCCGCCGCCGAAGTTGCCGCCGAAGCCGCCGCCTCGTCCCTGCGCGTGGGCCTGGAGCGCCGCGCAGAGGGTGAAGACCGTCAGGACGGCGAAATGCTTATGCCAGTTTGAGGATGGAGTGCTCATGTTTGCCTTTGGGGTTGGAGTAAATCGGGTGATGTGTGTTTTTGAGCGGGCTGGAGTTAGAAGCTCATGCCGCTGCCGCCGCCGCCGCCGCCGCCGCGGCTATTTCCGCCGAACGACGAGCCGGAGCTGTTCATGTTTTGGTTGTTCTGAGTTTCGCGCTGAAGCAAAGGATTGCTGGTGCCGAGCATCGAGCTGCGGTTGTTATTGTTGGCGCGAATGTTGCCGGAGCGCTGGAAGAGGTCCTGGAGAATCTGTTGGACATCCTGGGGGTCGGCGTTGGCCAGGTCATAGACTTTAACGACCTCGTGCCGGGCATCGACGTCGAGTTGTTGGATCATCTCGGCGATGTGGGGCATCAGTTGCTGGGCCGCGCTGACCATGATGGAGCGGGTGCGAGGTTCGGGCACAGCGATGACCTGGCTCATTTTCTTGTCTCGAGTGTTGCTGGTGGCCTGGTTATTGCCGCCAAAGCCGCGACCGAAGGGGCCGCCGCCGCCGAAGCGCATGCCGAAGCCTGGGCCGGTGTCTGTCCGGGATGTGTCGGGGAAGAGCTGTGAGAGTTGATCGGCCAGTTGGTTTGCGTCGGCGTGTTTCAGTTTGAATATCTTCACTTCGGTGATGTCGGTGGTGGCTATATCGACTTCCTTGACCATGGTTTCAATCGTGTCCATCACCTCGGGGGCGGCGTTGACGATGAGGGAATTGGAGTAATCGTCGGAGGTTGCGGCAACTTTTGTGCCGGCTGGGTTGGCGGCGGCGCTCTGGCCGCCGCCCATGCCGCCGCCACGCATCATATTCATGAACATCATAGCCCGGCCCATGCCGCCCATGCCGCCCTGCGTGTTTTGACTGAACAAGGTCATGATTTCGGTGGCCAACTGCTTGGCGTCAGCGTAGTGGAGCCGAAAGACCTTGATAGAGGCGCTGATGGACATCGAGGTGTCGAGGGCGTTGACGATCTTGAGGGCGCGGCGCACGTCGCGGGCCGGGGCGACCATGACCAGCGAGTTGGCGCTTTCATTGACGGAGAGCTCCGTATCCAGCGGCAGGAGGACCATGAGGTTGACCTTCAACTGGCTGGCGCTAACATACTTCACGGGGATGATCCACGTCCCGACCTCGTCAGTCGGCTCGATGTCCTCCCAACGGCTGGCCGTCCGAACGCCTAGCTCGGGCGAGGTCTTGGCCTTGTCCATGCTGATAATCGTGAGAATGCGGTCGTTCCGGGTGACCGCGTACCGGTTTTTCCTGAGAACGGAATCGAGGAGCTCGACTGCTTCATCCTTGGTGACGGGTTTCTTGCTCCAAATCTCGACCTTGCCGCTGAGTGATTCGGCCTGGTTGTTGATGATGAATCCGGCGGCGTCGCTCATGGACTCGAGGACCAGGCTAAGCGGGGCGCCGTGGAAGTTGAACATAATGCCGCCGGAGGCATCTTCGATGCTGATTTTCGGGGCGGAGTTCGTAGCGTCGGCGGCTGAGGCGGCGGCGTCGGCCGCCGCCGCGCCAGCAGGCGCGTTAGTCGAGGCCGGGACGGCCTCTTGGGCCTGCGTTTGCTGGTTGGTGCGGAGGGTGGGGCCGTTGGTGAGGGCTGTGGCGCCCTCCTTCAAGACGGCCGGGGCGGCGGGGGGCGGTTCGGCGGCCATGAGGACTGCGCCGGAGCACAGGCCGGCCAACACGAGGAAGGGATAGGAGGTTTTCATAGGGGGAACTGGTTTGGGAATTATTCGCGGTCGCGTCGTTGCATCAAACGTTTAAGGATTTCGCTTTCGGGGCCGCCGGCGGCGGCGCTGTTAGTGCCGGTGGATTCGGAGCCCGCAATTGGAGTGAATGAGGAACTGGCGGCGTAGCTTGAGGACCCGGAGGAGAGCTGCCAGGGGCCGTTCGCTTCCCGGCGCATTTGTTGGCCCATGCGCATTTCGACCTCGCTGGCGGCACCGTCGAGCTTCACAGAGTCGGCGGCGAGGCCGTTGGTGGAGAGGAGGAGTTTCACGGAGTCGGTGGCGATGTTGACGAGCTTATAGCCGGCGATGGAATCGGAGACTTTGAGTTCTTTTTCGTATTGGGAACCGCTGCCGGTAAAGAAGGCGAAAGTGCCCTTCTCATAACGGATGGTGCCGACGAGGCCGAAGAACTCGGCGCTCGGCGCCCGAACGGGGGCCGGCCCAGAGGCGACGCGATTGGGGTCGAAGATGTTGAGCCGGGCAATGTCCCTGAAGGCGGAGTAATCGAGGCTGGCGGGTCCATTGGTGCCCGAAGCGGAAGCCGAACCCGAGTTGTCTCGAGAGGACCTGGAACGCTGGCGCTCGCGGGCGAAGCGGTTTTGGCGGGATTGGCGGCCATCACGCCGGCGAACGCCACCCTGGGCGCCTCCGTCCCGGGGTTGGTCGTTCTCTTCGGTGACGGCGTTGGTTTCACTCTGCTCCGGAGGTTCGTTGACATCAACGGCCGCAGGCATGGTGTCGGAGCCTTCGGCTTCGGTGGGGAGCGCGGCTTGCTGGGCCTGGGGCGAGGCGTTGGTGAGCGGGAGGGCTTCGATGGCGGCGGGTGCGCCGATGGGCACGGGGGCGTCGGCTTGCCGGGCCACGGCCAAGGACGCGCCGACCAGAAAAAGGGAGAGAGGGAGTACGGGGTTCATCGGGTTGGCGGGGTGAGGATGAGGGCGCTGAATTGGAGGTTGAGGGACATTTGGCGGCCCTCTTTATCGCGGGCGGCCAGTTCGACGGACTGGAGCCTCAAGGCCAGGGGTTCCCTTTCGGCGCCGTAGAGGAACCGGGTAAGCTTGGCGAGGTCGCCGTTGGCCTCGATTTTGCACTCATAGACGGAGTAGTCGTCGGATTCCTGCTTCCACTGGCGGTTGATGCTGCCGATGCTGACACCGCTGTCCTGGGCCCATTTGGTGACGGCCTGGAAGACCTGTTGTTCGGCGGCGGAGGTGTCGTTGGTCAGAGACCTTTCGGAAATCTGGCGCCAAAAGGTGCGGATGCCCTGCTGCTGGGCAAGGAGGGCGTTGCCCTGGGCGACCTTTTTGTGCAACTCGGCAATCCGGGTCTGGCGGGCGTCCCAGGCGTTGAGAAGGGGTGTAAAGAGGACCTTGTCCGCAACGAACAGCGCGGCGACCGAGATCGTGACGATGATGAGGAGTTGCTGGCGGTCTTTAATTTGCATTGTTGCCTCCCGGAGTCCAGGTGAAGGTGAAAGTGAAGCTGATGGCAGGGGCCTGTCCGCTCCAGCGGGTGATATAGACATCGCGGATTTGGCCGAGGGCGCGCAGACGTTCCTTGGTCTGGAGCAAGGCGGTGTCGTTCTTCGCCACGCCGGTGCAACTCACGCTCTTGAGGTCCATAATCTCGACGGTTTTAGCCGTGACGCTGCTCTCTTTGGGAAAGGCGCGGCTGAGGGTGCGGAGGATGGTGAGGGCCTTGACGGAATCATCGTACCAGGGGCGGTATAGGCTGATGTTGGCCTTGAGGCCCTGGAGTTCCTTGCATCGGGAGGACATTTTCCCCCATTGGCCTTCCAGGCCCCAAAGCTGCCATTGTTGATAGAAGAAGACGCATCCGACCAGCAGGCCGACCGAGCCGGCGGCGGTCAGGGCCGTACGCATCTTGCCGGAGGAATAGCGGTTGGTCATCTGGCGCCAGGAACTGACCCGGGGCGGGATGAATTCAAAGAGGGTGTCTTGTCCGGCCAACAGCCCCGCAGCCAGGCTCAGAGCGGGCGAGACCGGCGTCTCGGCCGGGAGGTCGGCGCCAAACTGCTTGGGAGGGTAGCTGTTCACGCATTCGATTTCGAGGCCCATGGACTCGAAGCGCAATTCCATTTCGTCGGCCAACTGCCGGGCGAGGTTCTGAGGCCCGAAGATACGCACACGGCGGACGGCCTGGCGGAGTTCGGCGGGGAGTTGGCCCAGGGTAATGCGGGCTTCGCGGGCGACCACGTCGGCGTGGAGCAGGCGCTGGGACCCCTCGATTTCCAGGGCGCCCTCCAGGGCGCGGAGGGCGGCCACGCCGCCGCCGCAGGTGACTTGCAACGCGACGTGGGTCTCGCCGATGGCCAAGGCCAACTCTCCGCCGGCGGCGCCCGCCGTGGCCGGTTGCAGGGCAGTGATGCCGAGCGACAAGCTGATCGGCTTCAGCTTCGCAGCGCGGAGCACGGCATCCAGGGCGATGAGGTGGCTCTTGGGGATGCCGGCCAACAGGACCTGTTGTTTGCCGCCCGGCGCCTGGCACCGGCAGGAGACCACCTGGAGGGTCTGCATGTCGCACGGAAACCCGCGTTCGGCCTCGATTTGAAGGAAACTCGCGATGTCAGCCTCCGGCAGGTCCGGGAGCTCGACATGCGTGGCCAGCACCCACTTGAGAGGCAGGCCCACGATGCAGTTGCGCTCATGCACTCCGGCCGCCTGGAGGTGGTTGCGTATCTCCCGGCCTACCAACTCCGGGGCGTTGGTCAGGGGGTCCAGCGAAAGAGAAACCGAAAAGGTGTGCCGGACGTGGAAGGAGCCCATGGTGCGCTGGAGCACCAGGCCCTCGAGGCGGCTGCCGTCCAGCGTCAACCCAAGCACCGAGGACAGGCGCTTGCGCTTCCGAAGGTGAATGAGGGGCAAATCGATCATATAATAGTCAGTCGGCAATATTAGGGAATCGCGAATGAAATCCGAAATCCGAAATCCGAAATCCGAAGGAAATCCGAAATCCGAAATCCGAACGCGGCACGCGCCAACCACGCGGCGCGGAGCGCCCCTACAACGGCACAAGAACGTTCCAATGCATCGGCGTTGCCACGGATACGAGGCTCTTTTCGGATTTCGGATTTCGGATTTCCTTCGGATTTCGGATTTCGGATTTCAGATTTCAGATTCTGAGGCATGGTCGTAAACGATTTCATCGGGGACATCATCTTTTGTCGTTGGCCAGGACGTAATCCTGTCGCACCTGTTTGCCCAAGGCCCAACCCAAGTGGGTGAGGTCCTGGCGATAGAGGATTTCAGGGGTTCCCGAGCTGGTGTCGAAGACGAATTTCACGCGGCGGTAGCCGCGGCCATGGGGTCCGACGGCGGCGATGTCGGCTGTGAACTGGAAGCTCCGGGTGGTGAGGTAGTCTCCCGTCTCCATGGCAGCCAAAGCATCCGGGTAGCCCTGGCCCAGGGCATCGACAACCCAGGCTATGGAAGTGAGGTTGTTGGCGTTGCTCAAGCGGTAATTGACCAGTTGTGCGGCCGCCGAGGTGTCGCCGCCCATCAGGCAAGTCAGGACAGCCGCGTTGGCTGTGTTCACGTTGACCCGGCCTTCGATGATCTTGTTGGTCGTGGTAGTGAGATTGGTTGCGATGAGTGCGAACTCGGCGGCGGTCATTCCGCTTTTCGAGTAAAAGAGCAACGGGGAAGCGAAGGTGACGGTTGCCATGCCGCCAACCATGCTTCTTCCACCGCCCGCGGCTGCGTTCGGCTCGGCTACATCGGCCTCGACGATGGCACCTCCGCGGCCGCCGCCGCCACCACCGCCGCCGCCGCCACCACCACCACCGCGGCCGCCACCGCCGCGACCACCACCGCCGCGACCGCCGCCCCCACGGCCGCCGCCGCCGCCTTCGGCGGCGCCGCGGCCGCCGGCCCCGCCGCCCATGGACAACCCGAGGGCCGCGATGATCTGGGCGGCGCGGGCGGCGCCGAGGTTGGTCTCCAGGAGGGAACTCAAGCTGGCGACCGCGGTTGTGTTGAGGTTGCTCAGGTTAATGGTGGCGGTATTGGTCTCGCGGCTATAGACGGTCAGGTATTCGAGGATGCCGGGGTCGAGCATGTTGTTCCCGTTCTGGTCGGTCTCGTTGGGGTCGAGGACGCCGTTGCGGTTCATATCCTCGCCGACCAGGAGGTCCATTGTGGCGCCATAAACGAGCCGCACCTCGTCGACGGTCTCGAAGGGGTCGCTCTTGCAGATGTAAGGCGGTTGCATGGCCGAGTAGGTGCTGACGGTCTGGCCGTTGCCGTTGGTATCGCGCCAGTCGAGGATGCCGGAGACCAGTTCGGCGCCGTTGGCGGGGTTGTTGAGGAAGGGAGGCAGCCAAACAAGCTGGTTGCTGAAAGCCATCGGGGAGTTGATCAGGGAATTGAGGTTCAGCTTTGATGCCTCATCGACCAGGCCGAAGGCAAGGGTCCCCGGACCGCTGGTGATGTTGTTGGTATCACGGCCAATGATCCAGAAGTGGGACTCGCCGACGGGGACCGCTCGATTGGCGTATGCGGAGGGGTCGAGCACCCAGCCGTTCGAGCCGTTGGCGATTTGGTTGGCCAGGAGGTAGGTGATATACCTGGAAGCCCCTTCGATGGCCTGCTCGGCGGCCTGGCTTGCGAAGCGGTTGTCCGAGGCGCGAAGCTCGAAGCTCATGGAACCGCCGAAGTAGATGGCCAGGCTGATAAGCCCAAAGGTGATCCAGAGGACGATGACGAGGATCGAGCCGCGACGGCAGGAGGGTGAGGGGGGGATTCTCATCATTGGCCTGCCGAGGCGCCTTGCGTTGAGGAGGCGCCTTGGAGTGAATTAGTCGTCCGGGTCTGGGTGATGAGCGGCACGATCAGTTCGAGGGCCTCGGGCTTGGACGAGGAGACGGTGCTGTCCACGGCCGGCTGAATCCGGATGCGAACCGCGGTCGGGAGGTTGGTGTCGCCGGAGCTGGTGTCCCAGGTGGTGCGCCATTGGGTGCCGTCGAAGCACTCGAAGTCGACGCGCTCGACATCGCTCATGAGCAATTGGGTGTCCGGGGTCACGGTGGTGGTGGAGAGGAGATTGCGGTTAACGCAACGCACGAGGTCCAGGCCGAGGGACTTCCTTCGGTCCGCAGGGGGCATCAACTGGTAGTACACCTCCTGGACATCGCCCCAGGGCGCGCTGTCGCCGATGACGCCGCTGGAGGCGAAGAAATCAAGCCCGCCTCCGGAAGAGGAGGACAGGCCCATGGTGGTGCCCATGCTCTGGGCGTCGCACTTGAAATCGCCGGCCAGGAAACCGAACGGCCCCACCACGCTTTTGAGGTCGAGACGCATCCGCTCGAAGGCCAGGTTCGCCGGGATGGACTGGTCCACATTGGCCGAGGTGCGGTCCCGCAGCCGGACAGCGGTGGCGAACACCGCGTTGATGGCAACCAGCACGATGGCGCAGATGGCCAGCGCAAGAAGGACTTCGACCAATGTAAAGGCGGCGGCCGACCGACGGCGAACAGACGGCGAAAGCCGGCGGCCGAAGGCCGAAATCCGAAATCCGAAATCCGAAGGAAATCCGAAATCCGAAATCCGAAATCCGAAATCTGCATCCGGTTTCTCATTCATTGCGCTCGCTGCGTGAGACAGAAGCGCCTCTGACCTCAGTACCGAGAGCAAAACTCCCTGCCTTCGGGTTTCGGATTTCGGATTTCGGATTTCCTTCGGATTTCGGATTTCGGATTTCGGATTTCGGCCCTGGGCCGTCGGATGTCGGGTCGGACTCATCTTATTTTGCACCGGGGATTTAGTTCGAGGTGCCATTGGTTTGGGGAGTGCTATCGACCAACGTGCTCATGCGGACGGAGTACTCGCTGTTTTGGGCCACATAGAAGACTTCGACGGAGAGGTGGAGGATGACGCTCTGGTTGGGGTCCTCGCGCCAGTTATCGCTGTGGAGGTTCCAGCGGAAGCGGCGCTGGCCTTCCATGAAGGTGCCGCTCTGGGAGGACTGGTTCCAGTTGGTGGTGACGACGTTCTCGTTGAGGATGCGCTGGGCGATGCGAGCGGCTTCGCCTTTGCGGGCGGCCACCTCGCCGGCGCGGCTGGCGATGTGCATGCCTTCGATGGCCACCGGGATGACGATGGCCATCAACAGGAGGGCGGCCAGGACTTCGGCCAGCGTAAAGCCCTCCGAGGACTCACTCCTGGGGATTACTCTTAATCTCATAGGTGAGCCGGTTTCGGGATTGTTTGAGCCAGAGCGCGGAACCGTCGCGAGCGACAATGGAGAGCATCAGCGGGCTGGTGTCCGCGATCGAGCCGTCGGGCATGAAACGGATGGTGGGCAGACCGGGCTGGACCAGCAGGGTGCGAGGGATGCTGGCCACGCTTTTGACCTGGTTCGGATTTCCGGAGTTGGTCATGGCGGAGACGGCGCCGATTTCGACCCTGATTTGGAGGCCGGAGTCGATCTGCAAATCCACCTTCCTGGGGTCGTTGTTGTCGTAACTCGGCTCAGCTTCCAGGCCGAACCTGCCTTGGTCCGCATCGACCCACAGGTCCATGGGCAAGCCCTCGGAGACGGCTCGACTCTGGCCGTTGCGGGTGAGCGCGAGCAGCCGCCGGGCCTCGGATTCGAGGGCGCGCGCCCGGAAAAACCGGGAGAGCGTCGGCGCGCTCATCGAGACGGTCATGGTGAGAATGGCCATCACGAGGATGAGTTCGATGAGGGTAAAAGCGGCGGCCGGGGGGCGAAATCCGAAATCCGAAATCCGAAATCCAAAGGAAATCCGAAATCCGAAATCCGGGTTTGGGGTTTCAACCGCCATGATCGGTCGCGTTCGCATCGCGAGAGGACTAGTACTGTTTGTCCATCTGCCAGTTGCCGATGGGCATCTGGTCTCCGGGCTGGCCGAGGGAGCTGATGTCGTAGGAGGCGGGGTTGTGTTTGCCAGGGCATTCGTAGATGTAATCCTGGTTCCACGGGTCCTTGGGGATTTGGTCCATGTAAGGCCCGTGCCAACTGACGGCGTCGCGGGGTTGGACGACGAGGTCCATCAACCCGTTGCGGCCTTTGGGGTAGTAGCCGTTATCGACCTCGAAGGCATCGAGGGCGCTTTTGAAGCTGGCTATCTGGGTGAGGGCGGCAGTGACCCTGGCCTGCTTGCCGCGGCCCATGACTTTGGGATAGACGATGGCGGCCAGAGTGGCCAGGATGACCAGCACCAGGAGCATCTCCACCAGGGTGAACCCCTGCCGCCGGAGGGCGCCGATTCGGTTTGTGTGATGTAGCTTGATTCTCATAGGGGATTACTGGGATTGGGTTATTTGATCTTATCTTGCATCTCGAAGATGGGCAGGACCATGCTGATGAAGATGGTGCCGATAAAGCCGGCGATGAAGAAGAGCATCATCGGTTCGGCAAAGGCCACGGCGGTCTTCAGGTTTCGGTCCAGGTCGCCTTCGGTGACGTTGGCGATGCGCACCAACTCCTGGTCGAGGCGGCCGCTTTCCTCGGCAATCGAAATCATCTCGAGAACCGAGCTTGGAAAGAGGCCCTTGCACTCCGCGAGGCTGGCGCCGAGTTGGCCGCCCTGTTGGACGCGCTCGATGGATTGAGAGACGGCGTCGACCAGGATTTGGTTGCCGATGGATTTGCGGGCGACGCTCAGGGCCTGGACAAGCGGCACACCGGCGCCCAGGAGCGTGCCGAGCATGCGGCAGAAGCGGGCCATGGCGAACTGGGCGACCAGCGGCCCGACCAGGGGGGCGCGGAGCATGATCCCTTCCCACACCCGCCTGCCTTTTTCGGAGGCGAACCAGTTCCGGACCAGGAAAACCACCAGGCAGGTCCCGACGGCCACAAACAGGCCGTAGTTCCGCAGGCCATAGCTGATACCCAGCACGATTTGGGTTGGCAACGGCAGGGCGGCTCCGAGCCCGTTAAAAATGACCTGGAACTTCGGGATGAAAAACGTCAGCAGGAAGACGAGCACGCCCACGGCCAGGACCAGCAGCACGCAGGGGTAGAGCATTGCCGCCATCACTTTGGACCGGAGGTCCTTCTCGCGCGACTGGAAATCGGCGATCTG
>Ga0181535_10007666_pt1 | contig 10793 bp, 8 predicted proteins | sample PEATcosm2014_Bin_44_FD_119774 | JGI IMG/M metagenome (GOLD analysis project Ga0181535, IMG submission 119774) | Peatland microbial communities from MTU Mesocosm Facility, Houghton, MI, USA - PEATcosm2014_Bin17_30_metaG | ecosystem: Environmental > Terrestrial > Soil > Wetlands > Peat | place...
GCTGCCGTACTTGTCCCAGACCTGCTGCGGGGCGATCACGTTGCCCAGCGACTTGGACATCTTGCGGCCCTGCTCGTCGAGCACGAAGCCGTGCGTCAGCACCGCCTTGAACGGCGCCCGCCCGCGTGTGCCGACCGCTTCCAGCAGGGAGGAATTGAACCAGCCGCGATGCTGGTCCGAACCTTCCAGATAGAGGTCGGCGGGCCACGGCAGGCCCCGGTTCTCCAGGGTGAAGGCGTGCGACGAGCCCGACTCGAACCAGACATCGACGATGTCCCTGATCTGGTCGTACTCCGCCGGGTCGCGCCCGGGGCCAAGGAAGCGTTCGGGTGGCGAGGCGTACCAGGAATCCGCCCCCTCCTCGCGGAAGGCGGCGACGATGCGCTCCACCACGGCGGGGTCGCGCAGGGGCTGGCCCGTCCGTTTCTCCACGAACACCGCGATCGGCACGCCCCAGGCGCGCTGGCGGCTGATGCACCAGTCCGGCTTGGCGGCGATCATGCTGGACAGCCGGATGCGCCCCTTCTCCGGCACGAAGCTGGTTTCCTCGATCGCCCGCAGCGCCTTTTCGCGGATCCGCACCGGCCCATCCATGCGGATGAACCACTGCGGCGTCGCGCGAAAGATCAGCGGCTTTTTCGACCGCCAGGAATGCGGATAGGAGTGCACCAGCGTGCCCTGCGCGAGCAGCCCGCCGGCCTCGCTCATGGCCGCGCAGACCGCCTCGGCGGCCCTGTAGACGTGCATGCCGGCGAACAGCGGCACCCACGAATAGAACGTGCCGTCGCCGTCCACGGTCTCCGGCACCTCGATGCCGTGCTGCCGCCCCAGGACAAAATCCTCCTCGCCATGGCCCGGGGCGATATGGACGAACCCGGTGCCCGCCTCGGTGGTGACGAAGTCGCCCAGCAGAACCGGCACCTCGTGATCGTAGCCGCGGCCCCGCAGCGGGTGGGCGCACACCGTGCCGGCGATCGCCGCCCCCTTCAGCACGTGCAGCACGTGATGGGTCTCGATGCCGACCGCCTCGCAGGTCTGCTCCAGCAGCGGCAGCGCCACCACCAGCACCTCGCCGGGACGGGCGAGCGAGCCCTCCCTGACCGTGCCCACCCGCATCACCGCGTAGTCGAACCCGGCCCCGCAGGCGATGGCGCGGTTGCCCGGCATGGTCCAGGGCGTGGTGGTCCAGATGACGACGGCCGCACCCTGCAACTCGGGCACGCTGGGGACGACCACCGGAAAGCGCACCCAGATCGTCGTGCTGGTGTGGTCGTAGTACTCGATCTCGGCCTCGGCCAGGGCGGTCTTTTCGACCGGCGACCACATCACCGGCCTGAGCCCGCGGAACAGCTCGCCGTTCAGCAGGAACTTGCCGATCTCCCCGGCGATCGCCGCCTCGGAGGGAAAATCCATCGTGGCGTAGCGCTCCGACCACGCGCCCATCACGCCGAGCCGGCGGAATTCCTTCTCCTGCACGCCCATCCAGTGCGCCGCATAGGCGCGGCACTCCGCGCGGAACTGCAACACCGGCACGGCATCCTTGTCGCGCTTCTTGGCCCGGTACTGCTCCTCGATCTTCCACTCGATCGGCAGGCCGTGGCAGTCCCAGCCCGGGATGTACAACCCGTCATAACCGCCCATCTGGGCGGCGCGGTTGACCACATCCTTGAGGATCTTGTTCAGCGCGGTGCCGATGTGGATGTTGCCGTTGGCGTAGGGCGGGCCGTCGTGCAGAATGAATTTCTCCCGCCCCTGGCTGGCCTCGCGCAGCCGCCGCCAGATGCCCATGCGCTCCCAGCGGGCCAGCAGCGCCGGCTCCTTCTTCGGCAGGTCGCCGCGCATCGGGAACAGGGTCGCCGGCAGGAACACGGTGTCGCGGTAGTCTTGGTTATCGGTCATGACTGTCTCGCGCGGCGAACGGCCGCTTCGGGGGATGGGGGCGCGTCAAAATGGTCCCGGCCGCCAGTGAGCGGCCGGGCCGGTAATTCGCGCCTGCGTCATCCCGTGCATCGTCGGACTATGCGGAGGGGGGCACGGCGAGGTCAAGGACGCGGCGGGCCTCGGCCGCGTCGGCGGCGATCTGCGCGCGCAGCGCATCGACGCCGGCGAACCGGCGCTCCGGACGCAGGAAGGCGATCAGCGCCACCTCGATCTCCTCGCCGTAGATGTCGCCGGCGAAGTCGAACAGGTTGACTTCCAGCAGGCTCTCCGGCACCGCGCTCACCGTCGGCCGGCGGCCGATATTGGCCACCCCGCGCAGGCGCCGCCCGTCCGCCAGCGCGGTGGTGACCGCATAGACCCCCCGCGCCGGTTCCAGGTGGCGGCCGAGCAGCACGTTGGCGGTGGGGAAGCCGATCGCCCGCCCCCGCCGGTCGCCCGGGATCACGATGCCGCGGATCGCCCAGTGGTGGCCGAGCTTCAGCGCCGCGCGCTCGGGATAGCCGTCCTGCAAGGCGCGCCGGATGCGGCTGGACGACAGTTGGCCCGCCTCGTCGTTGAACGGCCGCACCACGGTCAGCCCGATGCCCAGCGCCTCCGCCCGCGCGGCCAGGAAATGGGTGTCCCCGCCGCGCCGGCGGCCGAACGCGAAATCCGGGCCGCAAACCAGGTGGCAGGCGCCAACACCCTTGTCCAGCACCTCGCTGAGGAAGGTCTCGGCGTTCATTTCGCTGAACTGGGCGTCGAACGGCATCTCGTAGATGATCTGCACCCCGAGCGCCGCGAGCCCGTCGGCCCGCGCGGGCGCCAGCGTCAGGCGGAAGGGCCGCTCGTACGGCCGCAACAGCTCGCGCGGATGCGGCTCGAAGGTCAGCACGCCCAGCGGCGCGTTCGGCCGGGCGCGGTGCGCGGCCCGCAGCACATGGGCATGGCCAAGGTGCACGCCGTCGAAATTGCCCAGCGCCACCACCGCCCCGCGCGCGTCCTCGGGCAGGCCGCGCCAGTCCTTGATGATGCGCATCAGCCGCGGACGGGCACCAGCACGGTCGCCTCGCCCTCGATGACGGGCTTGCCGGCCACGCTGCACACCGTTTTCAGCGTGGCGCGTTTCCTCTCGACGTTGATCTCGGTGACCTCGACGCTGGCGGTGACGGTGTCGCCGATCTTCACCGGGGCGCGGAAGCGGAGCGTCTGGGCCAGGTAGACGCTGCCCGGACCGGGCAGCCTGGTGCCCAGCACCGCGCTGATCAGCCCGGCGGTCAGCATGCCGTGGGCCACCCGCTGGCCGAACGGTCCGGCGGCGGCGGCCTCGGCGTCGATGTGCACCGGGTTGGTGTCGGTGCTCACCGCCGAGTACAGCAGGATGTCCGCCTCGGTGATGGTTTTCCTTGTGCTGGCGGTCATGCCGACCTGCAACTCGTCCAGATAGGTGGTCATCGCGCCCTCCGCTGCGGCGCGGCTTTTTCCGCTGTTCGGGGGGCGACGTCCAGGGGGTTCGTGATTCGGGAGGCGGGAGGAAACGCCGGAGGTGCCGGTTTGAATGCTGTCTCGCGACCCATCCCGGACTCCTTCGATCCACCGCCCAAGGTCCGCTCCTGTCTCGATATCTTCTATCCGCGGTAGCGCAACGCCTCGACCAGCAGCGCGAACGCCGCCGAAGGCTGGCGGCGGCTCGGATAGTAGAGATGATAGCCGCTGAACGGCGGGCACCAGTCCTCCAGCACGCGCACTAGGCGGCCCGCCGCCACGTCGGCCTCGACATGGGCCTCCAGCAAGTACGCCAGCCCGAAGCCGGACGTGGCAGCTTGCAATACCATTTGGACGTCGTTGAAGATCAGCCGCCCTTCCACCCGGACCCTCACCTCGCGGCCGTTCCGCTCCAACTCCCAGGCATAGAGGCCGCCCAGGGTTTGCAGGCGCAGGTTGATGCAGCGGTGCTCGGCGAGATCCTGCGGTGTGCGCGGCTTCCGGCGGCCCGCGAAGTAGTCGGGAGCCCCCACCACCGCCATGCGCAGGTCCGGCCCGATCCGCACCGCCACCATGTCCTTGGCCAGTTGCTCGCCGAGCCGCACGCCCGCATCGTAACGTTCGGCCACGATGTCGGTCAGGCCAGACTCGATGTTCAGTTCGACCTGGATGTCCGGGTAGCGCGGCAGCAGCCGTTCCAGCGCCGGCCACAACACATGCCAGGCCGCGTGCGCGGAGGTGGTGATGCGGATGGAGCCGGCGGGCTTCTCCCGCATGTCGCCGAGCGAGGCCAGTTCGCCCGCGATGCTGTCCAGCGCCGGGCGCAGGGTGCGCAGCAGCCGCTCACCGGCCTCGGTCGGCGCCACCCGCCGCGTCGTGCGGCTGAGCAGCCGGACGCCGAGCCGCGTCTCCAGCCGCCGCACGGTGTAGCTCAGCGCGGACTGCGAGGTGCCGAGCTTGGCCGCCGCCCGCGTAAAACTCTGCTCCTCGGCGACCGCCAGAAAAGCGTTAAGGTCGCCCAGATCCTCCCGCCGCATTCATGAACTCCGGATATAAGCCCTTGCGGTTTTTACCCTCTAATCACGGTAAATCGCACGCCCTATCTCTCGGCCACCCTGGCGGGGGATGCCCGCCATCCCGGACGGAGGCGAACGATGAAACAACGTGAACTCGGCAGGAGCGGCCTGAAAGTCTCGGAGCTCGGCCTGGGCTGCATGGGGCTGAGCTTCGGTTACGGCCCGCCGACGGAGAAGACCGCGGCGATCGCGCTGATCCGCCGGGCGGTCGAACTCGGCGTCACCTTCTTCGACACCGCGGAAGTCTACGGCCCCTTCACCAACGAGGAGGTGGTCGGCGAAGCGCTCGTGCCGGTGCGCGACCAGGTGGTGATCGCCACCAAGTTCGGCTTCAACATCAACGGCACCGGCCGTGGGACCGCGCTCAACAGCCGGCCGGAGCATATCCGCGAGGTGGTGGAGGCATCGCTGAAGCGCCTTCGCACCGACCGCATCGACCTGCTCTACCAGCACCGGGTCGACCCGGAGGTGCCCATCGAGGACGTCGCCGGCGCGGTGAAGGAACTGATCGCGGCTGGCAAGGTGAAGCATTTCGGCCTGTCCGAGGCGGGTGCGCGTACCATCCGCCGCGCCCACGCGGTCCAGCCCGTCACCGCGCTGCAAAGCGAATACTCGCTGTTCTGGCGTGAGCCCGAGGCCGAGATCATGCCCACGCTCGAGCAGCTCGGCATCGGCTTCGTGCCGTTCAGCCCACTCGGCAAGGGCTACCTCACCGGCAAGATCGACGAAACGACGCAGTTCGATACTGGCGACTTCCGCAACACCGTGCCGCGCTTCGCGCCCGAATTGCGCAAGGCGAACATGGCGGTGGTCGAGCTGGTCGGCAGCATCGCGGCGCGTAAGCAGGCCACGCCGGCGCAGATCGCCTTGGCCTGGCTGCTCGCCCGCAAGCCGTGGATCGTGCCGATCCCGGGCACGACGAAGCTGCATCGCCTCGAGGAGAATCTCGGCGCCGCCGCCGTGGCGCTCTCGGCCGCGGAGGTGCAGGAAATCGGAGCGGCTGCGGCGAAGATCCCTCTCGTCGGTGGCCGCTATGCTGAAGCGCAGCAACGCATGATCGACCGCTGAGAAAACCCGGCCGTGCCCGTGTCGGGCGGCGACCCCCGCCGGGGATGGGCACGGCCAACGATGAGGAACCCCACGATGGCGCCCAACGAACGCGCGCGCGAAACCCACGATGCGCTCTTCCCCGGCCACGTCTCCACGCTGGCGGCGACCGATCCCGGGTTCATCGAGATCTTCGACAACTTCGCCTTCGACGAGGTGCTCCGCGAAAGCACCCTGGACGTTCGTACCCGGCTCATGGTGCAGCTCGCGGCGATCATCGCCTGTCAGGCACTGCGCGAGTACCGCCTCATGCTCGGCGCGGCGCTCACGGCCGGGGTGTCGCCGGTCGAGATCAAGGAGATCGTCTATCAGGCCGTGCCCTATGTCGGCCTGGCCAGGGTGTTCGATTTCATCCATGCCACCAACGAGGTGCTGACCGCCCACGGCGTCACCCTGCCGCTGCCCGATCAATCCACGACCACGCCGGACACCCGAGTCGAAACAGGGCGTGCGCTCCAGGAGCGGATCATCGGACGTGACACGGTGGAACGGCGCTACGCCGCCGCGCCGGCCGACGCGCGGCACATCGAGCGTTTCCTCTCGGCGAACTGTTTTGGTGACCACCTCACCCGCAGCGGCATCGACCTGCCGACGCGCGAACTGCTCACCCTGAGCATGCTGGTCGCTCTCGGCGGCTGCGACGCGCAGGCCAAGGGCCACGTCGCGGCGAACCTCAAGGTCGGCAACGATCGTGCCCGGCTAATCGATGTGCTGACCCAGCTTCTGCCCTTCATCGGCTATCCGCGCACACTCAACGGCCTGCGGGCGGTGGACGAGGTCACCGCCTCGTAGCAAGCGTAGGGTGGAATACATATGTATTCCACCGCTTGACCTACGGTACTAGTGCCAAAAAATGGTGGAATACGAAGAGCATTCCACCCTACCGCTTGCTGTCTTGCGACCCCAAGAGGGCCTTCACCCGTTTCGGTACCGATTGCGTCGGAAAAAGACGTCGAAATGTCATAGTTCGGTCATTGCTGCCGTTCTAGACTCTGATGCACGACAAGGGCGGCGCCGGAAGCACCGCTCACGAAATAGCAGAAGGGCCATCCTGTGCGCCCTCGAAGTCTTCAGCTCCGCGCTCCGCGGAGCTCACATGAATGGGTTCGCTATCACGAAATCCGTGAGCGTTGCCTGTTCGAAAAATACCACGCCAAGGGAACGCCCCACTACTTCCAATACGATCCGGACCACCCCGACGAGAGCGACCCGGCGAATCATCCGCTGGTTTTTCTCGCCGACCGACATGTGATCGGCACTATCCGGATCGACATCAAGGCCAACAGCCGCGCCATCTTTCGCCTCGTCGCCATCGACGACCCGTGGCAGGGGCGTGGCTTCGGCAGCACCATGCTGAGCATGGCCGAAGACCAGGCGCGCGAGTTCGGCGCCGACACCATCTGTCTGAATGCCGTACCGGACGCTTACCGCTTCTACGCCCGGCACGGCTGCGCGCCAGAGCGTTGGCTGGGCTGCACCAGCAATCCCACCGAGATCCCGGTGGTGAAGCTCCTGGCCAGCCAGGCCTTGGCGTTCACTGCCGCCCAGGCGCTGCCGGCCGCTGTCAACGCGGCCAGGCCTGTCGCTCCCTGACGCTCATGGCATGGCGGGGCTGGGCGCTCCGCCATGCCGCCCGGCCAACCGCACGCTGCCTCCGGCCGTCACTCTCGGGGCGCGCCCGCAGCGGGCGCTTACCCGCGCAAGCCGGCCAATGGCGCCGGATCGGGAAACCACCGGCTGAGCCGGGCATCCGGGTAGCCGTAGCCATCCAGCAGGGCGTCCGGGGCATGCTGGACTGCCTCCCATGCCTCGCCCGACAGGCCCTGCAGGTGCAGATGCGGGTACCACCCGCCGTTTTCTTCGGGCGTGCCGATCACCCCCACGGGGGTCCCACGCATGATCCGTGCGCCCGGCTCCGGCAATCCGCCGTGCGCCAGGTGACCGAGCAGGACGTATTCCGCGCTGCCCCTGGGCTCATCGGCGCGCAGCACAAACCAGCCGCCCCAACCTCCGCCAAGGACGCGGCAGGGCACCGCGTGCATTACCTGGCCCGACACCGGTGCCAGCACCATCGCTCCCGCCGGCACGTTCAGGTCGATGCCCAGGTGGATGGTGCAGCCTTCCGGCAAGTAGTGCCCGCGCCAAAGATGGGCACGGTCCTCCAGCCAGCCGCCCCAGCAATGATCGGCTCCGAGCCGGCGCGCCACCTCGCTGACCCAATGGTCGCAAAACCCCGGTTCGTTCAGTGGATTGGGACCGTCCGTCGCCGGAAAGTCCGCGCGCGCCATCGCATCCAGATCCGCTCTGGCCCATCGCCGCCCGGCGAACGCCGGGAATATCCAAGGTACCTCCGGCATGCTCGTGACACTCCAGAGTGGGTTTAGGGCCAACCCGCGGGCGCTTGTCAACGCGGGGCCGCCACCCGGCTGGGCGCTGAGACACCGAGCAGCGCCCTTCAGCGCTCATCCCACTCTAGGGTCCAAACCCAATTAGGAAGCACTGCTGACGACCCTTCTCGTCTATCGGGGCTGCGCGGCCGAATGTCAGCTCTTTAGAGCGAAGCCGCCATATGCTCCAGGATGGCTGGACTGGCCGCTTCGCGCCCTTTATGGACGGAGGGCGGGGCTGGTGGCATGGGCGCCGCAGCGTGCGGCTCGATACGCGGGCTTGCCGGGGGGCCCGCCGAGAGACCGGCATCAAGATGCGGGCCGCTCGCTACTCGCTGGCAGCTCGCGGCGAGCGGCGCTCTCTCACGGCTTGTGGGGGCACAGTGGCGCCTCTGTGCCGGCACAGCCCGCCAGTCGGCTCGGGTGAGGCGATGGCTCGTGGAGCGCGGTGGCATGGAAGCTGCGACCGCGGTGGCCGCTTTGCCCCTTGCCCGAACCCGCTTTGCGGGAGGGCGCCGGGGGCGAGGTCAAGCGGCCGGCTGATGAGGCCGATGGGAGCTGACGGGATTGCTTCAGTCTTTCTTGTGATCTAGCTTAGCTTTTCTCGGTTGGCCGAACGAAATCAAGGCAATGAACCGCAAGCAACGTAGGGCGCAGACGAAGACGGCGCCGAAGGTCGCACCTTCTTCCCCGACGAATGCAGCCCTAATCCAACAGCTCTTCGGCAAGGCCCTTCAGCACCACCAAAATGGTCGGCTGGCCGAAGCCGAAGCCCTTTACCGCCGCATCCTGGCGGCGGATTCTCTTCATGCCGACGCCCTACACTTGCTTGGGCTGATTGGCCACCAGGTGGGGCGGAACGACGTCGCCGTCGACCTGATCGGAAAAGCGATCGACGTCAATGGAACTGTCGCCGCCTACCATTCCAACCGCGGCATTGTCCTGAAAGACCTCGGCCGTATCGACGATGCCCTGGCGTCCTACGACGCCGCACTCGGCATTAGGCCGGACTTCGCCCAGGCGCTTTACAACCGCGGCATCGCCCTGAAAGACCTCGGCCGTATCGACGACGCCCTGGCGTCCTACGACGCCGCACTCCGCATCAGGCCGGACTTCGCCCAGGCGCTTTACAACCGCGGCAACGCCCTGAAAGACCTCGGCCGCCTCGACGACGCCCTGGCGTCCTACGACGCCGCGCTCCGCATCAGGCCGGACTACGCCGACGCGCTCGCCAACCGCGGCAACGCCCTGAAAGATTTCGGCCGCCTCGACGACGCCCTGGCGTCCTACGACGCCGCGCTCCGCATCAGGCCGGACTTCGCCCAGGCGCTTTACAACCGCGGCAACGCCCTGAAAAACCTCGGCCGCCTCGACGACGCCCTGGCGTCCTACGACGCCGCGCTCCGCATCAGGCCGGACTACGCCGAGGCGCACTGCAGTCTTTCGATGGTCAAGACGTATGTCGATGGTGATCCGCATCTCGTGGTGATGGAAAGCATCTACCGGAACCCCGTGATATCGGACGGAGAGCGCAGCAACATCTGTTTTGCGCTGGGCAAAGCCTATGAGGACCTGGGGCGCTACGCCGAATCGTTTCACTTTTATGCGGAAGGCAACACCCTGCGCAAGAGCGCGCTGGGCTATTCGATCGGTCAGGATCGGGCGCTGTTCGGTGCGCTTCGCGACCTCTTCGGGCAGGCTGGACCGTGCCGGACGCCATCGTCGGCGCCGTCTTGCGTGCCGCGGCCGATCTTCATCGTCGGCATGCCGCGTTCGGGCACCACTCTGGCCGAGCAGATCCTGGCGAGCCATTCCCAGGTTTACGGCGCCGGCGAGATGGAGGCCATGAACGAGGCGATACGCGCCGAGTTCAATCCAGACGGCCGAGGATTCCGCTTTGCCCTTGCGGAGGATGCGCTCGCCGGGATCCGACAGCGTTATCTGGCGGCGCTTGGCGGGCTGAGGACGTGCAGGCCGGTGGTTACCGACAAGATGCCGCTCAACTTCCGCTGGCTCGGGTTCATCCTCGAAACAATCCCCGAGGCCCGCGTGGTCAATCTGGTGCGCGATCCGATCGCCGTCTGCTGGTCGCTCTTCAAGCGCTACTTCCCGACCAGCGGGCTGGGATTCGCTTACGACCTGGCCGATCTGGCCGCTTATCACCGGCTTTACGAGGACCTGATGGCCTTCTGGCGCGAGCGCTATCCGGGGCGGATCTTTGATCTCGACTACGAGCGCCTGACCGAAGACCAAGAGGGGCAGACGCGGGCGCTGCTTGATTATTGCGGGCTCGCCTGGGAGGAGGCATGCCTCGACTTTCATCGGACCGAACGGGCCGTGCGTACCGCCAGCGCGACCCAAGTGCGCCGCAAGATGTACAGGGGAAGCTCGGATGCATGGAAGAAATTTGAAAGTTATCTACGCCCGCTGGTCGAGGCATTTCCCGCCGCCGCCAGCGCGACTGCGACGCCCGAACCTCCATCAAGGGAGAACGGTCCGTTAGTCGGCTAAGGGTCGAAATCGGCTGACAAGCTGGTCCAGCCGGATGGTCCAGTGTGGCCTCATCCATGGCCATAGCCGCCATTCCGCTCTTGGCCAGCTCTGGCCAACAGCCTCGGGCCGGTGCCGAGCTTCGGAATGGCCGCTTCGGGAGAAGGAGCGGTCCGGCGCCGCCAAGCGGTTGACCGCCCGCTTTCCACCGAGGCTGTGTGGAAACGTCTGGCCGTGGTTCCCGAGAAAGTTGGTCTGAGGAGTACCCAACTCGCGGGGGATGTGGCAGAATCGCTGCACGCCAATGCAGTGAGGACGTTCCTATGAA